>Ga0065165_1000006_pt1 | contig 352298 bp, 285 predicted proteins | sample AraplaMF_Cvi_mMF_FD_63813 | JGI IMG/M metagenome (GOLD analysis project Ga0065165, IMG submission 63813) | Arabidopsis root microbial communities from the University of North Carolina, USA - plate scrape MF_Cvi_mMF (version 2) (version 3) | ecosystem: Host-associated > Plants > Roots >...
CGTCGTGCGCTGGATCGGTTTCCAGGTCTTGAGGCGCTCGAGCACGTTCGCCACGCCCGCTTCGAGTTGCACGTCGCGGCCGGCGTTCACCGCCACCGGGTCCAGGTCGACATCGATGTCCGGCGAGACGCCTTCGTTCTCGATGCGCCACTCGCCTTCCGGCGTGAAGAAGCGGAAGAACGGCACCACCAGGAAGCCGCCGTCGATCAGGCTCGGGTTCGCCGAGATGCCGATCAGGCCGCCCCAGGTCCGCTTGCCGATCAAGGGACCCAGGCCCGTGCGCTTGAACGCATAGGGCATGAAGTCGCCGCCCGAGCCCGCGTCCTGGTCGATCAGCATCGCCTTCGGCCCGTAGATCGCGCCCGCAGGCGTGTCGTAGATCAGGCCGTCGCGGTCCTTCCAGCTGCCCAGGTAGGCGCGATTCAGCACCTCGGTCACGTAGTTCGCCGCCTGGCCGCCGCCGTTGCGGCGGTCGTCCACGATCAGGCCCGGCTTGTCGACCTGCGCGAAGAACATCCGGTTGAAGTGCTGGAAGCCCGGTCCCGCCGTGTCCGGCATGTAGACATAGGCGATCTTGCCGCCGCTCAGGCGATCCACTTCCTCGCGGTTGTGCTCGATCCAGGCCCACTGGCGCAGCCGGCCTTCAGTGGCGATCGGCTCGACGGTCACGCGACGCGCGCCCTGCCCGTTCGCATTGCCCGACACTGTCAGCTGCACCTGCTTGCCGACCGTGTTCTCCAGCTGCTGGTACAGGTTGTGCGCGCCGTCCACCGGCTGGCCGTTGACCGCCAGCAGGAAGTCGCCTTCCTTGACGCCCAGTCCCGGCGCCGCCAGCGGCGCCTTCAGGTAGGGATCCCAGCGGTCGCCCTTGAAGATCTTCTTGATGCGGTACTTGCCGTTCTCGAACACGAAGTCCGCGCCCAGCAGGCCCACCGCGACACGGGGTTCCTGATGCACGTCGCCGCCGCCCACGCGGTTGTGGCCGACCTGCAGCTCGCCGATCATCTCGACCAGCACGTCGTTCAGGTCCTCGCGGCGCTGCACGCCCGCCACCAGCGGCGAATAGCGCTGGTACACGCCCTTCCAGTCCAGGCCGTGCAGGCCCGGGTCGTAGAAGAACTCCTTTTCCATCCACCAGGTCTCGTCGAAGATCTGGCGCCATTCGGCGCGCGGATCCACCCGCGTCTTCAGGCCCGAGAGATCGATGCCCTTGGTGTCGATCTTCTCCTTGGCGTCGGCGATCTCCAGGCGTCCGCCGCCCAGGCTCAGCAGCATCTTCTTGCCGTCCGGGCTCAGGCTGTAGCCCTCGATCTGCGGCTTGACCATCTTCGCCTTCTTCTCCTCGAAGTCGAAGCGGTACAGGTCGCCCTTGCCGCCGTTGCCGCCCTCGGCATCGATGGACACGCCCGGCTGCTTGCGCTCGATGTAGAACAGCGCGCCGTCATCCGCGACGGCCAGGTCGTCGTAACGCGCGGTCGCCACCGGCAGTCCGACGATGCGGTCCTTCAGGCCCGCGAAGTCGATCTTCACCGGCTTGACCTTGGGCTTGACGTCCTTGCCCTCGTCCTTCCTGTCGGCCTTCGCGTCCTTGCCTTCCTTGTCGGACTTGCCGTCCTTCTCGGACTTCTCGGCCTTCTCAGCCTTGTCCGACTTCTCGTCCTTCCTGTCCTCGTCGGACTTCTTGTCCTTCGCGTCCTCGTCGCCGGCCTTGGGCACCAGCGGCGACTTGCCGTCCGCGCTCAGCACGGCCGCATACAGGCCCATGCGCAGCGAGCGCTCCTGCGTCGACATGTCCAGGCCGACCTGCGCCGGGCCCGAGTTGATCGACGCGGCGAAGAACAGCACGTCGCCCTTTGTCGAGAACGCCGGCAGCCCGGCGTGGCTCAGGCCGTCGGTGACCGTGTGCTGCTGACCCGTCTGGAAGTCGACGATGCGGACCTGGCTGAAGAAGTTCTTCCCCACCACGGTGTAGGCCAGGTAGCGGCCGTCGGGCGAGAAGCCGACGTCGAAACCGGCGCGGCGCTCGCTCGTGTCGATCTTCGCGAGCTTGCCCGACTGCGCGCCGTTCAGCGGCAGCTGGTAGAGATTGAGGTGGTTGTCCTGCAGCACCAGGCGCGTGCCGTCGGGGGACCAGGCCAGCAGCGTGTAGTAGCCGGTCTCGGGCAGCAGGATCTTGCGCGCCGTCTTGTTGGCGGCCTCGTCGCCGAGCTGGTCGCGGATCACGACCTGGTGGCGCATGCCGGGCTCGTCCGAGACATAGGCGACCTGCTGGCCGTCCGGGCTCCACAGCGCATCCTTCTCGCGCACGCCGGAGCTCTGCGTCAGGTTGCGCACCACGCCGTCCTTCACCGGCACGGTGAAGACCTCGCCGCGCGCGCTGATCACGACACGCTTGCCGGTCGCCGACAACGACGCGCCGGTGATCGTCTTGGCCGCGTCCTTCCACTGCACGCGCGCCTCGTTGCTGGGTTCGTTCAGCGCGACGCTCACGATGCGCGCCGTGCCGCCCTCGATGCCGATCTCCTTCAGCTGTCCGCCCGCCTCGTAGACGATGCGGCCGTCGCGGCCGTCGGCGCTGCGGACGTCCCAGACGGTCTCCTTCGTCAGCTGGCGCAAGGCCTTGGTCCTGGCGTTGAACGCGAAGAGGTTGGCCGCGCCGTCGTTGCGGTCGGAGATGAAGACGACCTCGTCGCCCATCCAGATCGGGTTGCTGTCGGAGCCGTTGACATGCGGGATCTGTTCCCAGGTCTTGCCCTTGGGATCGATGATCCAGATCGGCGGCGTCGAGCCGCCGCGACTCTGGCGCCAGCCGCTCGGGCCGGCGTAGGCCGCGTTGTTCGGGCGGTACGCGAGGCGCGTGCCGTCCGGCGACCACACGCCCTCATAGGCGACGGCCTCCATCACCTTCTGCTCGAAGCCGCCGTCCACCGGCACCTCGAACAGCTGCTTGCTGCGCGTGTTCAGCACCTCGCGGTTGGACGCGAACAGCACCCGCTTGCCGTCGGGGCTCCAGCCGGTCACCTGGTCCGCGGACGGGTGCCAGGTCAGGCGGCGCGGCTGGCCGCCGCTCGCGGCGATCACGTAGACGTCGACGTTGCCGTCGTAGCCGGCGGAGAACGCGATCCATTGCCCATCGGGCGAGAAGCGCGGCGCGAATTCTCCGGCGGCGTGACCGGCGAGCCGGCGCGGCTGGCTGCCGTCGCGGTTGGCGATCCACAGGTCGCCACCGTACACGAAGGCCAGGTGCCGCGCGGACACGGCCGGCTCGCGCAGCAGCATCGTCACGGCGGGCGCCGGCGCGGCCGAGGCGGTCGCGGAAGCAGAAGCGGTCGCGGCTTGTTGAGCCTGCGTGGGTGCCGCCGCGATCGCGGCGGTCAAGCTCAGGGCCAGGGTGGTGGCCGTGCTGAGGATGCTGTGTTGCATGAGGCTTGTCGACGGTGAAAGGCAGCGGGCGAGAATAGCCCTGCCCCTTCCCCGTGACGAAGCTCACCCCCAGGGTTTGCGCGAGCTGTGCGTCGGTGTTTTCCCTTTGCCGCGGTGCTTGCATGCCGCGGTCGGCGCGCTGGCCGCGAGGCCATGGGGCCCCGGCGGCAAGCGCCGAAACCCCAAGGCCTCCCGTCCCGAACCACTCGCTGTGTTCGCACCGGCAGTCGCTCGCTGTCTTCGCTCAGGCGGCGGTAGCCTTCGCGCGCGAGGCGCGCCAGCCGCCGTACAGCGCGATCAGGCCCGGGATGATGATCATGGCCCAGATGATCTTGCTCAGATGGGTCTGCACGAAGGGGATGTTGCCGAAGAGGTAGCCCGCCATCGTCAAACCCACGACCCAGATGACGCCGCCGGCCACGTTGTACGCGGTGAACCGGCTGCGCGTCATCGCGGCCACGCCGGCCACGAAGGGCGCGAAAGTGCGGATGAACGGCATGAAGCGCGCCAGGATGATCGTGACGCCGCCGTGCTTCTCGTAGAACTCATGCGCGGCGTCGAAGGCGCGCTTGTTGAAGAAGCGCGACTGCTCCCACTGGAACACCTTCGGACCGAAGTACCGCCCGATCGTGTAGTTGCACTGGTCGCCCAGGATCGCCGCGACCAGCAACACCACGATGGCCACCGGCAGGCTCATCATCCCCGTCCCGCACAGGGCGCCCACCACGAACAGCAGCGAGTCCCCCGGCAGGAAGGGCATCACCACCAGTCCCGTCTCGACGAAGACGATCAGGAACAGCAGCGCGTACACCCACATGCCGTAGGCGGCTACGAACTCGGCCAGGTGCTTGTCGACATGCAGGATGAAGTCGATGAGGAAGTGCATCAGATCCATGGGCGCGGATTATGGCGGGCGGTTCCATGTCAACCGGTGACGAAACGCGAGAACACCCGACCTGAATTTGCTGTGTGCCCCACCGAACAGAGTCAGTCCTGCCAGCACCACTGACTTCTCGAAGCGATGGAAGAAATGTCTATCGACACCTCTGGTCGGGGTTCGAAAAATTGGCTCCGCCTCCGGGGGTTTCTCAACGGGCATCGACGGATGCCCATCCTGTTGATTACCAGAAGGACTTTGAGATGAGCCACGACATCACCTTCCAGGAACTGAGCCTCGACCACTCCTTGCTGACCCAGGCCGGCGGCGGCGAGGTCGGCGCGACAGGCATGGGCGACAACTATCACTACACCGGCGAGAAGAGCTGGTACGAGTGCATGATCGGTGAGATGACAGGTAGCGGCGGCTACCAGAAGACGTTCCTTCAGGCGTTCACCTCCTGCACCTTCTAAGCAGGATCGACGGGGCCCCCACCGGCTCCCCGTCCCCTGGAGCACCCATGAAAAGGTCGAAAGCCACTGTGCGCGCACTTGGTGCGCTTGGCGAAGCTGTCCTTGTCTACGTGGCATCGTTGCACCTGATGAGCGCCCTGTTCCAACAACCATGGCGGACATGGATCGATGACGCCGCCTGGGCACGGGCAACCCCCGCCCTGATGACCGCGCTTTGCACCCTGGCGCTGTTCCGGCTTTCGAGACAGCGCTATGCGCTGCCCGAGTCGGACACCGGCCAGGCCACTGACTCCCGAGGGCTCACCCACTTGTTCGTGGCGGTCTCCCTGTGTGCGGCACCGATGACCCTTGTCCTGGGCATCGCTCGTTTCGAAGGACAGGAGACCCTTCAACTGGTCACGATCTCGGCATTGGTCGCGTCGCTTGTCAACATCCTCTGTATCGCGTTGACCGAGGAGTTCCTTTACCGCTACGTCCTGCTGAGCCGATTGCTGCAAGTCGGCGTGCCGGTGCTGCTCTCGGTGGCCATCCAGGCAGGATTCTTCTTGGTTGCCCATGGCAAGCACGCGTTCATCAGCCTCCAGACTGCGGCGTGGTACCTCGTTGGCGGGCTGACCCTGGGCACTCTGTACGTCGCCACCCGGTCCATCGCCTGCTCTGTTGCGTTGCACTGCATCGTGGACATCTGCGTCGCGCAGACTGGCCCAGTCTCCTATTGGCTGACGCATCGCTCGATCAATGCCTTGAGCCATGACTGGACCTTCGCCGCGACCGGGGTCTGGTCCACTGCCCTTCTCGTGTACTGGGTCCTGGCGACACGATCCACGGCAGCGTTCACTGATGACCCGGCGGGCAAGCTCCTCGCGCAAACGCCTCCGGTGAGCGGCCAGTCGAGGCGGCCTCGGCCCAGGGGTGAATCCGCGGCAGCTTCTACAATCCACTGATGGATGACACCCTCGCCCCCACGGCGAACGCCGCGGTCGCCGACCACGCCGCCCCTACGGGCCGGCGGGCGATCCGCGAGCTCCCCGATGAACTGATTTCCCAGATCGCCGCCGGCGAGGTCGTGGAACGCCCGGCCTCGGTCGTGCGCGAGCTAGTGGACAACGCCCTGGACGCCGGCGCCGGCCAGATCCAGCTCAAGCTGGTCGCCGGCGGCATCCGCAGCCTCATCGTCGAGGACGACGGCCACGGCATCCCCGACGCCGAACTCCCGCTGGCCATCCGCCGCCACGCCACCAGCAAGATCGGCACGCTGGACGACCTCGAGGCCGTCGCCACCATGGGCTTCCGCGGCGAAGCGCTGGCCGCCGTGTCGTCGATCGCCGAACTGGCCCTGGTCTCGCGCTTCGACGGCGCCCCCCACGCCTGGCGCCTCGAGGCCCGCACCGGCGAGCTCAGCCCCGCCGCGCGCGCCAGAGGCACCTCCGTCGAGGTGCGGGAGCTGTTCTTCAACACGCCCGCCCGGCGCAAGTTCCTCAAGAGCGAAAGCACCGAACTCGCCCATTGCCTGGAAGCGCTGCGCCGCCATGCGCTGGCGCGTCCGGATGTCGGCTTCGCCGTCTGGCACGAGGGCAAGCTGGTCGACCAGTGGCGCGCCTCGCCGCTGCCGCAGCGCATCGCGGAAGTGCTCAACGAGGACTTCATCGCGCAGAGCCGCGAGGTCTTCGCCGAGGTCGGCCCGATGCGCATCCACGGCCGCATCGGCCTGCCCGAGGCCGCGCGCAGCCGCGCCGACATGCAGTACGTCTACGTCAACGGCCGCTACGTGCGCGACAAGCTCATCGCCCACGCGATCCGCTCGGCCTTCGACGACGTGCTGCACGGCCACCGCCAGCCCAGCTACGTGCTGTTCATCGACGTCCAGCCGGAACTGGTCGACGTCAACGTCCATCCGACCAAGATCGAGGTCCGCTTCCGCGACGGCCGCGAGATCCACCAGCAGGTGCGACGCGCCGTCGTGGCCGCGCTGGCGCTGTCGCGCAGCGATGCGAACTCCTCCTCGGGGATGGCGGCGTCCGCCGGTCCGGGCGCCGCGGGCGGGCCGTCCGGCTCGGGCGGTCAAGGTGCCCTGGGCGCCCAGGACGGCCAGGACGCCGGCCAGGCGACTCCCGGCCGCCAGCGCTGGACCGGCACGCCCGCCTGGGAGCGCCCGATGGACGGCGCATCCGCTTCGGGGACGGACGCCTCGGCCGCCGGGCAAGGGCCGGGCGCCGCGGCGTACGAGCCGCCCGCGCCCTACCACGCCCCCTCCGCCCGCTTCGCCGGTCCCGAGGGCTGGCGCGCGCCCATCCCGACCCGCGCGCAGACCGCGCTGGCGCTGGAGCGGGCCGAAGCGTTGTATGGCTCTCCGTCCGCCTCCGGCCTGCCGACCGCGCCGGCCATGGGCATCGGCGGTCCGGGCACGGCCGCCTCGTTGATCGGCACCGCGCCGAACGCACCGCTGCCCACCAGCCAGGCCGGCGAATGGCCGCTGGGCCGCGCGATCGCGCAGATCCAGGGCGTCTATGTCCTGGCCGAGAACGCGCAGGGCCTGGTCATCGTCGACATGCACGCCGCGCATGAACGCGTCGTCTACGAGCGGCTGAAGACGGCGCTCGGCGAGACCCGCATCGACTCGCAGCCGCTGCTGATCCCCGTGACCTTCGCCGCGACCCCGGCCGAGATCGCGACCGCCGAGGCGCAGGCCGAGACGCTCGGCCGGCTCGGCCTGGACATCGCCCCGCTGTCGGCCAAGGTGCTGGCCGTGCGCGAACGGCCGGCGCTGCTCGCCGGCGGCGATGTCGTCGAACTCGCCCGCGGCGTGCTGGCCGAACTGGCGCAGTTCGACGCGAGCCACGCGATCGAGCGCGCGCAGCACGAGATCCTCGCGACGATGGCCTGCCACGGCGCGGTGCGGGCCAACCGCCAGCTGACGATCGACGAGATGAACGCGCTGCTGCGCGACATGGAACGCACCGAACGCGCCGACCAGTGCAACCACGGCCGTCCGACCTGGCGACAACTGACCCTGCGCGACCTCGACGCGCTGTTCCTGCGCGGTCGCTGAATCCCGACGACTCACCGCGCCTGACCACCGTCCGCCCCGCCCTCCGTTCATTCCGTCGTCCGACCGACCCGACCGACCCGTCCCACCCGTCCGTTTCCCCGTCGACATCGGCGATCACCCCTTTCACTCCAAGCAGTACCGACATGGCCACGCTCAAACTCAACAAGAACAAACCGGCCGATGCCAAGTCGGACGGCAAGACCGACGGCCCGCGCCGCGCGCCGCTGCGCGGCAAAGGCGTCAACAAGCCGCGTCCCACGCTCGCGCAGGCCCAGGCCGACCGCGCCGAACGCGAGGCCGCGTTCCAGCAGCGTCGCGCCGAGGAAGGCCGCGACGAGCGCCGTGGCCCGCAAGGCCGCGACGATCGCCGGGGCGCTCCCGGCCGTCCGCCTCGCGAGGGCGGCTACGGCGATCGGCCCGATCGCGGTCCGCGTGAAGGCGGCTTCGGCGATCGTGGTCCCCGCGAGGACCGCGGCGGCTTCTCCGGCCGTCCGGATCGAGGCGGTCGCGACGAACGTGGCGGCGAACGCCGGCCTTACGGCGACCGTCCGCAAGGTGACCGTCCTCGCTTCGAAGGCGACCGTCCGCGCCGCGACGATCGTTACGGCGACCGTCCGCAAGGGGATCGCGGCTACGGTGATCGGCCGCAAGGTGATCGAGGCTACGGCAACCGGCCTCAAGGCGACCGGCCTCATGGCGATCGCCCCTACGGCGACCGCCCGCGCCGCGACGACGATCGCGGTGACGGTCCCCGCGGTGGCGACCGCTACGGCGCCGGAGGCGGCTCGCGTTACGGCGACGATCGTCCGCGTCGCGCGCCCTATGGTGATCGCGACCGGCCGCCGGCATCGGACGTGCACGCCCGCGCCGAACGCGAGGAGCGCGCCGAGCGCACCGACCGTCCGCGCAAGCCGGACGCGCCGCGTCAACCCGCGCCGGTGCGCCTGGCCGAAGCCGATGCCGGCGAACGCCTGTCCAAGCGCATGAGCGAACTCGGCCTGGCCTCGCGCCGCGAGGCCGACGAGTGGATCGAGGCCGGCTGGGTCAGCGTCGACGGCCAGCCCGCGACGCTGGGCCAGCGCGTCGGCCCGGACGCGACGATCGAGGTCGACCCGGCCGCGCGCGAGCAGCAGGCCCAACGCGTGACCATCCTGCTGCACAAGCCGATCGGCTACGTCTCCGGCCAGGCCGAGGACGGCTACGAGCCCGCGTCGGTGCTGGTCAAGGCCGACACGCACTGGGGCGAGGATCCGGCCAAGATCCAGTGGGCGCCGGGCCACGGCCGCCACCTCGCGCCGGCCGGCCGCCTGGACATCGATTCCACCGGCCTGCTGGTGCTGACCCAGGACGGCCGCATCGCGCGCCACCTGATCGGCGAGGACTCCGACGTCGAGAAGGAATACCTCGTCCGCGTCGCCGTCGAGAACGGCGACGCGGACCGGCATCCGCAGCACCAGCTCGATCCGAGGGCGATCGCGCTGCTCAACCACGGCCTCGAACTCGACGGCGTGACACTCAAGCCGGCCAAGGTCAGCTGGGCCAACGAGGACCAGTTGCGCTTCGTCCTGCGCGAGGGCCGCAAGCGCCAGATCCGCCGCATGTGCGAGCTGGTCGGCCTGAAGGTGCTGGCGCTCAAGCGCGTGCGCATCGGTCGCATCCCGCTGGGTCAGTTGCCGCCGGGACAGTGGCGCTATCTCGCGCCGTGGGAGCGCTTTTGAGCGTTCCCACGCCGACGGCGGGCGACCGCGCGGCGGTCCCCACGCCCGCGCTGCAGGTCGTCGCGCTCGCGATGCTGCTCGGCCTGCAGCCGGTCACGACCGACCTCTATCTGCCCGCCCTGCCCGGCCTGCGCGCCGACCTCCACGCGGGCATGGGCGCGACGCAGCTGACGCTGTCCGCGCTGATGCTGGCGTTCGGACTGTCCCAGCTGCTGCTGGGGCCGCTGGGTGACCGCTTCGGCCGCCGTCCGGTGCTGCTGGGCGGACTGGCGCTGTACGTCGTGGCCGCCATCGGCGCGGCGCTGGCCTCGACGATCGAGGGCCTGGTCGCCTGCCGCGCGTTGCAGGGCCTGGGCCTGGCCGCGTCGGTGGTGGTGGCGCGCGCCATGCTGCGCGACTGGTTCGAGCCGCAGGAGGGCGCCCGGATGATGGCCAAGGCGCTGTCCGGCCTGGGCGTGATCGCGCTGGCCTCGCCGCTGGTCGGCGGCGTGCTGGCGGCCGGCCTGGGTTGGCGTTGGGCGATCCTGGCGACCGCCGTCGCCGGCGCCGCGGCGCTGGCGCTGGTCGCGCTGCGCATCCCCGAGAGCCTGGCCCGCCCCGACCCCGCCGCGCTGCGCCCTTCCGGCCTGGTCGCCAACTGGCGGATCGTGCTCTCGCACCCGACCTTCCGCGCCTACGCGCTGCTCACCGCGCTGGCCTACGCCACGCTGTACGCCTTCCTGGCCGGCTCCAGCTTCGTGTTCATCGAGGTGCTGGGCCTGCGCCATCACGCCTACGGCGCGCTCGTGGCCGGCGGCGCCGCCCTCTACGTCACCGGCACGCTGATCTGCCGCCGCTGGCTGCGCACGCACGGCATCGCCGACACCGCCGCGCGCGGCGCCTGCTTCACCGCGTTGGGGGCGCTGGGCATGGGCCTCGCGGCCTTCGTGCTGCCGCCCTCGCCCTGGGCGCTGATGATCCCGCACGTGGGCATCATGCTCGGCCACGGCGTGCTGCAGCCTTGCGGCCAGGCCGGCGCCGTCGGGCCGTTCCCGCGCCAGGCGGGCGCGGCGGCGGCGCTGTCGGGCTTCGTGATCGCGCTCGCCGCCTTCGCCGTCGGCGCGTGGCTCAGCGCCAGCCTCGACGGCACCGTGAGGCCGCTGGCCGCCACGATGATGGTGCTGGGCCTGTGTACGGCCGCCTGCGCCTGGACACTGGTGCGACGGCACGGCCAGCCGCAGGCCCGTCCCGCATGACGCTCGCCCCGCTCTGCATCGCCGGCCCGACGGGCTGCGGCAAGACCGCCGCGGCGCTCGCGCTCGCACGCCGCGAACGGGTCGAGATCATCAGCGTCGACTCCGCGCTCGTGTACCGCGGCATGGACATCGGCACCGCCAAGCCCACCGCGGAGGAACTGGCGGCGGTCCCGCATCACCTGATCGACATCCTCGAGCCCACGGACAGCTACTCCGCCGCGCAGTTCGTCCGCGACGCCATGCGACTGGTGCCGGAGATCCAGTCCCGCGGCGCGCGACCGCTGCTGGTGGGCGGCACGATGCTCTACTTCAAGGCGCTGTTCGACGGGCTGTCCGAACTGCCGCAGGCCGACCCCGCGCTGCGCGCCCGGCTCGACGCCGAAGCCGCCCGCGACGGCTGGCCCGCGATGCACGCGCGGCTGGCGGCGCTCGATCCCGAGACGGCGGCGCGCCTGGCGCCGCTGGACGCGCAGCGCATCCAGCGCGCGCTGGAGGTCTGCCTGCTGAGCGGGGAGCCGATGTCCGCGCTCTACCGCCGCCAGCGCTCGCAAGGCGTGGACTGGCCGCTGGTCTCGCTCGAGCCCTCGGACGGGGCGCGCGCCTGGTTGCATGCGCGGCTCGCGCAGCGTTTCGCGCTGATGCTCGAACAAGGCTTCGTCGACGAGGTGCGCCGGCTGCGCGCGCGCGGCGACCTGCACCTCGGGCTGCCGTCGATGCGCTGCGTCGGCTACCGCCAGGCCTGGGAACTGCTCGACGCGGACGAGGCCGCGCCGGATCTGGCCGCGCTGCAGGAACTGGGCACCGCCGCGACGCGGCAGCTCGCCAAACGCCAGATCACCTGGCTCAGGAGCATGGCGACGCGACGCGTCGTGCCGGCGGAGGCACCAGATGCGCTCGAGCGCTTGAGGGCGGCGGCGGCCTGAACGGCGCGTCGCGCCGCATGGTCCCTCGCCGCGCGAGCCACTCGCTGACCAGGTTCATCAGGATCGCACCGGCGCCGCCCATGCCAGGGGCATGGGTGATGACCACCGACACGGGCCCCTCCTCGGTCCGCTCCCCGGCCTGCCCCGCCCTGGACTGGTGGCAACGGAAGAAGGGCTCCAGCGCGGGGCGCATCTCCGCCGGCGGCCCACTCGGATCAAGCTCATGGAGGCGGATGTGCTCCTCGAACGGGAACCTGCCTGCGACCTCCCAGTTGACCTGAAGTTCCGGCGCCTGCAGTCCCTTCCCGTCCGACACCTTGGCGCGGACGCTGACGCGCTGACGATCAGCCGTCTCGAAGGCCCAATGCCGGCCCTGCATGCCTTGGCTCACCTCATCGAGGAAGGCATCGTCGAGACGCGTACGCGACTTCCCGGATGGCGAGCCACCCCGCACGACGAGCAGATCGCGGACGTCGTTCGAGATCAGCAGGGCGAGGAAACCCAGCTTGTCTTCTTCCGGGGCCTTGGATGTCGGCATCACCGTCTGGATCACGCTGGACCCGTCGGCATGCATCGTCCGCAGCGCCGCATGCCCCGCCTGCGCCGCCTGCCCCGCCTGCCGCCCGTCGATCTGGCCCGGGCACTTCAACTCCCGCAGGAGTTCGATCGGTTGACCGGGCGTGAGCCCCTGCGTCGGGGACGCCCGGCCGTATGCCGTCGATTCGATGCTGGAACGCCATGACTGGCTGGCGGATGAGGGGCGCATGACTGGACCTTGAGCGGAGGTATCGACCGATGGCGCGCGATCGAGGGACGCATTCGATCAACGACCTTCAGTGCGCCGATCTGTCCTTCCGCCTCCCGACTCAGACCCACTGGTTGTCGCTCGAAACTGATCAAGACTTGCTAGGTGCCCCCTCCATGATCGAAGTCACGACGGGCGATCCTTGATTCCCGCCGTGCGGCGTCGCCGGTCCGGCCGACAAACCCACGCCACAATCCATCGATCGCCCTCCCGGCCCTCCCGCGTTCCGACGATGGTTCCGACGATGGAAGTCCCGCTCCTCACGGCCACCGGCCTGACCAAGCGCTACGGCGCGCAGACGCTGTTCGAGCACCTGTCGCTGACGCTGCACCGCGGCGAGATGCTCGCGCTGCTGGGCGAGTCCGGCAGCGGCAAGTCCACGCTGCTCAACGGCCTGGCCGCGCTGGAGCCGCTGGACCGGGGTCAGGTCGTGCTGCTGGGGCGCGACATCCTCTCGCTCGACGAATCCGGCCAGGCGCAGTTGCGGCGCGAGCAGCTGGGGTTCGTGTTCCAGGCCTTCCACGTGCTGCCCCACCTGAACGTCCACGACAACGTGGCGCTGCCGCTGCTGCTGCAGGGCCGGCCCGATCCGCACCGCGTCGCCGACATGCTCGACGCGGTCGGTCTCTCGGCGCAGGCCCGGCATCTGCCGCGACAGCTCTCCGGCGGCCAGCTGCAGCGCGTCGCCATCGCCCGCGCGCTGGTGCACCGTCCGGTGCTGGTGCTCGCCGACGAACCGACCGGCAACCTCGATCCCTCGCACGCGGACCAGGTCATGCGGCTGCTGCGACAGCAGTTGCTCGAGCAGAACGCGGCCTGCCTGCTGGTGACGCACTCGGCCCATGCGGCCGAACTGGCGGACCGCCGGCTGCGGCTCGAGAACGGCCGCCTCGTCGAGGCGTGAACGACGCATGAGCGGGACCGCATTGCGTCGTGCCTGGGGCTGGTGGTGGCAGTTGTCATGGCCCGCGCTGCGCCTGCAATGGGGCCGGCAGCTCGCGGCGCTGCTGACGATCGCGCTGGGCCTGGCGCTGGCCGGCGCGGTGCATTGGATCAACGCGTCCGCGCTGGCGCAGTTCGAATCGGCCGCGCGCCAGAGCAGCGCGCAGGCGGACCTTGAACTCAGCGCCGCGCCGGGCGCCGCGCCGCTGTCCGACGCCTACTTCGGGGAACTCGCCGCCCGCGAGGACATCGCCGCGCTCGCGCCCCGCATCGACGCCAGCATCCGCCTGCAGGGCCGCGACGGGCAGTGGCAGCGCGTGCGGCTGATCGGGCTGGACCTGGTGCAGCTCGGCAGCTTCCATCCGCAATGGTTCCCACGGTTCGCCGGCGCCGACCCCGGGCGCGCGCTGCGCGAGCCGGCACTGCTGGTCAGCGACGCGGCGTGGACACGGCTCGGCTTCGACCCCGCGGCGCCGGAACCGCCGGCCTCGACCATCCCGGCCTCGATGCCGGACGCATCGCGGGACGCTTCTCCGGCCCCCGCGCCGCCCTCGGCGCTGCGTGCCGACCTCCCCGGCGAGCCCGCGCCGCTGCCGGTCGCCGGCCGCGTGCCGGACCGCCAGCAGGCGCTGGTGATCGTCGACATCGCCTGGGCGCAACAGCTGCTGGGCCGGCCCGGACAGCTCGACGCGATCCTGCTGCGCATGGCCCCGGGCCATGCCACGCCCATCGACTGGCCGCCCGGCGTCCAGGCCCAGGCGCCGCGGGACCAGGCCCGCCAGCAGGCCGACGAGGCCCGCCGCCTCACCCGCGCCTACCGCCTCAACCTCGGCGTGCTGTCGCTGATGGCGCTGTTCGTCGGCGCGTTCATGGTCTTCGCGGTGCACAGCCTGTCGGTCGCGCAACGGCTGCCGCAGCTCGCGCTGCTGGGCGTGCTGGGCATGAGCGCGCGGCAACGGCTGGCGCTGCTGGTCTCGGAAGCCCTGGCGCTGGGACTGGCCGGCGCGGTGCTGGGCCTGGGACTGGCGCTGGCGCTCGCGGCACTGGGCCTGCACGCGCTGGGCGGCGACCTCGGCAGCGGCCTGACCGGCCTGAGCGGCGGACGACCCGAGCTGCACGTGTCCGGCGCCTCGATCGCGGGCCTGCTCGCGCTGGGGCCGCTGGTGAGCCTGGGCGCGGCCGCGCTGCCGCTGGCACGATTGCGTGGCCTGCCGGTCGCGCAGGTGCTCAAGGGCCTGGGCAGCGGCGGCGACGGCGGCCGCTGGTGGTGGCTCGGTCCCGCGCTGCTGGCCGCGGCCTGGCCGCTGACCTGGATGCGGCCGGTCCTCGGCCTGCCGCTGGGCACCTATGCGGCCATGGTGGCGCTGCTGCTCGGCGCGTTGGGCACCGTGCCCTTCGTGCTGCGCGCCCTCACCGGGCTGCTGCGCGGCTGGGCGGCGCGGCGCGCGCTGCCGCTGCTGGCCGTCGAACGCGCCCGCGACCAGGCGGGCGAAGCCGGCCGCCTCATCGCCGGCGTGCTGGTGGCGCTGGCGCTCGCGGTGGCGATGCTGGTGATGGTCGCGAGCTTCCGGCAGTCGCTGGACCAGTGGCTGACCGACATGCTGCCCGCCGACCTCTACCTGCGCCAGACCGCCCGCGACAGCGCCCAGCAGGGCCAGCCGATGCCGCCGGGCCTGGCCGCGTCGGCGGCGGCGCTGCCGGGCATCGAACGCGTCGCGGCACAGCGCACCCGCGCGATCGGCCTGACGGTGCGGGGCATGACCGGCGGCACGACGCTGCTGGCGCGGCCGCTCGATCACCGTCTGCCGTTGCAGGGCGAGGCCGTCGCGCTGCCCGACGGCCTGCAGCCGGTCTACATCAACGAGGCGATGCGCGACGAGCTGCGGCTCGCGCCCGGCGACCGCTTCATGCTGCGGCTCGAAGGCCGCCAGCTGCCGGTCGGCGTGAAGGCGATCTGGCGCGACTACAGCCGCCAGAGCGGCGCGGTGCTGATGGAGCGCCGCGACTGGGAACGGCTCAGCGGCGACACCGCCATCACCGAACTCGCGCTGTGGCTGAAGCCCGGCGCCGATCCGGTCGCGACGCAGCAGGCCCTGCGCGAGGCCTCCGGCGCGCCGGAGTCGCTGGAGATCGCCTCGGCCGGCGAACTGCGTCGCTTCTCGCTGGCGATCTTCGACCGCAGCTTCGCGATCACCTACTGGCTGCAGGCGGTGGGACTCGGCCTGGGCCTGTTCGGCGTCGCGGCCAGCCTGTCGGCGCAGTTGCTGGCGCGGCGGCGCGAATTCGGCCTGCTGCTGCACCTCGGGCTGACGCGCCCGATGCTGCGCCGGCTGGTGCTCGCCGAGACGCTGCTGCAGGCGCTGGCCGGCGCGGCGATGGGGCTGGCGGTGGGCCTGGCGATCAGCGCGGTGCTGGTGTTCCGGCTCAATCCGCAGAGTTTCCACTGGAGCATGGACTGGTCCATCCCCGGCTGGCGCGTCGCGGCGCTGCTGGCGGCCAGCCTGCTCGCCACCGGCGTGACCGCCGCCTGGGCCAGCGCACGCGCGCTGCGGGCCGGCCAGGGCGAGGCCTTGCGCGCCGTGCGGGAGGATTGGTGATGACGATCGGACGGCGCCCGCTGCTGGGCGGTTTCGGCGCGGCCGCGCTGATGCTGGGCCTGCCCGGCGCCGGGGCGCAGACGCTGTCGGCGGCCCCCTTGCGATTCCCGCGCGATCACGGCGCCCATCCCGAGACGCGGGTCGAGTGGTGGTACGTGACCGGCGTGCTGCGGACGGCGTCGCGCGACGGGGCGCCGGGCTCGACGGACGGCGTCGGCGGCCGCCCCGACTTCGGTTTCCAGCTCACCTTCTTCCGCGTCCGGCACGACCTGGCACGTCCGTTGTCGTCGGCCTTCGCGCCGGACCAGGTGATGCTGGGCCATGCGGCCATTTCCGACCTGGGCCGCCAGCGCCTGCTGCACGACCAGCAGGTGCTGCGCCATGGCTTCGCGAACGCCAGGACCGAACTCGACGACACGCGCGTGCGGCTCGGCGCGTGGCAGCTGCGCCGCATGGACGCTCCGGGCGCACCCGCGGGCCGCAGCCGCTATGCGCTGCTGATGGCGAGCGAGCCGGCCGGGTTCGCGCTCGAACTGACGCTGGAGGCCCCGCAGGCCCCGTTGCTGCAGGGCCGCGCCGGCTGGTCGCGCAAGGGCCCGGAGGCACAGCAGGCGAGCCGCTACGTGAGCGAACCGCAGCTGAGCGGCACGGGCCGGCTCGCGCTGCGCGACGCCGGCACGCGCGAGGTGCGGGCCCGTGCCTGGCTGGACCACGAGTGGAGCAACCAGTACCTGGGCCGCGGCGCCGAGACCGCGGCGGACCGCTCGGTCGGCTGGGACTGGTTGGGGCTGAACCTCGACGACGGCGCGTCGCTGACCTTGTTCCAGATGCGCGGACACGACGGCGCGGTGATCTGGACTGGCGGCAGCTGGCGCGGGCCGGCCGATGCAGCGAATGGGGCGAACGCCAGCAGCCCGGCGAGCGCGGGGGGCGGCTCCGCGGCGGGGGCGGCCGTCGACTTCAAACAACAGGTCCGCTTCGAGCCGCTGGCCTTCTGGAAGAGCCCGGTCAGCCTCGCGACCTATCCGGTCCGCTGGCGGATCCGGACGCCGCGCGGCGTGTTCCTGGTCGAGGCGGCCTACGCGGCGCAGGAGATCGATGCGCGCCGCAGCACCGGCTTCCCGTACTGGGAAGGCGTGGCGCGCGTGGCCGACGAGGCCGGCCGCACGCTGGGCTGGGGCTACCTCGAGATGACCGGCTACGCCGGCCGCGTGCCGCTGTAGCGGCTGCGTCCCGACGGCATCGCCGCATAGGCGCGCACGCAGTTGCAGCCCGCGCCGCGCGCCATCGCGAGGGCCTGCCGCGCCTGCTGCAGCAGCTGGTCCGCCCCCTGCTGCGGCTCGCGCCGCCAGTCCTGCCAATGGGCCAGGCCCAGGCTCGCGCTCAAGGGCAGCGCCTGCCCCAGCCAGCGGTAGTCCAGCGTCGCCACGCGGGCGCGCACGCGGTCCGCGGCGTCCAGCGCCCCCAGCGGGTCGGTACACGGCAGATAGGCGGCCCAGACGCCGCGCGGCAGCGGCAGCAGCCAGTCGCCGCCGCGCAGCTGCTGCCGCACGAGCTGGTCGCAGCGTTCGTCCAGCGCCTGGATGCAGTCGTCGCCGTACTGCTGTTGCAGCCGCGCCCAGGGGTCGAGCTCCAGCAACATCAGGACACCGTCGTGGCGGTGTCGCTGGGCGCGGGCGGCTTCCCGTTTGAGGCCGTCCATCAGTTGCGCCTCGTCGGCCGCGGCGATCCGCGCCGGCGGCTCGCGACGAGCCGTCCAACGCCGCCGCAGGAACGTCCACCAGGCCCCGGGGCCCCTGTCCGAGTCTTGAGCCATGCCGCCCACCTTCGCCGGAGATGAGGATTGATTGCAGCACAGGAGCAAGCCGCGCGCCGCCCCCTTGAGCGAGGGAGGATAGGCGCTGGCGCCACGGTCCGTCGCGCCAGTTGTAACGAATCCGGATGCGCTGCAAGGACGTGTGCGCCGGGGTGACGGCTGCTCTACAGTTGTCGGCTGTGTCCAGCGCCCGCGGCTTGGCCGCCCTGCCCGTGCACGCCACTTCCGAAGAACGAGAGTCGAGGGATACGCGGGATTCCGCGTTCCACGGGACGGCCCCGCCGCCGTCCGCGGACCTGCCGATGCCGGCCGTCGTCGGCGCGCTGCTCGTGCTGCTGGTCGGGCTGGCGCTGACCCTCAGCGCGATGCTGTGGAACCGCAACCGCGTCCTCGCCGAGGGCCATCGCTTCCTGGAGGCGCAGATGGAGCGGCTGCAGCGCGACATCGTCCAGCGCTTCACGCAGCCGGTCTACGGCCTCAAGGGCGCGCGCGGCACGATCGCCGCGCTGCACGGCCGGGTCGACCGGGCCGCGTTCCGCGCCTACGTGCAGTCGCGCGACCTGCCGCGCGAATTCCCCGGCGTGCGCGGCTTCGGCTTCGTGCCGCGCGTGCTGCGCGAGCAGCTGCCCGCCTTCGTCTCCGCCGAGCGGGCGGACGGCGCGCCTCAGTTCTCGGTGCACGGCTTCGGCGACGCCGCCCCGGACCTGTTCGTCGTCGCGCACATCGAGCCACTGTCGCAGAACTACCCCGCCTGGGGCTTCGACCTCGGCTCGGAGTCAGTCCGCCGGCGCGCCATCGAACGGGCCGTCGCCACCGGCGAGGCGACGCTGTCCGCGCCGGTGCCGCTGGTGCAGGACCGCGCGCACGGCCCTGGCATGGTGCTGCTGGTGCCGGTGTTCCGCGACGGCGCCGATCCGATCAGCCCCGAGCAGCGCCGGCAGGCCCTGCTGGGGGTGCTCTACGCGCCGCTGGTGGCGCAGGAGATCCTGCACGGCCTCAAGGAAGGGCTGGCGGCGGCGCCGATGGACTTCCGGCTGCTGGTCGACGACCACACGCCGGTCGAGGACCTGCTGCTGGATTCCGCCACCGGCATCCAGCCGCTGGATGCGCCGCCGACGACGCGCGACGGGTTCGACGGCCGCCTGGTCAGGGACGACCACCTCGTCGAGATCGCCGGCCGGGCGTTCCGCATCGAGGCCGCGCTGACCACCGCCTACGAACGCCAGATCATCGACGCGGCGGGCTGGGAACCGGGGCTGGTGGGGCTGCTGCTGTCGATCCTGCTGTCGTCCATGACCTACCTGCTGGCGGCCGGCCGCGCCCGCGCTCGGGCGCTCGCCGACGCGATGACCGAGGATCTCCGCCGCCTGACGCTGGACCAGCAGGCGATGCTGGACACCGAGGTCATCGCCATGGCCAAGCTCCGCGGCCGTCGCATCGTCTGGAAGAACGGCGCGCTGGAGCGGCTGTTCGGCTACGGCAGGGACGAGATGCTCGACCTGCCGGTGCGTGAGCTCTACGTGGACGAGGACACCTTCGTCGCGCTCGGGCGCAACGCCTACCCCGTGCTGCGGCGCGGCGGGCATTACCGCAGCCAGCAGCAGATGCGGCGCAAGGACGGCAGCCTCGTCTGGGTGGACCTCAACGGCGTGGCGCTGCCGGGCGAGCGCGACGAGGAGATCACGCTCTGGATGATGGTCGACATCACGCAGAGCAAGGCCTACGAGGCCCGTGTCGAGCGCGCCGCCTTCCACGACGGGCTCACCGGCCTGCCCAACCGCGTGCTGCTGGGCGACCGGATCCGCCAGGCGATGGCCGCGGCGCAGCGGCTGCAGCAGACGGTGGCCGTGGCCTACCTGGACCTGGACGGCTTCAAGGCCGTCAACGACGGCCATGGCCACGACGCCGGGGACGAGGTGCTCAAGGCCGTCGCGCAGCGGCTGACGGACGGCATCCGGGCGACGGACACGGCCGCGCGGCTGGGCGGCGACGAGTTCGTCGTGCTGCTCACGCCGCTGCCCTCGCCGCGCGACAGCCGCGCCGTCTGCGAACGGCTGCTGCGCGCGATCCTGGCGCCCGTGACGCTGGGCTCGGGCGCGACGGTGCAGGTCGGCAGCAGCTTCGGCGTGGCGCACTATCCGCTGGACGGCGTGGACGCGGAAGTGCTGATGAGTCGCGCCGACCAGACGATGTTCGAGTCCAAGCGCGCCGGGCGCTGCCGGATCCGCTGGCTCAACGGCGCGCAGCCGCCGGACGAGCTGGACCTGTCGGCGATGCGCCAGCGGCCACCTCCGTCCCCGTCCCCGTCCCCGTCCCCGTCCCCGTCCCCGTCCAGGCCCGGGCCCGGCCCGGCGGGCGGACCGGGCGCGGCCGATCTGCAGGGTGACCGCAGTCACGCGCGCTGAGCCGCCGTAAAGTCGCGCAATGACTGTCCTCACCACTGCCCGCCTCCGCCTCGAACCGATGACCGATGCCCACCTGCACGGGCTGTTCGAGATGAACCGCGATCCCGAGGTGATGCGCTACATCACCGGCAAGCCCGACACGCTCGCGGACACGCAGGCCATGATCGACCGGGTCAAGATGCGGTGGTCGCAGTGGGGCTTCAGCTGGTGGACCTTCTTCGAGATCGGGACCGGTGAGATCGTCGGCGCCGGCTGCATCCAGTACCTGCGCGGCGACACGGCGGGACCGCACGAGATCGGCTGGCGCCTGCGCCGCGACCGCTGGGGCGTGGGTTACGGCTCGGAGGCGGCGCGCCGGATGGCGGCGTTCGCCTTCGACGAGCTGGACGCGCCGCAGCTCGTCGCGGTCGCCGATCCGGAGAACGCCGGCTCGTTGCACGTGATGAAGAAGCTGGGACTGAGCTACCGCGGCATCGAGCGGCTGCACGACAGCGACGTCGCGGTCTACGGCATGACCGCGGACGAATGGCGCGCGCGGAACGGCCCTGGCCCCGTCGGCGCGGCGCGCGCGGCGGATCAGAGCCCGCCGACGAAGTAGCGCTTCAGGCCGGACAGGATCATCTCGACCGCGATGGCGGTCAGCACCAGGCCCATCAGCTTCTCGATCGCCGAGACCACCGAGTCGCCCAGCAGCTTGCGGATGCGGTCGGCCAGGATCAGCGCGAGGAAGGAGATCACCATCGCGGTGAACAGCGCGCCGATCCATTCGGCGACGCGGTCGGGCTGGCGCGAGGCCAGCAGCAGCACCGTCGCCATCGCGGACGGGCCGGCCAGCAGCGGCACGGCCAGCGGGAAGATGAAGGGCTCGCGGCCGGTCTCCACGCCGTAGGCGGACTCGCCGGCGTGGCTGAAGATCATGCGGATCGCGATGATGATCAGGATCACGCCGCCGGCCACCTCGAGCGAGCGCTCGGACAGGTGCATCAGCCGCAGGAACCCTTCGCCCAGGAACATGAACGCGAGCAGCACCGCGAAGGCGATGCCCACCTCGCGCAGCGCGACCTTCAAGCGGCGCTCGCGCGGCACGGCCCGCATGATGGGGATGAAGATCGGCAGGCTGCCCAGCGGGTCGAGCACCAGCAGCAGCAGGATGAGGGCGGAGAGGAAGCTGTGATCCATGGGGCGGGATTCTCGCCGAAGGCGGCGCGTGCTCATTCCGGCGTTGGGCCAGCACCACGCACGCTTTGTTCATTGAAGTCCATAGAATCGCAACAATTCCTCGCCACGACGCCGACGACGAACAAGATGAACGACAGGACGGACAAGAAGAGCACGCCCGCGCGACCCACGGGCCCGGTCGCGCTGGATGCGATCGACCTGCGGATCCTGGAGGCGCTGCAGCGCGACGGGCGGATGTCCAACGTCGACCTCGCGGCGCAGGTGCACCTGTCGGCGCCGCAATGCTTCCGCCGCGTGCGCGCGCTGGAAGAGCGCGGCGTGCTGCGCGGCTACCGGGCCGACGTGGCACCGCTCGCGCTGGGGCTGGGCGTCACCGCCTACGTCAGCCTCAACATCACCGCGCAGGCCTTCGTCCGCGTGCGCGAGATCGAGTCGCTGATCCGCGACTTTCCCGAGATTCTGGAATGCCACACCGTGTCGGGGGACTCGGACTACCTGCTCAAGGTGGTCGCGCGCGACCTGCAGGCGCTGTCCAAGTTCCTCACCGACAAGCTGATGCAGCTGGACGGCGTGGCCGACGTGCGCTCGATGATCTGCCTGGAGGAGATCAAGCCACCGGCGGGCTTGCCTGTGGCCTAGCGTCCTGCGCCCACAGATGGTCGTGGGCGCGCTGCATCGCCTCGATCCCGTAGTCGAGCGCGCGGTAACCATCGCGGATCCTGGTGAACTCTGTCTTCGGCATCCTGGCGACACCTTCCAGCTGGCCCAGCAGGACCTTGCGTCGATCGACGGCCACCTTCCAGGCGCCGGTCTGGCCGTCAATGGTCTTGAACATCTTCATCCTGTCCGCATCCGACCGCGCAGACATGGCGTCGACAACATGACGCGTCAAGTGGCGGACGACGAACTCCTCCTCGGCGATTCCGGCTGTCTGCTGCGACTGCGCCAGGCTGGCGTACTCCTTCCTCAAGCCCGCCACCAACGACTGCAGATCATGCTCCAGCTGCGATTGGAGCGATGCCGCCCGGTTCTGCCCGATGACACGCCGCACGATGCCCTTCAAGCCGGTGCGCCCGCGGACTTCGTCGAGCAGCCCGCTCACCGCGTCGCGCGCGGCCGGTGACAGTCGACGATCCAGGCCCTGCGAGACGCCGGCGGACAGGTCCGTTGCGCTCTGGGCCCTGCGGACTTCCTGCGCAGGCGCCCCGACAGCAGGCCTCGAGAGCTCCGGCGCACTGGCCGAACGTGTCAGATGCGCGGCCGCCGCACTCGTCCGCGACAATGGGGGAGCGGGCACGACAGGGGACGTCGCGTCGGATCGTTCCTGCCCCTGCAGCTCGACGTCCGGCAAGGACAGCATTTCCCAGTCCTCGTCGATCTCCTCGGTCGACACGGACGTGGGCGCCAGGGCGGCCTGTTGCCGCGCCTCCAGCTGGTTGAGCATCGCTTCCCGGCGTGCGTTCGCGAGCGCACGGTCGATGTCCGAGATCGCCGGCCGGGAGGACCTCGACGCCGCCCCGCCATCGAGCGACGGCAATGGGGTTCTCGGCGGAGACGGCAGCCTGGCCAACTGGCGTTGCTGAATGGCGCGTTGCTCCGCCTGGATGCGGCTCGCTGCCCACGCAGAGAGCGACTTGGGTGGCGGCGCATCGGAATGAGGCGGTGCCTTGCGCTTGCGTGACAAAGCAGCGGTCACGACGGGCGGGTCGGATGCCGCGGGCCTTCCGGAGGCCGCTGGCGCATCCGGCACGGCAGATCGGGCAGCGGTCGGCTTCAGCGGCGGGTGCGGCAAGTCAGGCACCCGTTCATCCAGGAGCACAGGCTGCGGCTCCTGCGCGGGCTTGGACGAGGTCGGGGACGGCGGCCTGGGGAGGTTCCGCTGGAAGTTGTCCATTGCGTCCGCCCCCTGCGGCCCAAGCGTTCCCGCCAGCACCTGCGCGAATTCCCGCTCATCCTGGGACAGTCCTTGGGACGGATCACTCGGGCAGGCATTGACCCACTCCTGCACCCGGTGCATTCGTTGCGCCAGGTCCGCTGCTTGGTACGCCTGGTACGCGCGGTAGGCTTGGAACATCGCCAGCGTGGCCGGGCTCGAACGCGACAGGCCATCCTGGCAGGCCACGGCCAAGCGCGTGTCCTCGCCCTGGCTCGCGCGGTTCTGCATCGATCTGTTGACGCGCTTTGCATCGTCGCTGAGCCGCTGCGGGCGGTTCGGATCCACGAGGGCCTCGTGCATCCTGACGAACTGGGTGGAGTCCTGCCGGTGACCATCGTTCACTTCGGACTGGAGCAGCCAGCTGCCGTCGTCGGTCATCCCGTCCAGACGCCGGAAGATTGCCGTCACCGGCCGGCCATCGGCGCCGGGAACCTGCCACTGCACCGTGTCGCCGTGCCTGCGCAACTGGGCCGCCAGCGCGCTGGGCACCTGGCCCTCGGCCACGATCAGGTCCGTGATGTCCTTGGCCTTCAGCGTCGAGGCGAAGGCGATCGCCTCCGCGCAGCGCGCAGGATCCCTGGTGGGCTGGGGCAAGGCGGCCTGCATCACCGGCGCGAAGCCACCGAACGCGGGCGTCATCAGGGCGTTGATGAACGGGGGCACGATGCCCGCCAGCCAGCATCCCGCGGCGGCCGCAGCGACGGCGACTCGATGGTCCAGCAGCGGATCCCTCCCCGGGGGCCAGGACTGAGACGGCGCGATGCCGGCCGCCAGGGGCGGCTGACCGAATGGAACGCGATTCGGCACCACGCCGATCGGCTGTGAATGGACGGAGTGAAACATGCGGAAAGTGGGCAGCCCCTGCAAGGGCCACGACGAGGTACCGAGACAGGTCCTTGTGTGTCCCGCCGCCCGCTCCGGGTTCGCGCATCGATGAACGGCGTTCAGCCGCGCGGGTGATGCGTCGCATGCAACTGCTTGAGGCGCTCCCGCGCCACATGCGTGTAGATCTGCGTGGTCGACAGGTCCGCATGCCCCAGCAACAACTGGACCGCGCGCAGATCGGCGCCATGGTTGAGCAGGTGGGTAGCAAATGCATGCCGCAAGGTGTGCGGCGAAATGGGGCTGGTGATCCCGGCGACGACAGCGTACTTCTTGACGATGCGCCAGAAACTCTCGCGCGTCATGGCCTGCCCGAAACGGCTGAGGAACAGGTCGTCGGTCCCGCGCGCGCCCAGCAGTTGCGGACGCGCCTCCTTCAGGTAGCGCATGAGCCAGGCGTGCGCCTCTTCGCCGAAAGGCACCATCCGCTCCTTGTCGCCCTTGCCCGTCACGCGCAGCACGGCTTCGCGCAGGCCGACGTGCACGCTCTTGAGCGTCACCAGCTCGGTCACGCGCAGGCCGCTCGCGTACATCAGTTCGAGCATCGCGCGGTCGCGCAGGCCTTGCGCCGTGCCGGTATCGGGCGCCTCCAGCAGCCCTTCGACCTGCTGCTGGGACAGGGTCTTGGGCACGCGCATCGGCTGCTTCGCGGTGGTCAGCTTGAGCGTGGGGTCGCGGTCGATCCGTCGTTCCCGCAGCGCCCAGCGGAAGTAGCGCTTGAAGACGGACAGGCGCCGGTTCGCCGAGCTCGCCTTGCCGCCGTCGTGACGCGACCCCGCGTAACCCATCAGGTCCAGTTCCTCGACCTGGTCCAGCGCGCGGCCGCGCTCGGCGGCCAGCCAGTCGGCCAGCAGCTGCAGGTCGCGCCGGTAGGCCAGTTGCGTGTTGCCGGACAGGCCTTCCTCGATCCAGAGCGACTCGATGAAGGTGTCGATGCCGCGCTGGCTGCGTTCCCGCTCGGCGGACCTGGCGGGCAAAGACGCATCGGACGGCAAATCGATCGGCGGACTCATGCCGCGCATGATGCCAGCGCGCGGATGGACCTCGCCCGGACATGGCCGCCGTCGAGACGGCGGCCGATGGGTCCTCGACTCCAGCAGGTCCCTGCATCAGGCCGGCACGGACGAAAAAAAGGGGCCCGCGCCACCACGCGCGGGCCCCACGGAGCAACCGCCACAGGCAGCGGTTGGAGGGACTGGTGCCCGCCTCGCGGAGGCCGGCGGACATGGAACAGCGGCCGACCCACCGCCGCCAAGCGGAGGGTCGGTCCAGGATCAGCCGATACGCACCGGCACGAAGATCTTGTCGCCGCCGCGCTGCACAAGCAGCGCCACCGACTTCTCCGCGCCCTTCACCGCGCCGCGGACCTGCTCGACGGACTGCACCGGCGTGCCGTTGATGGCCAGCAGCACGTCGCCGGGACGGACGCCGGCGCGCGCCGCGGCGCTCCCCTCGCCCACCTCCTGGATGAGCAGGCCCTCGCGCGCGCCGAGCTGGCGCCGTTCCTCGGGTTGCAGCGGACGCAGGGACAGGCCGAGCTTGGCGTGATCCTCGTCCGCGTCGCCGCCACCCGCCTTGGCGAGCCGGGCGCCCTTCTCGTTCGCGTCGCCCAGCGTGGCGGTGATCGTCTCGCGCTTGCCGTTGCGCCAGACGTCGATGTCGACCTTGTCGCCCGGCAGCGACTGGTCCACGAGCGCCGGCAGGTCGCCGCTGGACACGATGCGCTGGCCCTTGAAGCCCAGGATCACGTCGCCCGAACGCAGGCCGGCCCTGGCCGCCGGGCCGCCCTCCTCGACGTTGGCGACCAGCGCGCCCTCGGGGCGATCCAGCTTGAAGGAATCGGCGAATCCTTGGTTGACCTCCTGCACGATCACGCCCAGCTTGGCATGCTGGACCTTGCCGCCCTTCTCGATCTGCTGGCGGACCTTGTTGGCCACCTCGACCGGGATCGCGAACGACAGGCCCTGGTAACCGCCCGAGGCGCTGTAGATCTGCGAATTGATGCCGACCACCTCGCCGCGCGCGTTGAACAGCGGGCCGCCGGAGTTGCCGGGATTGATCGCGACGTCGGTCTGCAGGAAGGGCACGCGGCTCTCGTCCGGGCCCAGGGAACGCCCCTTGGCGCTGATCACGCCGGCGCTGACGCTGTTCTCGAATCCGAACGGCGAGCCGATCGCCAGCACCCATTCGCCGACACGCAGGTCCTTGGTCGCGCCGAGTCGGACCGTCGGCAGATTCTTGGCGTCGATCTTCAACACCGCGACATCGGTGGACTTGTCGCTGCCCAGGACCTTGGCGCGGAACTCGCGACGGTCCGTCAGCTTGACCACCACCTCCTGCGCGTCCTGCACCACGTGGGCATTGGTGAGGATCACGCCGTCGCCGCTGACGATGAAGCCCGAGCCCTGGCCTCGGATCTCGCGGCTGCCGCCTTCGCCGCCCTGGCCGCCGTTGGGTCCGCCAGGCATGCCCGGGACGCCGAAGCGGCGGAAGAATTCATAGAACGGATCGTCGGGATCGATCTGCGGCGCCCGGGCGGCACGCGTCTTCACCGTACCCGACACGCTGATGTTGACCACCGCCGGCCCTTGCGCCGCGGCGATCTGCGCGAAGTCGGGCATGCCCGACGGCGGCGGGGTGAAGTTCGCCGCCGGCGCGCCGGCATTGGCCGTCGAGGTCGTGACCGCGGCGACCTGCGTGTCCCCGCTCGAGGACGAGCCGCCATCGGCCGACGCCTCGGCCGAACTCTTCGCCACCGGCACCAGCTTCGCGTTGCGCATCGCCAGCGCGCCGCCCGCGGCCCCCAGCACGCCGGCCGCGGCCAGCGCCCACACGAGTTTCTTCACCGGAATCATCTTCTCCACTTGTTGAGCCATGTGAACCTCCAGATTCGCTGAGCGGCCGTCAGGCCCTGCAGCCCGTCGCCGACTCGATGGCTGGAAGTTTGAGCACCTTCGCTTAGGTCGCTCTTAATGCGGTGGAGAGATCCTCATGCCGCCCCCACGGACGCTCGTCGACGGGGGTTCAGGCGGGCGGGAGCGCCGGCGGCGGAGCGGCAGCCGGCAGCGACGCGCGGGAGAGCGGCATCGACAATTCGACGCGCAGGCCGCCCAGCGCGGTGCTGTGCCCCAGCCGCAGCGTGGCGCCGTGGTCGTCGGCGATGCTGCGCACCAGCGCCAGACCCAGACCGCTGCCCGGCGCCTGCTGCGCCTGCGACTCGGACCGGTAGAAGCGGTCGAACACCCGCCCCCGTTCGGCGTCGGGAATCCCCGGGCCGTCGTCCTCGACCACCAGCAAGGCCTGGCCGCCGCTGCGCTCCAGGCTGAGGTCCACCCGGCTGCGTCCGTACTTGATGCCGTTGTCGAGCAGGTTGCGCAGCAGCATGGTCAAGGCCTCGCGATGGCCGTCGACCAGCACCGCGTCGCAGCGCTCCATGCCGAGGTCCACCCCGCGCGCCTGCGCCAGCGTCGCGCCGTCGATGACGGCATCGCGGCACAAGGCGTCCAGCGCGATGGGCTGCGCGGGCGCCTGCGCCTTGGCGCTGTCCTGGCGCGCCAGCGCCAGCAACTGCTCGATCAGGTGGGACGCGCGGTCGATGCCCAGGCCCAGTTTCTCCAGCGCCTGCGCCCGCGCGCCGTCGTCCGGCGCCCGGCGCAGCGACTGCAGCTGCAGCTTGAGCGCGGCCAACGGCGAGCGCAGCTCGTGCGCGGCATCGGCGACGAAGTGCTGCTGCTGTTCGAAGGCCTGCCGCACGCGGTCCAGCAGCCCGTTGAGCTCGGTGACCAGCGGCTGGATCTCGGCCGGCAGGTCCTCCTCGTCGACCGGGGCCAGGTCTTGCGCCTTGCGTCGCGACAACTGCTGGCGCACCCGCTCCAGCGGCGCCAGCGAGTGCGACACCACCCACCACACGACCAGCGCCAGCATGGGCAGCATCAGCGCGGTGGGCAGCACGGTGCGCCACGCGAGCTGTCCCGCCATGCGCTGGCGAACGGCGATGTCCTGCGCCACCTGCACGACCTGGAAGCGCCCCTGCACGGCGAAGACGCGGTAGCGCTTGCCGCGCAGCGCGACGTTGGAGAAGCCCAGCACGGCCCGTTGCGGCAGCCAGTCGGGCCCGGCGGAGCGGTACAGCGGCGTGCCGTCCAGGCCCCAGACCTGCACGATGAGGTCGATGCTCTGTTCCTCGCCCAGCGGCAAGGGCAGGCCGGTGCCCATGCCCGCGCGCAGCGACAGCGCGACCTGCTGCATCTGGTAGTCGAAGATCTCGTCGGTCTCCATCAGCGCGTTGCGGTAGGCGCTCATGCCCTGCACCAGCGCCCCGGTCAACACCGCGCCCAGCAGGAACAGGAGCAGCCGGTGACGCAGCGAGCGCGGCAACAGCGCCAGGCGGGCGCGGCGCCCGGCACCGACGTCCGCGTTCATTCCTTGGGCACGCGGTAACCGACGCCGCGGACGTTCTGGATCAGTTCCGCGCCGAGCTTCTTGCGCAGGCCGTGGATGTAGACCTCGACCGCGTTGCTGCTGATCTCGTCCTTCCAGCCGTACAGCTTCTCCTCGAGCTGCTGGCGCGAGAGCACCATGCCCGGGCGCGCGAGCAGCGGCTCGAGCACGGCCCACTCGCGCTGCGACAGCGTCACCGGATGGCCGTTGGCCGTGACCTCCCGCGTGGCGGGATTGATGCTGACGCCCATGTGCTCATAGACCGGCTCCGCCCGGCCGGCGGCGCGGCGCAGCAGCGCGCGGATGCGGGCCAGGAGTTCGTCGAGCTCGAAGGGCTTGAGCACGTAGTCGTCCGCGCCGGCGTCCAGCCCGGCGACCCGCTGCGCGGTCGCGTCGCGCGCGGTCGCGATCAGCACCGGCACCGCCTGCTTGCGGCCGCGCAGCGCCTGCAGCACGCTCATGCCGTCGCGCTTGGGCAGGCCCAGGTCCAGGATCACCAGGTCGTAGGTCTGGGATTGCAGCGCGGTGTCGGCGATCTCGCCATCACGCACCCAGTCCACGGCATAACCCTCGGCGCGCAGCAGCTCGAGCAGCTGCTCGCCGATCATCAGGTCGTCTTCCACCAGCAGGAGTCGCATGGGCGCGATTGTGCACGCGCGGCGCCAACCGCCTGTTCACCCTGTTCACTTTCCCATCGCCAACTCCGTCAGCACCCGGCATGTCGCATCCAGCCGTGCACGCGCGGTGTCCCACTGAGACCGGCCCATCCCACTTCCCCACGACCCGTAGCTGCCCAACTTCGCTGCTTCCTGCGCCAGGTGGGCCTGGGCCGCGCCGAACATCCCCTTCGGATCCTTCAAGCGCCAGGACCAGCGTGCCCGCTCGTCCGGCGTGCCCTGCCGATGCCTCCGGTCCATCCAGTCACGGCAGAGCTCAAGGACCTCCGCCGGGGATCCGTTCCGGCCTTGCCCTTCCCTCGCGAAGTCGGCCGCCCGGTCGACGGCATACGTCGCCCATTTGAGAATCGTGTTCTCCTTGACCGCCGGCCTCGAACGCAGCCATCGGGGCAACCATCGCTCCTTCCACGAACGAGGGGCCATCAATTGACGCGTCAGCCCTTCCAAGCCGAACGCCATGCGCTCGAGCAACGCGCCCCTTTCGTCGCGGGTCAACGCCGGCGGCGGTGGCGGAATGGCTGCCATCATCGTTTTCAGCGCTGGCAACGCATCATTGGACCTTGCCGAGGCCATTGATCGCGACTCCGGCTGCTGAAGCTCCGAAGACTCGGGCTGGGCCAGCGGCGCCTTGCCGACCACCAGTTGCTTGCGCCGGCCATCCGGCAGGATCAGGGAGCTGGCGCTGGCGCCCCGGTGGAAGATCTTCAGTCGCGACGGCACCAGGTGTCCGTTGCCGCCGGTTCGGGACAAGCCGTCGCCCCCCCGGTCCCCGGGGGCTACGACGGGCGCGTGACGCGCATCCGTCGGTGCCTCGCCCCAGGACGTGTGGGCCGGACTCTCGAACGCACGGGACATGGACAGCATGGCGTTTTCCTCTGGTGAACGATCCGCTGGATGGGGGGACCTTGCTGTTGGTGGTCCGGCGACAACGCCGGTTCCCCGCATTCCATGACTACAATGCGCGACTGTCAGGAGAGAGCCCCCTCGCGGGGGCCGCCGAAGGCGCAGTGGCACTGGTGACCCCACGCTGCGAACGCTCAGGCAAAAGGACTGACGAAACGCCCGAGACTTCGGGCGTCCTCACTGGAGAGAGGCGGGGCGGACCACCGGTCGAGCCCGCCCACCGAAGGGGCAAGCGGCGACACACACGGTCGCCGTCAATCTCTCAGGTACCAAGGACAGCGAGGGCATCCCCCACGAGGCCGACAGCGGTTCCAGGATCGTCGTCGGCACGTGGTTCAACGAATGCCCTCGGAGCGAGACATGTCCGCCGACCTGAACAAGACCCCGCTGCACGCGCTGCACATCGAACTCGGCGCCAAGATGGTGCCCTTCGCCGGCTACGACATGCCGGTCCAGTACCCCGCCGGCGTGATGGCCGAGCACAAGCACACCCGGACCCAGGCAGGCCTGTTCGACGTGTCGCACATGGGCCAGGTGCTGCTGGTCGGCGACGACGCCGCCGCCGCGCTGGAGACGCTGGTCCCCGTCGACATCGTCGACCTGGGCCTGTTCAAGCAGCGCTACGCGCTGTTCACCGCCGACGACGGCGGCATCCTCGACGACCTGATGGTCGCCCGCCGCACCGATGGCCTGTTCGTCGTCGTCAACGCCGGCTGCCGCGACCAGGACATCGCCCACATGCGCAAGCACCTCTCGGGCCGCTGCGAGGTCCGTCCGCTGCCGGACCAGGCGCTGCTGGCGCTCCAGGGCCCGCAGGCGGTGACCGCGCTGTCGCGCCTGAATGCCGACGTCGCCAAGCTGGTCTTCATGACCGGCGGCTTCTTCGAGCTGGACGGCATCCCCACCTTCGTGACCCGGTCGGGCTACACCGGCGAGGACGGCTATGAGATCTCGGTCGCCGCCGACCGGTCGGTGGAACTGGCCCGCAAGCTGCTGGCCCAGCCCGAGGTGATGCCCATCGGCCTGGGCGCGCGCGACTCGCTGCGACTGGAAGCCGGCCTGTGCCTGTACGGCCACGACATCGACACGACCACCACGCCGGTCGAGGCCTCGCTGACCTGGGCGATCCAGAAAGTGCGTCGCGCCGGCGGCGCCCGCGCGGGCGGTTATCCGGGCGCGGCGGTCATCGACAGGCAGTTCGCCGAAGGCGCCGCGCGCAAGCGCGTGGGCCTGGTGAGTCCGGAACGCATGCCGGTGCGCGAAGGCGCGAAGCTCGTGAACGCCGACGGCGTCGAGATCGGCGTCGTCACCAGCGGCACGCTGGGCCCGACGGTGGGCAAGCCGGTCGCGCTGGCCTATGTGCAGACGCCCTACGCGACGCTGGGCACCGGGCTCTTCGCCGAAGTGCGCGGCAAGCGCACCCCGATGACGGTCTCTTCCACGCCGTTCACGCCCAACGGATACTTCCGCGGCTGATCCGCGATCCTGGGTCACACGTCCCCTTCCTCTCAACTGTCCGCAACCATCAGGTAGCACGGAGCCCCTCCATGAGCATCAAGTACACGCCCGACCACGAGTGGGTCGACACCACCGACGGCATCGCCACCGTGGGCATCACGGTCCACGCGCAGGACGCGCTGGGGGACGTCGTGTTCGTGGACCTGCCCGACGTGGGCAAGTCCTTCGCCGCCAAGGAAGTGGCCGGCGTGGTCGAGTCGGTCAAGGCCGCCGCCGACGTCTACGCGCCGGTCTCGGGCGAGATCGTCGAAGTCAACGAGGCGCTGCGCGCCGATCCGTCGCTGGCCAACTCCGATCCGCTGAAGAGCGGCTGGTTCTTCAAGGTCAAGCTGTCCAACCCGTCGGAACTCGACGGCCTGATGGACACGACGGCCTACGACGAGCTGGTGAAGAACTCGTAATCGTCGACCCCCTGCGCGCAAGGCCTCGTCAGGGCCCGCTGCCACGCCACGGCCGCCGGCCCTCACCCCTGCCCTCTCCCGCAAGCGGGAGAGGGAGTTCGTGAGCCTTGCGCCGCAAAGAAATTTCATCTCCAGGATCGCCCCGCCATGTCCAGCGCCACTGCCGCCCTGCCCTCGTTCGCCGAACTCGAGAACGCCGTCGAGTTCCACGCCCGTCACATCGGTCCCGACGCCGCCGACGAGACGCTGATGCTGTCGGCCATCGGCGCCGCCTCGCGCGCCGCGCTGATCGACGCCATCGTGCCCGCCGCCATCAAGCGTGCCGCCAGGATGGACCTGCCGGACGCCGTGACCGAAGCGCAGGCGCTGGCCGAGCTGAAGGCCATCGCGGGCAAGAACCAGATCCTGAAGAGCTTCATCGGCCAGGGCTACCACGGCACCCTCACCCCGGGCGTGATCCTGCGCAACATCCTCGAGAACCCCGCCTGGTACACCGCCTACACGCCCTACCAGGCCGAGATCTCGCAGGGCCGCATGGAGGCGCTGGTCAACTTCCAGACCATGGTCTGCGACCTGACCGGCATGGCCATCGCCAACGCCTCGATGCTGGACGAGGCCACCGCCGCCGCCGAAGGCATGACGCTGGCCGCGCGCATGGCCAAGAGCAAGAGCCAGACCTTCTTCGTCGCCGACGACGTGCTGCCGCAGACGCTGGAAGTGGTCCGCACCCGCGCCGAGCCGCTGGGCATCACCGTCCAGGTCGGCAAGGCCGAGGACGCCGGCAAGGCCGAGTGCTTCGGCGCGCTCGTGCAGTACCCCGGCGTGACCGGCGTGGTGCGTCCGCTGCAGGCGATCGCCGACGCGGTGCACGCACAGGGCGGCCTGCTGGTGGCCGCCGCCGACCTGCTGGCGCTGACGCTGATCGCCTCGCCGGGCGAACAAGGCGCCGACATCGCCGTGGGCACCACCCAGCGCTTCGGCATGCCCATGGGCGCCGGCGGCCCGCACGCCGCCTACATGGCCTGCCGCGACGAGTTCAAGCGCTCGCTGCCGGGCCGCCTGGTCGGCGTGTCCGTGGACGCGCACGGCAAGCCCGCCTACCGCCTGTCGCTGCAGACCCGCGAGCAGCACATCCGCCGCGAGAAGGCCACCTCCAACATCTGTACCGCGCAGGTGCTGCCGGCCGTCGTGGCCAGCATGTACGCGGTCTACCACGGCCCGGCCGGCCTGAAGCGCATCGCGCAACGCGTCGCCGCCTACGCCGCCGTGCTGGCGCAGGGCCTGAAGGCGCTCGGTCTGACGCTGGTCCACGAGACCTCGTTCGACACGCTGCACGTGAAGACCGGCGCGCACACCGGCCCGGTGCTGGCCGCCGCGGTCGCCGCCGGCATGAACCTGCGCCGCGCGAGCGAGGACAGCATCAGCCTGACGCTGGACGAGACCACCACCCGCGCCGACGTCCAGGCGCTGCTGACGGTCTTCGCCGAAGGCAAGCCGGTGGGGGACGCGTTCGCGAACGCCTCGGCCGCATCGCCGACCACGCTGATCCCCGCGGCCCAGTCGCGCACCAGCGCCTACCTGACGCACCCGATCTTCAACATCCACCACTCCGAGACGGAGATGCTGCGCTACATCCGCCTGCTGTCCGACAAGGACCTGGCGCTGGACCGCAGCATGATCCCGCTGGGCTCGTGCACGATGAAGCTCAACGCGACCAGCGAGATGATCCCCATCACCTGGCCCGAGTTCGCGCAGGTGCACCCGTTCGCGCCGCAGAGCCAGCTGCAGGGCTACGCCCAGCTGGACCAGCAGCTGACGTCCTGGCTGTGCCAGGCGACCGGCTACGCGGGCGTCTCGCTGCAGCCCAACGCCGGCTCGCAGGGCGAGTACGCCGGCCTGCTCATCATCAAGGCCTGGCACGAGTCGCGCGGCGACGCGCACCGCAGGATCTGCCTGATCCCGGAATCGGCGCACGGCACCAACCCGGCCTCGGCGCAGATGGTGGGCATGCAGGTCGTGGTCACCAAGTGCGACAAGGAAGGCAACATCGACCTGGCCGACCTGAAGGCCAAGTGCGAGCAGCACAGCGCCAACCTGGCCGCGATCATGATCACCTACCCCTCGACGTACGGCGTGTTCGACACGCACGTCAAGGAGATCTGCGCGCTGGTGCATGAACACGGCGGCCGCGTCTACGTCGACGGCGCCAACATGAACGCGCTGGTCGGCATCGCCGCGCCGGGCCAGTTCGGCGGCGACGTGTCCCACCTGAACCTGCACAAGACCTTCTGCATCCCGCACGGCGGCGGCGGCCCGGGCGTCGGCCCGGTCTGCGTGGTCGAGGACCTCGTGCCCTTCCTGCCGGCGCATCGCGCCGCCGGCCTGGGCGAGAAGACCGCCATCGGCGCCGTCTCCGCCGCGCCGCTGGGCAACGCGGCCGTGCTGCCGATCTCCTGGATGTACATCCGCATGATGGGCGAGGTCGGCCTCAAGGCCGCGACCGAGACCGCGATCCTGTCTGCCAACTACGTGGCCGCGCGCCTGTCCGACCACTACGACATCCACTTCAGCGGCAACATCGACGGCGTCAAGGGCGGCGGCGTGGCCCACGAGTGCATCCTGGACCTGCGTCCGCTCAAGGACAGCTCGGGCATCTCCGCCGAGGACGTCGCCAAGCGCCTGATCGACTACGGCTTCCACGCGCCGACGCTGTCCTTCCCGGTCGCCGGCACGCTGATGGTCGAGCCGACCGAGAGCGAATCCAAGTTCGAGCTGGACCGTTTCATCGCCGCGATGATCCAGATCCGCGAGGAGATCGCCAAGGTCGAGTCCGGCGCCTGGTCCAAGACGGACAACCCACTGGTCAACGCGCCGCACACGGCCGAGAGCCTGCTCAAGACCGAGTGGACGCATGGCTACAGCCGCGACGACGCCGCGTATCCGGTGCCGGCGCTGCGCCATGTGAAGTACTGGTCGCCGGTCGGCCGCGTGGACAACGTCTACGGCGATCGGAACCTGGTTTGCAGCTGCCCGCCGCTGTCCGCTTACGCCGACGAGTGATCGGGCATTGCCGGTCCTCGCGTCACGAGCGCGAGGATCCGGTCGTCACTACCCACGAGGTTCGCCATGGCAGTCTCCGTCTTCGACCTCTTCAAGATCGGCATCGGGCCGTCGAGCTCGCATACCGTCGGTCCGATGCGCGCCGCGCGCATGTTCGTGCAGCGCCTGCGGCACGAGGGCGTGCTCGACCGCACCGTGCGCGTGGCCACCGCGCTGTACGGTTCGCTCGGCGCGACCGGCAAGGGCCACGGCTCGGACAAGGCGGTGCTGCTTGGCCTGGCCGGCCATGAGCCCGACACGGTCGACATCGAGTCGATTCCCGGCATCCTCGACGGCATCCGCAACGACAAGCGCATCGCCCTGGGCGGCGATCACGTCGTGGCCTTCGACGAGGCCCGCGACCTCGTGATGTATCGCCGCCAGAGCCTGCCGCTGCACGCCAACGGCATGCGGCTGATCGCGTACGACGCCGACGGCCACGAGATCCAGAACCGCGTCTACTACTCGGTGGGCGGCGGCTTCGTCGTCAGCGAGGAAGTGCTGGCCGACGGCTCCAAGCAGAAGCTGATCGCGCCGGACACCACCGTCCTGCCCTATCCCTTCAAGACCGGCGCGGAACTGCTGGCGCTGACGGAGAAGGAAGGCTGCTCGATCGCCGAAATCATGCGCCGCAACGAGCGCCACTGGCGCACCGACGAGGAGACCCGCGCCGGGCTGCTGAAGATCTGGCACGTGATGCAGGAATGCGTGCAGCGCGGCTGCCGCACCGAAGGCATCCTGCCCGGCGGCTTCAAGGTCAAGCGCCGGTCGGCGGCGCTGTACCGCGACCTGGTCGCGCATCCTGAGGCCGCGCTGCGCGATCCGCTGCAGGTGATGGACTGGGTCAACCTCTACGCGCTGGCGGTCAACGAGGAGAACGCCGCCGGCGGTCGCGTCGTGACGGCGCCGACCAACGGCGCGGCCGGCATCGTGCCGGCGGTGCTGCACTACTACGCGCGCTTCGTGCACGGGGCCAACGAGGACGGCATCATCGATTTCCTGCTGACCGCCGCGGCGATCGGCATCCTCTACAAGGAGAACGCGTCGATCTCCGGCGCGGAGGTCGGCTGCCAGGGCGAGGTCGGCGTGGCCTGCTCGATGGCCGCGGGCGCGCTGTGCGCGGTGATGGGCGGCTCGCCGGCACAGGCCGAGAACGCGGCCGAGATCGGCATGGAGCATCACCTGGGACTGACCTGCGATCCGGTCGGCGGCCTGGTGCAGATCCCCTGCATCGAGCGCAATGCGATCGCTTCGGTGAAGGCCATCAACGCGGCCCGCATGGCGCTGCGCGGCGACGGCACCCACCACGTCAGTCTCGACAAGGTCATCAAGACCATGCGCGAGACCGGCGCCGACATGATGACCAAATACAAGGAGACCGCCCGGGGCGGTCTCGCGGTGAACATTGTCGAGTGCTGACGCGCCGCCGACGTGTCAGAAGGGGAGGCCGATTCGCGTGCCCCGGCGGTACTGCTGGCCGGAATCAATCGCGAGTCTGGCGGCGCATGCTGTCAGCACTCGAGCAAACGGTGGGGTCCCACTTCGCCTCCGGGCCTGCGCCCTGACGTCGGGCTTGCCGAAGGGAAGTCCGGACCGGGATCGGATCCGCTTCAGTAGCTGATCGTCACGGTGACGGTATCGGTGTAGCTGCCCGGCACGACGTTGGCCAGCGACGGGATGCGTCCGTAGACCGACAGCGACTGGGCCGCGCCGGTGCCGGTGCCGTTCTTGGAACTGGACGACGAGGTGCCGTCGCCCCAGACCGAGCTGCGGCCCGAATCGAGGTAGAGCTGATACCCGAGCGTGTCGGAGCCGCTCTTCATCGTGCGGCTGCTGAAGTTGGTCGCACCGCCCGCGTTCGCGCCGGCGTTGAGCGCCACCGTGTACGGCGTCGTGTTGGAACAGGTGACGGTCAGCGTGGACGTGGCGTCCAGCGGCGTGCCGGCGGCGAGCGGATCGATCGCGGAGCCGAAGTTCAGGTTGGAGCCGGACACCGTGCAGGCGCTCGTGATCGTCGCCGTCACCGGGAAGGTGTTGGTCACCGGCGTGGCGCCGCGCGCCTCCTGGACCGCGCTGAACATCAGGCCGGCGCCGATGGCCAGGCTGCTGAGCAGGACCGCGGACTTGAAGCCGCTGTTGCGTTGGGCCCGGGCCGCCTGCAGGTACTTGGTGGTGCTCATGTGGTGTCCCCCTGTTGATGGAACGAATCTTCGACCTCAGTGGGCCAGGGCGGCAGACGTGCACGCCGCATCGGGCGGTGCAGCGTTTTCGGCAGCGCGTGTAGGCGATCGACGGACAGCTGACAGCCGGTGACAGCACCGGCGGCGCGGCGCGACGCCGGGATGCGAACGGCACTGGCGCTGCGCCCCGGGACGCTGCTACAAACGCGGCCGTGTCGATCCGTGTCGAATTCACGCAGGCCCGCCCGTCGTCGAAGCGGACCCTCTCCTTTCGTCGAACAAGAGCCTCATGCCATGACTTCCCACCTTGATCCGAAACGGCGCCGCTGGCTGGCGCTCGGCGTGCTGTGCCTGGGTGTGCTGATGATCGTGCTGGACACGACCATCGTGAACGTCGCCCTGCCCTCGATCCGCGCCGACCTGCATTTCACCGAGACCTCGCTGGTGTGGGTGGTCAACGCCTACATGCTGACGTTCGGCGGCTTCATGCTGCTGGGCGGCCGGCTGGGCGACCTGTACGGCCACCGGCGCATGTTCCTCGCCGGGCTGGCCCTGTTCACCGCCGCGTCGGCGGCCTGCGGGCTGGCGCACACGCAGGCGCTGCTGATCGCGGCGCGGGCCGTGCAGGGCCTGGGCGGCGCGGTGGTGTCGGCGATCTCGCTGTCGCTGATCATGAACATGTTCACCGAGCCCGGCGAACGCGCCAAGGCCATGGGCGTGTACGGCTTCGTCTGCGCGGGCGGCGGCAGCATCGGCGTGCTGCTGGGCGGCCTGCTGACCAGCGCGCTGAGCTGGCACTGGATCTTCCTGGTGAACCTGCCGATCGGCGCGATCGTGATCGGGCTGTGCCTCTGGCTGATCGAGCGCGGCGGTCCCACGGCGCCGGACGAGACGCTGGACTGGGCCGGCGCGGTGACGGTCACGCTGTCGCTGATGCTGGCCGTCTACGCCGTGGTCGACGGCAACGAGGCGGGCTGGACCTCGGCGCGCACGCTGGGCCTGCTGGGCGCGGCCGTGGCGCTGCTGGCCGCCTTCCTCGTGCTGGAGACCCGGGTGGCGCATCCGCTGATGCCGCTGTCGCTGTTCCGGCTGAGGTCGGTGGCCGTGTCCAACGTGATCGGCGTGCTGTGGGCGGCGGCGATGTTCGCGTGGTTCTTCCTCTCGGCGCTCTACATGCAGCTGGTGCTGGGCTATGACGCGATGCACGTGGGCCTGGGCTTCCTGCCGGCCAACCTGATCATGGCGGCGTTCTCGGTGGGCCTGTCGGCGAAGCTGGTGATGAAGCTGGGCCTGCGCAAGCCGCTGTGCGGCGGGCTGCTGCTGGCGGCGCTGGGCCTGGCGCTGTTCGCGCGCGCGCCGGCGGACGGCGGCTTCTGGCTGGACGTGCTGCCCGGCATGCTGCTGCTGGGACTGGGCGCGGGCGTCGCCTTCAATCCGGTGCTGCTCGCGGCGATGAGCGAGGTCGCGCCCAGCGAATCGGGCCTGGCCTCGGGCATGGTGAACACGTCCTTCATGATGGGCGGGTCGCTGGGACTGGCGGTCCTGGCCAGCCTGGCGGCCTCCCGCACGGCGGAACTCGGCGCGCTGGGCGCCGCGATGCCCGCGGCGCTGGCGGGCGGCTACCGCGTGGCCTTCGCGGTCGGTGCGGTGTTCGCGGCCTCCGGCGGCCTGCTGGCGCTGCTGCTGCGGGAACCGGCGCCGCAGCTGCGCGAAGCCCCCTCACACTGACGCGTTCCTCCCCCGCTTCTCCCCCTCTCCCGCTTGCGGGAGAGGGCCGAGGAGAGGGCCGGGGTGAGGGTCGCCGCGCAGTCTCGGTCCCCGCCGTTCAGCGATCGAGCATCGTCCACAGGTACTTCACCGGCACCGCGTAGGTGATGCCGCTGGGCGCGCTGAGCGCCGATTCCCGGGTGCCCTTGAGCACCACCATGTTGACGATGCCCACCACCTTCCCGGTGCGGATGTCCAGCAGCGGTCCGCCGCTGTTGCCCGGGTAGGCGGTCGCGTCGAGCTGCAGGAATTCCATCGCGCCCTCGCGCAGTTGCCGCACCGCCCGCTCGGACAGGCTGTTCGAGGTCGGCGCCGGCAGCGCCGCCCGGGTGATCGCCGCCACCGTGCCGCGGTGCGTGGCCATCGTCACGCCGAGCCCGGTCCCGATCGGATAGCCCATGAGCGCCACCGCCGCGCCCTCGCGTACCGCCGGCTTGTCGCCGTCGGCCTCGGCCAGCGGCAGCACGTCGACCAGCGCGCCCTTGTCGTCGGCCAGCTCCAGGACCGCCAGGTCCCGGGCCGTGTCCCGGCGCAGCAGCTTCACCGCGCGCAGCTGCGGCTGGCCGGTCGCGTTGCCCGCCGCCGGCACGGTGATCATCAGGTCCTTCTCGATCGGGTTCGGGATCACATGGGCGCAGGTGACGATGCGCCGTCCGTCGCCCACCGCGAAGCCGGTGCCGCGGAAGCCGAAGCGCGGGCTGTCCGTCGCCGCGAAGGTCCCCACCGCCACCACCGCCTGCCGGCTGCGGTCGATGAGGTCGGGCAGCGTGTTGGACATCTCCTGCGCGCGCGCGGACGGCAGCAGACCGAACAGGCCGCCCGCCCCCAGCGCGCCAGCGGCGCCCAGCGCCAGCAGCTCGCGCCGATTCGTGCCCCCGCCCGCCGCCGGCACCGGATCGGCCACCGGCAAGCATCCCGGATCGGATGCGGCGGACGAGTTCGTCCGGAGGCTGCGGGAACTGCGGATCATGCGGCGAGGTCCTTGGAAGTGATGCCCATCTCCAGCGTGGAGACGAAGCTGCGCCAGTGGCGGTCGGGTTCGTCGATGCGGAAGCCGTAGAAAGAGCCCTGCTCGGTGTCCTTGCGGCGCACCGCGCGCGCGGTGACATGGGCGACTTCGCTGTGACCGAGCTCGATCTCGACGGTGCCGTCCTGGTTCAACGGGACGTCGTGGTCGCACTCGGCCTGGAAACCATGCGCCGAGACCTCGATCACGTCCAGCTCGAAGTGTCCCAGCTGGCTGTCGTTGGCGGCACGGATATCGAGGTGGCCCGGACAGCGGATCGAATAACGCGGGTACTGCCGCAGCGAGCGGCCCAGGTCCTGCCCGCCGCCGCTGAGCATCGGCAGCACCTCGCGGAACTGCGCGTCCTCGCGGTACACCGACCACAGCAGCGCCTTCTTGCGGTCGTCCATGTTGGGGAACACCGGCACGACGCGGTTGAAGAAATGGTCCAGCAGCGCCGGCGTCATGACCGGATCGTTGGTCGTGTGGAAGCGGCGTTCGGGCAACCGGATGTTGGGCAGCCGATGGCGGAAGAAATAGTGGTGCAGGTTCTTCTCCGGACGGCGGCCGCGGTAATGGCGCTCGAACAGCGCGTCGGCCTCGTGCAGGTCCAGCGTCGCCCCGACCGCCGGCGCGCCGTTGGCGAAGTCGTACTCGGCCACCGTCTGCTCCTTCAAGCGGGTGAAGGACAGCAGCGCCTCGTAGAGCTCGATCTTGTCGGGGTTCACGGCGATCACCAGGTGCCGGGTGTCGAAGTACTCGGTGCAGTACTGGTGCATGAACTTCATCAGCGGAAACAGGATCGCGCCGCCGGTCTTGCGGAAGGCCGGCGCCACGGCCAGCGCCGAGATCTCGGCGATCTTGCCGCCCTTGGCGCGCACGCCCTCGAGGTCGAAGACCGACTGCAGCGGGAAGCCGAAGACGCCCTCGCGCACCATCGAGATGGTGCCCACCACCACGCCGTCGTACTTGGCGCACAGCGTCGTGGTGGTCGGCAGCGCGTGATAGATCGTCACGCGCATGCCGCTGGGGTCGGGCTTCATGAAGCCGCTGCCGACATAGGCGTCGTGCAGGATGCGGAAGCAGGCGTCGAGCTCCTCCTGCGTGTCCGCGACCTTGAGTTCCAGCCGCTGCGACGGCGCGGGATCGCAGTCCACCATGCGCCGGTAGAACGCGAAGCGCATCGGCTTGGGCAGCGACGAGAACACGCGCCGCAGCCCCTGGTGCAACTGCTTGCGCAGGCTGGATCGTCGAATCTGGCTCATGACCGTCCCCTCCCGGGCGCGGTGGTGCCACCGTCCCGCGGTCCTCTGCGCGCGGCCGATCCTGGGATCGACCGCGTCAGCGGATCGCGGCCTGCAGCTTGCGCACCTCGGCTTGTTGCTCGAAATTCGGTCCCAGGTCGGCCAGGCGCTTGAGTTCCGCCTCGGCCTCGCTCTTGTTGCCGCCGCTCACGTACAGCTGAGCCAGCCGGAGCCGGTAGGCGGGCACCGTCGGCGCCTGCTTCACGGCTTCCTTCTGCGCCTCGATGGCCTTGGCCCCCTGGCCCTTGGCGGCAAGCGCCTCGGCCAGGGTATCCAGGTAGGGCGGCACATGGGGACGCAGCTTGTTCGCTTGCTCGGCAAATTTCAATCCCTCGTCGGCCTTGCCCGCCCGCAGCCGCAGCCAGGCGATGTTGTTGGCCGCCGCGGCGTTGTCCGGATTCGCGGCCAGCACGGCGCGGTAGCGCTGCTCGGCCTCAGGGTAGCGTCCGGTGTTGAGCGCCACGTCGCCGAGGTGGTAGGTGAACAGCTCGTCCGACTTGAAGCGGGCGAGGTAGGCCGCGGCCCAGCGCTCCGCCTCGTCCTTCTTGCCGGACTCGACCAGCACGCTGTGCAGCGCGATGGCGAGCTCGCTGTTGGGCGCGGTCGCGCCCGCCTCCACCGCCAGCTGGTCGGCCTTGCGGTAAGCCGCGACCGCTGCCGGGAAATCCTTGCGCGCGCGGGCGACATCGCCCTCGAGCTTCCAGCCCTGGCCGGACCGGGGCTGCGCGGTCTGCAGGCCCTTGACCGCCGTCGCCGCCAGTTCGGGCCGGCCCACCTGCAGGCTTTTCTCGACCACCCGGCGCGCCAGGTCCGCGTCGCCCGGAGCGATCGCCTGGGCGCGCTTGAGCGCCGCGGCGGCCGCGTCCTTGTCGCCGGCCGCCAGGTAGACGTCCGCCAGCCGGAGCTGCCCCAGCGGCGAACGCGGCTGCAGCGACACGACCTTGTTGAAGCTGCTGATCGCCTGCTGCCGGTCGCCGGTGGCGGCCTGCACCTGGCCCAGCAGGTCGATGAGGGCCGGGTTGTCGGGGCTGGCCGTCACGCCTTCCTGAGCCAGCGACATCGCCGTCTTGAAGTCCTTCTTCTCCATCAGCAGCCCGACCGCCGCCTGCCGCGGCGTGGCCTCGTCCGGATGCTGCCTGGCGAGCTCGGTCAGGCGCTTGACCGCGCCGTCCTTGTCGATCAGCTGATGGGTCAGCTTCAGGCCGATGATGGCCATCTCGGCGCGCAGGCTCTTCGGATCGGCCTTGAGCACGGTCTCGTAGCGCTTGACGGCGTCCTCGACCTTGCGGTCCTGGAGGTCCTGGGCGACCAGGCTGTTGGCCGCGGTCATCGAGCCCGGGTCGCGCTTGACGGCATCCTCGAAGCTGGCCCGCGCGGCCGCGCGATCGCCGCGCAGCAGCGCCAGGCGGCCGCGCAACTCGGGCGCCGTCGCCGACTTGGGATCCTTCTTCTCCAGCGCGTCGATGGCCTGCGCCGCGCCCGCGTTGTCCTTCTTGCGCGCCAGCACGCTGATCAGCGCGATGTCGGCCACCGTGCCCTTGTCCTCCGCCGCCAGCTGGCGCAGCGCCGTCAGGCCCGCCGCCTCCTGGCCCTTCTGGATCTGGTTGAGCGCCAGTCCGACGCGGCTGCGCACGTCGCCCGGGTTGGCCTCCGCGGCGCGCGCCAGGAAGCGCTCGGCCTCGGCGCCCTGCCCCTGCTTGAGCCGGATCTCCGCGGCCAGCGCCAGCGCCTCGGACGAGGTGAGCTTCGCGTCCAGCGCCGGCTGCAGCGTGGTCATCGCCTGGTCGGCGTCGCCGCCGCGCAGTTGCAGTTGCGCCAGCGCGACCCGCGCGGGCTGCGACTCGGGCACGGCCTGGATGATCTTGCTGTACTGCGATTCGGCCTGGCGCAGGTCGCCGTTGGCCTGCGCCACGCGACCAGCGAGGAACAGCGCCCGCTCGTTGTTCGGCGCCACCTTCAGCAGCGCCTGCGTGAGCTCGGTCGCCTCCTTGAGCTGGCCCGCGTCCATCGCGAACACCGCGGCGTAGTAGTAGGTCTGCGGATGCTGCGGCGCGGCCGCCCGCATCGCGGCGACGGCCTCCTTGGCCGCGGGCTTGTCGCCGGCGCGCATCAGCTGGTTGATCAGGCCGGCATGCGCGCCGACCAGCTTCTTGTCGATCTCCAGCGCCTTGCGGAAGCTCGCCACCGAGTCCGCCGCCGAGGTCTCGGACAGCACCTGCAGCTCGCCCTTGAGCTGCCAGGCCTCGGCCGACTGCGGGGACTGGGCGATCACGCGATCGACCTCGGCCTGCGCCTCGGGCAGCTTGCCCTCGCTGGTGAGCAGACGCACGTTGACCAGGCGCACCACCGCGCTGCCGGGATTCGCGCGCAGCGCCGCATCGGCCGCGGCGCGCGCCTCGGCCATCTTGCGCTTGGCGACATAGGCGCCAACCAGCGTCATCTGCAGGTCGGCCTCGTCGGCGGCCGTCTGCAGGTGGGTGGCGCCGAACTGGCCGAGCAGCTCGTCGGTCTTGCCCTGCATCAGCAGCACCCGCGCCTGCAGCGCGGTCAACGCGTCGCCGCCGAAGCCCTGCGTCCTGGCCTTCTCCGCCTCGATCGCCGCGCCCGCGACGTCGCCGCTGTCCAGCAGCGCCTTGGCGAGCAGGTAACGCGCCTCGGCCAGCGTCTCGTCCTTCTGCAGCGCGTTCTTGAGCTGGATGATCGCGGCCTTGTTGTCCTTCTTCTCCAGGTGGCCCTTGGCGGACTTCACCAGGTCCTGCGCCGACTCGCCCAAGCAGCCCGCCAGCAGCAGGGCCGAGCCCAGCGCCAGCGCGGTCGCGCCGCGGCGCAGCGCACGACGGCCACCGCGGGACGGCCCCGCGTCCGGCGTGCCGACGGCGGCGGACCAGGGGGCGGACATGTTCGAGTTCTCAGGCTTGCGGGACATGCGTCGTCTCTTTCGCTGTCGGATGGGCTGTCGGGTGGGCTGTCGGATGGGCCGGGTGGCGGTGCGCTCAGGCCTTCACGCCGAGGCGGGCCATCAGATCGTACAGAGTCGGCCGGCTGACCCCGAGCAGGTCGGCCGCCTTGGCGATGTTGCCGTCGGTGCGGGCCAGCGCGGCCACGACGGCCTGGCGCTCGGCGCGCTCGCGGACGGCGCGCAGGTCGAGATCGCTGCCGTCGTCCGGCGCCTGGCCGCCGGCGGGCACCGGCAGGTTGAGGTCGTCCGCGGTGATGCGGTCGCCGTCGGCCATGATGGACGCCCGCTTCATGACGTTCTGCAGCTCGCGCACGTTGCCGGGCCAGCGGTGCGCCTCGACCGCGCGGATCGCGTCGTCGGCCAGCCGCAGGATGGGACGGCGCTGCTCCGACGAGAAGCGGCGCAGGAAGGCATGGCTGAGCAGCACGGCGTCGCCGACGCGGTCGCGCAGCGGCGGGATGTCGACGACGATCTCCGCCAGGCGGTAGTACAGGTCCTCGCGGAACAGGCCCTGCTCGATCTTGGATTTCAGGTCCTGGTGCGTCGCGCCGACGATGCGCACGTCGACCTGGATCTCCTGACGGCCGCCCAGGCGCTCGATGCTGCGCTCCTGCAGGAAACGCAGCAGCTTGGCCTGCAGCGGCATGGGCAGGTCGCCGATCTCGTCGAGCATCAGCGTGCCGCCGTGCGCGGTCTCGATCTTGCCGACCGTGGTCTTGGTCGCGCCGGTGAAGGCGCCGCGCTCATAGCCGAAGAGCTCGCTCTCGAGCAAGGCCTCGGGGATCGCCGCGCAGTTGATCGCGACGAAACGGCCCTTGCGCTTGGACGCGTCATGCAGCGACTGCGCCAGCACCTCCTTGCCGGTGCCGCTCTCGCCCAGCAGCAGCACGGTGGCGTCGCTGCCGGCGACGCGCTCGACGGTGCGGCACAGGCGCTGCATCTGCGGATCGCGCGTGAGCAGCTTGCCGGTGGGCTCGCCGTCCTGCTGGGTCAGCAGGCGCTGGTTCTCCTGCTGCAGCTCGTGCAGGCGCATCGCGCGCTCGACGGTCAGCACCAGCACGTCGGGATCGACCGGCTTGGCCAGGAAATCGTAGGCGCCCATGCGGATCGCGCGCAGCGCGTTGGCCTGGTCGTTCTGGCCGGTCAGCACGATGACCTTGGTGCCGGGCTCCAGCTCGATGAGCTTCTCCAGCAGCTTGAAGCCCTCGGAGGTCGAGTCCTGGTCGGGCGGCAGGCCCAGGTCCATCGTGACCACCGGCGGCTTGTGGCGGCGGAACTGCAGCACGGCCGTGGCGACGTCGTCGGCGGTCACCGACTCGAAGCGGTCCATCGACCACTTGAGCTGCTTCTGCAGCGCGAGATCGTCCTCGACGATCAGCAGCGTGGGGGCGATCGCGCTCATCGGGCTTCCACCAGTCCGGCGTCGCTGCCCGACTGGGCGAAAAACAGCGGCAGCAGGATGGTGACCTGGGTGCCTTGTCCGGGCGCGCTTTGCACGTTGATCTTCCCTCCGAGTTCCTGCAGATACTGGTAGCTCTCGTAGGCGCCGATGCCCATGCCCGCCGCCTTCGTCGTCTGGAACGGCTTGAACAGCCGCTGGTCGATGAACTCCTGCGTCATGCCGCAGCCAGTATCTTCCACTTCCACCTGCGCGTGGCTGCCCACGCGCTGCAATCGCAGCGTGACGCGGCCGTCGATGGGCGTGGCGTCCAGCGCGTTCTGCACCACGTGGCCGAGCACGCGCTCGATCCGTTCCTCATGGCCGCGGGCGCTGACCTCGTCGCGCAGCTCCAGCTCCAGCGCGCGGCCCTTGCTCACGGCCGCCGCGGCCAGCCGCCGCGCGATCGCCGTCAACGCCACGCCGCCGGCGCTGCCGTGATGCGGCTTGTCGCCCTCGCGCAATTGCAGCATCAGCTGGCGCATCTTCTCCAGCGAGTTCTCCACCGTGTCCAGCATGTCCTGCTGGAACTCCGGGTTGTCGCGCAGCCGCTTGGCGTTCTTCATCATCAGCGACAGCTGCGTGACGATGTTCTTCAGATCATGCACGACGAAGGCCGACATGCGGTTGAAGGCCTCGAACTTGCGCGCCTCCAGCAGCGCCTCCGCCGCCTGCATCTGCGCGAGGTAGCTGGCCGCCTGCTGGGCCGCCGTGCGCAGCAGGTCGCGCACTTCCCAGTTCAACTCGAGCCGTGTGCGCGGCTGGCCCAGGATCACCCAGCCGGTCAGCGCGCCCGCGTTGATCAGCGGGATCAGCAACCAATGCCGCGCATCGCCGGCGATGGCCCCGGGCAGCGGCGCATGTTCGTAGGCGCCCGGATCGCGGCGCCATTCGTCCAGGTCCACGATCCAGGCGCGTTCCTGCAGCAGTCGCAGCAGCGGTTCGTCGGCGACCAGCGGCTGGCGGTCGTCGTTGAGGTTCCAGCGCGCGGCCTGCTGGTACTCCGCGGCCGCGCCGGCGCCCGGCGCGCGGCGCAGCCAGAGCGCGCCCGAGGGGCTCTCGACCAGATGCGCCAGGCCGCGGATCACCGACTCGCCCAGTTCCGCGGGCGAGGCGCTGGCCGACAGCATCGCGGTGAAGCGCAGCCACTCCTGGCGATAGTCGTAGCGGTAGCTGAAGAAGTGCTTGCTGATGTAGACGCGCAGCTTCGCGCGCAGCGAGCCCGACAGACCCATCGTCAGCAGGGCCAGCACGCCCACCGCCAGCAGCACCTGCTGCAGCGCGCGACCCCATTCGCCGCCGGTGTAGCGCACGTAGTAGCCGATGCCCGACACGCCCAGCAGGTAGACGCCGACGATCAGCAGGGTCGCGGAATGGAAGGCCGCGGTGCGCGAGACGTGAAGCTTGTCCAGCCACTTCTTGTGCCGGCGGCTGGCCAGCCACAGCAGCGGCACGGCCAGGCTGTGCACGGCGGCGCGCACGCTGAGCGCGTCGCCGTCGAACTGCTGGAACAGCGAGGCCTGCGAATACACGAACACGTCGAAGGCGAAGACCGCGCCCAGGCCCAGGCTGACCGGCTTGGCGTTCCAGCGCGCGTCGGAGTCGATGTTGCGCAGCATCTGCTCGATCAGCACGAGGCCGAACACGCCCAGGCCCAGCCAGGCCATCGTCATCGGTCGCTGCATCGCCGCCAGCGGCGCATCGCCCCAGTAGCGCCACGCGGGCAGCGCGATGGCCAGCGCCACGCCGGCCCAGGCCAGCCATTGCAGCGGCCGGGCGACGCCCGCGCTGCGCGACTGGCCGTCGTCGCCGCGCGATTCGATCAACGCCAGGATGAAGGAGAACCAGGCGCCGTAGCGCAGGGCGTCGCAGAGGGGAAGCAGGACCAGCGCGGGCCACTGGTGGCTGGCGAGCCAGCCCTGCTCGACCGCCGCGTCCAGTCCGGCCCACACGGCCGTGAGGAGCAGCGCGGCCTGCAGCCGCAGCGCGCGGCGCCGGTGCTGGCCGAACTGGGGCAGCACCACGACCGCCAGGGCCAGATGCGCCAATACCGCGACGATCCCCGACGCGGCGCCGAGGCTCAGGGTGTTTGCCCACATGGATCAGGGTCCCGGCGCGCGCGCCGCGATCAGGGGCGCGCGCGGGGACGGGACGTCGGGAGCCGGACGCTCCGCCGCCGCGCTCAGCGCGCCCCCCGGCCCGTCAGGACCACCGCCACCGTCTCGAGCATGATCAGCAGGTCGAGGAACAGCGTGTGGTTCTTGACGTAGTACAGGTCGTACTGGAGCTTCTCCAGCGAATCCTCGATGGTCGAGCCGTATTCGTAACGGACCTGCGCCCAGCCGGTCACGCCCGGCTTCACGCTGTGGCGCACGGCGTAGTACGGGATCTGCGCGACCAGCTCGTCCACGAAGAACGGGCGCTCCGGGCGCGGGCCCACCATGCTCATCTCGCCGCGCAGCACGTTGATCAGCTGCGGCAGCTCGTCGATGCGGACCTTGCGGATGATGTTGCCCACGCGCGTGACGCGCGCGTCGTTCTTGGTCGCCCACTGGGGGCGGCCGTCCTTCTCGGCGTCGTTGCGCATGCTGCGGAACTTGATCACCTTGAAGGTCGCGCCGTTCAGGCCGACGCGTTCCTGCGTGTAGAAGATGCCGCCGGGCGATTCCAGCTTGATCAGCAGCGCCGTGACCGCCATGATCGGCGCGGTCGCGACCAGCAGCACCAGCGAGGACAGGAGGTCGAAGGCCCGCTTGACCGCGCTGCGCAGCACGCCCTGGTTGAAGCCGTCGCCGAAGATCAGCCAGCCGGCGTGGACATGGCTGATCTTGATCTGGGCCAGCGTCTTCTCGAAGTAGGTGGCGAGGTCCACGACACGGATGCCGTAGAGCTTGCAGTCCAGCAGCTGGCGCAGCGGCATGGAACCGCCGCGACGCTCCGACAGGGCCACGACGATCTCGTCGACGCCCAGGCGCATCGCGGCGTCGGTCAGGCTTTCGCCGGCGGCCAGCAGCTCATGGGCGGGCACCTGCGGGTCGACTTCGTTCGGACCGGGCAGGAAACCGACGATCTGCGCATGCGGGTCGGCGGCGCGCAGGCTCTCGCTCACGGCCAGCGCGGCGTGGCCGCTGCCGAAGATCAGGATCTTGGTCCGGCCCGCGCCCTGCGCGCCGGAGTGCGCGGCATACACGCGGTGCACCATGACCAGCGCGACGGCCAGCATGGCGGTCGTCGTCAGCAGGTCGCGGTGGGAGACCGTGGCGGGGATCAGGCTGAACAGGCCGTAGGCCAGTGGCAGGCCGATCAGCAAGGCGAAGAGCGCGCGGGCGCAGGACTGCGTCAGCGAGCGCTTGTGGGATTGGGAGTAGAGGCCGGAGGCCGAGTTGATGACGAACATGCCGCCGGCCAGGGACAGGCCGTAGGACGCCGCGAAGGTCATCATGTGCTCGCCGCTGCCTTGGCTCAGCGCGACCGCGAACACCGCCGCCACGATCAGGCCGAGGTCGAACAGCACCTGGATCAGGGTACGACGATGAAGGTAGTGGTTGAAAATTCGAATCATGCCCGTCCCCAAAGCTGGTCACGGCATCCTCTGGGGATGCAGTCGCCGACCCGGGTGAACCTCTCTGGACCGCGGCTTGCGAAAGTCGCCTCCGCCCGAGGAGGCCCCATTCGCTGCGGGGGGCATCATGCCTCCCACCCCCAGGCTTGAAAGCCCCCTGTTTGCAGGGGCGATCGCCTTGCAATCCGGCTCGCTTGAACCCGTCTCGCCGACCGCCGCGGGATCCCCGAATCGACCCCTCGGCGCGCTGACGGGGGCCATTGTCTGTAGCCCCCGGGAGGTGCAAACCCCCTGACTGAATGCTTTGGGGGGCTCTCGTGCGGGAATGCACGTGAGTGAGGGGGGATCCCCCGAACCGGGGACAGTCCGCTGTCGTGCCGACGTCGGCCTGTCAAGGAGGCCGCGTGAAGCAGGAACGGGCCCGGACCAGGACGAAAAAAAAACGCCCACCGGAGTGGGCGTTTCGTGGCTTGCGGCGCCTCGCGACGCGGGGCGCGACAAGTGCCGTGTCTCAGCGCACGACGGCGATCTGCTCGCGGTTGCCGCCCTTGTAGGTGTACAGGGTCAGCGCGCCGTTCTTGATGTCGCCCTTGGCGTCGAAGGCGATCTTGCCGGTCACGCCGGTGAAGTCGGAGGTCTTGGCCAGCACCGGCAGGTAGACCTTCGGGTCGGCGGACTTGGCCTTGACCATCGCGTCGACCATCACGTTGACCGCGTCATAGACGTACGGGGCGTAGATCTGCACTTCGACCTTGTACTTGTCCTTGAACTTGGCCTTGAAGGCGTCCAGCGACTTCTTCGATTCGCCTTCCACGCCGCCCGCTTCCGCGCAGACGACCTGGCTGTCGGCGATGGTGCCGGCGGACAGCTTGGGCAGTTCGGCCGTGCAGATGCCGTCGCCGCCCATGAACTTGGCTTCGATGCCCAGCTGCTTCATCTGGCGCAGCATCGGGCCGGCCACGGCGTCCATGCCGCCGAAGAACACGACGTCGGGCTTCTTGCCCTTCAGCGAGGTCAGGATGGCGGTGAAGTCCGTGGCCTTGTCGTTGGTGAATTCACGGCCGACGACCTTGCCGCCGGCGGCCTTGACGCCCTTCTCGAATTCGTCGGCGACGCCCTGGCCGTAGGCGGTGCGGTCGTCGATGACGGCGATGGACTTGCCCTTGAGCGAGGTCACGGCGTACTTGCCCAGCGTGCCGCCCAGGTGCACGTCGTCAGCCACGACGCGGAACGCGGTCTTGTAGCCGTTGCGGGTGTACTTGGGGTTGGTCGCCGACGGCGAGATCTGCGGGATGCCGGCGTCGCTGTAGATCTTGGACGCGGGGATGGTCGTGCCGGAGTTCAGGTGGCCGATCACGCCGTTGACCTTGGAGTCGACCAGCTTCTGCGCGGCGGCGGTGCCTTGCTTCGGATCGCCGGCGTCGTCTTCGGCCAGCAGCTCGAACTTGACCTTCTTGCCGCCGATCGTCACGCCCTTGGCGTTCAGTTCGTCGATGGCCATCTTGGCGCCCAGTTCGTTGTCCTTGCCCAGGTGCGCGATGGCGCCGCTGGTGGGGCCCACGTGGCCGATCTTGACCACCGCATCCTGCGCCATGGCGGCGCCGCACGCGGCAATGGCGATCGCGCCCACGATCACATTCAGCTTGGATTGCATCTAGGAACCTCCGACTCGGGATATGTGGAATGACGTTGAGTTCTCAACGCGAGCGACCATACCCCGAAAGACGGAAGCGTTTCCATAGTGAAAATGCTGTGAACGCGGTCACGGCGCAGGCGTTGTCGCGCCCCTGTCACCGGGGCAAACCCGGATGGCTTTCGCAGGAGTGCGACGGCGTGCACACAGGCCGCACGCGGAGTGCGGATTTCCGCCCACCCGAAGGTCCGCGACGGCGTTTCGCGCCCTGTCCATGGGCCTGACGGCACCCGCTTGGCGCAGACAGGCACCCACCTGGCGCGCTGCATCGCCAGGCGAAGACATGGTGGAAATGAGTCGGCTCAGGCCGACATCACGTGGTGATTCAGCGTCAGCCCGAGCGCCTTGTAGGCCTTGAATCGACCGCGTCCCGCGGCGACCTGCTCGGCATCGGCGGAGACCAGCTCCAGCACCCGTTCGAAACGTTCGAGGCCGGGCGGCACGCCGGGCTCGAAATTCAGCAAGACCTGGCACCCGGCCAGCGCGTCGAGCTGGTCCGAGAGCAGGATGGGCGTGCGCTCGCGCAGCGCGGCCGGCGTGTCGGCGCGCAGCAGCAGATGCGGGAGGAACTCGCCGGGTTCGAAGGTCCAGAGCGTCTGGTCCAGGCGCTCCAGCAGCCGCATCGGGCCCCAGACGCCGACCGTCAGCCCGGCCGCCTGCGTCTTGCGCAGCAGGCGGCAGGCGTAGACCTGGCGGTCGGGCACGCCGGTATAGAAGTTGACCTCCGTCACCGGACCCGCCCTTCCCGCTTCAACGCCATGTCAACGACGACAGTTCCGGAGAACGCGCGCGGCGTTCAACGGACCTGCGACAGCACGAAGTGCGTCAGCAGGCCGACCGGACGGCCGGTCGCGCCCTTGGCGCCGCCGCCCTTCCAGGCGGTGCCGGCGATGTCCAGGTGACCCCAGCGGTACTTCGAGGCGAAGCGCTGCAGGAACTTGGCGGCGGTGATGGACCCGCCCTCGCGGCCGGCGACGTTGGCGACGTCGGCGAAGTTGGTCTTGAGGCCGTCGGCGTAGTCGTCGTCCAGCGGCAGGCGCCAGCAGGGATCCAGCGCCGTCTCGCCCGCGGCGCTCAGCGCGGCGGCCAGTTCGTCGTCGCTCGCGTACATGCCCGAGCGCACGCCGCCCAGCGCGATCACGCAGGCGCCGGTCAGCGTCGCGACGTCGACGACGGCCGCCGGCTTGAAGCGCTCGGCGTAGGTCAGCGCGTCGCACAGGATCAGGCGGCCTTCGGCGTCGGTGTTCAGGATCTCGATGGTCTGGCCCGACATCGAGGTCACCACGTCGCCCGGCTTGACCGCGCGGCCGCTGGGCATGTTCTCGCAGGCGGCGATCAGCACGACGAGGTTGATCTTCGGCTTGAGCTCGGCCACGGCGCGCAGCGTGCCCAGCACGGACGCGGCGCCGCCCATGTCGAACTTCATCTCGTCCATGCCGGCGCCCGGCTTCAGCGAGATGCCGCCGGAGTCGAAGGTGATGCCCTTGCCCACCAGCACGACGGGCGCCTGGGTCTTGGCGGCGCCTTCGTACCGGGCGACGATGAAGCGCGGCGGCACGTCGGAGCCCTTGGCCACGGACAGGAAGGAGCCCATGCCCAGCTTCTCGATGCCCTTCTGGTCCAGGACCTCGACCTTGATGCCGTGGCTCTTGGCCAGCGCCCTGGTCTGGTCGGCCAGGTAGGCCGGCGTGGCGACGTTGGGCGGCAGGTTGGCGCATTCGCGCGCGACGGCGATGCCGGCACCGATGGCCTGGCCGCGCGTCAGGCCGGCCTTGACCGCCTTCGCGTCGTCCTTGCCGTGCAGCAGCGTGATCCTGGCGAGCTTGGAGGCGGCGGGCGCGCTCGGCTTGGTCTCGCGGTAGACGTAGACGGCGTCCTGGGCGGCCAGCACGGTCTGCTCGGCCAGGGACTCCGTCAGTTCGGCGCCGAAGCCGGCATAGGCCACCGAGGCGCCGGCGGCGCCCTTGCCCTTGAGCTGGCCCAGCGCGGCGCCCAGCGCGGCGCGGGCGGCCTTCAGCGACGCGCCGCTGCCGGCGACGATCAGTCTGGGGGCCTTCAGGCCGGCGGGACGCACCAGGGTCAAGACCTGACCCGCCTTCAGTTCGAAGTCGCCGAGCTTGATGGCGTCCTTGACCAGCGCCGCGACGGTCTTGTCGAGCGAGGCCGGCAGGCTGTCGCCCGCGACGACCAGCACGAGCGCGTCGGCGCCGTGCGACGACAGTGCGTCGAGGGACGCGATCTGGGAGCGGAAGTCCATAATGCCGAGAAGTAGATAAAGTGCCCGGATGTTATTCGATTCAACCGTACGCAAGGAACTGGCCCGCAGTTTCGGACTGGCCTTCGTGGTCATCCTGACCATCGTCGTGACGATGCTGCTGGTGCGCTCGCTCGGCATGGCCGCCAAGGGGACGGTGGCCCCGCAGCACGTGCTGCTGTCGCTGGGTTATCTGGCCCTCGCGCAATTGCCGGTGATGTTGAGCCTGTCGCTGTTCGTCGCCGTCGTCATGTCGCTGGGGCGCATGTACAAGGAATCGGAGATGACCATCTGGTTCGCCAGCGGCCTGGGGCTGACGCGCTTCGTGCGGCCGGTGCTGACGATGGCCTCGCCGGTGCTGCTCGTGGTGGCGGTGCTGATGACCATCGTCTGGCCCTGGAGCAACAGCAACAGCGCCCAGCTGCGCGAGCAGTTCGAGCAGCGCGGCGACCTGTCCCGCGTCGCGCCGGGGCAGTTCCAGACCTCCAACGACGGCTCGCGGGTGTTCTTCATCGAACGCGACCCGGCCGACGAGACCGCCGCGCGCAACGTCTTCATCATGAACAACACCGAGCACCTGGAGTCGGTGACGACCTCGGCGCGCGGCGCGCTGCAGTACAGGAACAACCAGCGGGTGCTGGTGCTGGACCACGGCCAGCGCAACGACGTCGACCAGCGCAACGGCGACAAGTCAGTGGCGCGTTTCCAGCAGTACCAGGTCGTGGTCGACGACGAGGTCATGCGCGCGGGCGGCACGCGCCCGCCCAAGACGCGCGCGACGCTGGACCTGCTGGTCGACCGTTCGCCGCAGAACGACGGCGAGCTCGCCTGGCGCTTCGGCATGATCCTGGGCTGCGTCAACCTGGTGCTGCTGGGCATCGGCATCTCCGCGACCAACCCGCGGCGCGCCAGCAACTGGAACCTGCTGTTCGCGCTGCTGGCGTTCATCGTCTATTTCAACCTGATCAACCTGACCCAGACCTGGGTGGTGGGCAACAAGATGAAGCTGGGCCCGGCGCTGCTGGCGCTGCACGGCGGCGCCTTCGTCGTGACGATGCTGCTGCTGCTCTGGCGTGAACAGGGCGCGCGGCTGGGCGCGCCGCGCAGCGGCGTGGTCCCGCCGCCGCCCGAGTCCCCGGGCTACGACGAGACGGTCTTCGCCGCGCCGCCGGCCGGCGTGGTGATCGCGCCGGCGTCGATGTCGACCTCCACCCCGGGAGTGCCCACATGAGAACCGTGCGGCGGCTGCTGTACCGCGACATCCTCAGCTCCTTCACCCTGGTCATGGCCGGGTTCCTGGCGCTGTTCTTCTTCCTGGACTTCATCGACGACCTGGACCGTTTCCAACGCCTGGGCCTGGGCATCGGGCTGGCGGTCTGGTCCAGCGTGCTGAAGCTGCCGGGCCGCTTCTACGAGCTGATGCCGATCGCGGTGCTGATCGGCACGATCTTCAGCATGGCGCGGCTGGCCCAGTCCAGCGAATTCACCATCCTGCGCACCGGCGGCCTGGGCCCGCAGCGCGCACTGGGCCTGCTCAGCGTGATGGCGCTGGCCTTCGCGGTGCTGGCCTTCGTCGTGGGCGACTTCGTCAATCCCTGGGCGGACCGCCAGGCGCAGTTGCTCAAGTCCAGCGCCAGCGGCGGCGTCACCAACGCGCAGGGCGCCTGGATGAAGGACCGCATCGGCGAGTTCAGCTACGCGGTCCATGTCGGCCGGGCGCGCTCCAACGGGACGATGGAGGACGTGCTGGTCTTCGAGTTCGACAGCAAGGGCGCGATGGCGACGCGGCTGACCGCCAAGAACGCGACCGTCGATCCGGGCGGCCGCTGGCTGATGAACGACGTGCGGCTGATGCAGTGGTCGCGGTCCCCGACGCCGCTGAGCCAGTCCGCCGCGGCCGCGCCGCAGCCGGTGGATCCGGCGGCGCCGCAGGACAAGCTCGCCGAGAACCCGGCGGTGCGCGAGATCCTGCTGCCGAAGTACGAATGGCAGAGCCAGTTGCCGGCCGGGGTCGTCGCCGCGGCGGTGCAGCCGACCTGGAACATGTCCACGCTGGAGCTCTACCGCTACACGCGCCACCTGTCCTCGCAGGAGCAGTCCTCGGCGCAGCCGGAGATCCAGTTCTGGCGCAAGGCCTTCTATCCCTTCGCCTGCATGGTGATGGTGGCGCTGGCGCTGCCGTTCGCCTACCTGCACTTCCGCTCGGGCGGCATCAGTGTCAAGGTCTTCGGCGGCATCATGCTGGGCATCAGCTTCGTCGTGCTGAACGCGATCACCGGCCACCTCGGCCTGCTGCGCGACTGGACGCCGTGGCTGGTCGCCTCCGCCCCGAGCCTGCTGTACCTGGGCATCTCGATGGGCGCGTTCTACTGGCTGGTGCGGTATCGATGAGCGGGCGGGATCGCCGCCTGCCCGATCCGGTCCGGCGCTGGCCTGACGGCCTGTCCGCGGGCCCGGCCGACGGCCGGCCGGATCGCGCGGATGCCCGCTGGATGCCGCATTCGAGGGAGGACTGCTGATGGACGGCCTGCTGCTCTTCGCCCACGGGGCCCGCGATCCGGCCTGGGCCGGCCCGTTCCAGGCCATCGCCGCGGACCTGCAGGCGCGACGCCCCGACCTGCCGATCGCCCTGGCCTACCTGGAGCTGATGCCGCCCGACCTGGCGACCGCCGCCGGCGCGCTGGTCGCGGTGGGCTGCACCCGCGTCCAGATCGTGCCGATGTTCCTGGGCGCCAGCGGCCACGTGCGCCGCGACGTCCCGCCGCTGGTGGAGTCGCTGCGCGCGGCGCATCCGCGGGTGCTGTTCGTGCTGCACGACGCCATCGGCGAGCAGCCGTCGGTGATCCGCGCGATGGCCGGCGCCACGCTGGACCTCATCACCGCCGTCACCCTTCCCGCCGACCCGCTCAACCCCGCGACGCCGACCGTGCTACCGCAGCCGTGACGCCCGACGCGATGTCGCCCCGAGCCCGTTGAACCCGCCATGAACCTGCACCAGTTCCGCTTCGTCCAAGAGGCCGCGCGCCGCAACCTCAACCTGACCGAGACGGCCAAGGCGCTGTACACCTCGCAACCGGGGGTGTCCAAGGCCATCCTGGAGCTCGAGGAGGAACTCGGCGTCGACATCTTCTCGCGCCACGGCAAGCGGCTGCGCAGCATCACCGAGCCCGGCCGCCAGGTGCTCAAGTCCATCGAGATCATCATGCGCGAGGTCGGCAACCTCAAGCGCATCGGCGAGGAGTACTCCAAGCAGGACGTCGGCACGCTGTCGATCGCGACGACGCACACCCAGGCGCGCTACGTCCTGCCGGGGCCGGTCACGCAGCTGCGCAAGCAGTTCCCGCAGGTCAACATCGGCCTGCACCAGGGCAGCCCGGACCAGGTCGCGAAGATGCTGATCGACGAGACCGCCGACGTGGGACTGGCCACCGAATCGCTGTCGCAGTTCGAGGAACTCGTCACCCTGCCCGCCTACGAATGGCAGCACGTGCTCGTCATGCGCGCCGAGCATCCGCTGGCGCAGCAGGAGCGCATCGACCTGGAGCACCTCGCGGCGCAGCCGCTGGTGTCCTACCACCCGAGCTTCACCGGCCGCACCCGCATCGACCGCGCCTTCGCGCAGCGGCACCTGACGCCCAACATCGTGCTCGAGGCCATCGACTCCGACGTCATCAAGACCTACGTGCGGCTCGGACTGGGCGTGGGCATCGTGGCCGAGATGGCGGTGCGCGAGGATCCGCCCGGCGGCGAACTCGTCTCGCGGCCGCTGGGCCACCTGCTGGGCCAGAACGTCGCGCGCATCGCCTTCAAGCGCGGCGCCTACCTGCGCAACTATGTCTACAGCTTCGCCGAGCTGCTGTCCGACCGCCTCAACCGCACGCTGCTGCAGCGCGCGATGAGCGGCGAGGCCAGCGACTACGACCTCTGACGACATCCAGCGACATCCAGCGACATCCGACGCTTCCCGGCAACCGTCCAGCGCCTCCCCCGCTCACGACCCGCTCCCTCTTCGATGCCATCGAACAAGACCATGCGTGTTCACACTCCCGTTCCCGCCAGCCGGCTGCCCCAACTGGGCGTGACGGTGTTCAGCGTCATGTCGGCGCTGGCGCAGCAGCACCAGGCGGTCAACCTGGGCCAGGGCTTCCCCGACTTCGAGGGCGACCCGGCGCTGCTGGACGCCGTCGACGCCGCGATGCGCGCCGGCCACAACCAGTACCCGCCGATGCCGGGCGTGCCCGCGCTGCGCCAGGCGATCGCCGCGAAGATCGAGGCGCTCTACGGCCACGCCTACAACCCCGACACCGAGATCACCGTCACCGCCGGCGCGACGCAGGGGATCCTGACCGCGCTGCTGGCGGTGGTGCATCCCGGCGACGAGGTCGTCGTGCTGGAGCCCGCGTACGACAGCTATGCGCCCAACATCGCGCTGGCGGGCGGCGTGATGGTGCCGGTGCCGCTGGACCCGGCGAGCTTCCGGCCCGACTTCGACCGCATCCGCGCGGCGCTGACGCCGCGCACCCGCGCGATCATGATCAACAGCCCGCACAACCCGAGCGGCGCGGTGTGGAGCGCCGGGGAACTGCGGCAGCTGGCCGAGCTGCTCGATGGCACCGAGGTGCTGGTGATCAGCGACGAGGTCTACGAGCACATGGTCTACGACGGCGCGACGCACCAGAGCGTGTCGCGGCTGCCGGAGCTGGCGGCGCGGAGTGTCGTCGTGTCGAGTTTCGGCAAGACGTATCACGTCACCGGCTGGAAGGTCGGCTACGTGGCCGCGCCGGCGCCGCTGATGGCCGAGTTCCGCAAGGTGCATCAGTACAACGTGTTCTCGGTGAACTCCGTGATGCAGCATGGGCTGGCGGCCTACATGCGCGACCCCGCGCCCTACCTCGGCCTGAGCGATTTCTACCAGCGCAAGCGCGACCGCTTCCGCGCCGGACTGGCGGGCACGCCTTTCGTGCTGCGCCCCTGCCCCGGCAGCTACTTCCAGTGCGTGGACTACGGCGGGCTGCCTGCGGCGCAGGCGGCGATGGGCGACATGGCGGTCTGCCAGTGGCTCACGAAGGAGATCGGCGTCGCGGCGATTCCGCTGTCCGCTTTCTACAGCGGCGTCAGCGATGCCAAGGTCATCCGCTTCTGCTTCGCGAAGAAGGATGAGACGCTGGACCTGGCGCTTGAGCGGCTCAAGACGCTGTGAATCGCGCATGACGCCTGCGGCGCGGTCCGCGCTCTGCCACGGCCGCTGGCCCTCACCCCCGCCCTCTCCCGCAAGCGGGAGAGGGAGCAAGAAGAGCGCCGTACTTCGGAGACCCCGCGCGCTGCGCGCGCCCCTCACCCCTGCCCTCTCCCGCTTGCGGGAGAGGGGGCAAGTCGGTCCGCTCGGTGCATTCTCGCTCCCTCTCCCGCTTGCGGGAGAGGGCGGGGGTGAGGGCCAGCGGCGGTGGAAGTGCTGAAGCCCCCTTCAGGCCTGCGCTTCAGTTGCCCTTGCCGTTGGCCTGCCGTTCGTCCTCGACCAGCGACAGATCCAGGTCGACCGACTGCGTGAGCGGTGTCCGCGAAGGCGCCGGCGTCTGCCACACCATCGTGGCCATCTGATCCGGCGCCGCGGTGGCATCCAGCGGCAGCACGACGTCGATCGAATCCCCGTCGATCTCGTGCTCCGCGCGGTCGCGCGCCACCGCATACAGCAGCAGCAGGTCGCGATAGGCGGGCAGGCTCAGGTCGCCGCTGTATTCCTGGTGGTTGGACAGCAGGTCCTGCAGCAGGCTCATGCTGCCTTCCGGATCGGGCCAGGCGGCCTCGAGCCGATCGACCAGTTCCTCGTGCGTCTCGAGCCCGTCGCCCTGGTTCAGGTCATCGCTCCACGACGGCGCGCGGGCGTGGAACTGTTCGGCGAAGCGTTCCCCGACGCGGCTGAAGGCGTCGCGATCGCCGCGGCGCTGGTAGAGCTCCATCAGCTTCAGGAACGGCAGGCCGCTGGCCGCGTCGCGCAGGTTCAGGCGGGAGGACAGCAGCTCGATGGCGGCGTCGTCCTGGCCGAGCACCATGAAGAAATCGACCTGCTGCTCGAGGTCGATGAGTTCCTCGACGGTCACGGCGACGCCTGAACCGCCCAGGTCGGGCGCGAACGGCGCGGGGCGCGTGTCGCCGCGGTCGAACTGGAGGCTCAGCGGCTCCAGGGCGTCGAGCGCCGCCAGCGCGTCGAGCGCGTCGTCGGCGGCGGTCGTCGGCGGACGGGCTGGCGTTCGCGCCGGCACGGGAGCCGGCGAGGCGGCGAGCGGCGCGGGCCGCGTCGGTTCCTCGCTGACGCTGAGCGGCATCGGGATCGTCGATGGTGCCGAGGACGCGACCGGTCCGTCGCTCGACAGGTGCGACATCAGCGGCGCCGGCGAGCTCTGCGGATCGGTAGGCGTGAACGGGGACGGTCCCGTCGGCATCGGCGGCAGCACCGTCTCCGCCGCATGCGCGTCGTGGCGGGAGTCGCCCAGCCAGTGCTGGCCGGCCTCGCGGCGCTGCACGCGGTTGCTGCGCCAGAGCAGCAGGCTGCTCGCGGCCAGCGCCAGGCTCAGCAGGCTCAGGCCCAGCACCCAGACCGACGAGGCGTTGCCGCCGTTCCCGGCCTGCTCGCGCGCGGCCTGCAATTCCTGGCGCAGCGTGGTCATCGCGGCCAGCGTGCGCTTCTGCTCGGCCTGCAGATCGGCGAGCTGCTTCTGCATCGCGAGCATCTGCTGACGCGCGTCCTCGGCCGCGCTCGCGGCGCTGGCGGCGGCTTCGGCCGCCAGCAGCGCCGACGCGGGCGGCTGCAGCGCCTCCACCGGCTCCAGCGACAGGCGCGGCGTCGGCTGCCGTGCGACGCGCGGCTCGCGAGCCTCGCCCGGCGCGCGCGCCACGCGCGGCGTGACCGAGCGGGCCGGCTTGTCCGTGCCAGGACTTGCCTCGCTCGCGCGCGTCTGGCGGCGCGGACGATCCGCGGCGCTGCCCGCCGCGCCGGGCGTCGCGGCCGCGGCGATCGCCAGGTCGCCGCCTGCCCGCGGCGTCGACGGACGCGCGCCCGGCGCCTCGACCGGCCGGGTGGGTTGGGCTTCCTGCTGCGCCTGCAGCGCGGCCGACACCGTCGCCGCGGGCGGCGGACCCGGATCGACCAGCGGTTCGCCGCTCAGGCCTGGAGGATCGATGAAGGCGGTGAACTGACGCGTCAGTCGCGACGGACAGCCGACGCTGAGCTGCACCGCGACGATGGGCTCGTCGATGCGCTGGATGCTGCGCAGCCGCACGCCGGTGACGCGCCCGGCGTCGCCCTCGACCTGCCAATGCAGGCCCGAGGCGGCGAGCGGGTTTTCTCCGGCGGTGACCTCGGCGCGCACGCACTCGGGGGTGACGGTCTCGCCGGGGTTGAGCTGGACGGGGAACAGCAGGTTCAGCGGCTGCCCCAACGATGAGGCCGCCTGGGGGCGGCCGACGCCGAGGCTCCACGCCGGCGTCGACATCATGAGGATGGCAAGCACGAGAACGCTGTGCGACGGCCGTGCGCCGCGCGGGTCGTGATGATCTCGATCCATTCCCGCTGTTGTTGCTGTTGGAGTGCGTTTCACTCTAGCACGGCGCTCCCCGGGACAAACCCGGAAAAGCGCCCCTCCTTGCCCCCGGATGCGCCGGGCCCACGCATCATGCGTGCATCGGCGCCGAACGGCGCGTCGGCGGGATGCTGTCCCGGGTCGCTCACAATAAGCCGGAAGTGGCCGCGATGCACGCGGTCCGTCCGCACATTTCAGGAGACGGCTGGCCTGTCACGCCAGCGACAAAGCATGAACAGCTCGGTTCTTACAATTTCCGAACGCAACAACATCGAGACGGGGCCGTGGTTCTCCAAGCTGTCACTGCCGTTGCGCAGCGACATTCTGGCGCGCGCCACCGTGAGGCGCCTCACCGACGGGGCGCTGATGTCGGTGCGCGGCGAGCCGGCCGAAGAATGGATCGGCGTGGCCAAGGGCGCGGTGCGCGTGAGTTCGGTCTCGCTGTCGGGCAAGCAGGTCACGTTGACCTATGTCGAACCCGGCATCTGGTTCGGCGACATCGCCCTCTTCGACGGCCTGCCCCGCACGCACGACGCCAGCGCGCATGGCGAGACCACGCTGCTGGTGATCCGCAAGCCCGACTTCAAGGACCTGCTGCAGCGCCACACCGAGCTGTACGAGGCGCTGCTGCGGCTGAACTGCCGGCGGCTGCGGCTGATGTTCGACCAGGTCGAGGACCTCAACACCCGGCCCCTGGCCTCGCGCCTGGCCAAGCAGATCCTGCTGCTGGCGCGCAGCTACGGCGTGTCGCAGGGCGAGGAGGTCCGCATCGGGCTGCAGCTCGCGCAGGAGGACCTGGCGCAGCTGCTGGGCGCCTCGCGGCAGCGCGTCAACCAGGAGCTCAAGGGCTTCGAGCGCGAAGGCGCGGTGCGCGTCGAGCCGACCCGGCTGGTGGTGTTGAGCAAGGAAAAGCTGCTGGCCATCGCCAATCGCTGAGCGTCGGGGGGACGTCGACATCGTCGACGGGATCGCCTGGGCGCTCGGATCAAGAATCACGACAACTCCAGGAGACTCCGTGGACGACGCTTTCACCGGCACCCGTGCCCCTTCGCAACCGATGGACGCCGAGGCGCTGTCGGCCTGGCTGGCGCGCGAGATCGAGGGCTTCGCCGGCCCGCTGACGATCGAGCAGTTCAAGGGCGGCCAGTCCAATCCCACCTACAAGCTGATCACGCCGGGCGCGACCTACGTGATGCGCGCCAAGCCGGCGCCGGTGGCCAAGCTGCTGCCGTCGGCGCATGCGATCGAGCGCGAGTTCACCGTGATGCGCGCGCTGGCCGGCACCGACGTGCCGGTGCCGCGGATGCTGGCGCTGTGCGAGGACGAGTCGGTCATCGGCCGCGCGTTCTACGTCATGGCGTTCATGCAGGGCCGGGTCTTGTGGGACCAGACGCTGCCGGGCGTGTCGAACGCCGAGCGCGGCGCGATCTACGAGGAGATGAACCGCGTCATCGCGGCGCTGCACCGGGTGGATTTCCGCGCGCTGGGGCTGGAGGGCTACGGCAAGCCGGGCAACTACTTCGAGCGCCAGATCGGCCGCTGGAGCAAGCAGTACCAGGCGACGATCACCGGACCGAACGAGGCGATGGACCGGCTGATCGAGTGGCTGCCGGCGCACATCCCCGATTCGGCGCGGGACGAGCGCGAGGTGGCGATCGTGCACGGCGACTACCGGCTGGACAACCTCGTCTTCCATCCGACCGAACCGCGCGTGCTGGCGGTGCTGGACTGGGAGCTGTCCACGCTGGGGCATCCGCTGGCGGACTTCAGCTACCACTGCATGTCGTGGCACATCCGCAAGAGCGGCGCGGCGCGCGGGCTCGGCGGCGTGGAGCTGGCGCCGCTGGGCATCCCCGGCGAGCTCGACTACGTGCGCCGCTACTGCGAGCGCACCGGTCGCGGCGACGCGGCCGCGGTGATGAAGGACTGGAACTTCTACCTGGCCTACAACCTGTTCCGGATCTGCGCCATCCTGCAGGGCATCGCCAAGCGCGTCGAGGACGGCACCGCCTCAAGCCAACAGGCGCGCGAGGCCGGCGCGGGCGCCAAGCCGATGGCGGAGCTGGGCTGGCAGTTCGCGCAGAAGCTGTCAGGCTGAGGGCGACCACGCCGCGATGGCGGCGTCCCAGGGGGAGGGTGTCGGAAACACCTCCCCCAGGAAGGCGACGAAGGCCTTCACCGTCGGATTGGCGCGCCGGCTCTGCGGCCAGACCGCGATGATCCTGGACCGCTCCACCGCGAACTCGCTCATGACCGGCACCAGCAGTCCGCGCTCCACGTAGGGGGCCGCGATCCAGGACGCCGCCATCCCGATTCCGCCGCCGGCGGCCAGCACCTCCACCACCGCATCGCTGACGTCCACGACGATCTCGGCATCGGGCGTGAATTCGACCAGGCGGCTGCCCACCTGGAACTGCCACTCCAGCGTCTGCCCCGAGGTCTGGTAGCGGAAGTTCACGCAGTCGTGGGCGCCGAGTTCCTCCGGCTGCCGCGGCGTGCCGCGCGCGGCCAGGTAGGCCGGCGAAGCGAAGGCGCTGAGCCGCACCGGCGCGAGACCGCGCGAGATCAGTGTCGAGTCCGCCTGGTGGCCGATGCGGATGGCGACGTCGATGCCTTCCTCGACCAGGTTGACGTAGCGGTCGCCGAGGCGCAGGTCGATGGTCACCTGGGGATGCCGTCGGCGGAACTCCGGGAGCGCGGGCGCCAGCAGGCGCGTGCCGATCGGCAGCGGCGCCGCGACCTTCAAGGTGCCCGACGGTTCGGCTCTGGCCGCGACCGCGGACTGGACGACCTCGTCCGCTGCCCGCAGCAACGCCAGCGCCCGCTGGTGGAGGTCTCGGCCTTCCGGCGTGAGGACCAGCGAACGGGTGGTGCGCGTGAACAGCCGCAGGCCGAGCTGCTGTTCCAGTCGCTGGATGGTCTTGCTGACGGCCGAGGGCGACACGGACAGCGATCGGGCGGCCGCCGTGAAGCTGCCGAGAGAGGCCGCCCGGGCGAAGGCGACGATGCCAGTGAGACGTTCCAGGCTGATTTGTTCCGTCATGGCACTTAACAAGTGAGCAGTGGCCGGATTATCAAACCGATGGACAGTATTCAGACTGCGGCTCCGGGACACCACCACGGTGTCGTCACACTGAAAAGGGAAGCTGCCATGAAGCCATCCACCCAGCCATCCACCCAGTCATCCACCATGAAAGCGATCCGGATCCACGCGTTCGGCGGTCCCGAGGTGCTGCGCCACGAGGACGCGCCGATGCCGACGCTGAAACCCGGCGAAGCGCTGGTCCGCGTGCGGGCCGCGGCCCTCAATCCTCCGGACTGGTACCTGCGCGACGGCTACCGGAGCCTGCCGCCGGACTGGCGGCCAGAGGTCGCCTTCCCGTTCATCCCGGGATCGGACATCTCCGGCGTCGTGGCCGCGGTGGCGGAGGATGTCGATGCGTTCGCCGTCGGCGACGAAGTGTTCGGCATGGTGCGATTCCCCAGCGTCGGGGAGAGTGCCGCCTACGCCGAATACGTGGCGGCGCCCGCCACGGACCTGGCGCTGAAACCCGCCGGCATCGATCACCCGCAAGCCGCTGGCGCGGCGATGGCCGGCCTGACGGCGTGGCAGTTCCTGATCGAACTCGGTCATGCCGAACCGAACCCGTTCCAGCCCTCGATCCATCAACCCGTGCCACTGGCGGGCAAGACCGTGCTGATCAATGGCGCCGGGGGCGGCGTGGGCCATCTGGCTGTACAACTGGCGAAGTGGCAAGGCGCCACGGTGATCGCCGTGGCCTCCGGCAGACATGCGGCGTTCCTGCGCGAGCTCGGCGCCGACCAGGTCATCGACTACACGAGCACGCCGCCCGAGGACGTCGCGAAGGACCTCGATCTGGTGCTCGACACCGTCGGCGGTCCGGCGACCTCCCGCTTCCTGCGCACGCTCAAGCGGGGAGGCGCCCTCTTCCCGGTCTATCCCCTGGGGTTCGACGGTGCCGACGAAGCCGCGCGACACGGCGTCACCGTGTCGTCGACGCAAGTGCGGTCCAGCGGCGCGCAACTCGCGCAGTTGGGACGTCTGCTCGCCGACGGCCGGTTGAAGGTCGCGATCGACAGCACCTTCGCGCTCGAGGCCGCGCGCCAGGCCCACGAACGGGCGGCGCGTGGCGGCATCCAGGGCAAGATCATCCTCGCGGTCGAGTGACGACGACGATGGCGCTGGTGGACTGATCGATTTCCCGGAGGCGCGATTTTCCAGGCTAGAATGCAAGGCTCAGTCGGGGCGTAGCGCAGCCTGGTAGCGCATCTGCTTTGGGAGCAGAGGGTCGCGAGTTCGAATCCCGCCGCCCCGACCATCATCTCGAAAGCCGCAAGGAGTTCTGCTCCTTGCGGCTTTTCCTTTTCACCCCGGCGTTTTCAGACGCGCGGTCACACGCCGCCCGCCGACACGATCGGTCCGGTCGGCTTGCCCGTCGGCGAGCCGCCTGCCGGCTCCAGGCTTACCGCGAACGCGCTCGTGTCGCTCAGCAGATTGGCGCGCAACACCGTCGTCGGCGAATCGCCCGCCTGGATCAGCCCCAGCGAGCGCGGCGCGCCCTGCTTGGGCACGGCCCACAGCTCCAGCGCATGGGCTGGATCGACGGACACCGGCGCCAGCGGCTTGAGCACCAGCGCCCGGCCGTCCGGCGAGACGCTGGCGACGAAACCGGTCTTGACGAGTTCCACCCCCTCGGCCGTGCTGCGCAGCACGACGACGATGGGCGCCGCTTCCGGCACCGGTCGCGTCAGCACCGCGGCCAGGCCGATCGACGCCGCGATCGCCGCGGCGCTCAATCCCCGCCAGAAGCGCAACTGACCGCGACGGGGCTGAGCGCGCGCGGCGTCGTCCGGCAGGTTCGCCTGCTCATCGTTGGCGCTGCCGAACAGTTGCGCCTGGATCGCGGCCCACACCCGCGCGGGCGGCTCGATCGGCTCGACCTGGCCCGCCAGCACCTGCAGACGCTCCCGCCACTGCGCGGCCGCACGGGCCAGCGCGGGGTGAGCCGGCAGCAGACGTTCGAAGCGGCGACGCGCGCCGCCGCGCAGCGTGCCGATCGCATAGTCGGCCGCCAGCCGCTCCGCACGTTCCGGATGTCCGTAGTCCATCAGGTCGCCCTCCCGATCGTCGCGACCCGTCCCAGCGCGCGGTCCAGGCAACCGCGCAGGCTCTGCAGTCCGCGCCGTACCCAGCTCTTCACCGTGCCCAGCGGCTGGCTCATGTGCTCGGCGACCTCGGCATGCGACAGCCCCTGGTAGTAGGCCAGGGCCAGGCTGCTGCGCTGCTCGCCGCTGAGTTCGGCCATGCAGCGCTCCAGCGCGTGGGCCCGGCTGGCATCGTCCAGCAGGTCGAGCGGACCGGGATCCTCGCTGGGCATGCGCGCCAGCAGATCCACCTCGCCCGCGTCCGCGTTCGAACCGCCGCCGTCGCCGCCACTGCCGCCCAGCCCCCCGAAACTGCTGACCGTGGCCGGCTGTGCCGCCTTGCGCCTCAAGCTGTCGATGGCGCGATGCCGCGCGATCGTCGTGAGCCAGGTCAGCACCCGGCCCTGCGCGATGTCGAAGGCCGCGGCCTGCCGCCAGGCGGTGATGTAGACCTCCTGCAGCACCTCCTCGGCGCAGCCCCGATCCCGGTTGATGCGCAGGATCACGCCGAACAGGATCGCGCTGCTGGACCGGTAGAGCTCGTCGAAAGCCCGGCGATCGCCCGTCGCGACCCGGCTCATCAAGGCGGCGAGCCGGCGCTCCCGTTCGGCACCGGGTTCGGGCATCGCCGAGGCGGCGGCACCGCCGGCAAGGGCGGCGTCCGCCACGTTCAACGGATCTTCGTGTTCGGCATCGCGTGTCATGTGCCTTGTACGCAGCACGCGCGCGATCGGATGTGCGGGCAGACCCTCGGATCGCCGCTTGCCGCACTGCCCTCGCCCCTGCTCCCGCCCCGCCCTCAGAAGCTGCGACGCAGGGTCAGGCGCAAGGTCCTGGGTTCCGCCGGATGCACATGGCGGTCGGCCACCGGCGCCGGCTCGCCGGGCAGGCGGGATTCATAGAAGTACTCGATGTCGTTGACCCGACGGTCCAGCAGGTTGAACACGTCCAGCGTCAATTCGGTCTTCGGTCCGAAGCGCCGGCTGACCCGCAGGTTGGTCGTCAGCGACGAACGGGACCGCACGCTGTCGTCCTCCACCAGCGGCGCCGACCCCAGGTAGCGCCATTGCAGGCTGGCCGACCAGGGGCCGAGTTCCCGCAAGCTGACACCGATCGAGGCCACGCGTTCCACCGCATTGGGAATGCGGTCGCCGGCGGCCTGCGCATCGGCGAAGCGCGCCCGCGTCCAGGCCAGGTCCGCGTCGATGAGCAGCCAGGGCGTGGGCACGAAGCGGTTGTTCCACTCGATGCCGTGCCGCCGGCTCGGCCGGTTGGCCTCGGTCGCGCCGGCATCGCCGACGTAGACCAGCTCGGAGTCGAAGTCCAGCTTCCAGAACGCCAGCGAACTCTGCAGTCCCGGCACGAGCTCGCTGCGCAGGCCGAGCTCGCCGCCCCTCGCGCGCACCAGGCCGGGCACGGCGTCGACGGGCTCGCCGGAGCGCGGGTCCACCCGCGCCGTGACGCCGCGCGCATCGTTGCTGTGGAAGCCTCGACCGGCGTTCAGGAACAGCTCGGTCCGCGCCCAAGGCCCCAGCACCAGCGACCCCTTCGGCGAGGCCAGCGTCTGGCGGGCGCGGCCGGAGTTCATCGGGTCGCTGATGCTCTCGACATGGAAGCGCGCCTGGTCCGCCCGCAGGCCGAGCACGGTGCGCGCCCACGGCGCCAGCTCGACGCCCAGCTCGGCATACGCGCTCGCCAGCGTCTCGCGGACGCGATCGTCCCGCGTGGTGCCGATCACCGTCCGGCGCTGCGTGTCGAAGAGCCCGACCCGGGCGCGATCCTGGCGCAGCTGGACGCCGACCTCGCTGCGCGCGGGCAGCCCGCCCAGCGTGTGCTCGATCGCCTGGCTCGCGCTGGCGCCGTAGACCTTCCGCTCGTCCTGCTGCGCGAACTGGTCGCCGGCCTCGGGGCGCTCCATCGCGTAGGTGAAATTGGAGAAGAGCGAGAGCCGGTACGCCATCGCGTAAGCCGCCACGCGCGTGTTGCGCCCGCCCTCCTCGCGCGACCATTCGCCGGACAGGCTGCTGCGTCGCGTGCGGCCGCCGTCCGTCGGATCGATCGCATCGAATCGGCCGAAGGGGCGTTCTTCGTAGGCGCCGGCGTCGAGGAGGCGTTGCGGAACCTGATCCGTCGACGTCCAGTCGGCGCGGTAGTCCATCAGGCCCAGGCGCCAGCGGTCCGCGCCCCGCGCGCCGGACAGGCTCAGCACCAGATTGCGACGATCGAGCCGCTCCGGCAGCCGCCAGGGGCCGTCGTTGCCCATCGCCTCCACGGCGCCGAGCAGGTTCACGCCTGACCCCATCGGCGTCGAGCCGGCCGCCAGCGCGCGGCGATAGCGCCCCTCGCCCGCCGTCAGGCTGACGAACGGCGCCTCCAGGCGGCGCAGGTAGTCGATGTCGGCCGATCCGGCCGCGGCGAAATCGCCGTTGCGCGCGAAGTACGGTCCCTTGCGATAGTCGATGCGATCGACCAATTCCGGGATCAGGAAGTTCAGGTCCGCATAGCCCTGGCCGTGCGCGTGGCTGGGCATGTTGACCGGCAGGCCCATCACGGTGGTCGCGAAGTCGGTGCCATGGTCGAGGTTGAAGCCGCGCAGGAAGTACTGGTTCGCCTTGCCGTCGCCGCTGTGCTGCGTGACGATCAGGCCGGGCACGAACTCGAGCACCTCGCCCGGCCGCAGCACCGGCCGGCTCTTGATCAGCCCCGCCCGTATCGTCCCCTGGGAGGCCGCGTCGCTGCTGCCGATGCCGTTGTCGTAGTGCCGGCCCTCGACCTCGACGCGTTCCAGTGCAACGGTCCGGGTGGGTGCCGGATCGTCCTGGGATGCGCGCACGGGGACCGACGCGGGCCCCTCGGCCCCGGCCGTCCCCGACCACACTGCGAATCCGGAGCACACGACCCAGACGGCCAGAGGCGATCGACGGCTCGTCATCCGCCCAGCCCCAGCAGTTGCACGTCGAAGAGCCGCTCGACGAGCCAGACGATCGCGATCGCGGCCACGAGCGCGGAGCCCGCGCCCAGCACCCAGCGCGGATACCCGCGCCATCCACGCGCCGCCCACATCAGCGGCACCAGCACGGCCACGATGGCCAGTTGCCCGGCCTCGACGCCGAGGTTGAACGGCACCAGCGGCAGCGCGAGATCGGCCTGTTGCAGCCCGAGGTCCTTCAGCGCGCTCGCGAAGCCGAAACCGTGCACCAGCCCGAAGGCGAAGGTCAGCCGCCAACGGGTCTCCACCAGCACCGGCCGCAGGTTGTTCAGCGCCGCGAGCAGCACGCTCAGCGCGATGAGGCTCTCCACCCAGCGCGACGGCGGGTTCAGGATGTCGAACACCGCCAGGCCGAGCGTGACCGAGTGCGCCACCGTGAACGCGGTGACGACGCCCAGGACGCTCCACAGCGCCGGCCGCCACGCGGCGGCGGGCCGCCATCGGCCGGCCTCGCGGCAGAGGACGGACGGCAGCAGCAGCACGACGAGGAACAGCACATGATCGATGCCGATCCAGATGTGGTGGACGCCGTCGCGGAAGAAGCCGGTGGCGGCCGTCGTGGATGTCGTTCCCGCGGCGACTTCCGTGGCACCGGCCCCCTGGGCGGCGACGGCCATGGCCAGCCTCATCGCCGAGGTGCCCGGCGCGACGATCGCGGTCGTCACCGTGGCGCCTTGCGGCCGCGCCAGGATGCCGCGGTGCGTCGGATCGGTGGCGGCGAACAGGTCGTACGCCAGCACCGCCTCGGCCGGCGTGCCTGGGCATGACCAGTTGCGCGCGAGCACCGCATACCGGCCATCGCTGTGCTGCTCCAGTTGCAGCGGCGCGAACGGCCCCACCGGGCAGGGGACGCCGGCAGCATCCGTCACCGTGAGCCTCAGGTCGCGCCGGACCAGGGCCTCGAGGTCCGCCGCCCTCCCCCGCACCTCGCCCCAACGCAGGACCCCGTCATCGTCGGCATCGAGGACGAGGTCCCGATCCAGGTCCCGCATCGCGATGTCGGCCCGCAGCGTCACGACATGCCCGTCGACGCTCAGGCGCAGGTAGGCGTCGCTCGCCTTGTGCGCCCAGGCATCGGCGAGGCCTCCGAGGCACAGGACCAGCGACAGGACGCGCCATGCGGCCGATGCAGCATTCATCCGAGGCGCTCCAGACGACGATCGCGCATCGTGTGCTCCTGGATGAAGCGGCGCACCGGCGCATCGGCCTCGGGCCGCTTCGCGGCGCGCGCGGCCCGCACGAGCAGCACGGCATCCGCCGGCTCGCGCTGCACGGCCCAGTTGAGTTCCGCCTCCCGCAGGGCCTGCGCCGCGTCGCCGACGACATCCAGCGCGAAACGCGCGCGTTCGCGGGCATGGCTCATGTCGCCCCGCAGCGCGGCGGCGTCGAAACGCGCCTGCATCTCCACCCTCGCGCGCGGTGCCGCGGGATCGTCCGTGCGCCGCCACGCGATCGCGAGCCGCAACAGCAACGCATCGGGCAGTCCCGTCAGCAACGCCGTCAGGTCCTTGGCCTGACCGGCGCGCACGATCGCCGCCGCGTCCCCGGGCCTCCCGGCATCGAGCAGCCAATCGGCATAGGCGGCGCGGACGTACAAGTCGTCCTCCAGGTGCAGGGCCTTCTCATACAGCGCCCCGGCCGCGGCGCTGCCTTCGCGCTCGGCCAGCTCCGCGCGCAGCAGCGCGAGCCAAGCATGCGGGGCCGCCGGTGCCCGATCGAGCGCGTCCAAGCGTTGCCGCGCCAGCGCATCGCGGCCCTGCAAGCTGTCGAGCTCCGCCAGGCAGGCGTGACCGTGAGGCAAGGCCAGTGGCGGCGCGGCCAGCCGCTCGCAGCCGGCCCGGGCCTCCGCCCAGCGACCCCGGACCTGGAGGACGGCCGCGCGCGTCAGCTCCGCCTGCGCGCGAAGCGCGGCCGGCAGGTCGCGCTCGACCAGCAGGCGATCGAGTTCCGCGAGCGCCGGCTCGAAGTCATGGCGGGCCTGCAACACGGTGGCCTTCAGCAGACGCGCCGCGGGCGGCGCGTCGGGGTCCGCCCACCACGGCTGCAGCCATGCCTGCGCGGTGCCGAGATCGCGCGGGTCGCCGAAACGCCGGGCGCGTTCGATCGCCTCGCGCGCTGCCCGCAAGGCCAGGCCCAGGTCGCGCGGCTGCTGCTGCAGCACGCGCTGCTCGGCCCGCTGCCGCGCCCGCTCGCCGGCCGATCCCGCGCGCAACGGCAGCCGCTCCACCACCTCGTCGTCATGACGCGGGGTGAAGGGCTCCGCGGCAACGCCGGACGCGATCAGTCCTGCGACGGCAGCCGCGGTGGCTCGAGCGACGGCCAGGGCAACGACCACCGGACGGGCGAGCGGCAGGGAGATGCCGACTCGCACGGCCTTCAACTGACGGGCGCCGGTTCGTCGGTCTCGCTGGCCGGCGGGACCGTCACCTTGTCCGCGGTCAGCGGCTCCGCGGTCTCGCTGGACGACTGCGAGGTCGTCAGCGTGAACTGCGTGTAGGCCGTCGAGGAGGCGAGCGCGCTGTCGGGCACCGACGCGCCCGCCGCGCCGTCGTCCCCGCCGCCACCGCCGACATCCCCGTCATCGCCGCCGCCGCCGAAGCAGCCCGCCACCAGCGCGGCCGCCGCGACGGCGGCCGGCACCAGCGCCCGCCGACCCGGCAGCGCACGCGCCGCCCGGCGCCGCGCGTCGCGGCTGTCCGAAGAATGCTTGTTCATGATCGGCTCCTGGTTCACTGCGTGCCGCCCATGGGCGTGTACAGGTAGGGGAAGCCGGGCAGCAGCGGCACCACGGCCTGGTCGACGGCGTCATGCAGCTTCAACGACGTGGCACCGAGCGGGACCGCCGACGGCCTGCAGGCCGCGCCGAAGCCCAGCGCGTCGGTGTCGCCGTTGGCCATGCACAAGCCTCCCATCACGGCCACCAGCGAGATGTCGACGACGTCGTCCTTCGGGCGCCGTCCGTTGGGGAAGCCCGCGTTGTCGCTGCCGTGCGCCAGCAGGTTGCCGACGATGCCCAGCCGGTTCTGCTGCGCGAAGGGCACCGCCGCGATCGAGGTGTTCAGCCGCAGTTCTTCCGATGCCACCACGTTGGCCGGCTGGTTGACGTTCTTGATGCCGGTCAGGAAGGTCGTCACCAGGTCGTTGCGCGGCAGGTTCGTCGGCGCGGCATTCGGCAGGTTCAGCACCGTCGACAGCAAGGCCGGCAGGGTCGGGTGGGTCACGTAGCTGGCGAACTGCGCGTCGTCCTTCGGCTTGGACGCGTTGAAGCGGTCCTTGTCGGGCAAGCCGATCACGACCTCGTTGACCAGCGGCATGCCCAGTCGCGAGACCTGCACCCAGGCGCCGCCGGCCTTGTCGCTGTTCTGGTGTCCGGCCTTGGGCGCGGGATCGATGATGCGGGCCTGGCGCATGCTGGCCGAGGTCCAGCCGCCGATGACCGGCTCGTTGCCGGCGACCAGGCAGCTCTTGTGCACTTCCAGCGCCAGGGTCGTGACGTTCTTGCCGTCCAGCGTGTTCGGCGCCGCGTTGATCTGCGCCGGGTCGGTGATCACGCCCACGGGCGCGTTCACCAGGTCGAAGATCGTGCCCAGGTTCACCGCGAAGGGATCCTTGCGCTGGCCGACGAACACCTTGGCCGGCTGCGCGCAGCCGGGAATGTTGACCGCGTAGACATGTTTGGCCGCATAGGCCGCGTAGTCGGCGATCGTCTTCTTGCCGATGTTGTCGACCGGCTTGTCGAAGCTGGCGCCGCCGCCGGCCGCGTTGGTGATGGCGGCGCGCGAGCCCGAACGCCGGTCGCCGCGCACGATGTCGACGGTGTAGCTCTCGGTGAGGTTGAGCGTGGCGGCCTTGGGCTCGGCGACCGGGCCGGACTGGATCAGCGGGATCGGCACGCTCTTGTCGCCGATGGACAGCGCGGTCGACTTCAGCGTGTTCTTGAACCGGAACTGGAAGGTGATGTCCTCCTTCGCGTCGCCGTTGTTGTCGACATGGATCTCGTACAGCGCGTTGGGATCGAGCGAGAAGTAGTTGGGCCCGCCGTAGGGATCCTGCAGCGGCAGGTAGTTGGCGATGAGCGTGACGTAGTCCGTACGCCCCGCCTCGTAGCTCATGAACAGGTAGAAGTCGGTCGCGTCCGCCTTGGGGACGGTGGTGATGAACGGGGCCTCGCGATGGCTGGAGGCGAAGGCCAGGCCGGCGCACAGGGCGCTCGCGGCGAACAACCCGACGCGCAGGCGCGTCACCGATGGGGACGGGGTCATGGGGTGCTCCTCGAAGTGCAGGGAACGGGGTGGTGGATGCGAACGGACCACCGGTCCGTCCGTCCCGCTTTACGCAGCGATCGCCGCCGCGGATGCAGGCCCCACGACCGCAACAGGGGCATCCATCCCGAAGCTCACCCGGACGAGGGGGCGCGCCGCTGGCGCGCGAGGGTCGCGGGGGCGTTCGCCAGCTTCGGCGCCATCGCGCCGACCGTCTTGCGCAGGTGCTCCACCACATGCTGCGCGCGCGCCGACAACGGCCACTCCGCGCGGTGGATCAGCCACAGCGTGTCCACCACCGGCGACCCGCAGTCCATCACCCGGATCTCGTCCTGACGCGGGAAGGCGCGGCGGGCATGCTGCGTCAGCACGGTGAATCCCAGCCCGCGCGCCACCGGCTCGAGCAGCAGGCCGATCTGGTTGCTGAAGCCGCGCACCGGCAGGTCGCGCACGCCCGGCGAACCCGGGAAGTGGCGGCTCAGCAGGCGGCTCGCCATGGCCTGTCCGTCGGGGTGATCGATGAAACCGATCCGCTGCAGATCCGCCCAGTCGATCGAGGTCGTCTCGGCGGCGGGCAGCACCAGCTCCAGCGGCTCCTCCAGGAAGGCGCAACTCGCGAGCCGCGCATCGTCCGGCCGAAGCGTCACCAGGCCCAGCTCATAGCGGTTGTCGAGGACGCCCTGCAGCACATCGGGATCCGGCGCGAACCGGTGCCGCACCACCAGGCCCGGCCGCTGCACCTGCAGGTCCAGCAGATGCGGATACACGAACAGCCCGATGCCGCCCGGCGTGATCATCCCGACCTCGCCCTGGCAGGCGTCCTCGTCGGCCAGCCGGCCGCGCAGGCGCTGGTCCGCCTCGTCGAGCTCACGCCAGTAGTCGAGCGTGGCCTTCCCCGCCGGCGTCAGCTCGATCGCGCGCGGACGCCGGATCAGCAGCGGCCCGAGCGAGTTCTCCAGCTGCCGCACATGCTGGCTCACCGCCGCCTGCGTCAGGTCCAGCGCCTCCGCCGCGCGCGTGAAGCTGCCCAGCCGCGCCAGCGTGGCGAAGCTCCTCAGCCATTGGGGATTCAACATGGGCCACCCATAAGCAAGTCTTATCGCGGCAATAAGGCCGCATCGCTTTTCATTATGGACCCCACTTCCTAGACTGCCGCCTCCGCAGGTCTTTCCCTGCTTCCCCGCCCACCCGGGCCAAGGTCTCCATGTCCAGCTTGTTCTCTTCGTTCGCCCTCAAGGATGTCGTGCTGCGCAACCGCATCGCGGTGCCGCCGATGTGCCAGTACAGCGCCACCGACGGCCTGGTCAACGACTGGCACCTGACGCACTACGCCGGACTGGCGCGCGGCGGCGCGGGGCTGGTGATCGTCGAGGCCACCGGCGTCGCGCCCGAAGGCCGCATCACGCCCGCCTGCCTGGGCCTGTGGAACGACGAGCAGGCCGCCGGCCTCGCCCGCGTGGCCGCCGCCATCGCGGCCGCCGGCGCCGTCCCCGGCATCCAGATCGCGCACGCCGGCCGCAAGGCCAGCGCCCACAAGCCCTGGGAAGGCGACGACCACATCGCCGCCGGCGATCCGCGCGGCTGGGCCACGCTGTCGCCCTCCGCCGTCGCCTACGGCAAGGGCCTGCCGCAGGTGCCCAAGGCGATGGACAAGGACGACATCGCCCGCGTCCAGGCCGACTTCGTCGCGGCCGCCGTGCGTGCCCGCGACGCCGGCTTCCGCTGGCTGGAGCTGCACTTCGCGCACGGCTACCTGGCGCAGAGCTTCTTCTCCGTGCACGCCAACCGGCGCGAGGACGAGTTCGGCGGCAGCGCCGAGAACCGCGGCCGCTTCCTGATCGAGACGCTGCGCGCGGTGCGCCAGGTCTGGCCCGAGCACCTGCCGCTGACGGCGCGCTTCGGCGTCATCGAGTACGACGGCCGCGACGAGCAGACGCTCGCCGAAGCCATCGGCGTGACGCGCGCGATGAAGGCCGAAGGGCTGGACCTGCTCAACGTCAGCGTCGGCTTCTCGACGCCCGAGGCGCAGATCCCCTGGGGACCGGCCTTCCTCGGCCCCATCGCGCAACGCGTGCGTCGCGAGGCCGGCCTGCCGGTCGCCGCGGCCTGGGGCTTCCACACGCCGCAGCTGGCCGAGAACGCCGTCGCCGAGGGCCAGCTCGACCTGGTCATGATCGGCCGCGCGCTGCTGGCCAATCCGCACTGGCCCTACCAGGCCGCGCGGGAGCTCAAGAAGGACAAGCCGACCTGGGTGCTGCCCGCGCCGTACGCGCACTGGCTGGAGCGGTACCAGCCGCAGCGCGGCTGAGCCCTCACAGCGGATACGAATAGCCCTGCTGGATGGCGCGCTCGTAGGTGCAGACCTCGATCGCGTCGCGATGGCTGTCGAGGTAGTCCAACAGGCCGGTGAACTTCGCGAACTGGGCCGCGTTGACCGACGGGATCACGTGGAAGACGAAGATGGCCAGCCCGCGGCTGGCCATCGCGTAGCTCGCGAAGTTGACCAGGTCGGCGCCGGTGTTGACATTGAGGTCGATGCCCAGCGCCGTCACGTAGTTCGGATCCGCGATCGGGAAAGTCTCGGGCAGCACGACCTTGGCCGTGATCGAGCCGCTGGCGCCGATGTTGAAGCCGCGCATCCCCATCGGGAAGTTGCTGCGGCGCGCCGCCTTCCAGTCCAGCGCGGTGGGCGAGTTGTTGGAGAAGTAGGAGCCCATCCCGCCCCCGTTGACGCCCAGCGCCACCCACAGCGCGCGCTGCGACGCCATCTCCGACATCGCCTGGCTGCCGCCGAACGGCGGGTTCTCCGTCGACCACGCCTGGGACGCGACCTGCCAGCCGTGCAGCCGGCAGAGCTTCTGCATCTGCCCCACGCTCATCTGGAACTGGTCCGGCTCCGCGCGCAGCATCGCGGCGACCGCGCCAGGGAACAACGTGCCCGGGAAGCCGCGCTTCGCGAGCTCGAAGGAGGCGTCGGTCCAGGTGTCCGCGCGGCAGTCGTCGAAAGCGATCACCGCGGCGGCGCGACCCAGCTGCTTGGGACAGACGAATACGCCGCCCAGCAGGACCTGCGTGCTGACCGTCGCGCCGCCCAGCCGCGCGCCGGCATGCGTGATCGCGGCGATGTCGCTCAACTGCGCCGAGCCGACGGCGCTGAAGTCCTCGATCGCGAAACCGAGCACCTGCCATTCGAGCGTCGCGTTCCAGTTCACCCGCGTGCATTGGAGGTAGTTCCCGCCGCTCGCGTTGACGGTCGCGCCGGTGTAGAGCCGCACGCCTGCCGTGATCGCCCCCGGCCCCGAGGCGCCGCCGGGCAGCACCTTGAAGGCGAGATAGACGTTGCAGCCCCGCAGGTCCAGCGCCGGCAGCGGCGCGCCGGCGGGGATCGCGGTGACGGCGCCGCCCGAGCCCAGCGTGATGCGCGGGCTCGTGCCCATGTTGGCCGGATAGGCGCTGGCGGCGGCGTTGCCGATGTAGGGATCGGTGGGATCGTCGGCCTTGGTCGCGCCGCCGGTCAGCGCCGTCGCGGTGGCGGCGGCCGTCGTGAAGATCCCGAGGTTGCGCCGCTTCGGCCAGAAGGTCGGCGGCGGCGCCGACGGGCCGTTGATCAGCGGCATCTCGAACGCCCCGGCCACCACGTCCGGCGGCGTCAGCAGCGTCCCGGTGGACACCTCCGGATCGAGCGCCGCCGCGCGTGGCGGCCGGGTGGGATCCGAGGTGTCGTCGATCATGGTCAGCGCCTCACGTCCAGCGGCACGGCCGCGGTTTCCACGAAGATCGAGGGCCGGAAGCCCTCGGTGGCGTGGCCGCTCGCGGCCTTGCCCGCGTCCGAGGCCAGGATCTCGATCGCCAGCGCCGACATCGGCTTGGCGAACAGGTAGCCCTGCAATTCGTCGCAGCCCATGGCGACGAGCTGGTCGCGCTGCGAGGCCGTCTCCACGCCCTCGGCGACGACCTTCAGGTGCAGCACCCGCGCCATCTCGATGATGGCGCGCACGATGGCCTGCGCCTCGATGCTGGTCGCCACGTCGGCGACGAAGCTGCTGTCGATCTTGAGTTCCTGCGCCGGCAATTGCCGCAGCGAGGCCAGGCTCGAATAACCGGTGCCGAAGTCGTCGATGGAGACGTGCACCCCGAGCGCCCCCAGCCGCTTGAACGCGCGACCGGTGACGGTGGCGTGCTCCATGGCGACGGACTCGGTGATCTCCACGGTGAAGCGCTCGGGCCGCAGCCGATGCCTGCGCAGGCCCTTCTCGAGCCGGGCGATGAACTCGTCCGAGCGCATCTGGTAGCCCGACACGTTGATCGCGACCCGCATGCGCAGGCCCATCTCGCGCCAGCGCGCGGCCTGGGCCAGCGCGGTGTCGGCCACCCAGTCGCCGATCGCGTCGATCACGCCGTAGCGCTCGGCGATCGGGATGAAGCGGGTCGGGCTCACCATGCCCAGCGTCGGATGCCGCCAGCGCAGCAGCGCCTCCACGGCCGTCACCTGCAGCGTCGAGGCATTCATCTTGGGCTGGTAGACCAGCTCGAGCTCGCGGTTCCTGATCGACTCGCGCAGTTCGCGCGCCAGCGTCAGCTCCTCGCGCAGTTCCTCTTCCTGGACCGCGTCGAAGAACGCGTGCCCGTTGCCGCCGAGCCGCTTCACCGAGCGCATCGCCGTCTGCGCGCGCCGGATCAGCCGGATCGAGCCGCCGTGCTCGGGCGACATCGCCACGCCCACCGACAGGCCCACGCGCAGCGGCGTGTCGCCGATCACCACGGGTTCGGTGAGGCGCTCCAGCACCTGGCGCACCAGCGCGTCGGTCTGCCCCGGCGGCACCTCGCTCCACAGGGCGAACTCATCCCCCGCGAGCCGGCCCACCAGCGCCTTCTTGCCGCCGATCTCCCGCAACCGCTCGGCGGTGCGCACCAGCAGGTGATCGCCGAAGGCCTTGCCGTGTTCGTCGTTGACGAGGCGGAAGCCGTCCAGGCCGATGTACAGCAACGCGCCCTGCCCCTGGCGGCGCTGCAGGCCCTCCAGCATCGCCGCGAACTCGTCCTCGAAGCGGCGCGCCAGCAGCAGGCCGGTGAGGCGGTCGCGCTGGCGCCGGCGACCGACGCGGCCGAACCGGCCCTGCATCGCCATCAGCAGGGCCAAGGTCAGCGCGACGCCCAGCAGGACGCCCAGGAGAACCCACATCAAGGTCAACAGCGGCTCCGAGTGCGGCGAGGGGAGGAAGGGGGGAGACAGGGGCGGGAAGTTCGGATGCTAGGCGCTGAACGCGCTTTCGTGCGATCTGAGCACCGGAATGCGGGGGCAGGTCTGGCCAGGGGGCGCCGCGACTCGTGAAGGACTCGGCGTGACGGGGGCGCTGGCCGCCGGAAATGCCGCCGGAAATGCCGCCGTGACGCGGCGTTCGCGCGACACCCCACCCATAGGGGCGATAGGCAAAGGCGATAGGTGGAAACCCCATGCGCCTGCTCGTGTCAGCACGATGTCAGGCAGGGACAATGCGCGCTGTTTTTTTGTTCCAAAAGAGCGTCCATTCCTGGTCACGAGCCCGGAGCCGGGCGCGGCAACGGGTCAGCCCGGAAAGATCGAGCAGAGCATGGCGCTTCAGCATTTGACCGACGAGCAGGTGCAGACCTGGTCGCGCGCGCAGAAGGACGAGTGGTGGTTCAAGAACGTCTTTCGCGGCGACATGGCGCAGCTCTCGCTGCGCTCCGGCTTCACCGGCTTCATGCTGGGCGGCATCCTGGCGGCGACCTCGCTGTACATCGGCGGCAAGACCGGCATCAGCGTGGGCGTCGGGCTCACCTCGGTGATCCTGGCCTTCGCGATGTTCCGCATCTTCGCGACGCTGGGCTGGGCCTCGGACTACACCATCCTGGAGAACAACTGCACCCAGTCGATCGCGACGGCCGCGGGCTACGTGGTGTCGCCGCTGTTCTCGTCGCTGGCGGCCTACATGCTGGTGGTGGACCACATCGTGCCGTGGTGGCAGATGATGGTCTGGATGGTCGTGATCGCGATCCTGGGCGTGCTGGTGGCCTTCCCGATGAAGCGGCGCTTCATCAACGAGGACCAGCTCCCCTTCCCTGAAGGCCGCGCCTGCGGCGTGGTGCTGGACTCGCTGTACACCGGCGAGGGCGGCGAAGGCATGTACAAGGCCAAGCTGCTGGCCAAGGTCGCGGGCGGCGCGGCGCTGTACCAGGCCATCGTCAGCGACGGCTGGATGAAGCTGCTGCAGTTCAAGATCCTGCGCATGGACAAGTGGGCCGGCATGACCGAGCCCTGGACCTTCCACGAGCGGCTGGACCAGTACTACTACGGGCTGGCCGTGAAGGCCGAGATCTGGATCCCCAAGATCCTGGGCACCGACATCCGCGCGCTGGGCCTGCGCCTGACGCTGGACGCGGCGATGCTGGGCGTGGGCGGCCTGATGGGCATCGCGGTGGCGACGAGCTGCCTGCTGGGCGCCTTCGTCAACTTCGTGGTGCTGGCGCCGATCATGATCCAGGCCGGCGACATCGTGCAGCGCGTGGGCCCGACCGGCGCGCTGATCCCGATCTCGCGGGTGGAGATCGTCAACCAGTGGTCGATGTGGTGGGGCGTGGCGATGATGGTCGCGGGCTCGCTGACGACGCTGCTGGCCAAGCCCGACCTGTTCCTGGCGGTGTTCAAGGTCTTCAAGAAGAAGCCCGCGGGCAAGAGTGACGGCAGCGACCTGCTGAACCACATCGAGGTGCCGCTGTGGATCTCGTACGTCGGCGTGCCGGTGTTCGGCGTGCTGGCGGCGTGGACCTCGCACGCGTTCTTCGGCGTGCCCTTCCTGATGGCGCTGATCTCGCTGCCGCTGATCTTCGTGCTGACGGTGATCTGCACGAACTCGATGGCGCTGACCTCGTGGACGCCCACGGGCGCGCTGTCCAAGATCACGCAGTTCACGATGGGCGCGATCGACCGGACCAATCCCGCATCCAACCTGGTGCCCGCGGGCATGACGGCGGAGATCGCGTCGAACGCGGCCAACCTGCTGAGCGACATCAAGCCGGGCTACATGCTGGGCGGCAAGCCGCGTCACCAGGCGATCGGCCACGTGATCGGCGTGGTGGCGGGCGTGCTGTTCTGCGTGCCGCTGTTCTTCCTGCTGTTCGTGCCGAAGAACGCCGAGGGTGTGCGCTCGACGGCGACCATCATCTCGGACCAGTTCTCGATGCCCGCGGCGGTGCAATGGCGCGGCGTGGCGGAGATCATCGCCAACGGGCTGCACAGCCTGCCGGCGTCGGCGCTGATCACGATGGCGATCGCGGCGATCTGCGCGGTGGTGATCGAGGTGATCAAGATGGCGACGAAGGGCAAGTTCCCGTTGTCGTCGGTGGCGATCGGCCTGGGCGTGGTGCTGCCGCCGGAGTCGACCTTCGCGATGTGGGTCGGCGCGATGCTGTTCTTCGTGATGGGCAAGCTCTACAAGACGCCGGGCACGACGGGCTGGAAGCGCTGGGTGGACGGCTGCGAGCCGATCTGCGCGGGGCTGATCTCGGGCGCGGCGCTGATGGGCATCGGCAACGCGATCGTGAACGTGCTGATCTGAATTTGAGCTTATCGACAGTCGATCGGACAAGGATCGATATCGAACCATTCCATGGGCGCCGGTGACGGCGCATCGCATGGCACAATTCGGGCCCTTCGGCAGGCGTGGGAACGCTTCGCCGAAGAGCCCGAAGTCCTTTCCGGACCTCGGGCGGTTGATGACTGATTTCAGTCTGCCCGTAGCTCAACTGGATAGAGCAGCTGCCTTCTAAGCAGCAGGTCGGGGGTTCGAGTCCCTCCGGGCAGGCCAAGGTTGCGAGACGGAGCCTGGTGCGCCAGTACCTCGCGCACTGGCAGTCGCGGTGGGAGCTCGGCAAGCCCTATGCCGCCGAGGATCTTCCCGGCAAGGCGCCCGCGCCGCCCTTGCCCTGATCGCGAGGATTGGCACGACGCGGCCGGTAGCCCGCAGCTAGCGCGAAGCGTCGAGCAGCCGAGTGAGAGTCGGCTGCATCGCCAGCGCCCACTGGCGGTAGCCCACTTCGCTGAGATGCAGCTGATCCGGCATCACTTCGGGTGAGAGCGATCCGTCGGCATTCGTCAGCGACGCGCCGACGTCGAGGAAGTGGACGACGCGTCCGTCCGCGAAGCCGCGGATCCGCGCATTGATCCGGGTGTTGACCGCGCGCTTGGCATCGTCCGCCCGGGCGCCGCGCGGGAAGATCGCCAGCAGCAGGATCTTGGTGTCGGGCAGCCGCAGCCGGATCTCGTCGAGCACGCGACGCACGCCGGCCGCCGTGGTGTCCGGGTCGTCGCCGCGGTCGCCGGTGTTGTTGGTGCCGATCAGCAGCACGGCGACCTTCGGCGCGATGCCGTCGATCTCGCCCTGCTGAAGGCGCCACAGCACGTTCTCGGTCTTGTCGCCGCCGAAGCCCAGGTTGAGCGCGTCGTGCTTGGCGAAGCGCTCCGCCCATACCGCCTTGCCGGCATCCTCCCAGCCCTGCGTGATCGAATCGCCGATGAACACGAGCTGCGGCGACCTGCCCGACGCGCGCAGCTCGCGGATCGCGGCGAGCTTGGCCTCATGGCGCGGACGCCACCAAGGCAAGGACCACGCTTGCGTCTGCGGCGCCGGCGTCTCCGCGGCGGACCGCACCGCCGTCGAACCCGCGGACGATGTAGAGGCGTCCGCCGGCGGCACTTCGGCGGCCCGGGCGGACGAAACGCCCATCGCCGCCGCGCCGATCACGAGCGGGATCAGCGGGTGCCAGGACTTGTTGTGAAGCGAGTTTTTCATTCAGCCCCGATCCTTTGCCCATTCGATCGATCGCTCCACGGCCAGCGCCAATGCCGCAGGACGATCATCCACGATGCAGTTGATGCCAGCACCTCGGTAGGCCTCCACCTGCTCGGGCTTCGCGATGACCACGATCGGCGAACGCGCGCCACGGAACTTGTAGGTCCCGACATGCAGGTCATCGCCGTACTGATAGTCCAGTTCGGACAGGTCGACCACCATGCCCGCGGGATCCGTCCTCGCGCAGACCATGTTGAGCACGCGACCGATGAGCACGGCATCTCCCAGGCCATCGGAACCCGGCCGGTAGATCCCGCGAAACCGGACTAGCCCGATACGCACGCCGGCGTCCTCATGCACCTCCGCAGTGGATTGGATCGTCGGCGAGTTGCCGTCCATCACGAAGAGGCCAGGCGTCGCCCTCAACTCTCGCGGATCGACGGTCTTTCCCTTCTTGGTCTTGATCTTCCGGTCGACACAGACCTGCGCCAACCCATCCCACTCGACAGGACTGATGGACGCCGACTCATCGCCCGAAGCCACGGCCACACAGTTCAGCAGCTTGAATGGATGACTCATCAGCTCCGATCGACTGGCGGAAGGGAAATCCTCCGGGAAGGAGATCACGCCACCGAGCCGGTTTTCCGACAAGTCAAAGCATTCACTCAGCCCCAGGTTCGTCAATCCTGGCGCGTGGAGCATCGCTCCCAGGCTTCCCACCTTCACGAGGGCGATCGTTCTCCCGTCTCCAAGATGGAAGTCCATCAGCGGGATCGAGAGTTTCGGCAAGTCGACCTACCTCATTTCTTCACGACGTCGACCGAAGCGACTCTTCCGTCAATTCCATGACTCGGATCATGTCGTAAGCCGTGATTTCAACGACGACAGGCGAAGCCGCCTCATCGCCGCCATGATCGTCGTCCTCTACATCGTGCACTCGAGTGGCCAGATACAGCCGACCATGGTGCGGAATCAAAAAACTGAGCGAACCATCGGTGGTCGGACCGAAATCGAGGACGCGACACGCGCCAAACAGGTCGCCGTCATCCTCGGCGAGATGCGTATAAGCCTCCTCGAGGGACTGCTCGAAGAAGAGCGGCTCATACTTCGCGTAGTCGATCTTCCGCTTCAAGGTCTCACAAGCCCTACCAAGGGAGGTGATGAATTGGGGGACGTAGACAGAGTTATCAGACTCGCTGATATTCCTCCCGCCAATAAAAATATTGACGCCCCGCATCATCCGATTGTTCGGATCAAGCGGACCGACCTCCATCGAAAACCGTTGGACTTCGCCGATCATCTTCATACTCAAATCACCCGCAGCCTGCAAATAGTGCCTTGATTTTCGGATCCACCACTTTCCCGAGCTTTTTGCCCTTCTTGGTCTCCCCATTGGTCGACCCGGCCCAATGGAAGTGGAAATCCCCACTATCCTGGAATTGATGGAAATTTCCGTCGCTGTCCTTAGCCCATCGATTGCCCTCGAAGAACACACTACTCTGGAACAGCTCCACGTGATTTGCGGGCAAAACACTCTTGTTCGGATTGTAGTCCACCGCCCCTCGAAGGGGAGCATTTCGATTCGGGTCATGATGCCCGGGATTCTCGTAATAGTGCCATCCCACCAGGCGCCCTCTCGTGGACGGTTTCGACCCCTCCACCAGATAGGCAATATTGTCCCCGTATTCGACCCTGGAATTGATAGGGTGTCCGTGCTTGCCGATCTGTCCGATATCCAGCGGAGAAAGACCGAGCGGATCGATCCAGACAAGCGCATTAGGCGCAAACTTGTAGAGATTGACCCCAGCCGCCAGCTTGAGCAGGTCGGGAGATATGAACGCACCGCTGCCAGTATCAAAGTAGCGGCAGAGGTTGTAGTGCAACCCGGTTTCGCGGTCCTCGTACTGCCCTTGCAGTCGAATCGGGTTCTCAACGGTGTCGAGCTGAATCGATGCGCGTCCCCAAGCTTCGTAGCGTGCCGCCCAGACGACCGTTCCATCAACAGCCGTCAGGCGGGTCGGACTGCCATTTCGATCGGTGTGGTACCGATAGCTGTCGCCCCCGTCCACCATGGCCAACGGAACGAAGCCGCCTGGGTAGTAGACATACTCGCGCAGCCTCCGAGTCGACTCCTCGACCACCAATGAGTCCCCATCCCACCCGAACCTCGACCATTCGACGCCCGTGCGCTTGAAGACTCGCCGCCCCAACGGGTCATAGCCGTAGTCGGTTGCCGTCTCCTCCAAGACGTGACCAAAGGTCGACCTCGCGCGACTGCGCACCAATCGCTGGTTCGCGTCCCATTCCAAAGAGAGCGTCTTCGGCACCTCCGCGGCTTGCGCGGCTTCCAACTGCCGCTCATCACGCCGCTCGATGAGATTGCCCGCCGCATCGAAGCGGTAGTGCACGCCTTCGCACCACCCTTCGCGCCGCCACGCCCCGCCCGCGGCCTGCTTCACACCCGTCGTCAGACGATCCCCCGCCGGATCCTGGAAGAAGCGCTTGAGCCGCCCCTGCGGATCGATGTGCTCGACGATCTGCCCCAGCGGGTCGTAGCGGAACTGATCGAGTCCGTACTGGCTGTCCTTGCGATGGGTCAGGTTGCCGCTCGAGTCATAGGCGTACTGCGTGCTGAACAACCACTCCGTCTCGCGCCGGACGCCCTGCCCCGTGAGGCGGCCTTCGGCGTCGTATTGGTATTGCCGTTCCAGTGACGGCGACAGCGTCTCCTTGACGACCTGTCCCGCATCGTCGCGCTCGATCGTGATCGGCGCCTCGTCGTTGATGCGGATGGCCGTCGGCTGACCCAGCGCGTCATACTCGTAGGCGATCGTGTTGCCCGCGCTGGTCTCGCGCCGGATACGACGACCCAAGGCATCGAAGACGTTGGCGATGACGAAGTCGCCTTGCTTCTCCTCGAGCAGCCGTCCCTCGACATCGAGCGTCCGCTGCACGGCGACATGCTCGTTCGCACACGCGGTGAGGTTGCCGTTCGCGTCGAAGTCGAAGGTCTCCTCGAACTGCCGCCCCGCCTCGAACGGATGCGCGAAGCGCTTGCGCCGGATCCGGCCGAGCTTGTCCGTCGTGTAGTCGATGGCCCGGCCCAGCGGGTCGATGCTCTGCTTCAGATGCCCGGTCAGGTCGAAGACGTACTGCGTGGCCTGGCCCCAGTAGTCCACTTCCTCGACCACCCGTCCCAGCGCATCGCGCCTGAGCTCGTACATCTCGCCGCGCTGGTTGCTCACGCCGACAAGCTGCTCTTCGGTGTCGTAGTGGTACTGCACCACGTGTCCATCGGGCTGGTGCCGTTTCGCGATCAGCCCTTGACCAAAGTACTCGAAGCTGGTCCGAGCGCCGTTCTCGTCTTCGTGGTGCGTGAGGTTGTCCTGCGCGTCGTAGGCACAGCGGATGCGCGCGCCGGTCGGCAAGGTCGCCTCCACGAGCCGGCTCTTGCGGTCGTAGCGATAGCGGGTGCCGCGCCCCAGAGGATCCGACCGCCCGAGCACATTGCCCAGCAGGTCGCGCTCCAGGCGCGTCACCTGACCCAGCGCGTTGCGCACGCTGACCAGGTAGCCATCGGTGTCGTAGCCCAGCCGCGTCGTGGCGTTCAACGCATCGGTGACGCTCAGCAGCAGGCCGTCACCGCCGTACTCGTAGGCGGTCACCGCACCCAGCGGGCTGGTCTGTTCGATCAGCAGGCCGCGCTCGTCCCAGCGTTGCCGCCAGCTCGCGCCGTTGGGATCGGTGATGGCCACGGGCTTGTCGCGCGCGTCCACCTCGACCGCCATCGCGCTGCCGTCCGGCCGCGTGAGCCGCAGCAGGTTGCCGCGCTCGTCGTAGACGTACTCGGTGCGGCGGTTCGCCGCGTCCACCACTGCGGTGGTGCGACCCACCTCGTCGTATTCGAAGATCGTGCGCCCGCCCAGCGGGTCGATCTCCAGGATGGGCAGGCCGTTCTCATCGCACTGGACCGTGGACACATGCCCCAACGAATCGGTGATGCGCACCTCGTGGATCGCCGGCCAGTAAGCGAAGCGATAGTCGTACAGCCCGCCGTCGCCCCATGCACGCACCACCTGCCACGCGTCGCCGCCCTTGTCGTACTCGTAGTGGAAAGAGAGCCCGGTGCGGTTGGTGTGCCGCACCATGTGGCGGCCTTCGTAGGCGAAGCGGTAAGGGTTGTCCAGCTCATCGCGGACCGCCGTGAGGCAACCCCGCTCGTCGTAGTCGTAGCTGACGAAGGTGTGGCTGAAATCGGCTTCTGGCACGAACAAGGACAGCGACCGGATGAACCGGCCCGCGTACTCGACCAGCAGGTGACGTCCACCCGACTCGCGGATCGCGCTCAGCCGGCCTTCCACCCATTCGTAGAGCAGCCAGTTGCCGCACGGGTCGCTCACGCGGACCAGCGGCACCTCTCGCACGCCTTCGCCCGTCGCGACGGCCGTCGTCTTGGCGAAGTGATAGACCAGGTCGCCCTTGGTCCGCACGCGCCACTCGTCGCCGTGGTCGCTGAGCCGCGCGCCGTCCATCAGCTCCAGCACCGCCGCGGCGTCGCCCTCGGCGGCGGGCAGTTCCGGGAACAGCGCCGGCCCTTCGTCGGGATGGACGAACACCACGCTGCCGTCGGCCGCGTCGATCTCCAGCCGCGCATCGGCGGGGCTCTCCCATCCGACGCCACAGGCGCCCACGCGCTCGCGGCCCGAGGCGTAGCTGCGCACCCAATCCACCGGGATGCGCCATGGCAGGCTGAAGTCACTCTGCTCGACGCTGACCTCACCGGTCAGGATGTTCACCGGCTCCGCGCGCAGCACCTTGCACTTCAGGAAGCCGGGGTCCATGTTCTTGAACAGCTTCTGCCGGAACTTCTTGAAGCGCGCGCCGAGCGCCTTGCCGAGACGGGACTTGGCCAGCTTGCCCAGTCCCGCGAAGGCGCCGCGCGCCATCATCCCCGCCATCGAGATGGTCGGCGCGCCGCCCACCTTCACCGTGTTGGGGATCGCCAGGTTGAAGCTGGTGGGCAGCAGGTTGGGCAGCTTGAGCTTTTTCTTCTTCGGCCGCAGCGGACTGGGCATGCCCGCGACCTGGCAGCCCAGCACCGGCAGCGCCTGGTACGACAGCGGATCGCCGTCGGCCACCACCGTGGCGCTGCCCATGAAGAGCTCGTCGTCCTTCTCCGGGATCATCGGCGCGAACGGGAAACCCGGCGGGATGTGCACCACGATCGCCGAGGTGCCCGCCGTCGCCCGCTTCATGCCCATCACCTTGACCGTCGCCCCGATGAAGGGCAGGTAGTCGAAGGGATCGAACACCATCGACAGATGAGGCGTGGGCAGCGGGATCGGTCCGGCCGGCGTCGTGCACAGGTGGATGTCGATGCCCAGCTGCGGATCGCCGTGCTTGGCGGAAAGACTCATGCCGCCGCTCCTTCGTGCTTCGCCGGCGCCGGAAGGATGGCCCCCGCCAGCCCGACCGGCCAGGCGGATCCGAACAGGCCACGCGCGCGCTCGAACAGCGCGATGAACGCGGCGCCGCCGCCCGAGGCCTCGCGGTCCGCCCGCGCCAGGGCCTGGTCGAGCAAGGCCTGACCCTCGTCGAGATGCGCCTGCTCGATCCGTCTCAGCCCGGCCGCGTCGCCGGACGATTCCAGCGCGGCGGCGTGCGCGTCCAGCCGCCCTCGCCAATGCGCCTGCTCGCGGTCGAGCTCGTGGCGGATCGCCTCGATGCGGGCGACACGCCCGGGCTCGATGAGCCGCAGCATCTCGACGCAGTGCAAGGCCAAGGTCGTCATCGGGCGCGAGGCGGGCCTCAGGCGTTCGCCGACTTCCAGCGCCGGCTGTCCGAAGGCCAGGGCAGCCTCGGTTTCGCCGGCGCCCGCCAGGCAGAAGGTGCCCATGCGCAGGGCTTCGATGCGCATCAACGGATTCGGCAACTCGTCCGCCAGTTCGGCGGCGGCCTGGTAGCAGGCCGCCGCCTCCTTCGGCTTGCCGGCCGCAAGCAGGGCCGCGGCCTCGCCGAACCAGGACTGCAGCACCAACTGGCCGCCCGCCGGATGTCCGGCGGCGCGCGCGGTCGCGGCGCTGGTCCGTGCATGCAGGTAGTGATTGACGGCCTCGTCGAAGCGACGCTCCTTGAGCATGACGCCGGCCGTCAGCAGGCGCACCGCCACTTCCTGGTCCGGCCAGCCCTGCCGGTGCGCGAAGGCCAGCGTGTCCCGCGCCTTCAGCAGCACCTGGTCGGCCGAGCCCTTCTCGGCCAGCGCGAACAGGCCCGCCAGCAGGTTGCGGAACACCCCGGCCGGCCCCACCGCGGGCTCCTGCGCGAAGGTCTCCTGCGCGACGGACCAGGCATCCAGCGCCAACGCCTGCACCAGCACCTCGGGGCGGCCAGCTTCGGCCAGCCGCTCCAGGCGCGGCGCGCTGTCGACATCGGCGACGAGCAGACGCACGCCGTCGGGCACGCCGGCCTCGAGCGCCCGTGTCACCCAGGCGGCCCAGGCCTCGTCGTCGGTGACCCCCGCGGGCGACAGGACCGCGACCAGATGACCGAACACCGCGTGATGCCCGGCCAGCGAGGCCAGCGCCCGCATGAACGCAGCGGCGGTGTCGGGGACCTCGTCCGGATCGAAGCGCCAATCGGGCGTCTGTCCCGCCTGGCGCAACTCGTCGTGGCTCGCGGCGTACTGGCCCGCCAACGCATGCTTCAGCGCGCGCGAATAGGCGATGGCCTGCTCGAAGGGGGCATCGAAGACGATGAAGGTATCGCCGCTCACGCCGCTCGCTCCGCCGGCGCTCGCGTCGCCGCCGCCGGCGGGCTCATGCCGCTGCAGTTCGAAGAAGGCATCCAGCAGGCGTTGTCCGCCGTCGGGCACCTGCCACAACAGCAGGCGTTTCTCCGGCAGGTCGAGGAACGCCTGCCACTGCTGCGACAGCTCCGCGAGCCGGCGTTGGACCGGATTGACCGCCATGGCCGCCCTTTCTTCAGCAGTTCAGGGAGATTTCGGTCCCGTTGACCGCCACGCCGCTGGCATCGACCTTGATGACCGAGCCGCCGGCGCTGATCGTGATGCTGCCCGCGTCGATGACGACGGTCGACCCGCCGACGCCGAAGGTCAGCGTGGCCGCCGAGGTGTAGCTGCCCGCGCCGGTCGCATGCAGCGCCATGGTCGCGGTGGCGCCATGGGTCACCGCGCCGGTCGTCTGGACGTCCAGCGCCCCCGTGATCGCCTGCGTGTAGCCGCCGGTCACGGTGAGGCGCTTGCCGGCGCTGACGGTCTTCTCCTCGCCGGCCGTGACCGTCTCGACGAAGTGGCCGTTGACGGTGTTCTCGCGCTTGCCGTTGACGGTGTTGGTCAGGTCGCCGGTCACGGTGCGCGCCGTGGTCCCGGTGATCGTCTGCGTGTAGCCGCCCGCGGTGACCGTCATCTCGTGGCCGGCGTTCACGGTCTCCGCGAGCTTGCCCACCACGCTCATCGTGCGGTCGGCGTTGACGGTCAGCGTGTCGTTCACCGAGACCGTGGTCGTGCGGTTGTTGTTGATCGTGTTGCTCTGGTCGTGCAGCACCGTCGTGTTCATGTCGTACTGCGCGTGCAGGGTCATCTGTTCCTGCCCCGCCGTGTCGTTCATGGACAGCTCGTTGAAGCCCTGGCCCTTGTGCGTCTTGGTCTTGATGCCGCTGACCATCGCGCCGTCGGGCAGGCCGTAGGGCGGCATCTGCTCGGCGTTGTAGAGGCGGCCCACGATCAGGGGCTGGTCGGGATCGCCCTCCAGGAAGTCGACGATGACCTCCTGGCCGATGCGCGGGATGGAGACGCCGCCCCAGCCCTTGCCGGCCCAGGGCTGCGAGACGCGCATCCAGCAGGAGCTGCGCTCGTCGCGCCGGCCGCGGCGGTCCCAGTGGAACTGGACCTTCACCCGGCCGTGCGCGTCCGTGTGGATCTCCTCGCCGGCCGGCCCGGTCACCGTGGCCGTCTGCGGTCCCGGCACCAGCGGCTTGGGCGTGCGGCGCGCCGGCCGGAACTGCTGGGCCGCGGGGATGGCGCCGAATTCGCAGCGCAGGCCGGTCTCGCCGCTGCCGGATTCGTTGGCCGCCTGCTGGACCTTCAGCGTCGTCGACGTGATCAGGTAGCGGCCGTTCTGGTCGTCGCGCGGATGCCGGCTCATCGACAGCAGCCGGCCCACGCACACGCCCTGGGCGTTGGTGCTGCCGGCCAGCACGTTGAAGCTGCTGTGCAGCTCGTCCAGGCGGTCCTCCGCATACTGCGCGCCGTCGGCGGACTGCCGGTAGCCGCCGGGGAAATCGAAGATCTCGCCGTCGGACAGGTCGTAGCCGCCCGCGCGCGACTGCTCGGTGAGCAGCGAAGTCGACGGCCGCTCGAAGTCGTAGTCCGTCAGCACCACCTTGCCGGGCCGCATGCGCTGCTCGCAGGTCCAGCGGCCGATGTGCTCCAGCAGCGGCGGCGCCTGGTCCGCGCCGCCGTAGAACGGCAGTGACTCGCAACCCGGCGCGCTGTCGTGCGCGGTTGCGGCGTCGCACAGCACCAGCTTGTGCCCGCGCTCGTCATGCTCGATGAACCAGTAGATGCCTTCCTGCTCGAGCAGCCGGGCGACGAAGTTGAAGTCCGTCTCGCGGTACTGCACGCAATAGGTCCAGGGGCGGTACGGGCGCATCAGCTTGAACTCGAAGCGCGCCACCGGATGGTCCTGGAACACGGCCGCGACGATGTCGGGCACGTTCATGTCCTGGAAGATGCGGCAGTCGGCGGTGCGCGTGAGCAGCCAGGGCCAGGGCTTGAGCGTCATCTCGTAGACGCTGTGGCGGCCCTCGAATCCGCCTTGCACGAAGCGCGAGACATGGCCGCTCAAGCGGCGCACGTTGGCGTCGCGCAGCGCGATGAGCACCGTCACGGGCTTGCCGAGCAGGTCGGTCGCGGCGATGTCCAGCCGCTCGCTGAGCAGACGGAGCTGGATCTCGCCGAGGTCGCTCAAGGCCTCGCGGGCGTGGCACTCGTGCACGCGGAATGTGCCGTCGGGCAAGGGGGATTCAAGCCGGAGAGAAGCGGTCATGTCGCGCGCATTGCTCGTTGGGGCCTGCATTAGAGGGAGCGCCCCCCAGAGGGGTAAAGCGACGAAAGTCACCCTCCTGGCGACGTGTCCCGCCCGTGTGTCCGCGCGAGCATGACCTTCCGCATGGAACGTGCCGACGCACGTCACCGCGAACGTTCGGCAGCGCACCGAAGCGAGGGCGCGATACTGGCGTGGCTATGCTGCTGTCCGCGCTCCTCAAGCTGTTCAAGTTCCTGCTCTACCTACTGCTTGCCCTCGCCCTGCTCGCGGTCTGGGGCTTCCTGATCGAGCCCCGCTGGGAGGCGCATCGCGAGATCGCGGTCGAGGTCCCCGGCTGGCGCGGACCACCGGGGCTGAAGGTCGCCGTCGCGTCCGACTGGCACATCGCGCACGAGTTCCGCCATGTGATGACGATCGCGCGGGCCAACGCCATCGTCGACGAGATCAACGCGGCCAGGCCCGACGTCGTGCTGCTGCCCGGCGACTTCATCCACGGCCGCGGCGAGGACGGCACCACGCCCGAGGACGTGGCCGCCGTGCTCGGCCGGCTGAAGGCGCCGCGCGGCGTCTACGCGGTGCTCGGCAACCACGACTGGTGGACCGACGGTCCGCGCTTCAACCGCGCGCTGAAGGCCGCCGGCATCACGGTCCTGCTCAACGAAGCCGTGCCCTTGCCCGGCACGCCGGTCTGGGTGGTCGGCATCGGGGACCGGATGTCGCGACAGAGCGATCCCGTACGGGCCACGCGCAGCCTGCCGCCCGGCGCGCAGGTCCTCGCGCTGATGCACGATCCCGCCAGCGCGCGCGAGCTGGCGCCCCTGCCCGGCCTGACCGTCGCCGCCCACACCCATGGGGGCCAGGTCTGGATCCCCTTCCGCGGCTCGGCCGTCGCGCCGCACGGCTGGCCCCAGGACAGGACCCACGGCTGGGTCGACGTCGGCGGCCGGCCGATCTACATCACCAGCGGCCTGGGCGTCAGCATCTATCCGGTCCGCATCAACATGCGGCCGGAATGGGTGATGTTCCGCGTCGGCGCTCCAGCCCACGAGTGAGGGAGACGCCTGGCGCCACCCCGGCGCTAGCATCGCCTCATGTGCTACAGCGCCCGCATCCGCCAGGAGTGGAAGACCTTCTGCGCCCGCATGGGCGTGAAGATCTCGCTGGCCGACTACATCGAGCTCTTCTGGGAGCGCGCCGACGGCCGCAAGCTGTCCGTCCCCAAGGCGATGGAGGCGATGTTCGCGGACCCTCGCACGGAGGACGAGGCGCGCGCCCGCGAGGCCATCGTCCGCTATCGCGACACGCGGATCCCGGAGATCGAGCGGGAGCTCTTCGACCTGCGCCGGCGCGTCGCCGACGCCGAGCGCAAGCTGGCCGACAGGCCCACCCGGTCCGCCGAGGACAGCCGGCGCATCGCCTCGAACAAGATCGAACAGCGCCTGCGCTGGCTCGGCGACCTGCGCCGCGAGCTGCCGACCGAGGAGCAGGACTCGCGCATCTATCCCGGCTGGTACGTGCCGGTGCTCGTCATGGAGAACGGCCGGCGGGTGCTCAAGCCGATGCGCTACCAATGCCGTCCCGCCGGCAAGCCCGCGTTCTTCGACGCCAGATACCCGGGCACCTACAGCGCGCGGCGCGACAGCCTCGCCGGCTTCTGGAAAGGCCAGTTCGGCGTGAGCCACGGCGTGATGGTGGCCGAGGCCTTCTTCGAGATCGTCGAGCGCGACGGCGCAAAGCAGGTGCTGGAGTTCCGGCCGCAGGGCCTGGGCGACCTGCTGGTGGCCTGCCTGTGGTCGCGGTGGGAAGCGACGCCCGCCGCAACGGGCGCAGGCGCGGGCACCCTGCCGACCGAGCCGCCGCTGCTGTCCTTCGCCGCCATCACCGACGAGCCGCCGCCGGAGATCGCGGCCACCGGACATGACCGCTGCGTGATCCCGATCAAGGAGCAGCATCTCGACGCCTGGCTGGATCCGCAAGGCGACCTCGACGCGATGCAACGGATCCTCGACGACCGGGAGCGGCCGTTCTACGAGCACCGGCTCGCGGCCTGACCGACTCAACGCCGCCAGGGCCCGAGCCGCTTCTGCAACGCCAGCGCGCCGATCGCGATGGCGGCTCGGATCCACCCCGCGACGCGTGATAGCCTCGCGCCCCATGTCTCAAGAGCCCATCGTCGAGGACGCCCCCGCGCGGGCATCGCTGCCCGAGGTCCTGCTGCTGGCCAGCGTCTTCGTCATCGCCGCCTGCGGCCTGGTCTACGAACTCGCCGCCGGTGCGCTCGCGAGCTACCTGCTCGGCGACTCGGTCCTGCAGTTCTCGACCATCATCGGCGCCTACCTGTTCGCCATGGGCCTGGGCTCCTGGCTGTCGCGCTACATCGACCGCCAGCTGGTCGCGCACTTCCTGCGGCTGGAGCTGCTGGTCGGCGTCATCGGCGGGTTGATGCCCGCCGCGCTCTTCACCGCGCACAGCCTCCTGCCTCCGTCGCAGGTGCTGGGCTTTCGCGTGCTGCTCTACGGCCTGGTGCTGCTCGTGGGCACGCTGGTGGGCCTGGAGATCCCGCTGGTGATGCGCATCCTCAAGCGCCACTTCCGCCAACGCTACGCGCTCAAGGAACTGGTGTCCCAGGTCCTGACCTTCGACTACCTCGGCGCGCTGCTGGTGGCCGTCGCCTTCCCGCTGCTGCTGGTGCCCAACCTCGGGCTGGTGCGCACCGGGCTGTTCTTCGGACTGCTGAACGTCGCGGTCGCGATCTGGGCGCTGTGGCTGTTCCGCGCCGAGCTGCGCGGCTGGCGCTCGCATGCGCTGACCTGCGCGGTGTCCGTCGCCCTGCTGGCCGCGGCGATGGCCGGTGCCGACCGCCTCAGCACCTGGGCCGAGGACCGCTTCTACGGCGAGCAGATCGTCTTCAAGGAAAGCAGCAACTACCAGCGCATCGTCGTCACGCAGGGCGCGGCGGGCACGCGGCTATTCCTCAACGGCAACCTGCAGTTCCACTCGCGCGACGAGTACCGCTACCACGAGGCCCTGGTCCATCCGGCCATGGCCGCGCACGGCGCGCCGCGCAAGGTGCTGGTGCTGGGCGGCGGCGACGGCATGGCGGTGCGCGAGATCCTGCGCTACCCGTCGGTCGAGCAGGTCACGCTGGTCGAGCTGGACCCGCACATGACGCGGCTGTTCTCGACAATGCCGCTGCTGCGCCAGCTCAACCAGGATGCGCTGCTCAGCCCCAAGCTGAAGATCGTGAACACCGACGCCTTCGGCTGGCTGGAGACCAGCGACGAGGTCTTCGACGTGATCGTCATCGACTTCCCCGATCCCAGCAACTTCGCGCTGGGCAAGCTCTACACGGCCAGCTTCTACAAGCTGGTGGACCAGCACCTGAGCGCCTCGGGCTATGCGGTGATCCAGGCGACCTCGCCGCTGGTGGCGCCGCGCGCCTACTGGACTGTCGTGAACACCGTCGAGTCGGTGGGACTGACCGCGACGCCCTATCACGCGCATGTGCCGAGCTTCGGCGAATGGGGCTACGTGCTGGCGAGCCGCCGGCCCTGGTCGACGCCGCGCGCGCTGCCGCCCGGACTCCGTTTCCTGAGCCGGGACGGTTTCCCCGCGTTGATGAGCTTCCCGCCGGACATGGCGCGGCCGCAGGGGCTGGAGGTGAACCGACTCTCCAACCAGGTGCTCGTCCACGAGTTCGAGCGCGAATGGGGCAAGCTGCATTGAAGCGCCGCGAACTGCTCACCAGCGTGCTGGCGGCCTCGTTGCTGCCGACGTTGTCGGCCTGCGGGCGCGACGCGCGGCCGCTCGCCGACCGGTTGGCGGCACGCGTCGCGGACCTGCCCGGCGGCTGGACCGGCGCGAGCTGGGAGCGCGGCCACCGGCTGCGCGGCGCCCTGCCCGTCTGGTCTGCGGTGACCGGCGAGCCCCGGCGCGCCCAGGTGCTGGTGCTGGGCGCCGGCATCGCGGGACTGGCCTGCGCGCGACGGCTGCGACTGCGCGGCGTCGACGTGGCGCTGCTGGACCTCGAGGACCGTCCCGGCGGCAACAGCCGCGGGCATCGCATCGGCGCGGGACCGGCGCTCGGCGAAGGCCTTCGCTGCCCGCTCGGCGCGCATTACCTGCCCACGCCGGGGCCGGAGGCCGTCGAGGTGCGGGCCCTGCTGGAAGACCTGGGGCTCGCCCGCCAGGAACACGGCCGCTGGGTCTACGAGGAACGCTGGCTCTGCCACAGCCCGCAGGAGCGGCTGTGGTGGCGGGACCAGTGGGTCGACGGGCTGCTGCCGCCGGCGGAGACCCCGGACGTGCAGGCGCAGTACCACCGCTTCGGCGAGCTGGTCGAGCAGGCGCGGCACGCGGTCGGTTTCGCGATGCCGAGCACGCATCACGCCTGGACGCCCGCGCATCAGGCGCTCGACGCGACGACCTTCGCGGCGTGGCTCGACGAGCATCGGCTGACCGCCGCGCCGCTGCGCTGGTACCTGGACTACTGCTGCCGCGATGACTACGGGGCCGATGCGACGCAGGTCTCGGCCTGGGCTGGGCTGCACTACTTCGGCAGCCGCCACGGTTTCATGAGCGGCGAGGAGCGCGAGGCCGTGCTCACCTGGCCGCAGGGCAACGGCTGGCTGTCGGAGCGCCTGGCCGCGCCGCTGTCGGACGCCTTCCACGGCGGCCGCACGGCGCTGCGCGTGCGCGAGGAGCGCCACGGCGTGCAGGTCCTCGTGTGGAACGACAAGGAGCAGGTCGCGGAACGGTGGGAGGCCGACCAGGTCGTGATGGCGATGCCGCTCTTCATCGCGGCGAGGCTCGCGGAGCAGCCGGCACCGGCGCTGACCGAGGCCGCGCGGGCGATGCGCTACGCGCCGTGGCTGGTCGCGAACCTGCTCCTGGATGCGCCGCCGCTGGAGCGGCTCGGCGCGCCGATGTCCTGGGACAACGTCGCCTACGGCGGCGAGGCGTTGGGCTACGTCAACGCCAACCAGCAGGACCTCGACCCGAGCCGGGGACCGATGGTGCTGACGTCCTACCGCGCGCTGCGCGAGTCGCAGCGCAAGGACCTGCTGCAGGACGACTGGCGTGTCTGGGCGGCGCGGGTGCTGGCGGACATGGCGCCGATGCACCCCGACCTGCCGGAGCGCCTGCAGCGCATCGAGCTCATGCGATACGGCCACGCGATGAGCATCCCGCATCCGGGGCTGCGCGGATCGCAGGCGCTGGCCGCGCTGCGCGAGCGCGCGCACGGCCGGCTCCACTTCGCGCATGCGGATCTGGCGGGGTACTCGGTGTTCGAAGAGGCGTTCACGCAAGGTGAAGCCGTGGCCGCACAGCTTCTGGGCAGGGTTCGCGGGAGCGCATGAGCGCGATCGCTCATGCCTGTATTCACGGGAACACCGCGTCGACACCCCGGTCCCGCATCATGCGGAGCAGCCTGAGTTCCGCACCTTTGGGCTTACCCAGCCCCCGCTCCCATCGACGCAAGCGCTTCGCGCTCGTATTCAGCATGCCTGCCAGCGTGTAGACACAGTAGCTCGACTGCTCCCGGATGGCACGGATTTCATCGGGAGTCAGCGGTTCGGGCGGCATCATTCCGGCATGCTCAATCCGCCGGATCGCATCGTCATCAAAGGCTCCGCAGGCGTGGAGTTCACGACTCATGTGCAGGAGCTGCTTGATCGTCTCGTTCTTGCGTTTGCGAATCACAAATCACCTCTTTCAATTTTCGCTCGCGGGCCGCGCCTGCCAAGGCATCGTCTGACATGGCAAGCAATTCCCGGGCGGCCACGCGGCACATCTTCCACGTCACGGGGTCGATGTTCCCCATGTCGCTTTTCTCAAACCCAGTGATGAAGAACCAGGGGCCGCCACGTCGGTTCGCGACGAGCGTCCGGTACCCACTTCGCTTGCCAGCCCCAGATCGTGCGATCCGCTTCTTCACCAGTCCACTACCCAGATCTGCGTCTGATCAATCCCCGTGCCATTTCAGCCACAGCGCGGCACAGGTCGCGCTCGCTCAAGACCTGTTTGCTCATCCATCGGCGAAAGCCTTCCGTCACATACACGGGCCCAATCACGCCGCACTCCCGCGAAGCTGCGATGACGGTCAGTGCCAAGTCTCGCGCTTGGCGACCTCGTCCTGAAGGCGTCCCCATGTTGGGGGATCGATTGACCGAACTACGGACAAGGCCGACTTCTTTCGGTCGTTGAGGTGACAGCGATGAGCGCCTTCCTTGCACAGAATGTGATCACCCTCGCCGTTCAAGGAATCTCCCGATGCCGCACGACCTCGACCAAGCCATCCTCCTCGCCCCCGCCGGCGGACACCGCTTCGCCGGCGCGACGAATCCGGCCTATGCCAACATGGTCGGCCCCTTCGGCGGCACGACCGGCGCGGCCATGCTCAACGCCGCGCTGCTGCATTCAGAGCGCATCGGCGAGCCGATCGCGCTGACGATCAACTTCTGCAGCCCGCTCGCCGACGGCGCCTTCGAGATCGAGGCGCGTCCCGCCCGCACCAACCGCTCGACGCAGCATTGGGTGCTCGAGCTCACGCAGGGCGGCGAGATCGCCGCCACCGGCAGCGCCGTCTTCGCGCAGCGTCGCGAGACGTGGTCCGCGAAGGAGGCCGAACTGCCGGCGGACATTCCGCCCGCGTCGGAACTCCAGCCGCTACCGAAGGTCGGTTTCCTGCCCGCCTGGGTCTCGCGCTACGACATGCGCTTCCTGCCCGGCTACGTGCCCGGACCGTTCGACGGCCAGGAGCAATCGCACTCGATCAGCCGCTACTGGGTCCGCGACGAGCCCGCGCGACCGATGGACTTCCCGTCCCTCGCCGCGATCTGCGACAGCTTCTTCCCGCGCATCTTCGTGCGCCGCCGCAAGCCCGGCGCCATCGGCACCGTCTCGCTGACGACCTACTTCCACGCGGACTCGGCGATGCTCGCGCAGCAGGGCGAGCGCCACGTGCTCGCGATGGCGAAGGCGCTGAACTTCCGCAACGGCTACTTCGACCAGACCGCCGAGGTCTGGAGCGACGACGGCCACATGCTGGCCAGCACGCACCAGATGGTCTATTTCAAGGAGTGACTCAACCGCCGGTGACCGGCGGGAAGAACGCCACTTCCGCCCCATCCTCGACCGGCGTGTCCTCCGGCTGGATCTGCTGGTTCACCGCGCAGCGGATCGCGCGACCGCGCGCCAGCGCCTCGGCATGCGCGGCATCGCTGGCGATCAGCGCATCGCGGATCGAACCCAGCGTCGCGCCGGCTTGATGGGCGATGCGCTCGTCGGTCCCGAGGGCCTCGCGCAGCGAGGCGAAATAGCGGACGGTGATCGTCATCTCAGTACTTCTGGTCGGATGGGCCGGTCGTCGGTCGTCGGTCGTCGGAACGACTCAGAACAGCTCGTTGAACGGAATGAAGCGCAAGACCTGGCCCGGCGCCACGGTGCTGCCCGGCGGCAGGTCGATCAGGCCGTCGGCCCAGGCCGCCGAGCTCATCACGCCCGAACTCTGGTTGCCGAACAGCTGCAGTCCGCCCGCGTCGCTCAGCTTCGCGCGCAGGAACTCGCGGCGCTTGTCGGCCTTGGTCCAGGTGAACTCGGCCGGCAGCGGCAAGGATCGCGGCGCCAGTTGCGTCGCGCCCTGCAGGCGCAGCAGCACCGGCCGCACGAACAGCAGGAAGGTCACGAAGCTCGACACCGGATTGCCGGGCAGCCCCATGAACCAGGTGCGCCCGCCGGTGCTGGTGACCTCGCCGAAGGCCAGCGGCTTGCCCGGCTTGATGGCGATCTGCCACAGGTCCAGGCGGCCTTCGCGCTCGAGCGCGGGCTTCAGGTGGTCCTCTTCGCCCACGGACACGCCGCCCGAGCTGAGGATCAGGTCCGCGTCCCTGGACGCCTCGCGCAGCGCGGCCCGCGTCGCCTCGAGCGAGTCCGGCACGATGCCGAGATCGCGCACCTCGCAACCCATCGCCAGCAGCAGCGCATGCAGCGTCGTGCGGTTGGAGTTGTAGATCTGGCCCGGGCCGAGCGGCTCGCCGGGCAGCACCAGCTCGTCGCCGGTCGAGAACAGCGCGACACGCGGCTTCGCGGCCACCGTCAGCGCCGCCGCGCCGGCCGTCGCGGCCAGCCCCAGCGAGGCTGCGTTCAGCCGGACGCCGGCCGACAGCACGGACTCGCCAGTGCGCAGGTCCTCGCCGCGTCGACGGATGTGCAGGCCCTCGACGAGCGGCCCCTTGATGCGCACCTGGCCCAGCCCCGGACCGGAGCCGGCCGCCGGTCCGGCCAGCGCCTCGCATTGCTCCTGCATCAGCACCGAATCGGCGCCTTCGGGCACTGTCGCACCCGTGAAGATCCGCGCGGCCGTCCCCGGCTGCAGCGGCTGCGGCACCGATCCCGCCGGCACGCGCTGCGACACCGGCAGCACCGCGCCCTCCCCGCCCAACGCGGCGACATCGGCCGCGCGCATCGCGTAGCCGTCCATCGCGCTGTTGTCGTAGGGCGGCACGTCCAGCGGCGACACCAGGTCCTGCGCGAGCACACGGCCGCGCGCCAGCGGCGTCGTCACGGACTCTGTCCGCCCCAGCGGCCCCACCTGCGAGAGCAGGCGCTCCAGCGCCTCCTCCATCGGCATCATCGGCGCACGTCCGGCACCGGCACCCGGACCTGCACCGGGTGCGGAGGCGGCCGCCGCGCCGACGGCGTCCGGCGCTTGCTTCGGATCAGACATGGTCGACGATGAACTGCTTGACCTGGTCCACCGAGATCGGCATCACGCTGACGCGCTTGGGCCGCGACTCCAGGTCGTCCAAGGCGGCCGGCCGCGGCGGCACGAGGCCGAGCGCTTCCTCGATGGTGACGGCGAACTTGGCCGGCAGCGCCGTTTCCAGCACCAGCATGGGCACGCCCGGCTCGCGCTTCGCGAGCGCGACCTTCAGGCCGTCCGCGGTGTGCGTGTCGATGACGACGCCGTACTGCCGGTGGCACAGGCGGATCGTCGCGACGCGGTCCTCATGCGTGCTGCGGCCCGAGACGAAGCCGTAGCGCTCGCCGATGCGGGCGCGTTCCTCGGCGGTGATCTCGAAGAAGCCCTTGGCGGCGAGCTCTTCGCCGAACAGGCGCTTCACGCGCGCGGCGTCGCGGTCCAGCAGGTCGAACACGAAACGCTCGAAGTTGCTGGCCTTGGAGATGTCCATCGACGGGCTGGAGGTCTCCAGCGTGTGCTCGGCGCCGCGCGGGCGGTAGACGCCGGTGCGGAAGAACTCGTCGAGCACGTCGTTCTCGTTGGTCGCCACGACCAGGCGCTCGATCGGCAGGCCCATCATGCGGGCCACGTGGCCGGCGCAGACGTTGCCGAAGTTGCCCGAGGGCACGGTGAAGCTCACGCGTTCGGCATCGGTCTTCGTGGCCTGGAAGTAGGCGGCGAAGTAGTAGACGACCTGCGCCAGCAAGCGCGCCCAGTTGATCGAGTTGACGGTGCCGATGCGGTGACCACGCTTGAACTCGAGGTCGTTGGACACCGCCTTGACGATGTCCTGGCAGTCGTCGAAGACGCCCTGCACGGCGATGTTGTGGATGTTGGGGTCCTGCAGGCTGAACATCTGCGCCTGCTGGAACGGGCTCATGCGGCCGTGCGGGCTCAGCATGAAGACCTGGATGCCGGCCTTGCCGCGCATCGCGTATTCGGCGGCGCTGCCGGTGTCGCCGGAGGTCGCGCCGAGGATGTTCAGCGTCTCGCCGCGGCGCTTCAGCTCGTACTCGAACAGCTGGCCCAGCAGCTGCATCGCCATGTCCTTGAACGCCAGCGTCGGGCCGTTGGACAGGGCCACCAGCGCCAGTCCCGGCTCCAGCGGCTTCAGCGGCGTGATCTGCGGCGTGCCGAAGACGGCTTCGGTGTAGGTGCGGTGGGCGATCGCCTTCAGGTCCGCGGCCGGGATGTCGTCGATGTAGAGCGACAGGATCTCGAAGGCGAGGTCCGCGTACGACAGGCCGCGCCAGCGCGCGAGCGTGGCGGCGTCGACCTGCGGATAGGACGTCGGCAGGTACAGCCCGCCGTCCGGCGCCAGGCCCTCCAGCAGGATGTCGCAGAAGTGGCGCTCGGTCTTGTCGCCGCGGGTGCTGAGGTATTTCACGGGTGTTGTGATGCTGAAGAAATTGAATGGGCGTCGACCATGGCCTGGATTTTCACCAATGCCGCCTGGTAACGATCCTGGTCAGGAAAGGCCTGAGCCAGGAGACGACGTAAGGCGAGCGCTTGCGCCAGGGGTTGCGTGAGCGTGGGAGGCGGCGATGCTTCCTCAGGCACCCGTCGCAGCCTTGACTGAGCAAGGTGCTCCAAGGCCAGCGCCAGTTCCTCGACACGTTGAGGTTCACGGATCTCGGCCTGCTGCTGCAAATGATCGAGACTGACTCGCAGTGCCTCACTGGGGCCATCTGACGGCGCAGCGGCACCCAGCAGATCCTCGAGTGAACGCAATCCGGACGTCAGCAGGATAGCCATCCTCAGGTCGCCAGGCTCTCCGACAACACGTTGGGTCAGCAGATCCACCATGCGTCGATAGCGCGCGATCGCATCGCCACGTCTGCCCAGCAGCGCCAGCATGTCAGCCGCCCGCATCTTGAGTAGGGCCGTCATGTTGACCAGTGGGGCCATTGGCAGATCAAACGCGCCCGCCGACTCCAGTTCCCGTGCTTTGCCCTCGTACAAAGCCAGGGCCTCTTCATAGCGGCCTTGCTGCTGCAAGATCCGTCCCTCCTCGAAGAGCAAGGGGATCGAGGCCGTCGCCGCAGCCTTGAGCTGGTCCAACATTCCGGACCGAACGTTCAACAAGTCGCCCGCACAGACATAACTGGCCAATGCATTGGCGGGCTTGCCCGCTGCCGTATAGGCTTCCCCCAGCAACGTCGCCGCGTCGATGCGCTCCGACACGAAACTTCTGGCGTCCCCAGAAGCTGCGGAGAGTGACTCGTAGAGCCCCTCAGCCTCCGCCAACGCATCAATCGCCTCAGCAATGTCCTGCCGGCGAAGCAATGCATGTCCGAACTCCGTCAGCCTTCGCGCCAAGTCGAGACGGATGGCATCACCACCTTCGACCAGCTCCAACCGGGCGCGTTCAATACCCTCCCGCGCCAGTGCCATATCCCCTTCCCCAACGGGCATCGTTTCTGCAACCTCGACGTCGGAGCCGCTCATCGGGAATCGCGACCATGGCCGTGCCAGATCCATCGCCAGCGCGCGCGCGCCGATGTCCAGGCGGACGGACATGGTCCGCACATGCCACAAGTCCGGAGCCACCTCGGCGACCTTGCCAATCCAGGCCAAGGGCAGTGCCACGATGAGCGGACGCCGCAGGCTCTGCTGCAACCAGGCCCGCCATTCGTTGAGCCGGTACAGCACATCGTGCCGAGATGTCTCCCAGACAGGCTTGTCCAAGCGCCAATCGTGGGCCGTCAATTGCAGCCAGACGGGGACGCGGAGCTGGGGGCGAAGCCTGACCTCCTCCTCCAACGCCTGCATGACCTCGTGCGCCGCGTGTTCGGGCGCCTCGGGCCGGATCAGGCTCAACGGCACCGCCTTGGTGGTCCACTCATCTTCCAGCCGCGTGCGCAGCGTCATGAGCGCTCGTGAATCAGCCGCGTAGACGAACACCAGGCACAGCCCGCGCGATCTCGTCAGGTGCAGATTCAGTTCGGCCCACGCCTCATCGGGCGTCGTCATCCCGCCGACCGAGGAGGCGGACGCGTCGCTCATCAGGACTCCGGCGGCTGATACGCATCGACTTCATGGCGCAGAAGCCAATGCACGTCGCACCAATCCTCGCTGTTGCGATAGCCCAGGATGAGGCCGCTGTCGAACAGTCTCGCGAGGCTGGAAAGGTTCTCGATCTTGTCGAGCCCGGTGCCGTTGCTCGCCCGCACCTTCTTCAACCAATGGATGTCTGCTTCCGCGAGCGGCATCTCGTTGCGAAGCTCCTGCTCCGCCGCCTGAGCCCAGCGCTCATTGCGCATCGGCACCTGCTCGCCGGACAGGATCGCCTTCGTGCAAAGCGTCCGCATGAGGCGGAAGAACTCTCGAGGACTTCCACTCGATGCTTGAATCAAACGGTCCGTCAGACCGGGATCTACCGTCTGATCGAGCAGCGGATAGCGCTTGCTCAAGCACTCCTTCATGAGCCGGACGCCTTGCTCAAACGGACGCGCCGATTCTCCAGCCGCCTTCGGACGTTCGAAGACCTTCACGTGGGGCAGCGTGCAGACGTTGACGCCGAAGTAGGACCCCAGCTTCGGCACCAGGTGCGGCAGATACGGTGGAATGCTGTAGACGACGTTCAGCGACTTGAACTTCAGATGTTCAGCATAGGTATCGAACGTCCTTTGGATGGCCTCGTAGCGCTTGTCCGCACCGACCCCGCCGAAGCGCAGCCTCTCCAGCGAATCGAGGATGAGGACGACCTTGCGGTTCGGGTTGTCCTTCTTCAGGTAGCCGACCATCTCGTCGGCGAAAGCCTCGACATCGTCGGAGAACGTGCCCAGCGATTCCCGAACCGCCCCCACGACCTTCTCGCGAAGCGTCGGGTTGTTCTTCAGCATCGCCTTCGCGCCGAGCTTTGCGCCCGCAGCATCGACGCCTGCGGTCAGCTCTGGGATCTCGACCTGCGTACGGGTGAAATAGTCCTTCAATCGCGAGACGTAGCCTCGAACCAGCGGGTCGCCGCCGCTCAACCGCTCGACCTCTTCCGACAACGCCGCCATCATCGTCAGCAGCAGCAGTTCGATGCTGATCTCTTCGGCGAGATTGAGGTACTCGCCCATGTCCGCGACCACGGCGACGTGCCCCGCCTGCCGAAGCTCATGCGCGACACGCCGCAGCTCCGTCGACTTACCCACGCCGCGATGCCCGGTGAAGTACCAGGCCCCGGGCGACTTGTTGCGCTTGATCTGGAAGATCAATTCCTCAACGGGGCTCGGACCTTCCGTCTTGTGCAGGTCCGCCACGTACAGCGCCCGGTCCTCCGCATGGTCGATATCCAACGGCGCCTCGTTGTCCAAGGCGTCGTAGAGGTCTTCCAACGAAGGGGCGGTGTTCGGCATGAGGAGGCAGTCTCGGTCGGGCGGCGTCAGGCCGCCATTGTCACGCCAACTCTTCCTTGCGCAGCTTCACGATCGGCGCCAGCACCGTCTTCAGCGCCTGCATCTTCGCCAGCGCCTCGCTCATGCGGCCTTCGCGGGTGTCGTGCGTCAGGATGATCAGGTCGGTCTGGCTCTCGCCTTCCGCGGACTCGCGCTGCAGCACCGCGTCGATGCTGATCTCGTGCTCGGCCAGGATGGTCGTGATGCTGGACAGCACGCCCGCCTGGTCCGCCACCCGCAGCCGCAGGTAGAACGCCGTCTGCACCTGCGCCATCGGCAGGATGGGCGTGTCGTTCATCGCGTCGGGCTGGAAGGCCAGGTGCGGCACGCGGTGGTCCGGATCGGCCGTCGCCAGCCGCGTGATGTCCACCAGGTCGGCGATCACCGCCGAGGCCGTCGGCTCCGCGCCGGCGCCCTTGCCGTAGTACAGCGTCGTGCCGACCGCGTCGGCCTGCACCAGCACCGCGTTCATCGCGCCCTCGACGTTGGCGATCAGGCGCCCCGCCGGGATCAGCGTCGGATGCACGCGCAGCTCGATGCCGTCGTCTCTTCTGCGCGCGATGCCCAGCAGCTTGATGCGGTAGCCCAGCTGCTCGGCGTACTTGATGTCGGTCGCCTGCAGCGCGGTGATGCCCTCGACGTGCGCCTGCTCGAACTGCACCGGGATGCCGAACGCGATCGCGCCCATGATGGTCGCCTTGTGCGCGGCGTCCACGCCCTCGATGTCGAAGGTCGGATCGGCCTCGGCGTAACCCAGCCGCTGCGCCTCCTTCAGCACCGTCGCGAAGTCCAGCCCCTTGGAGCGCATCTCCGACAGGATGAAGTTGGTCGTGCCGTTGATGATCCCGGCGATCCACTCGATGCGGTTGGCCGTCAGGCCCTCGCGCAGCGCCTTGATGATGGGGATGCCGCCGGCCACCGCCGCCTCGAAGGCGACCATCACGCCCTGGGCGCGCGCCGCGGCGAAGATCTCGCCGCCATGCACCGCCAGCAGCGCCTTGTTGGCCGTCACCACATGCTTGCCGGCCTTGATCGCGTCCAGCACCAGCGTGCGCGCGATGCCGTAGCCGCCGATCAGTTCGACGACGATGTCGATGTCCGGGTTCGCGATCACCTCGCGCGCGTCGGCCACCACCGGGCAGGCGTCGCCGACGATGCTGCGGGCGCGCTCGACGTCCAGGTCGGCCACCATCGCGATCTCGATGCCGCGGCCGGCGCGTCCGCGGATCTCTTCCTGGTTGCGGCGCAGCACCTGGAAGGTGCCGCCGCCGACGGTGCCAATGCCCAGCAGGCCAACTTTGATCGGGTTCATCGTCATGGGTCTTTCAGAAGATCGGGAGTTCAGCGTCCGTGGCGTTTGCGATAGGCGCCCAGGAATCGCTCGATGCGGCCGATGGCTTCACGGAGATCGTCCGTGTTGGGCAGGAACACGAGCCGGAAATGATCGGGGGCCTGCCAGTTGAAGCCCGTCCCCTGGACGATCAGCACCTTCTCCTCGGCCAGCAGCTCGTAGGCGAACTGCTGGTCGTCCTCGATCGGATAGATCGCGGGGTCGAGGCGGGGGAACATGTACAGCGCGGCCTTGGGCTTGACCACGCTCACGCCCGGGATCTGCGTCAGCAGCTCGTAGGCGAGGTCGCGCTGGTGGCACAGCCGGCCCGTCGGCGCGACCAGGTCCTTGATGCTCTGGTAGCCGCCCAGCGCCGTCTGGATCGCCAGCTGGCCCGGCGTGTTCGAGCACAGCCGCAGCGAGGCCAGCATGTTCAGGCCCTCGATGTAGTCGCGGGCATGGCGCTTCTCGCCCGACACCACCATCCAGCCGGCCCGGTAGCCGCAGCTGCGGTAGTTCTTCGACAGGCCGTTGAAGGTCACGAACAGCACGTCGTCGGCCAGGCTGGCCATGCTGGTGTGGGTGTGGCCGTCGTACAGCGTCTTGTCGTAGATCTCGTCGGCGAAGACGATCAGCTCGTGGCGCCGCGCGATCTCGATGAGGCCCAGCAGCACGTCGTCCGGATACAGCGCGCCGGTCGGGTTGTTGGGGTTGCAGACCATGATGCCGCGGGTGCGCGACGTGATCTTGCTTTCGATGTCCTGCAGGTCCGGCAGCCAGCCGCTGCCCTCGTCGCACAGGTAGTGCACCGGCCGCCCGCCCGACAGCCCCACCACCGCCGTGTACAGCGGGAAGTCCGGCGAGGGGATCAGGATCTCGTCGCCGTCGTTGACCAGCGCGTTGATCGCCATCTGGATCAGCTCGGACGCGCCGTTGCCCAGGTAGACGTCGTCGACGGTGACGCCGCGGATGCCCTTCTCCTGCGTGTAGTGCACCACCGCCTTGCGCGGCGCGAACAGGCCCTTGCTGTCGGTGTAGCCGCCGGCGTCGGCCAGGTTGCGGATCATGTCCTGCACGATCTCGTCGGGCGGGGTCAGTCCGAACACCGCCGTGTTGCCGATGTTCAGCTTGATGATCTTCTGGCCCTCTTCCTCCATCTGCCGCGCCTTGTCCAGCACGGGCCCGCGGATGTCGTAGCTGACACTGGAAAGCTTGCTGGACTTGGCGACGGTTCTCAAGATGACTCCGGGCGAGGTTTCATGGACTCCACAGAGGGAAGCCCAGGGGAAAATCGGGACGTCGATTTAAACACAGGGTTATCGCGGGTAATCCCACGACCGCGCGGCGCCACCCTCCTTCGCTGCCAGAATCAGCCTCAATGAAATTTCAACCCGACCAGCCGCTCGGCGGCAACATGATCTCGGCCCATGACCTGAACCATGTGTGGGTCAACGGCGTGGAGCAGGCGCACAGCGTGCTGGTGCCGTGGCAGGGCCAGCCGCGGAACTGGGAGGTCACCCGCTTCGAGGACCTCACCGAGGCCCACTTCGCTCACATCCTCGAACTCAAGCCCGAACTGGTGGTGTTCGGCAGCGGCTCGAAGATCCGCTTCGCCAGCCCGGCGCTGTACCGCGGCCTGATCCAGGCCCGCATCGGCATCGAGACGATGGACATCGGCGCCGCTTGCCGCACCTACAACGTGCTGGCCAGCGAAGGCCGCGCGGTGCTGGCGGCCCTGCTGATCGAGTCCTGAGCGGCGCGCTTCCCTCCCCCTCTCTGGGAGGTCACTGACTCGTCCATGTCAGAGGGGGCGAGGAACGACCCATTCAACGTATAATCGCTGGCTATGCCCGCCCGGGCACATCTCTCTGAAGAACGCCACATGACGCCAGCGCTCAACAAACCCCTCCCGGACATTGAAGCTCTTGCCACGGGAGGCGTGAAGTTCACTCCCCAGGCTTTCCTGGGGAAGGTCGTGGTGCTGTACTTCTACCCGAAGGACAACACCCCGGGCTGCACCACCGAAGCGATGCAGTTCCGCGATCATCACAAGGAATTCGTGAAGGCCGGCGCCGTCGTGCTGGGAGTTTCCCGCGACAACATGGCCTCGCACGACAAGTTCAAGCAGAACCTGGAACTGCCGTTCGAACTGATCGCCGACACCGAAGAGAAACTCTGCCACATGTTCGGCGTGGTGAAGAACAAGATCATGTACGGCAAGAAGGTCAAGGGCATCGAGCGCTCGACCTTCCTGATCGACGCCCAGGGCATCCTGCGCGAGGAATGGCGCGGCCTGAAGGTCGCCGGTCACGTCGAGGAAGTGCTCAAGGCCGTCAAGGCCCTGAAGAAGGAAGCCGCCTGAGGACCCGCCGCGGCGCCGCCACGGGCCGCGGAACTTCACATCGGACCACCGATTCCGTTCGCCCGCACCCCGGGTTTGCGCGCAGCCGCACCAGGCGCCGTCTGACAGCAACGCCGCCATCCGTCCGTCACGGGCGCGGTGCCCGAGTTGTGCATAATCAGCCGCATGCCCCTGTGCCTGATCGCAGCGATTGAATCCCCAAGGACGAGCCGCACCGCCCCCGGTGCGGCTTTTTGTCTTCTGGGCGCCGCGCGCGAGTTCGAGGCCACCGATGCCGCCGATACCTCCGGCATCGCCAGCGCCCGTCAGGCCCGGGGCAGGACCCCTGGTCCGCATCGACCCAGGCTCTTCAAGCAAGTCCGTCACCCCCGCACATGCCACTGCCCAAGCCTCCGACCAAGCGCGCCAGCCGCCTAGATGCCACCGCCTACGCGACCGACCTGTCGCCCAGCAAACGCCCTCCCGCGCTCGAGGCCAAACCGTCCGCCCCCATCGCCGCGAGCCTGAACGAGACCGCCCTGCCGGCCACGGCCGCCGCGGCACCGTCGGCCGCACCGCCGACAGCGCCCGGCGCGAGATCCCGTGCCGAACCGGTGGAAGCCCGCGGCGGCAGTTCGCCCTCGCTGGCGCTGGTGCCGCCTGCCCCGGCCAGGGCGCCCGCGAAGAAGACCGCCCCGGCACGCGCCAAGGCGCGCAAGCCGGCGGGCGATCCCAAGCTGTTCGTGCTCGACACCAATGTGCTGATGCATGACCCGATGTCGCTGTTCCGCTTCGAGGAACATGACATCTACCTGCCGATGATCACGCTCGAGGAACTCGACGGCCACAAGAAGGGCATGACCGAAGTCGCCCGCAACGTGCGCCAGGTCAGCCGCGACCTGGACGCGCTCGCCGCGTCGCTGAAGTCGAGCTCGATCGAGGAGATGTCCAAGGGCCTGCCGCTGGCCCAGACCGGCCACCGCGAGGCAGGCGGCAAGCTGTTCTTCCAGACGACGCTGTTCGAGGCGCCGCTGCCGCAGGGCCTGCCCCAGGGCAAGGCCGACAACCAGATCCTGGGCGTGGTCCAGGCGCTGAAGGCGCAGCAACCCGGCCGCGAGGTGGTGCTGGTGTCCAAGGACATCAACATGCGCATCAAGGCCCGCGCGCTGGGCCTGCCGGCGGAAGACTACCGCAACGACAAGACGCTGGAGGACTCCGACCTCCTCTACACCGGCGTCCAGGCGCTGCCGGCGGACTTCTGGGAACGCCACGGCAAGACGATGGAGAGCTGGCAGCAGGGCGGCACCACCTTCTACCGGATCAGCGGCCCGCTGGTGCCCACGCTGCTGATCAACCAGCTCGTCTACCTGGAGGCGCCCGGCGCCGCGCCGCTGTACGCCAAGGTCCAGGAAATCACCGGCAAGACCGCGGTGCTGAGGACGCTCAAGGACTACGGCCACCAGAAGCACTCGGTGTGGGGCGTGGCCTCGCGCAACCGCGAGCAGAACTTCGCGCTCAACCTGCTGATGGATCCGGACTGCGACTTCGTCACGCTGACCGGCTCGGCCGGCACCGGCAAGACGCTGATGACGCTGGCCGCCGGGCTGTCGCAGGTGCTCGACGAGCGCCGCTACAGCGAGATCATCGTCACCCGCGTGACGGTGCCGGTGGGCGAGGACATCGGCTTCCTGCCCGGCACGGAAGAGGAAAAGATGGGCCCGTGGATGGGCGCGCTCGACGACAACCTGGAAGTGCTGGCGCGCGGCGACAGCACCGCCGGGGAATGGGGTCGCGCGGCCACCAACGACCTGGTGCGCAGCAAGATCAAGATCAAGAGCCTGAACTTCATGCGCGGGCGCACCTTCCTCAACAAGTACGTGATCATCGACGAGGCGCAGAACCTGACGCCCAAGCAGATGAAGACGCTGATCACCCGCGCCGGTCCGGGCACGAAGATCGTCTGCCTGGGCAACCTGGCGCAGATCGACACGCCCTACCTGACCGAGGGCAGCTCGGGCCTGACCTTCGCGGTCGACAAGTTCAAGGGCTGGGCGCACAGCGGGCACGTGACGCTGGCGCGCGGCGAACGGTCGCGGCTCGCGGACTTCGCCTCCGAAGTGCTCTGAAGCCCTCGCGGCTCCTCACCGCTCCTCACGAAGCCACCCCTCGGGGTGGCTTTTTCGTTCCCGATGGCAGCGCCCTACTGCTCCGGCGTGAGCTTGGACTGGACGGTTTCCTCGGCCGCGCCCTCGTCCCGGCGCAGCTGGTAGAAGATGAATGCCGCCAGCGCGGCCATCGCGCCCAGCGCGAGGTAGGTGCCGTGGAAGGCGGGCACGATGGCGGCGCCCTCGGTGCGCGGCAGGCCATGCGAGAACAGCAGCAGGAAAGCGCTGGAGGTCGCGACGCCCAGGCTCATCGACAGTTGCATCACGACGGCCAGCAGGCTGTTGCCGCCGCTGGCGGTGCGCTCGTCGAGATCGCCCAGGGTCAGCGTGTTCATCGCGGTGAACTGCATGCTGTTGACCATGCCGAACAGGCCGAGGTGGATGGCCAGCCAGACATGCCCGACGCCGCGCGGGATCAGCGCGAAGCTGGCGATCAGCACGCCCAGCAGCAAGGTGTTGACGATGAGCACGCGGCGGTAGCCGGCGCGCTTGATGAGCCGGATCGCCAGCGTCTTGGTGAACATCGCGCCAAGCACCGACGGGATCATCGACAGGCCCGCCTCGCTGGGCGAGAAGCCCAGCCCCACCTGCAGGAACAGCGGCGTGAGGAACGGCGTCGCGCCGCTGCCCAGCCGCGCGAAGACATTGCCCAGCAGCCCGATGCGGAAGGTCGGCACGGCGAAGAGCGCGGGCGTGAAGAGCGGCTCGTCGGTGCGGGTCGCATGCAGCCAGTAGGCCATCATGCAGGCGACGCCGGCGACCAGCATCACGAAGCACACGGCGACGCTGACCATGTGTTCGCCGAAGCCCTGCAGCGCCAGCGACATCAGCACCAGCCCGACGCTGAACAGGCCGTAGCCGCCCCAGTCGAAGCGCTTGCCGATGGGCCCCTTGATCTGCGGCATGAAGCGCCGGCAGGCGAAGGCGCCGGCCAGGCCGACCGGCAGGTTGATCAGGAAGATCCAGTGCCAGCTGACGAACTCCACCAGCACGCCGCCCAGCGTCGGTCCGAGCAGGGGACCGACCAGGCCCGGCAGGCTGATGAAGGTCATCACCGCCAGGAACTCGGCCTTCGGGAAGGCGCGCAGCACGACCAGCCGGCCGACCGGCACCAGCAGCGCGCCGCCGACGCCCTGCACCACCCGCGACGCGACCAGCACATGCAGGCTGGGCGACACCGCGCAGGCCAGCGAGCCCAGGCTGAACAGCCCGATCGCCCACAGGAAGACCGTGCGGGTCCCGAAGCGGTCGGCCAGCCAGCCGGACGCGGGAATCAGCAGCGCCACCGTCAGCAGGTAGGCGACCACGGCGGACTGCATGCGCAGCGGGTCCTCGCCGAGGTCGCGCGCCATGCCGGGCAGCGCGGTGTTGAGGATGGTCGTGTCCAGCGTCTGCATGAAGAACGCCAGCGCGACGACCCAGGGCAGCCAGCGGCGGGTCGCGTCGTCGAGGACCGGCCGGCCGAGCGCGTCGAGCGGCGTCGCGGAGGAGGAGGAAGGCGTGGGCGGCATCCGTCGAGTATCGAGCCGCGGCGGCGTAGGATGTGCGCCTGTCGCGACGACCCTTCCCATGCGCTTCTACGTTTCCGATCTCGACGGTACCCTGCTCGACCCGCAGGCCCGGCTCTCCGCCGCCACCCGCGCCGGCCTCACCGAACTGCTCAGCGAGGGCCTGGCCTTCACCGTGGCCAGCGCGCGCCATGTCGTGTCGATCGCCCGCATCCTCGACGGGCTGCCGATCTCGCTGCCGGTGGTGTCCTCCAACGGCGCCTACATCAGCGACCTGCGCACCGGCCGCCACGAGCTGGTCAACGCGATGGAACCGGCGCTGGGCCAGGCCATCTTCGCGCTGGTGCGCCGGCACGGGCTGATGCCCTTCATCGCGACGCACGGCGCCAAGGGCGACCAGCTCTTCTGGCAGGAGGTGCAGAACGAGGGCCAGCAGCGCTTCGTGACCGAGCGCCAGCGCAACGCCGATCCGCGGCTGCGTCATGTCGATCGCCTGCAGGACCAGTTGTCCGATCCGCTGGTCACGCTGCTGGTCGTGGGCCGCGCGGAGCCGCTGGAGGCGCTGCAGGCCGAGATCCTGGCCACCTGCGGCGACCTGGTCACGACCCACCTGGCCGAGGACCTCTACATGCCGGGCTGGCCCTGGCTGAACGTGCACGACCGGCGCGCCAGCAAGGACCAGGCGATCGCGACGCTGGCGCAGCGGTATGCGCTGCACGAGCGCGAGCTGGTCGTCTTCGGCGACCAGGTCAACGACCTGACGATGCTGAAGGCGGCGCACCACGCCGTCGCGATGGCCAATGCCAGCGACGACGTGAAGCAGGCCGCGCACCGCATCATCGGCTTCCACCACGAGGACGCCGTGGTGCAGTTCATCCGCGACGACTGGCGCGGCCTCACGCCCCGATCGACGCCTTGATCTGCTGCAGCGCGGCCGGATCGTCGAGGGTGATCAGGTCGCCCGGATCGCGGTGCTCGCAGACCGCCTGGATCGCGCGCCGCAGCAGCTTGCCCGAGCGGGTCTTGGGCAGCAGCGTCACGAAGCGCACCCGCGACGGCCGCGCGACCGCGCCCAGCCGCTGGTCGACGTGCTTCAGGATCTCGCCCTCGAGCGCCATCGCTTCCTGGGGCGTCGCGGCGCGCGCGGGATCCTTCAGCACCGCGAAGGCCGTCGCGACCTGACCCTTCAAGGCATCGGCGATGCCGACCACCGCGACCTCCGTCACGGCGGGGTGGCCGGCGATGCATTCCTCGATCTCGCGCGTGCCGAGCCGGTGGCCCGCGACGTTGATGACGTCGTCGCTGCGGCCGAGGATGAAGTAGTAGCCGTCCTCGTCGCGCACGGCCCAGTCGAAGGTCGAATAGACCTGCCGGCCAGGCACGCTCTCCCAGTAGGTGCGCACGAAGCGCTCGTCGTCGCGCCACACCGTCTGCATGCAGCCCGGCGGCAGCGGATGGGCGATCACGAGCAGCCCCTTGCGGTCCGGCTCGTCCAGCACCTCGCCGGTCCGCTCGTCCAGCAATTGCACGCGGTACCCGTACATCGGCACGCCGGGCGAGCCGTACCGGGGCTCGGCCGGTTCGACGCCGCGCGCCAGCGTCAGGATGGGCCAGCCGGTCTCGGTCTGCCAGTAGTTGTCGACGATCGGCTTGCCGATCGCGTCGGCGATCCAGCGCGCGGTCGGCTCGTCGAGCGGCTCGCCGGCCAGGAACAGCGCCCGCAGCGACGACAGGTCATGCCGCGCCAGGCAGGCCGGGTCCTGCTTCTTCAGCACCCTCACGGCGGTCGGCGCGCTGAACATCACGGTCACCTGGAAGCGTTCGACCAGTTGCCACCAGATCGCGGCGTCGGGACGGACCGGCGTGCCTTCGTGCATCAGCGTCGCCATGCCGGCGATCAGCGGGCCGTAGACGATGTAGCTGTGGCCGACGACCCAGCCGATGTCGCTCGTGGAGAAGAAGGTCTCGCCGGCCTGGCCGTCGTAGATGTGCTTCATGCTCGCGGCCAACGCGACCGCGTAGCCGCCGACGTCGCGCTGCACGCCCTTGGGCCGGCCGGTCGTGCCGCTGGTGTAGAGCGTGTAGCTGACGGCGTCCGAGGGCAGCCATTCGCAGGGCACGCGCGTGCCGTGCAGGCGGGCGCGCATCGCGGCGTAGTCCAGGTCGCGGCCGTCGACACGGTCGAACGGGCTCAGCCCGCGGTCCACCATCAGCACCTTCGCCGGCGGGTGCGCGGACAGCCGGATCGCCTCGTCCAGCAGCGGCTTGTAGGGCACCAGCTTGCCGTTGCGGCTGCCGGCATCGGCGCTGATGACCAGCACGGGCTCCGCGTCGTCGATGCGGTCGGCGAGCGCGTGGCTGGCGAAGCCGCCGAAGACCACCGAGTGGATCGCCCCGATCCGCGCGCAGGCCAGCATCGCGAACGCGGCTTCCGGAATCATCGGCAGGTACAGCAGCACCCGATCACCGACGCCCACGCCCGACTCGCGCAGCATCGCGGCCAGGGTCTCGACCTCGGCCTGCAGCGCGGCGAAGCTGTAGACGCGTTCCTGGTCGATCTCGGTGGACACCCAGATCAGCGCCGCGTCGTCCGGCCGCGCGGCCGCGTGGCGGTCGACCGCGTTGTGGCACAGGTTGGTCCGCCCGCCGACGAACCAGCGCGCGAACGGCGGCCGGCTCGCGTCGCAGACCTGGTCGAAGGGGCGCTCCCAGTCGATCAGGCGCGCCTGATCGGCCCAGAAACCGTCCGGGTCGTCCATCGAACGCTGGTACATCGCGGCGTATCGCTTCGTCATCGCGGTCTCCTTATGTCGTCTCGCGCGCGCATTCCGCACGGATCCTCGCACCGGGAGCTTTTCTGAAACTTTCGTTCACAACGTTCCGGGAGGGGGCTGTGGTCCAATCCGGGTTTTTCCTGGGAAGGGTCTCGTGGCCACGCCCGGACTTTCCCTAGCCAAGCGCGGTCCCGCGGGCATTCGCGCTTGACCGGTACGGAGATGGTGCCTAGTCTCCGCGCCCAACACCGATGAGTACTGTTCGCCTTTCCCGCTCTGCTCCCCGACACAAGAAGCTCCAGCGCGCCATGGCCGCACTGGGGCTGATTTGCGTCTTCGCGAGCGGTGGTTGCTGGGCGCAACAGTCGACCTCGTCCACCAACGAGGCGGGCGGCAAGCCGAAGGCGCAGGCCAAGGCTGCGCCGTCCAAGGCCGTCGCCAAGCCGGTGGCGAAGAAGACCGCATCGAAGAAGACCGAGGCGAAGAAGGCGGAGTCCAAGAAGCACGAGAAGAAGGACGACGCGAAGGCCGAGACGAAGGCCGACGCACAGTCCGAGGCCAAGCCTGTCGAGAAGCTCGCTTCGGCAAGACCTGACACCAAGCCCGCGGACGGCAAGGCCGACGTCGCGCCGCCCGCCGGCACGATGATGGGCGCCTACGGGCAGAGCCTGATGCGTGCGCCGGCCGGTGCCGCGACCACCGGCGCCACCGCGGCGGCCGCGACGACGCTCGCTGCCGCGGGCACGACGGCGCTGCTGGCACCGACGGCCACGCCGGCCTCGATCACCAACGCCTCGCTGCCCCCGACCGCGCTGATGGGCGCCGCCGCCGGCAACGCGAACGCCAGCGATTCCATCGCCCGTTTCCTGCAGCAGCGCGGCATCGTCGCGCAGGCCCAGCAGGCCTCGGCGATGCCGGACTCGCCCGCGCCGGGCCTGCTGAACCAGCTGCGCGACAAGTCGTCGGACCTGGTGCTGTCGGCGATGAATTTCCTGGGCGTGCCCTACAAGCGCGGCGGCAACTCGGTCAACAACGGCTTCGACTGCAGCGGCTTCACGCGCCACATCTTCGAGATGAGCGTCGGCCTGGTCCTGCCGCGCCGTGCCGACGAGCAGGCCAAGCTGTCGAGCCTGGTCCCGATCAAGAAGGAAGACCTCAAGCCCGGCGACCTGGTCTTCTTCAACACGATGCGCGCGACCTTCTCGCACGTCGGCATCTATGTCGGCGAAGGGAAATTCATCCACTCGCCGCGCGTCGGCGGGGCCGTGCGCGTCGAGGACATGCGCGAGGCCTACTGGGCCAAGCGCTTCACCGGTGCCCGCCGCGCCGACCTGAACCAGGCGAATCCGGGCACCTGAGCCCCGCTCGGCGGCGGCCCGCCATGGGCCCATCGATCGCCGTTCCGCCCGCTTCGTCCCTCACCGCCTTGGTCCGCTCCAGCGGCGCCCCTCACTGAAGACAAGCCCTGACACGGGCGGTCGCCGATCCCGGCTATGCTGCGCCCCAGCGCCGTCCGCCGCGATCCTCCGCGAGCCACCTTGTCCGCCGTCCTCGATCCCGCCCAGACACCGCTGCATCGCGCCCCCGACCAGATGGGGCAGGCCCTGCTGCTGGCCGTGTTACTGCATGTGCTGCTGCTGGTGGCGATCGGCAACGCGCCCGGCGGATCGGCCAAGCCCGGCGAAGGCGTGTGGGGCCCGCTGAACGTGCGGCTGCAGGGCGACCGTTACGAGCCCGGCTCGGGCGAACCGGCCGTCGTCGTACCCGAGCGCGGACCGGTCGGCGAGGCGAAACAGCCGCGTTCGGGCGGGGCCGTGCGGGAACGCCCGCCCACCCCTGAGGAACAGAAGACGCCCGGCGCCGCGCGCCAGGGGCAGTGGCGGCAGCAGCCCGGCGATGAACTGACCGGCGACGCGCCCGCCGACCGCAGCGCGATGCCGGCCGCCACCGCGCCGGCGCCCGCGCCGGTCGCGACACCGGCACCTCCGCCGCCCGCTCCCACGCCGGTGCCGGCGCCGACACCGGCGCCATCGCCTGCTCCACCGCCGCCCGTCCCCGCGCCATCGCCTTCGCCTTCGCCTTCGCCAGCACCTGCGCCGACGCCCACGGAACCCGCGGCCACGATCACGACGCTGACGACGCCGGGCGAGTCCACGTTGACAGCGCCGACGCGCATCGCACCCGCGAGAGTGGCGACGCCCACCCGTCCCGCGGTGCCGACCGATGCGCTGCAAGCGCCCTCGCCCACCCTGCAGTTGCCGGAGCGGCCAGCGCCCATCCTCAGCGAAACGCCGACGACGGTGAGACGCATCGAGCGCGCCCCGATCGAGCGCACGCCCGCACCGCCGCTGCCGACGGAATTGAAGGCGCCCGCCGAGCTGCCGCCGCTGACGGCCGCGCCCTCGCCTGTCCCCGCACCGCCACCGCAGCCCGCGCCAGCGCCAGTTCCCACGCCGGCACCCACGCCAACGCCGGCGCCGCCTGTTGCACCGCCCGCCCCTGCGCCAGCGCCGACGACGGCTCCAACGCCGCCGATGCCGTCAACACCGGCGCCGGCGCCCACGCAGGCTCCCGCGCCGACTCCGCAACCCCGCGTCTCGAGCACGCCGTCTCCCACACCGGCGCCCGCCAATCGGATTTCGCTGGATGGCTCCTCCAATCCGACGTCGACGCAGCCCAGCGTCGGCGCGCCGGATGCTGGCGCTCGAACCGGTCACGACGTGGCGACGCCCGCGTCGACCCCGCCGAATGCGCCGAAGCTCAACCTGGACCTGAATGCGGCACGCGGGCCGATGCGGCCGCGAGGCACGCCGTCGGGCGTGATCTCGGCGGTGCCGAAGCCGCCGGAGGACAAGGATCCCCTCGCCGACAAGATCCGCGAGGCGGGCCAGCAGGAGTGTCGCAAGGCGTATGCGGACAAGGGGCTGCTGGCGGTGGTGCCGCTGGTGCGCGATGCCGCGCGCGACAAGGGCTGCCGCTGGTGAGTCCGGCGCGACCCGCCGCAGGGGTCTGGTGTTGTGCGAACTCCATGCCGGCCGCCGTCGCTCACTCGATCACCGTGAAATCTCTGCTATAGTTCGAGTCTTCGTTGGGGGGGTAGCTCAGCTGGGAGAGCGTCGCGTTCGCAATGCGAAGGTCGGGAGTTCGATCCTCCTCCTCTCCACCAACAGATCCGGAAGGGGTCGCACCGAAAGGCGCGACCCCTTTCTCTTTGGTTCGAAGCCAGGGCTCCGCCGCTCGTCGACCGATGTTCTTCAATACGCCTCGCGGCTTGCTTCGCGCGATCCACAGTCTCCTGGCAACGCCCTTCGGCTTCAATGCAGGCCAGAGCATGACCGGGCCGCTTGCCCCGCATCTGCTCCCCCGTCCGGACTTCGAGGCGCTGATTGCGCTGGGGCAACTGTTCGATGAAGCCGTCGCCGCGCTCCGACCCGCGATGGTTGAACTGCGTGCTCATCTGGAGAACGATGCCGCGCTGGTGATCCCGGTCGACGCGGACTTCGACGCGGTCTGCCGGAACGTCTTCGACGCAGACATGGACGGCGGGCTAGCGAGCGCGCGCCTGATCAGCCAGATCAGCGTGCGGATCCAGCTCGAGCGGCTCTTCGATTTCTTCAAGTTGCGCCGCTCGGGCCGCGGAGATGCACTGCGCAATCCCGCCTGCATCCTGGCCATCCAGACCCTGATGCTCAGCGAGGCCTTAGCGCTCTGCTTGGCGGGGGTCGCCAAAGTCAGCCATGAGGGACAGCGGTTCGATCTGTCGGCACGAGATGGACGCGCCAGCCGCTCATTGCGAAACACCTGGTTCGCCCGCTCCACGGACGCCCTGTGCCACGAGGGAACCCAGGTCCTTGCGCAAAAGCTGGCCGACGGCGGCGCCGAGCACGTCGATGAACTCGACCGGCTGACGCTCCGCCTCATGGACCGCGACCTGTCCTTGCCATGGCTCCAGATGGATGAAGGGCGTCGCCTGAACAGTGTCCTGCAGATCCGCGCGGCCACCGAACTGGTGGCCGTGCTGACGGTGCTCGGGATCCGGGCGCAGCCGCTAGGCATGAACCGCCGGGACCTCTCGCGTCACGGGCTCGACTTCGACACCGTCATGGGTTTGCTGCGCCGGCAAGCCGATGCCCTGGTCACCGATCGCTTCCTTGAGCGGCAGGGAGATCATCTGTCCCTTCGTTTCGAGGCCTCGTCAAAAGGCCTGCGGCAGTTGTTCCGGGTCCTGGAGCTTGAGTTCGGCGAACGCAGCGCCCTGCAGCGGCACGCGGGCGGAAAGTTCTTCGAGCTCACCTACATTCGCGAACGCATCGCCTCCGGCCAAGACTACCTGCCGCGTTATCGGATCCTGGACGGATTCGACCGGCACGGGGTGATCGGCGATATCGACAACCAGTGCGACATCGAGTTCATCCTGCACGACACCGAACAGGCGCATTACTACTTCATCCAGGCCAAGCACGCCCTGCTGGGCGAAAAGGCCTTTTTCGAGGCGATGGTGGAGGCTGTCCAGGGTGACCTGGGTTACGGGCTGAACCAACTGCGCGAGGCCAAGCGGCTGCTCGGCGAGGGATTGCTCCACCGGACACTCGCTGAGCGCGGCATCACGGATGCTCACCCCGGCAACTGCAGCTTCGTCCTCCTGCACAACATCGCGCAGTTTGACTTCCAGGAGGTCGACGACGGACTATCGATGTACGACTGGGCCACCTTCCGCAACCTGCTCAAGGATGCGGAGTATTCCGACGATGGCCCTGACGGGCCGACGCAACGATTGCGGCTGCCAACGCCGCTGGTCATCACCAGCCCCTCCGCCGTCATCCATCGACTGCTCACCGAGCATCCGGCCTTCGGCGCCGGACGCGCCACGGGTGTCCGCTGGGCGCAGGAGGAGGCATCGACGTCGATCGACCTTCTGGGGCGGACCGTCAACCTGCGGGGCCTTGGGCTCTGACGGCGTCCCGCGCCCCCCGAAAGCAGAAAAGCCTCGAAGCACTCATGCCTCTAGGCTTTTTTCTTTCCATCCGGACCAGCGGTCACCGCCCACCGTCTCGCGGTAAAGCCCCAATCGCCATCCATCTCCCCCCTCAAGACAATCCACGCCTCCCTGTCGTCGGTGGCGTCCTTGAGTCACACAACATTACAGCAGTCGTACAAAACGCAAGGTTGGCGCCCCCGTGCCACCCGCAAGATGCGGCGCATGGTGGCGTTGGCGGTGTTGCCCTGGAGTTGCGCGGTCCTGGCGGCCGGGCCGGCCGCGCCTGCCTCTTCCGCGGAGGGCGCCGGTGAGCTGAACGTGCTGCACTGGTGGACCTCCGCCAGCGAGCGCGCCGCGGCCAACCACGTCGCCGCGCGCATGGCCGAGAACGGCTTGCGCTGGGTCGACGGCGCCGTCGCCGGCGGCGGCGGCGGCCCCGCCATCAAGGTGCTCAACGAACGCATCCTGCGCCGCCGCGCCCCCCAGGTGGCCCAGCTCAACGGCGCGTCCATGAACGAGTGGGCCGACATGGGCCTGCTGCTGGAACTCGACGGCGTGGCCGCCCGGCGCAACTGGTCCTCGGTCATGTTCCCGCAGGTCATGGCCCAGGTCTCCGTGCGCGGCCACATCGTCGCGGCCCCGCTGGGCATCCAGCGCATCAACAACCTCTACCTCAACAAGGCGCTGCTCAAGCGCCACGGCATCGAGCCGCCCAACGACTGGGACGGCCTCGAACGCGCCGCCCTCAAGCTGCGCGCGGCCGGCGTCACGCCGGTGGCCTTCAGCGACGAGCCCTGGCAGGTGGCCACCGTCTTCGAGGCCCTGCTGCTCAGCGAAGCCGGCCCGGCGCTGTACCGCCGCATGCTGGAGCAGCGCGATCTCAGCGCCTTCGACGACCCTGCCCTGGAGCGCGCCCTCAAGCGGCTGCGCAACTGGCGCAACCTGGCGCTGCCCGCCAGCGGTGCGGCGCCCGGCGAGCGCCCCTGGACCGACATCGTCGCCGACTTCGCCAACGAGCGCGCCGCCATGATGATCATGGGCGACTGGGCCCGCGGCGAGCTCGGCACGATGGGCCTGGAAGGCGACCGCGACTTCACCTGCAAGGCCGTGCCCGGCACCGCCCTGGTCCACCTCTACAGCATCGACACGCTGGCCATGCTGGCCGGCAACGGCGGCAGCCAGGCCGACCAGGAGAAGATGGCCGAGTTGCTCGGCAGCGCCACGCTGCAGCTCGGCTACAACCGCATCAAGGGCTCCATCCCCGTGCGCCGCGACCTGCCGGTGGACGAGCTCGACCCCTGCGCCCAGGCCTCCTTCCACCTCTTCGCCAACCCCGCCACGCCGCGCGTGCCCAGCCTGGTGCACCGCATGGCCTTCGGCGAGATCGGCAAGAACGCCATCATCGAAACCGTCCACCGCTTCGCGCTGGACCCCAGCCAGACCCCCGCCGCCGCACAGCGCCGGCTGCAGGGCCTGCTGCGCGCGCTGAGCCCAAGGAAACCCGCCCCATGACCCCGCGAAAAATCCTGATCGTCGACGACGACCAAAAGATCCGCAGCCTGCTCAAGACCTACCTCGAGAAGAACCAGTACGAGGTGCTGCTGGCTCACGACGGCGCCAGCTTCATGGCCGAGTTCGAGCGCCACCGCGACGAGATCAGCCTGTGCATCCTCGACGTGATGCTGCCCGACACCGAGGGCTTCACGCTGTGCCAGTCCGTGCGCCGGCGCTCCGAGGTGGCCGTCATCATGCTGACGGCCAGCGCCGACGAGACCGACCGCATCGTCGGCCTGGAGCTGGGCGCCGACGACTATCTCGGCAAGCCCTTCAACCCGCGCGAGCTGCTCGCGCGCATCAAGGCCATCACGCGTCGCACCGCCCAGGAAAAGACCCGCGAGCCGCGCTACTACGCCTTCAACGGCTTCACGCTGGACCTGCTGGAACGCAGCCTCGTCGACCCCGACGGCACGGCCACCGCGCTGTCGGGCATGGACTTCCAGCTGCTCAAGCTGCTCGTCGAACACCCCGGCGAGGTGCTGGATCGCAGCCGCCTGGCCGAGGTCACGCGCGGGCGCGACCTGGGACCGCTGGACCGCTCGCTGGACGTGCAGGTCAGCCGCCTGCGCCAACGCCTGCAGGACGACGGCAAGCAGCCCGCGCTGATCAAGACCGTGCGCGGCTCCGGCTACGTGTTCTCGACGACGGTGACGCCGCGGCATGCGCCGTGAACCCGCCTGGCAGCGCGCCCGGCGATTCCTCCTCGACAGCCTGCAGGGCCGCTTCGTGCTGGCCATGCTGGGCGGCCTGGCCCTGGTGCAGCTCACGGTCAACCTCGTCTGGTACAGCCAGATCGAGCAGCGCGTGCGGCGCCAGACCGAGCTTGCCGCCCACCACCTGAGCAGCGGCGCCATGGGCGCGGTGCGGGCCCTGCGCGAACTGCCCGCCGCCTACCGGCCGCTGTTGATCGAGCAGTTGCGCACCATGGGGGGCACGCGCTTCCAGGTCTTCTTCAACAACGCCGCCGTGGCGGTGACGCCGCTGCCCGACCAACCGATGGCCCGCCTGCTCGAGCAGCGGGTCACGCAGGAGATGGCCGCGCAACTTCCCCCGGGCACGCCGGTCCGCGTCGCGCTGGCCTCGCCCGTCGGCCTGGCGGTGGCGCCCGGCGGCGCGCTGCTCAGCGACCTGCCGGAGAGCTGGGTGGAACCGTCGCTGATCGCCGCCGAGCGGCCGGCCCCCTTCCTCGTCATCCAGGCCGAGACCGAACCGGGGGTGTGGCTCTACCTCAGCAGCACCTTGCCCGATCCCTACTCCCTGGAACAGCTGGAGTTCTTCACCTGGCAACGCCTGACCCCGCAGTTGATCGCGCTGGGCCTGGCCGTGCTGCTGACGCTGATCGCCGCGCGCGCGATCACGCGGCCGCTGGCGGGACTGAGCCAGGCGGCCGCGCTCGTGGGCCGGCGCGTGGCGCCCAAGCCGCTGCGCGTCAGCGGCACGCAGGAGGTCCGCCAGGCCATCGAGGCCTTCAACGACATGCAGGAACGCATCCGCCGCTACATCGGCGACCGCGAGCGGCTGTTCGCGTCGATCTCGCACGACCTGCGCACGCCGATCACGCGCCTGAGGCTGCGCAGCGAACTGCTGGACGACACCGCCGTGCAGGACGAGTTCCATGAGGACCTCGACGAGCTCGACATGATGGTGAAGACCGCCCTGCAGATCGTGAAGGACACCGATATCCACGAGAACCGCGCCCCGCTGCGTATCGACCTGGTGCTGCAGAAGATGGTGCGGGACGCACGCATGGGCGGGCATCGGATCGAGCTGCAGAACGAGCCGCTGACCGTCTTCGGCAAGCCGCTGGCGCTCAAGCGCGCGCTCGGCAACCTGCTGGACAACGCGATGTTCTACGGCGACGCCGGGCAGGCGGTGGAGGTGAGCGTGGGCAGCGAGGAGGCGGGGCTGGTGCTCGTCACCGTGCGCGACCGCGGTCCGGGCGTGCCCGACGACGCGCTCGCCCGGCTGGGCCAGCCCTATACGCGGCTGGAGCACGGCGCCAGCCTGCGCAAGGAGGGACTGGGATTGGGCCTGTCCATCGTGCGCGAGATCGTCGCCGACCACGGCGGCACAGTGCGCTTCCGGAATCACCCGGCGGGCGGATTCGAGGTCCGCGTCGCGCTGCCCGCAGCTTGAGCCCTCGCTATCGCCCTCACCGCCGTACTGCCACCGCCGCTGGCCCTCACCCCTGCCCTCTCCCGCAAGCGGGAGAGGGAGTAAGAAGGACACCGCCGTCCGTCTGAAGGGAGAGGCAACAGGAAGAACCTCGTGCTCACCACCGCCTCAGGCGGCTGCCGAACAGGGCGTAGAGCAGGATGAGTCCGTACCAGGGCAGCATGACCCAGTAGCCGAGCTGCGGGCTGGTCACGTCGGCCAGGTGTCCGTAGAGCATGGGCAGCAGCGCGCCGCCGGCGATGCCCATGATGAGCAGGGCCGATCCGGCGGCCGTGTACTTGCCCAGACCCTCCAGCGCCAGCGGCCAGATGGCCGGCCACACCAGCGCGTTGGACAGGCCCAGCATCGCGAGGAAGAAGACCGTGTCGGGCACGCCGGGCACCCCGGCCCAGCCCAGCAGCGCGTGCGACACGCCGGTGGACGTCGACGACGACAGCGCGACGCCGAGCACGAACGCCAGGCCGCTCGCCCCCGAGAGGATGAGCGCCGTGCGTTGCGACATCCAGCGCGGGATCAGCGCGACGCCCAGCAGGTAACCCAGCACCATGAAGCCCATGGTGTAGGAGGTCAGCACCCCGTAGTGCGCCACGCCGAGTTCGCGGCCGTAGAGCCCGATCGTGTCGCCCGCGATCACCTCCACGCCGACGTAGCCGAACAGCGCGATGGCGCCGAGCACGACCTGCGGATGCCGGAAGACGCCCCAGCGCGTCACCTTGTGCGAAGGCCCGTCCGAGGGCACGTCCGCCTCGTCCAGGTCGGGTTCCCGAAGCGACGAGAAATGGATCAGCGCCATGAAGGCCAAAAGGCCCGCGGCCATCACCGTGTAGGGCAGCACCAGGCGCTGCGACAGCTCGTTGCGCAGCGCCTCGCGGCCGGCGCGGTCCAGCGCCGCCAGGGCCGGCTCCGAGAAGCGCTCCATGCCCGACAGGATCAGTGCCGAGAACACCAGCGGCACGACGATGCCCGCGCCCTTGTTGAACAGGCCCATGATCGAGATGCGCATGGCCGCGCTCTCGCGCGCGCCGATGCAGACGATGTAGGGGTTGATCGCCGTCTGCATCAGCGTCATGCCGCTGGCCAGCGTGAACAGCGCGACGAGGAAGATCGCATACTGGCCCGAACGCGCCGCCGGGATGAAGGCCAGCGCGCCGACGGCCATGACGCCCAGCGCGAGCGTCATGCCCTTCTTGTAGCCGATGCGGGCCAGCACGGCCGCCGACGGCAGCGCCATCACCGTGTAGGCGATGTAGAAGGCGAAGGCCACCCACAGGGCCTGGAAGTTGTTGAGCTCGCAGACGATCTTGAGGAAAGGGATCAGCGAGCCGTTCAGCCAGGTGACGAAGCCGAGGATGAAGAACATCAGCCCGATGAAGATCATGGGCAGCAGCACGCCCTGGCGTGCCGGGGATGGGAGGGTGGTGGTGTGCATGGAGGACAACGATCCTTAGAACTTGGCCCGGACGCCGACGCTGTAGCGCGCGCCGTTCTCGTACATGCCGACGGGGATGCCGTCCACGGTGTTGGACTTGATGACCTCGTTGTTGATGTTGACCGCGCTGGCATAGAGCGCGATCTGGCGCGTCACGTCCCAGCTCGCCGACGCGTCCCACTGGCCGTAGGCGGCGTTGATGACCTGCCCGCCCATCTCCACGTTGCCGTAGCTCTTGGAGCGGTAGTTGTAGGACACGCGCAGCGAGATCGGCCCCTTCTCGTAGTAGCCGCTGAAGTTGAACTGGTCGCGTGAATTGCCCAGGACCTTCAGTCGCGGCTGCCCGGCCACGGCGCCGGCCTTGGCGTCCGTGAAGGTGTAGTTCACGACGGTGCCGAAGCCGGTGTTGCCGAAGGGCTGCTGCCACTGCAGCTCGAAGCCCTTGATGTCGGCGCCGTTGTCGGCGTTGTAGGGACGCTCCACCGTCAGCGTCTCGCCGCCGACCTGCTCGGACTTGGACGCCTTGTAGGTGAAGGTGTCGAGCTTCTTGATGAAGAAGGTGCCCGAGAGCAGTGCCGCATCGGCGTAGTACCACTCGGCGCCGATCTCGGCCTGGTTGGCATGCACCGGCTTGAGCTGCGGGTTGCCGGCATAGGCCTTGGTCAGCACGGTGCCGTCGCGGCGCAGGCCCGGGCTGAGCAGGTCGAAGGTCTGGCGGGCCATCGCGCGCGAGACCGCGCCGCGCAGGACCACTTCCTTGCTCAGGTCGTAGACAAGGTTGAGGCTGGGCAGCGTGTCGGTGTAGTAGTGATCGACGCTGGTGGGCGAGAAGCCGCCGCTGGCATTGCCCAGATAGCCGTCCGAGGTCTGCTGCGTGCGCACGACGCGCAGGCCGACGTCGCCGCGGAACTTCGCCACCGAGAAGTCCGCCTTGGCATACACGGCGCCGATGCGCTCGTGGATCTTGTAGTTCTCGTTGAGCACGTCCTTGTAGACCATGGCCTGGTCGAACATCGGGATGCCCTTGCTCGCGACGAGCCGGTCGTCGAACCACGCGTACTGCCGCAGCGCATCGGGCGTGCCCGCGGCCTGGCTCAGCAGCGGCGACGGGCCGCTGGACAGGTCGGCCAGCGAGAACGACTGCCAGCCCGGCGAGCCCGGCCCGGCCGTGCCCTGGATGCGCGTGTTCCTGAGCGTGTTGTCGCGCAGCTTGACGCCCACCTTCACCGCCTTGACGAGGCTGCCGTCGATGTCGAAGGTGAGATCCCCCTGCGCGTAGTGCTCCCGGGCGTCCATGCGCCGGATGCGGTCGTCGCCGGACTTGAGCGTCAGCGCGTTCGGGTCCAGCGGGTTGATGTCCAGGTACTTCACGCCGTAGTGGTCCGGTCCCAGCGAGATCGTCGTGCGCGTGTCGCCTTCCATCCAGAAGTGGCGGTCGTGCTTGCTGCCGCCCGAACTGCTGGTCGTGCCGGCCTGGCCGTGCAGCTGCCAGCTGCCGCCCTGGTAGGTGCCGTCGAGGTCGGCCACGCGCGACTTGATGTAGCTCTCGCGGTAGATGGGCTCGAAGGACACGCCGGTCCTGGGCCCGAAGGTGCCGCCCACCAGCGCCTTGCTGCCGTCGGCCACGGTGATGAACTTCGGGTCGACGGCGCTGATCACGCCGCCCACCGCCAGGCCGCCGGCCTGCCAGAGGTAGTTCTGGTTGTTGTTGTTCATCTTCATGTCCGAATCCATCAGGTTCAGCACGAGATCGGTGGCCGGGTTGGGCTGGAACTGCAGCGCGAGGTTGGTCGTCGTGCGCTCGCGCTCCTGCCGGAAGATGGCCGAGCCGCCGCCCCAGGAGGCATAGGCGTTGGTGACGACGCCGTTCTGGTCCCTCACGTCGTACTTGCCGTCGGAGAACTGCTCCAGGCCGTCGCGGCGCATGTGGCGCTTCTGGCTGCTGATGGCCAGCAGCACGCCGAAGGTCCTGGCGTCGTTCTTCCAGTTCAGCAGGCCCGACAGCTGCGGATCGGTCTTGTCGGGCAGCTTGCTGTACATCGCCTCGGCGGCGAGCTGCACCGTCAACGGGTCCTTGAAGGCCAGCGGCCTGCGCGTCTTGACGATGACCAGGCCGCCGATGGACCCCTCATCCAGGTCGGCGGACGGGCTCTTGTAGACGTCCAGGCTGCCGACGATCTCGGAGGGCAGCACGTCGTAGTTGAAGCTGCGCGTCTGCGGCTCGTTCAGCCACCACTCCGACGAGGCCACGGCCTGGCCGTTGAGCTGTGTCATGTTGAGGTTCTTGTCGGTGCCGCGCACGAAGATGGCCTTGCCTTCGCCCCAGATGCGGTCCACCGAGATGCCGGGCACCCGCTGCAGCGAGTCGGCCACGTTCTTGTCGGGGAACTTGCCGACGTCCTCGGCGCTGATGCTGTCGACGATGTTCTGCGCCTCGCGCTTCTCGGCCAGGTTCTTCTTCAGCGTCGCCCGCACACCGCGGACCTCGACGGTGTCGAGCTGCTGGTTGGCTTCCTGTGCCTGGGCCGGACCGATCGCCGCGGCGCCGAGCGCCAGGCCGATGAGCTGGGACAGCAGCAGCGGCTGGGGACACTGCCTGCGGAGGGGCTTCGGGAGGGACTTGAGGGGGGGCTTGGCCACGTGGATGCTCCTGGGCAACGAGGTTCGGTGGCCCGCAATCTAGTGGCGATGCCCTCGCCCGGAGCGCCACGTTGCGCTTTGATGGACTTCATTGCGCCGACGTTACGTTGGTGCAAGACAGGGTCAGGTCTCCCGGCCTGGACCCGAACTGTCGACCCCGTTTGCGAAGCGCTTCGTCCGTGCCGGACGCGTACGGCACGATTTACCGTGACCGGGCCATCGAGAGCACGCCTGGAAGGATTGCGCAAGGGCGGCCCGGAATCCCCCGAATGGGCGGGCGGACACCGCCGGTCACGATTGCGGCGGCGAGGGCGACAGGTCTAGTATTGATCGCTCCCACCCGGACATCCGGGCCTTGCGCCCGGGGACCGGGAGCCCGCCGCAACGCGGCACCGCCACCAGGAGCACCCCATGCTTGAACTGATCGGCGCGATTCTCGTGGGCGCCTTCGCGCTCACCTTCGGGGTCCTGTGCGTCGGGCCCATGATGCTGAAGCCGGACGACCTTTGACTCCATGACGGGCACAGGGCTTGCCGTGACGGCAGGCCATGAAATTCACCGTCCTCACCGTCAATCTCCACAAGGGGTTCGGCTTCTTCAACCGCCGCTTCATCCTGCATGAGTTGCGGGAGGCGGTCCGGGCCGTCTCCGCCGACGTGGTCTTCCTGCAGGAAGTGCTCGGCGAGCATGAACTGCACGCGGCCCGGGTCCCGACCTGGCCGCAGACGCCCCACTACGAGTTCCTCGCGGACAGCCTGTGGAGCGACTTCGCGTACGGCCGCAACGCGGTCTATCCGCAAGGGCACCACGGCAACGCGCTGCTGTCCAAGTTCGCGATCACCCGGCACACCAACCACGACGTGTCCATCGAGGGGCCCGAGCGCCGCGGCCTGCTGCACAGCGTGCTGAAGCTGGCCGACGGCCGCGAGCTGCATGCGATCTGCGTGCACCTGGGCCTGCGCGAATCGCACCGGCAGCGCCAGGTCGAGCGGCTGTGCCAGCTGATCGACAGCCTGCCGCCGGAGGACCCGGTGATCGTGGCCGGCGACTTCAACGACTGGCGCCAGCGCGCGCACAAGATGCTGAGCCGCTGCGCCGGCCTGGCCGAGGTGTTCGTCAAGTCCTACGGCGCGGCGGCGCGGACCTTCCCCGCGCGCTTCCCGCTGCTGGCGCTGGATCGCATCTACGTGCGCGGCGCATCGGTGCAGCATCCGATCGTGCTGCCGCGCCGGCCCTGGTCGCACCTGTCCGACCACGCGCCGCTGGCCGCGGAGATCCGGCTGTGAAGCGCCCGGACTGGAGCACCGGCAACCAGCTCGAGCTGCTCGAGAACGGCGAGGAGTTCTTCCCCGCCGTCTTCGCGGCGATCGAGCGCGCGCGGCATGAGGTCCTCATCGAGACCTTCATCCTCTTCGAGGACAAGGTCGGCCTGGCGCTGCGCGAGGTGCTCATCGCGGCGGCGCGGCGCGGCGTGCGCGTGGACATGACGGTCGACGGCTTCGGGTCGCCGGAACTGTCGATGGCCTTCGTGAGCGGACTGACCGACGCCGGCGTGCGGCTGCACGTCTTCGATCCGCCGCCCAAGCTGTCGCGGCGCCTGAAGCCGTTCCGGCGGCTGCATCGCAAGATCGTCGTCGTCGACGGGGAGACGGGCTTCATCGGGGGCATCAACTATTCGGCCGACCACCTGATCGACTTCGGCCCCGAGGCCAAGCAGGACTACGCCGTCCGGGTGCGCGGAACGGTGGTCGCGCAGCTGCGACGCGCGACCCACGAGATCCTCGCCACCGCGACGCCGCAGACGCCATCCACCGGATCCGCCGGATCCGCCGGCGCCGCGGAGAAGCGGCGCTGGTGGCCAAGCCGCGCGCGCGAACCTCGCAAGCGCGGGCCCGCCGCAGCCGGCCCGGACGCGGCGAGCGCGGGGCAGGCCAAGGCGGTCCTTGTCACGCGCGACAACCACCGCCACCGCGACGACATCGAGCGCATGTACCGCCTCGCGCTGCATGCGTCGCAGCGCGAGGTGATCATCGCGAACGCCTACTTCTTCCCCGGCTTCCTGCTGTTGCGGAGCATGCAGCGCGCGGCGCGGCGAGGCGTGCAGGTCCACCTGATCCTGCAGGGCCAGCCCGACATCCCCTGGGCGCGCTGGGCGGCGCAGATGGTCTACGACCAGCTGATGCGCTCGGGCGTGCACATCCATGAGTACTGCGAGCGGCCGATGCACGGCAAGGTCGCGCTGGTCGACGACCACTGGGCGACGGTGGGGTCGAGCAACCTCGATCCGCTGAGCCTGTCGCTGAACCTGGAGGCCAACCTCATCGTCGAGGACCGCGCCTTCAACCGCGCGCTGCGCGACAAGCTGCTGCCCTTGATGCAGAGCCAGTGCAAGCTGCTCAAGCTCGAGGAGACCAACGCGCATCGCTGGTGGTGGCGGCTGGGCATGGGGGCCCTGGTCTTCCACGTGATGCGGCACTTCCCGCGCTGGCTGGCGCGGCTGCCCCGGCAGACGCAGCCGCTGATGCCGGTGGCGCAGACGCCGGTGGTGGTGAGCACGCCCCAGACGCCCGCGGCGGAGGCCTGGCAATGGCACGGCATGAAGCGCTTGAGCGAGGAACACGCCGAGTGAAGGTCCACTGGGGCCGATGGCTGGGCGGCCTCTTCGCCGCCGCCGTCGTGGCCCTGCTGGCTTGGGCGGCCCACGAGGTCGACTGGCACGAGGTGGGCCGCGCGCTGGAGCAGTTGCCGGCGCCGGTGTTGATCGTCGGCGCGGCGCTGTGCGCGCTCAGCCACCTGATCTACAGCGGCTACGACCTGATTGGCAAACGCTGGGCGCATCACACGGTGCCAACACGGCGCGTGATGCTGATCACCTTCATCAGCTATGCGTTCAACCTCAACCTGGGCTCGCTGGTCGGCGGCGTCGCGATGCGCCTGCGCCTGTACGCGCGCGAGGGGTTGCGACATCCACTGCCGGCGAAGATCCTCGCGCTGAGCATGGCCTCCAACTGGCTCGGCTACGGCCTGCTGGCGGGCGGGCTCTTCCTTTTCGGCTGGCTGGATCCGCCGCCCGGCTGGCCGGTCGATGCCGCCGCGCTGCGCGGACTGGGCGCGCTGATGTGGGGGATCGTCGCCGCGTACCTGGGGCTGTGCGCGTTCTCGCCGCGTCGCGAGTTCCGGCTGCGCGGCCATGACTTCTTCCTCCCGGACTGGCGCCTGGCGCTCATGCAGCTGGCGATCTCCTCGGCCAACTGGCTGACGATGGGCGCGGTGTTGTGGGTGCTGCTGCAGCAAGGCGTCGACTACGGCCACACGCTGTCCGTGCTGTTGGTGGCGGCCGTGGCGGGCGTCATCGCGCACGTGCCCGCAGGACTGGGCGTCCTGGAAGGCGTGTTCGTCGCCTTCCTCGGCCCGACGCTGGGCCACGGTCAGGTCCTCGCCGCGCTCATCGCCTACCGGGCGCTGTACTACCTCGCCCCGCTGTCGATCGCCGCCGTCGCGTACTTCGTGCTGGAGGCGAAGGCGCGAAGGTAGGCCGGTTCATCGATCAGGCCGAATCCGTTCCGAGCTTGCGCGGTCTCCCTCCCCTCCGGCCGTTCGCCCGCGCAGCTTCTGCCTTCGCCGCGCTGACTCGCCGCCCGTTGTTGGCGGCGACCATGCTTGCGGCGAGCCCCATCAGCGCCTCGCTCGCCGCGATCATTCCCTGGATGGAGATGTGCATGTCCCTTTCCTCCAGACAGAGTGCCTGTCCGCCGAAGCTGATCGTCAAGCGATCCAGTTCTGCCGGATCGAGTGCATCCAGTTCGGGAAACTTGGCGACAGGCAGCGCGATCGCGCTCTGATCCAAGAAGCCGATCAGCAGCGACTGCCGTGACGGGAGGAACTGCACGGAGACCGCCTTCGGCGTGCGCGACTGACGCATCGCGGCCGCCCGCCGCATGCTGTCCTCGGTGACGGGACTGTCTTCGTAGACACGTGCCTTGATCCTCATAGCTCGATCTCCACCACTTCCTCGTTGTCCAGCGAAATCAAGGTCACATTGATCTCGGGCTCATACCTCGCATCGACGATGCGCTGACTTCGGCCACGCGTCGTGCGGGCCGCATGAACCTGCTGCTCCACCATGTCCCATCGCTGGTTCTCAAGACATGTGCTGCCCCGTGCCATCCACCACATGCGCCTCGCGCGCCGTAGCGCTTCGGGTGCCTTCAGTCGCTGGCGGAGTTCCTCAAGCAATGCTGGCCTGGGCGCTCGCTCCGAGGGAGCGACGTCCCAAAGCGTCGCCCCGTTGTGCCAGAAGCTGAACTGGAAACGAGCATCCCAGTCGTGCTCACCAACGTGAACGTGCGGCGGGCAATGCTCGTTGCGGGTGTAGACGACCAGCGCCAATCCCCTGTGGCTGAATACTTTCATCGTAACCCAACAGTTGGGTTCACGAGCTTTTCGGTTCAGGTCCGATCTGCCTCGACGGCTGCCTGGAAGGCGGCATCGGCGGTCGCGGGCACCCGGCTTGCTCCGGCTCCGTCAAGCATCCTCGCCGGATGCGCCGACCCATTCGAACAAGGACGTCGCCATGTCCCACCGCCGCTTCCACATCGCCGCACTGAGCGCGCTCCTCCTCGCCCTGCCCTTCGCGCACGCCGCCGACGAGGCCGGCAAGGGCACCGGCAATGAGCAGCCGGGCAAGGTCAAGACCGCGATCGCCAAGGCCATCGGCCAGATCCGGCTCGACGGCGACATGCTCGCCGTGCTGAAGGCGCATGAGTCGCTGCGTCCCCGGGCGATCGAGAAGCTCGACGTGCCCGCCGCCCGCGCCAATCCCACCCTCGCCGACGCCGTCAACGCCCTGCTCCGCCAGAACGGCCGCAGCACCGATCCCGCGCAGCTCGTGCCCGGCGTCACCAGCATCGACGGCACCGTGCAGGGCGCCGCCGGCATGATCCCGGCGCGCTTCTACACGCCCGCCGGCAACGGGCCCTTCCCCGTCGTCGTCTACTTCCACGGCGGCGGCTGGGTGATCGCCGACAGGCAGGTCTACGACGCGAGCGCCCGCGGCATCGCCAAGGAAGCGCAGGCCATCGTGGTCTCGGTCGACTACCGCCAGGCGCCCGAGAACAAGTTCCCCGCCGCCTGGGACGACGCGCTGGCCGCCTACAAGTGGACGCTGGCCAACGCGGCCGGCTTCAAGGGCGACGTCAGCCGCGTCGCGCTCGCGGGCGAAAGCGCCGGCGGCAACCTCGCCCTCGCCACGGCGATCTCCGCGCGCGACGCCGGACTGCAGAAGCCCGCGCACGTGCTGGCCGTCTACCCGGTCACGCAGACCCGCCTCACCACAGAGTCCTACCTCGAGAACGCCGCCGCGCGGCCGCTCAACCGCGCGATGGTCGAGTGGTTCGTCGACAAGCTGGTCGACGACAAGGCGCAGCTCAAGGACTGGCGCCTGAACCTGGTCGATGCGAAGCTGGCCGGCCTGCCGCCGGTGACGCTGATCAGCGCGCGGGTCGATCCGCTGCGCTCGGACAGCGCGAAGATGGAAGACGCGCTGAAGAAGGCCGACGTGCTGGTCGAGCGCCGCGACTACGAGGGCGTGACCCACGAGTTCTTCGGCACCGCCGCGGTCGTCGTGAAGGCCCGCAACGCGCAGGCCTTCGCCGGCGAGCGGCTGCGCAAGGCCTTCGGGAACTGACTCAGCCGCCGTGCGGAAGCAGCGCCGTGATCAGCGGCGCCACCAGCTCGCGCAGCAGCACGCCGGCCCCGCCCGCGACCGCGATGGCCACCATCGCCAAGGCCAGGCGCGCAATCAAGCGCCGGTGCCCCGTCTTCAGGATGAAGGACAGGCTGAAGGCCAGGCTGGTCAGCGAGGCCATCACCGCGCCGTTGGCCGCGACATCGAAACCGATCGCGCCCTGCGACGCCATGCTGGCCGCCGCGGCCACCGCGCTGGCGCTGGAGAGCAGTCCGCCGATCACCGTGACCAAGTAGAAGCCGCCCTCGCCGAACTCGCGCTGCATCAGCCGGCCCACCACGTGCAGCGCCAGGAACAGCACGCCGTAGCGCAGCGCCACCGGCAGCGAGAACGGCAGCTCGAGCTTGATGTCGGTGACGTCCTCGACGGCCGCGCCGTTGCGACGCGCCAGCAGGCTCAGCACCACGAACCCCGCCGCCGACAGCACCATGAAACCGAAGGCCGCCGCGGCGTTCACGAACGCCAGCGGCGTGAGGATGAGCAGCAGCACCGCGTTGCGCATCACCATGGCGGCGACGGCCACGAGCACCGCGCGGTACGCGCCCTCCGCGAAACGGCCGGCGGTCTCGCGCACGCGGGTCGCCATCTCCACCACCGTGAAGTTGCTGTTGACCAGGCCGCCGAAGAAGGCGGACAGCTCCGCGCCCTTGGAGCCGTACATCTTCCACAGGATGTAGTTCACGAAGCCGATGCTGGCGATCAGGATCACCGTCACCCAGGCCGCCCGCGGCTCGATCAGGTTCCAGGGACCGACGGGTCCGGTCGGCAGCGCGGGATAGATGACGATCGCCAGGATCGCGAGCAGCAGCGCGGAGCGCACCTCGCCCTCGGTCAGTCCCATCGACAGGCCCGAGAGCCGCTCCTTCCAGGCCAGCAGCGCGGTCGTGCTGACCATCACCGCCGCCGGGGTCACGGTGTGCCCCAGGCCGCACAGGATGCCCGCCATGCAGGTCACCAGCATCGCCGCCGAGGTCGTGAGCTCGGGGCCGTGCCCGCCGCGCATCGTGTGCACGTTGAGCGGCACCGCCAGGCCCGCCGCGAGCAGCAGGCTCAGCAGCGCGTAGTGCTCGCCCAGCGAGCCGCCCAGCGCGCCCAGCAGCGCGATGAAACCGAAGGTCCGCAGGCCGGCCTCCTTGCCGCGCCGCTCGCGCTCCAGGCCCAGCAGCAGCCCCAGCGACAGGGCCAGCGCCAGCCGGATCAGGATCTCGAGATACGGCCACTCGGCATTCGGGAGCGGCGTCGACGTCGGGAGCACGGGTGTCATCCGGCCCAGGGTAACGCAAGGCCGCCTCGCCGCTCAAGCGCCGCGGCGGGTCGAGGCGAGGCGCCTCGTCGCAGGGATGGCCGCGTCGGACCGCCGGCGTGGAAGGCCCCCCGGCCCTTCAAGCACCGACGGCCCGCGCAGCACCCCTAGATCGCCCAGCGCAGCATCGGCGCGGCGACCGAAGCCGGAACGGCCGGATGATGCGGTTCAGGCTCGCGGCCCGGCGTGCTCAGCACGCGGTCCAGCAGCCGCTGCTCGAGCGCCGCGAAGGTCGCGTCGCGACGGCGCGGCCGCGGCAGTTCGACCCGCAGGTCCAGCGCGAGCCGGCCGTCCTCGATCAGCAGCACGCGGTCCGCGAGCGCGACCGCCTCGGCCACGTCGTGCGTCACCAGCAGCGCGGTGAAGCGATGCCGCGTCCACAGCGACTCGATCAGCTGCTGCATGTCGATGCGCGTCAGCGCGTCCAGCGCGCCGAGCGGTTCGTCGAGCAGCAGCAACCGCGGCGCATGCACCAGCGCGCGCGCCAGCGCCACGCGTTGCCGCTGGCCGCCCGACAGCCGCGCCGGCCACTCGCCCGCGCGGTCCGCGAGGCCGACCTGCGCCAGCGCCTGTCGCGCCCGCTCGCGCGCGTCGTCGCCTTCCAGGCCGATGGCCACGTTGTCCAGCACCCGCGCCCAGGGCAGCAGCCGCGCGTCCTGGAACATGAAGCGCGTGTCCTGCGCCTCGCCGGCCTCCAGCGCGCCGGCGCTCGGCGCCTCGAGACCGGCGAGCAGCCGCAGCAGCGTGCTCTTGCCGCAGCCGCTGCGGCCGATGATCGCGACGAACTCGCCCGGCGCGATGTCCAGGTCGATGCCGTGCAAGACCTGGCGCTCGCCGAAGGCCTTGCCCAGCCCGCTCAGCGTCACGGTCTGGCCGCCGCCGGCGGCATCAGGACCGGTGGAACCCGCCCCGCGCGGCGCGGACGCGGCCTCGCGATGCGACAGCCCCTCGCGGCGCGTCGGATGCGACGGCAAGGCCGCGGGTTGCGAGTCCTGCCACTCGATCAGGACGTCGATCTCGGTCACGCTCATCATGTGTTTCCCGTCGTTGCCGTCATTGCTGATACCCCGGATGCCAGCGCAACCACGCCCGCTCCAGCGCATGCGCCGCGATGTCGGCCAGCTTGCCCAGCAGCGCGTAGATCAGGATGCCGACCAGCACCACGTCCGTCTGCAGGAACTCGCGCGCGTTCATCGTCATGTAGCCGATGCCGCTCTGCGCCGAGATCGTCTCGGCCACGATCAGCAACACCCACATCAGGCCCAGCGAGAAACGCAGCCCCACCAGGATGGACGCCGTCGCCCCCGGCAGGATGACCTGCCGGTACAGCGACCAGCCGCTCAGCCCGTAGGAGCGCGCCATCTCGATCAGGTCGCGGTCCACGCCGCGGATGCCGTGGAATGTGTTGAGGTAGACCGGGAAGAACACGCCCAGCGACACCAGGAACAGCTTGGCCGTCTCGTCGATGCCGAACCACAGGATCACCAGCGGGATCAGCGCCAGCGGCGGGATGTTGCGCAGCATCTGCAGCGTGGTGTCGAGCGCGGTCTCGGCCCAGCGCTGGGAGCCGGTCAGCAGCCCCAGCAGCAGGCCGAGCCCGCCGCCGATCGCGAAGCCGAGGAAGGCCCGGCCGGTGCTGACCGCCAGATGCCGCCACAGCTCGCCGGAGAGCGCCAGCTCCCACGCGGCCCGGGCGACCGCCGACGGCGCCGGCAGCACCCGCGTCGACAGCCAGCCCGCCTGCGCGCTCAACTGCCACAGGGCCAGCACCGTCAGCGGCACGAGCCAGGGCACCAGGCCCTTGACGGCGCCGGCGCCACGTCCGGACGCCGTCTTGATCGCGACGCCGCCCATCTCAGTTCGCCGCGGCCAGCTTCGCTGGCCCCGGGACGTAGTTGTTCGCGACGATCTCGCCGAAGGGCCCCGTCAGCTTGGGCGCGCTGAGCTTCTCGCGCACGTCCAGCGGCAACAGCGGGAAGACGAGTTCGGCGAAGCGGTAGGCCTCCTCCAGATGCGGATAACCGCTGAGCACGAAGTACTCGAGCCCCAGCGCCGCGTACTCCTGGATGCGGTCCGCGACCTGCTGCGGATTGCCCACCAGCGCCGTGCCCGCGCCGCCGCGCACCAGGCCCACGCCGGCCCACAGGTTGGGCGAGATCTCCAGGCCCGCGCGGATGTCGTCGCGGTCGAAGCGGCCCCGATGCAGCTCGGCCATGCGACGCTGGCCGACCGAATCCATCGACGCGAACTTCGCCTGCGCCGCGGCGATCACGCCCTCGTCCAGGTGCTTGACCAGATCACCGGCGGCGGCCCAGGCCTCCTCCTCGGTCTCGCGCACGATCACATGCAGGCGGATGCCGTACTCGAGCCGGCGTCCCTTGGCCTCGGCCGCGGCGCGCACCTCGCCGAGCTTGTCCGCGACCGCCTGCGGCGGCTCGCCCCAGGTCAGGTAGGTGTCGACCTGCTCGGCCGCGAGCTCGATCGCGGGCGCCGACGAGCCGCCGAAGAACACCGGCGGATACGGCCGATTGATCGGCGGGTACAGCAACTTGCCGCCCTTCACGCGCAATTGCTCGCCGTCGAAGTCGATGGCCTCGCCGTCGTGGCTGGCGCGCAGCACGTCGCGCCAGACCGTGAGGAACTCGGTCGACAGCGCGTAACGGGCCTCGTGCGGCAGGAACAGGCCGTCGCCGGCGAGTTCATCGGGATCGCCGCCAGTGACCAGGTTGACCAGCAGCCGCCCGCCGGAGAGCCGGTCCAGCGTCGCCGCCATGCGCGCGGACTGCACCGGCTGCACCAGTCCGGGCCGCAACGCGACGAGGAACTTCAACCGCCGCGTCGCCTCGATGAGGCTGGCCGCGACGATCCAGCTGTCCTCGCAGCTGCGTCCGGTGGGCAGCAGCACGCCCTCGTAGCCGAGGCTGTCGGCGGCGATGGCGACCTGGCGGTAGTAGTCGAAATCCGCGACGCGCGCGCCCTTGGACGTGCCGAGGTAGCGCGAATCGCCGTGCGTGGGAATGAACCAGAGGATCTTCATGGGGAGGCTCGTCGATTTACTTGGCGGCCGTGCGCACCGACTTCGGCAACGCGTCGGCGATACGGATCGGCTTGGGGATCAGCTTGAGCGCATGGAAGGCGTCGGCGATCTTCTGCTGCTCGGCCGCGATGGCCGGCGTGATCGGCTGGATGCCGTAGGCGAAGCGTCCGGCGGCGACCTCGGTCGTCGCCAGGTCCAGCCCGATCTGCGGCGCGAGCAAGGCGGCGACGGCGGCGCCGTTGTTCTCGGACCAGCGGTCGAGCCTGGCCAGTTCCTCGATGATCGCCTGCACGACCTGCGGATACTTCTCCGCGTAGCCGCGCTCGGCCAGGTAGAACTGGTGATTGGCGACGACGCCCTGGCCGTCGGCCACCACGCGAGCGCCGAGCTGACGCTCCGCCGCCGCCAGGAAGGGATCCCAGATCACCCAGGCGTCGACCGCGCCACGCTCGAACGCGGCGCGCGCGTCGGCCGGCGGCAGGTACACGACGCTGATGTCCGTGTACTTCAGGCCCTGCTTCTCCAGCAGCTTGACGAGCAGGTAGTGGACGTTGGAGCCCTTGTTCAGGACGACCTTCTTGCCCTTCAGGTCAGCGAGCGTGCGGATCGGCGAGTCCTTCGGGACGATCAGCGCCTCGGCGCTCGGCGCGGGCGGCTGGTTGGCGACGTAGACCAGGTCCGCGCCGGCGGCCTGCGCGAAGATCGGCGGCGCCTCGCCGACGGTGCCGAAGTCGATGGAGCCGACGTTCAGGCCCTCGAGCAGCTGCGGCCCGGCGGGGAACTCGGTCCACTTCACGGCGATGCCCTGCGCGCCCAGGCGCTTCTCCAGGTCGCCCTTGGCCTTGAGCACGGTCAGCGTGCCGTATTTCTGGAAGCCGATGCGGACCTCCGCGGGCTTGGCAGCGGCCGGCGATTGCGCGCTGGCGACACCGGAGAAGAGGCTGAGCGAAGCGGTCAGTGCGGCGGCGAACGCGAGCGCGCCGCGGCGGGCGAGGAAGAAGCGCATGGGGATGGTCCGGAAGTGACGGGAATGCGGGATCGACGCCGGTCGCGGCGCCGGGGCGAGGCTCAGAGCACCAGCGCGGGTCGCGTGACCGGCTCGGCCGCGCGAGGCGCCGGCACGCGGTCCAGCACCTGCGACGCGCCGGCGAGCAGGCGGCGGGCGATGTCGTCGTCGACGCGGTAGTCGCCGGCGGCGTCCTTGGCGATGTGGGCGTCGGTCGCGTAGACGCCGTCGACATGCGAGCGCGCACCGAGCGCGGACAGCACCGGCAGCAGGCCGTAATCCAGCGCCAGCAGATGCGCGAGGCTGCCGCCGGTGGCCAGCGTCCAGACGCTCTTGCCCGCGAGGCCGTCCTGCGGCAGCAGGTCGAGGAAGACCTTCAGCAGCCCGCTGTACGCGGCCTTGTAGATGGGCGTGGCGAGCACGACCACCCGGGCCTCGGCGACGGCGGCGATCGCGCCGCGGATCGCGGGATCCTCGACGTCGGCCTGCAGCAGCGGCTGCGCCGGCAGGTCGCGCAGGCGCAGCGTGCGGGTGCTCAGGCCGTGGTGATGCAGGCGCTCGGCGGCGGCGCCGAGCAGCGCGCCGGAGCGCGACTTCAGGCTCGGACTCGCGGCGACGAGCAGGACGGAGGCGGACGAAGAGGAGAACGAGGAGGCGGCGGAGGCGGTCATGGCTCGGGGAGGAAGCAGGGACCGGCTCATTCTGCGAACCGCCCTGCCCTCGCCGAACGAAGGAGATCGCCGATGCTTAGGCGCTTAGCGGCTATCGACGCCGCGGTCCGCGCTTCAAGGCCGGCGTCGCCCGCGCGCCGATGGCAACGGCGATGACGGCGCAGCCGGCGCCAGCGCCGCCTCGATCTCCCGGAGGCAGACGGTCAGGATCTCGTCGGCCAGCGGCGAGTCGTCCGGGCAGGCGCGCGACATGACGATCGCGCCGACCGCGCGCGCGAAGATGTCGAGACACCGGGCGCGGCGCTCGTCCGGCGCCGCATGTTCCAGCGAGGTGCCCTGCAGGTTCAGCGCCGCCATCAGCTGTTCGACACCGTCCGCGAAGGCGGCGCGCACGGCCTGCGTCTGACGCGCCGCGTCGCCGCCGAGCGCGGCCATCGTGCAGCCCATGCCCGGCGCGTCCCGGTGCGCCCGCGAGAGATAGAACCGGGCGAAGTCCAGCGCCGAGAGGCTGGCCGTCTGTGCCGCGGTCTGCGCGATGCCGCAGGCGGCCGATTCCGCCATCAGCTCCGCCTTGGACTGGAACTGCTTGTAGAAGCCGCCGTGCGTGAAGCCGGCCGCGGCCATCAGGTCGACGACGCCGACGCCGTCGTAACCGCGCTCACGAAACACCGCGGACGCCGTGCGGACCACGTGTTCCCGATTCGCCTGCGCTTGTGCCTTGGAGACCTTCATGACCCGCCCGTGCAGATGGATGACGACACGCCGGTCACTATACATAGATGCCGATCATCATCAAATTATTGACAATTTGGATGACAAACATAATCATTGAAAGTGATCCCTGGCCGCCCACCCGTCTCCTCGACGGGCGCCGCGGCCCGCATACAACAGGAGACAGAAGAATGCCCGCGACCCCGGTCCGACCCGCCCCCGCTCGCCCGAAACATCCGAATCGCCCCGCTCCCGACCAGGGTCGCCATCCACGCTCGCTGATCGTGCTAGTCGCCGGCCTCGCTTGCGCGAGCCTCGGCCACGCCGCGGCCTTCAAGCTCAAGGAACAGAGCGCCGCCGGCCAGGGCCGCGCCTACGCGGGCTCCATCAGCGAGGGCGGCGACGCCTCCGTGATCGCCAACAACCCGGCCGCCATGACGCTGCTGGACGGGCGCCTCTTCCAGGCAGACGCCGCGGTCGTCAACTACTCGGCCAAGTTCGAGGGCTCCGGCCGCGACGCGCTGGGCCGCCCGCTGTCGGGCGGCAACGGCGGCGACGCCGGACAGACCGCTGTCGTGCCCTCGCTGTACTTCCACACGCCGGTGACGGACCGCCTGCGCCTCGGTGTCTCGGTGACGGCACCGTTCGGCTTCAAGACCGAATACGACGACGGATGGGTCGGCCGCTACCAGGGCGTCGAGACCTCGCTGAAGGTCATCGACGTCGGCATCTCCGCCGCCTACCAGGTCAACGACGTGCTGTCGCTGGGCGCCTCGGTCTTCGCCGAACGGCTCGACGTGAAGCTGCGCAACACGGTGGACTTCGGCGCGCAGCTGGCCGCCTCGCGGGTGCCGGGCTTCCTGCCGACCAGCGCGGACGGCACGCTCGACGTGGACGGCGACAACACCGAGCTCGGCTACACGCTGGGCGCGCTGCTGCGCCCCGTCGACGGCACGACGATCGGCCTGGCCTACCGCGGCGAGGTCAAGCACAAGGCCAGGCGGGCCGACGTGCGCTTCACCATCCCGGCCGCGGCGAACGCCGTGCTGTCGGTGGCCGCGCCCAACACCTTCGTGAACACGACGGCCAGCACCGAGCTGACGATGCCCGCGTCCTGGACGCTCAGCATCAGCCAGCGGCTGAGCGATCGTTGGACGGTGATGGCCGACTACTCCCGCACCTCGTGGCGCAAGTTCGACTCGGTGGTCCTGGACTTCGCCTCCAACCTGCCCGACCAGACGCTGCACTTCGGCTACAAGGATTCGTCCTTCTACTCGGTGGGCGCGGACTACCGGATGAACGACGCCTGGACGCTGCGCGGCGGCTTCGCCTACGACCAGACGCCGGTGCCCGATGCGCTGCGCGACGTGCGCGTGCCCGATGTCAGCCGCCGCTGGCTGTCCCTGGGCGCGACCTGGCGCACCAGCAAGCAGCTGGCCTACAGCGTGGGCTACACCCACCTCTTCATCAAGGACACCAGCGTCAACCTGAGCTCGCCGTCCGCGAGCACGCTGCAGGGCAGCTACAAGGTCGGCAGCGACATCCTGGCCGTGTCGGCGCAGTACAGCTTCTAGGCCCCCTCCCGCACGCGCCGCGATCCAGCCTCCCCCGCCGATGGCGCGGAACGAGGACCACGGTTCACGCATCCAGGGGTTGTCGTGCGTTCGTTCTTGCACGGCACCCATTCGCCCCGGACGGCAACGTCCGGGGCCTTTTTTTGGTTGTTCGGCGTCAGCTCAGGCGTTCGAGCTCGCGCAGCACCTCGCCGCGCAGGTCCGCCACGGCGGCGCTCCCGCGCCCGCGCGGATGCAGCAACGGCACCTCGATGCGCCGCACGATGCGGCCCGGCGCCGCGCCCAGCACCAGCACGCGGTCGGCCAGCAGCACCGCCTCCTCCACGTCGTGCGTGACCAGGATCAGGCTGGTGCCATGTCTTGCCGCGACCTCGCGCACCAGGTCCTGCAGCCGCATCCGCGTGAACGCATCGAGCGCGGAGAACGGCTCGTCGAGCAGCAACACCCTCGGTCGCGTGTACAGCGCGCGGGCGATCGCCACGCGCTGCGCCTGGCCGCCGGACAGCTGGCGCGGCAAGGCCTCGCCCAGCTCGCCCAAGCCGACCTCGCGCAGCAGCGTGTCGACCCAGGCCTCGTCATGGCCCTGCCCCAGGTCGAAGCCGACGTTCTCGGCGACCGTCAGCCACGGGAACAGACGCGGCTCCTGGAACACCACGCCGATGTCGCGGTCCGGCCCGCGTCGCGCGCGGCCGTCCAGGCGCACCTCGCCGTCGAAGTCCGGATCCAGCCCGGCCGCGATGCGCAGCAGCGTGCTCTTGCCGCAACCGCTCGCGCCGACCAGGCCGAGGACCTCGCCGGCATGCAGATCGAAGTGGACATCCTGGAGGACCGGCGCCCGTCCGCCGCCGGCATCGCCGCGGGCCTCCACGCCGCCGCGGACAAAGCGCTTGCTGCGTACCGATACGGTCAACAAGCTCATGCCTGGCCTCCGAAGCTGTCGCGCCAATGCAGCGCGCGTTGTTCCACCCCGGCCATCAGGCTGTCGGTCAATTTGCCCAGCAGCGCCAGCAGCACGATGGCCGCCATCACCAGGTCCGCGCGGCCGGTCTCGCGACCGTCGGTGAGCAGATAGCCGAGACCGCGGCTCGCCGCGATCAGCTCCGCCGCGACCATGAACATCCAGGCCAGGCTCAGGCCATTGCGTAATCCGGTGAGCAGCGCCGGCAACGCGGCGGGCAGCAGCACGCGACGCGCGAGCGCCACCCTGCCGAGCCCGCGCAAGCGCGCGACTTCCACCAGCTTGCGGTCCACGTCGCGAAAGCCGGACGACACGCCCATGTAGACGGGGAAGAAGGCGCCGATCGCGATCAACGCGACCTTGGAGGCCTCGTCGATGCCCAGCCAGAGCAGCAGCAAGGGCACCCAGGCCAGCGACGGGATCGCGCGCAGCGCGTGGAAGCTCGGCGTCAGCACGGCCGCCGCGACACCGGACAGCCCCACCAGCGCGCCGAACAGCACCGCCAGCACGGCGCCGAGCGCGAAGCCGCCCGCCACGCGCAGCGTGCTCGCGAGCACATGCTGCGCCAGCTGGCCGTCGCGGATCATCTGCGCCAATGCGGCGATGACATCGCTGGGCGCCGGCAACAGGTTGGGCGCGATCCAGCCCGATCGCACCGCGGCCTCCGCCAGCACGAGCACCGCCACGGGCGGAAAGGCGCCAAGCAGCCATGCGGGCCATCGCCAGACCGCGGGCGATGCGGCCGATCGCGCGCGATCGGAGCTTGCCGGCTGCTCCGGCAGCACCGGTCCGAGCGAGGACACGGCCCGCGCGATGAGGTCGGGATCGGCGCTCATGCGTGCGGCCTCAGGCCTTGATCAGGCCGTTGGCGAAGCGCGTGTCGACCAGGTCCGCGATCGTGCGGTTCAGGTCCACGCCGGGCTTGACCAGCTGCTCCGCGCCCAGGATCGGCGCCGCCGCCTGCAGCGCCTTCACATGCTCGTCCGACGGCTGCGGATGCGAGAAGTCGCTGCGCAGCTTCACCTGCAGCAGCGCCACCGGCAGGCTGACCTTGGCCTCCTCGGACAGGATCTTCGCCGCCTCCGACGGATTCGCGAGTGTCCAGGCGCGCGCCCGCTCATAGGCCGCGATCACGCGCCTGACGGTCTGCGGATGACGGCCGAGGAATTCCTCGCGCACGTTCAGGAACCCGTAGGTGTTGAAGCCGACGTTGCGATACAGCAGCCTGGATCCCGCGTCGAGCTCGCTGGCCGCCATCAGCGGATCGAGTCCGGCCCACGCATCGACGCGGCCCTGCTCCAGCGCCGCGCGTCCGTCAGCGTGCTGGAGCGCGACGTGTTCGATGTCGCCGCGCTTCAGGCCCACCGTGTGCAACGCGCGCAGCAGGAACAGGTAGGGATCGGTGCCCTTGGTCGCCGCGACCTTGCGGCCCTTCAGGTCGGCGAGCGAGCGGATGCCGGAGTCCGGGCGCACGACCAGCGCCGTCCATTCCGGCCGCGAGAAGATGTAGGGCGCGCGGATCGGATTGCCGTTGGCGCGCGCCAGCAACGCGGCCAGCCCGGCCGTCGAGCCGATGTCGATGCTCCCCGCGTTGAGGTACTCCAGCGCGCGGTTGCTGCCGGCGCTCAGCACCCAGCGCACCGAGGTGCCGTCCTTGGCCAGGTCCTCCTCCAGCCAGCCGAAGCGGCGCAGCACCAGGCTGGTCGGTGAGTAGTAGGCGTAGTCGAGCCTGAGCTCCTTCGGCGCGGCACCCTGCGCCCGCGCCGAGCGCGCGGCGAGGCTGCCGGTCAAGCCCGCCGCCAGGCCGGCGCCGAGCGCCAGCGCATCGCGGCGCGTCGGGTGACGATTCTTCTTGGAGTCGGCGTTGCGGGTCATGCGACAGGCTCCGTCAATGGAATGTTCAGCGAAGTGGCGGCGGCGGTTTCCGCGGGCGAGCCGAGCCGCGCCTGTCGCCCGGCATGCGTCGCCTTCAAGCGGTCGCCGTGACCGAACAGGCGCGAGCGCAAGGTCTTCGGCGCGGCATCGATGTCGGCGCCCTCGCCCGCTTCCGGCCGGTAGCGGCCGCGGCGCCGCAGTTCCGGCACGACAAGGTCCACGACGTCGCGGAAGGTCTCGTGCGCCAGCGCGTAGGCGAGGTTGAAGCCGTCCAGGCCGGTCTCGTCCTGCCAGGCGATCAACTGGTCGGCGATCTCCGACGGATCGCCGACGAAGACCGGTCCGCGTCCGCCCAGGCCGATGAAGGCGGCCGCCTCGCCCACCGTCCAGCGCCGCGTCGGGTCCGCGCTGCTGAACGAGGCCAGCGCCGTGCGCCCCGCCTGCGTGTCGAGGTAGTCGATCGTCGCGTCCAGCGGATAGCGGCTGAAGTCGACCCCGGTCCAGCCCGACAGCAGCGCGAGCGCGGCGTCGATGTCGACGTGGCGCTTCAGGTCCTCGTGCTTCGCATGCGCCTCGGCGCTCGTCGGCGCGGTGACGATCAGCGCCTGGCCGTAGATCAGCACGTCGTCGCGCGCCCGGCCCGACTCGGCGACCGCGTCGCGCAGGCCGTCGACGTAGCCCTTCACCACGGCGGCGCTGGGGCCGCTGACGAAGACGCATTCGGCATGCCGGCCGGCGAAGGCGCGGCCGCGGCTCGAGGTGCCGGCCTGGAACAGCACCGGCGTGCGCTGCGGCGAGGGCTCGCACAGGTGCACGCCGGGCACGCGGTAGTGCTCGCCGCGGTGATGGATCGCATGGACCTTCGCCGGGTCGGTGAAGACGCGACCCGCCTTGTCGCGACGCACCGCGTCGTCCTCCCAGCTGAGTTCCCACAGCTTGTAGACGACGTCGAGGTATTCGTCGGCTAGGTCGTAGCGCTCGTCGTGCGCGCGCTGCCCGGCCTGCCCGAGGTTGCGCGCCGCGCTGTCGAGGTAGCCGGTGACGATGTTCCAGCCGATGCGCCCGCGCGTGAGGTGGTCCAGCGTCGAGATCCGGCGCGCGAAGCTGTACGGCGGCTCGTAGGTCAGCGCCACCGTCACGCCGAAGCCCAGGTGCCTGGTCGCCGAGGCCATCAGCGGCACCAGCGCCAGCGGATCGTTGAGCGGCACCTGCACCGCATGGCGCAGCGCGGCGTCGGGCGAGCCGCCGAACACGTCGTAGACGCCCAGCACGTCGGCCAGGAACACGCTGTCGAAGCCGCCGCGCTCCAGCAAGCGCGCCAGCTCGATCCAGTAGTCGGGGTCGGTGTAGCGATGCGACTCGTCGCGCGGGTGCGTCCACAGACCGGGCGACTGATGTCCCACCGTGTTCATCGCGAAGGCGTTGAACCGGATCGGCTTCGGTCCGACGGCGCTCATTGCAGGAACGCCGGCCGCGCGTAGCCGGGGAACTTCTGCTCCAGCACCGCCTTGAATTCCGGCGCGCGGAAAGCCTCCGCCAGCGCCTGGGTCCAGGGCTGCTGCCGGTCCTTGCCCTTCACCGCCAGCACCAGCATGTAGTGGTCCGGCGTCTTCTCCAGCACCAGCGCGTCGCTGAGCTTGAGCCCGCTGGAGATCGCGAAGTTGCCGTTGACGATCGCGTACTCGACGTCGTCGAGCGTGCGCGGGATCTGCGCGGCCTCGATCGGCTGCAGCTTCAGCTGAAGCGGATTGCTGGCGACATCCTTCTCGGTCACCCGGATCGGATCCGCACCGGGCTTGAGCGTCAGCAGCTTCTGCTCGGCCAGCAGCGCCAGGCCGTGCGCCAGGTTGGCGGGATCGTTGGCCAGCGTGATGCGGTCGCCCGGCTTGACCTCGGCCAGGCTCCTGCGCTTCTTCGAATAGATGCCGAACGGCGCCATCGGCCCCTGCACGACGTCCACGATGTCCAGCCCCCGGTCCTCGCGGAAGCGCTTGAGGTAGATGATGTGCTGGAAGAAGTTGGCGTCCAGCGCGCCCTGCGCCAGCGCGATGTTGGGCTGCACGTAGTCGTTGAACTCGACCAGCTTGACGCGGTAGCCGCGCTTCTCCAGCAGGGGCTTGATGCCCTGGCGCAGCACCTCGATGTTGGAGCCGGCGGTCGCGCCGATGGTGAGTTCCTTTTTGTCCTGCGCATGGACGAGGGGCACGGCGAATGCGGTGGCGGTCAGCGCGAGGGTCAGCAGCGCGCGGCGGGCAAGGGTCATCGGGAAGTCCTTGGAGGTCCGGAGAGGAGGAAGGTGGAAGGTGGAAGAGCGGGATGGCGCGGCGAGGCGCGCGGCCTTCATCGCTTGTCGAGCCGCCGCGCGACGCGCTGGCCGGTGAACTGGATCAGCTGCACGAGCGCGACGAGGATGGCGACGGTCAGCACCATCACGTCGGTCTGGAAGCGGTAGTAGCCGTAGCGGATCGCGAGGTCGCCGATGCCGCCGCCGCCGACCACGCCGGCCACCGCCGAGTACGACAGGAAGCTGATCGCCAGCACCGTCAGCGCCGCCACCAGGCCGGCGCGCGCCTCGCGCACCAGCACGCGCAGCACGATCTGCGTCTCGGAGGCGCCCATCGCCTGCGCGGCCTCGATGACGCCGCGCGGCACCTCGCGCAGGCACTGCTCGACCAGGCGCGCGAAGTACGGGATGGCCGCGAAGGACAGCGGCACCGCGGCCGCCAGCGGTCCGATCGAGGTGCCCGCGATCACGCGCGTGACCGGCACCAGCGCGACCAGCAGGATGATGAACGGGAAGCTGCGCACGGTGTTCACCACCGCGTTGATCAGGCGGTGCAGCAGCGCGGCGCCGCGCAGCGCGGACAGCGACTGGCCCGGGCTCAGCAGGAACAGCAGCACGCCCAGCGGTCCGCCGAACAGCACGGCCGCGCCCAGGCCGATGGCCAGCATCAGGCCGGTCTGGCCCAGCGCGACCCCGATCTCGGGCAGCAGCTCGACGAGGTTCTCAAGCATGGCGAACCTCCCGGCGGCCGATCGACGCGATGACCGCGGAGGTCTCGGCGGCCGAGGCCTCCAGCGCGGCCAGGCTCGCCGCCTGGCGCTGCAGCCGGGCGAGCTCCAGGCCGAGCGGCGAGCGGGCCAGGCGCGTGGCGTCGGCGACCTCGAACTGCTCGACCAGCCGGCCGTCCGCAATGACGGCGGCGCGGCGGCACAGCGCCTGCACGACCTCGAGTTCGTGCGTGACGATCACGATCGTGACGCCCAGCCGCGCGTTGACATCGGCCAGCGTTGTGAGCAGCTCCCGGGTGGTCCCGGCGTCCAGCGCCGAGGTCGGTTCGTCGCACAGCAGCACGTCGGGCTGCGGCGCCAGCGCCCGCGCGATCGCCACGCGCTGCTTCTGTCCGCCGCTGAGCTGCGCCGGATGGTGATCGGCCTTGTCGGCCAGGCCGACCAGCGCCAGGCATTCCGCGACGCGGTCGGCGATCTCGCGCCGCGAGCGTCCCGCGTGCAGCCGCAGCGGGAAGGCGACGTTTTCCGCCGCCGTGGCGTTCTGCAGCAGGTTGAACTGCTGGAAGATCATGCCCAGGCGCTGCCGCTCGCGGCGGAGCTCGGCCGGCTTCAGCGCGGTCAGGTCGCGGCCGGCGAGATGCACGCGGCCGGCATCCGGACGTTCGAGCAGGTTGATCAGCCGCAGCAGCGTGGACTTGCCCGCGCCGCTCCGGCCGATCAGGCCGAGGATCTCGCCGGCGCGCACGGACAGGCTCACGTCGCGCACGGCCTCGAAGCGCCGCCCATCGGGCAGCGCGAAGGATTTGGACACGCCATCAAGGCGGATCAAGGGCTCGCTCCGGGGATCGCTCATCGAGTCCTCCGCGATCAGGAGTACGCCGTCGGATCGGGGATCCGGCCGTCGAGGAAGAAGCGTCCGAGGTCGCGCAGCTTGTAGTCGACCGGGTCGTGCAGCGTGTGCACGCGCGCGTTGCGCCAGAAGCGGTCGAGGCCGAACTCGGCGGACGTGCTGCGCGCCCCGGTGAGCTCGAACAGCTGGCTGCCGACCTCCACCCCGGCGCGGTGCGCCAGCACCTTGGCCTCGGCGCCCGCCAGGGCGACCTCGCCGCGCTCCTGGGCGGTCAGCGCGTCGCCGCGCTCGAGCGCGCGCCGCAGCAGGTCGACCGCGTCGGCCGACACGGCCTGCGCCGCCCTCACCTTCAGCCACAGGTCGCCATAGCGGTGCTGCACCAGCGGGTCGTCCACCGCGCGCGCCACGCCCGAGGCCGCCCAGGCCCGACCGCGCGTCGCCGTATAGCGGCGCGCCTCGTCGAAGGCCCCTTCGGCCAGTCCCAGGTAGAGGTGGGTCATGATCAGCTGCGCGATCTGCGAGCGCAGCGTCGCGCGCGGCGTCGGCGCCTGGCCGGGCACCTGCAGCAGCTCCTCGTCGTCCAGCCGCACCGCGTCGAAACGCACCGTGCCGCTGTCCGTCTGGCGCTGGCCGAAGGCGTCCCAGTCCTGGTCGACGCGCACCCCGTCGCGCCGTGTCGGCACGATGCCGATCAGGAAACCGCCGTCGGCGGTCGTCGCGGACACGGTGAGGCGGTCCGAGCCCAGCGCGCCCGAGCAGAAGCTCTTCAGGCCGTCCAGGCGCCAGCCCGCGCCGTCGCGCGTGGCGCTCAGCCGCGTGTCCGCGGGATTGAGCGCATTGCCCCAGAACAGGCGTTGCTCGGCCGTCTCGCGCAGGTGACGCGCCCCGTGGGCCGTCGCGGCCGGCCCGCCGTACAGCGACACGCCGTAGAGCTGCAGGTGATGGAAGGCCAGCACGTGCGCCAGCGCGCTGTCGACGCGGGCGATCCGGCGCACGGCCTCGAAGAAGGCGGGGACGCCGCCGCCCAGTCCGCCGAGCGCCTCGGGAATCGTCAGCGCGAGCAGGCCGCTAGCGCGGATGAGTTCGCGCTGCTCGGCGGCGTGGCCGCCCTCGCGGTCGCGCTGCACGGCCGTGGCGGCCAGTTGCTCGACCAGTCGGTCAAGCCCTGGCCCCAGGACCTCGGCGAGGGAAGCTGGGGCCGGGCTCGTCGCAGGACTCGCGGGCGGAATCGGCGCCGACGTCGAGGGTGGACGCGTCGACGAGGAAGGAGAAGTCGGGGTGGCGTCGTCGGGACGCCGCAGCACGGGAGTGGTCATCGGCGGGGAGGAACTCGAGCGCTGGGATGCGCGATGGCGTCGAGTGTTCCTGTCCGTCCGCGCGGACCGAAGCGAGAAATTCGTCTGTGCTTATGCGCTCGCGCTCATGCGCTCATGCGCTCATGCGCTCATGCGCTCATGCGCCTATGCGCCTAGGCGCTCAGCCAGGTGCAATCGTTCTTGGCCGCCTGCGCGTTGCTCTGGATGCCGACGTCCTGCGCGAGGAGCTGCCGCATGCGCTGCGCCCATTGCTCGACGTGGCGCTTGTCGGGATGCCACGGCCCCGCGGCGTCCCCGCCGCTGGTCAGGTTCGCGTGCTTCGTGTAGACGACGCGCCAGAGCGTCTGCTTGAGGTCGCTGGCATTCATGGGGGGCCAGTATTCCCACGGCGCCCCGTCCCGCGCGAGAGGGCTTCGTCCCCAGTTCCTGTCGGTCGTTGCCCTACATCGGGGCGCGCCGTGCCGAAGTGGCGCCCCGGGCTTGCCCCAGGCCAGTGCGCGACGGCGGCCTGTTAATCTTCCATTCATGAACCTGCTCCTCGCCGAAGACGACGCGATCCTGGCCGACGCCCTGTGCGAACAGATGCGCGCCAGCGGCTTCACCGTGGAGCACGCGCCCAACGGCGCGGTGGCGCAGTACCTGCTGGCCAAGCAGCAATTCGACGTGGTCGTGCTCGACCTGGGCCTGCCGATGGTGGGCGGCATCGAGGTCCTCAAGCAGTTGCGCCTGACCGATGCCTCGCTGCCGGTGCTGATCCTGACGGCGCTGGACAGCCTGGAGGACCGCGTGGCCGGACTGAACGCCGGCGCGGACGACTACCTGACCAAGCCCTTCGATTTCCCCGAGCTCGAAGCCCGGCTGCGCGCGCTGCTGCGCCGCAGCCGTGCGCTGAAGGCCAGCACCGAGCTGGGCCAGCTCAGCATGCAGCGCGAGACCCGCAGCGCGCAGGTGCGCGGCGAGATGCTGGAGCTCAGCCCGCGCGAGTTCGACCTGCTGGACCTGCTGCTCACGCACCAGGGCCGCGTGATCACCAAGGAGCAGATCAACCAGGCCTGGTCGGGCGACCGCAACGGCGGCGCCGCGACCCCGGCCGGCACGGCGGACGGCGGCGCGGCCACCAACGCCGTCGAGGTCTACATCCACCGCCTGCGCCGCAAGCTCGAGGGCGCGCAGGTCGCCATCCGCACCGTGCGCGGCCTGGGCTACCTGCTCGAGCTGGAACGGGCCTGAGCGCGCGACGCCCGACGCCCAACGCCCTCGCCCCCGCCCTCGCCTGCCGCCCGCCCCACCGCCCTCGCCTGTCCGCCATGGGCCCCTCCCGCTTCTCCCTCAAACGCCAGCTGCTGCTGTGGCTGCTGCTGCCGCAGCTCGTGCTGTGGCTGGCCGGCGCGGTCTTCAGCTACCGGCTCGCGGGACGCTACGCCAACGAGGCGGTCGATGCCACGCTGCTGCAGGCCACGCGCTCGCTCGCGCGCCAGGTCAAGCCCATGGGCAACGGCCTGCTGATCGACTTCCCGCGCGCCGCGCAGGACGTGCTCGAGGCCGACCCCAGCGACAAGCTGCTCTACACGGTCAGCTCGCCGCCGGGCAAGTTCATCCTCGGCAACCGCAACCTGCCGAGCCCGCCGGCGGCGCCCGCCAGTCCGCCGCTGGGCCAGGCGCAGTTCTACGACGGCGAGATCGACGCCGGGGAGGCGCGCACCGCCTCGCCGGTGCGGGTGGCCGCGCTGTACCTGCAGTTCGGCGAGAACCCCAAGGCGCAGCAGACGATGCTGGTGCAGGTGGCGCGCTCCAGCGCCAACCGCGAGCTGCTCGCGCGCCGGCTGCTGATCGACACCATGCTGCCGCTGTCCATCCTGATCGTGCTGATGAGCATGATCGTGTGGGCCGGCGTCGGCGCCGGGCTGGCGCCGATCGCGCGCTTGCGCGGCCTGGTCGAGGGTCGCCGGCCGAACGACCTGCGCCCCATCGAGCTCGATGCCGCGCCGCAGGAGCTGCGCTCGCTCGCGCAGGCGATCAACGACCTGCTCGAGGCCGTCAGCCACAACGTCCAGGGCCAGCGCCGCTTCATCAGCGACGCCGCGCACCAGCTGCGCACGCCGCTGGCCGGCCTGAAGAGCCAGAGCGAGCTCGCGCTGGCCGAGGCGCCGCCCGGCCCGCTGACGATGCGCCTGGCCCGCGTGCACGAAAGCGCCACGCGCAGCGCCCACCTGGTCAACCAGTTGCTGGCGCTGGCACGCACCGAGCCGGAATCGCTGACGCGGCAGACGCCGGTGCGCTTCGATCTCGGCCGGCTGGCCCGCGAGGTCACCGCCGAGCTGGTGCCGCGCGCGCTCCAGCAGAACGCCGACCTGGGCTACGACGGCCCGGACTGCGATCCGGAATGCGCGTCGGCCTCGCAGCTGGAGGAGTCCGCGGGCGACCACCGCGAGCCGGGCGGACGAGCGGACCGGCGGGACGCGGACGGCGCCGATCATCCGGTCGAGGTCACCGGCATCCCGCTGCTGTTGCGCGAGGCCCTGGTCAACCTGGTCGACAACGCGCTGCGCTACGCCGGCCGCGGCGCGCGCGTGACGGTGCAGGTGCGCGGCGGCCCGGACCGCGCGGAACTCATCGTCACCGACAACGGCCCCGGCATCCCGCCCGAGCTGCGCGAGCAGGTCTTCGAACGCTTCTTCCGCGCCACCCACGAGGGCAACGGCTGCGGACTCGGCCTGGCGATCGTCAAGGAGATCGTCGAGCGCCACGGCGGCCGCATCGCCCTGTCAGGTGCCCAACCGCGCGGCCTGCGGGTCACGCTGGACCTGCCGCTCGCCACGGCCTGAGAACCCACGAGCCCTTGGCCTGGGAACGGCCTCCCGGTCAGGCGCCAATGCGCTGCAGGCCCCGCCGCAGCGCCGCGTCGGTTGCCCCTGTGCGCCCTGTTGTGCGCGCCAACGCACCAAGACCGCCCCGAACGCGCGCCCCTCGCCCGAACGACATGTCCCGCATGCACCACAACGCTAGTGGTAAGCACCAATATAGTTTCATTAATGGAAAATTAAAGTTCAGCCCGCATGCAAGAAAGATAAACGTCCGATTAACGGCGGCACGCCAGGAGCGCCGTGACCGGATCAACACTGGAGACTGAACATGACCCGCACCGCTTCGCGCGTTCGCGCCACCACGCTTTCCACCCTCTCCGCCGCCGCCGGCCTGCTGATGGCCGCCGGGTCCGCCCAGGCCCTGGACTACACCGGCTACTTCCGCGCCGGCCCCGGCGGCACCACCGACGGCGGCGCCAGCCGCGCCTGCTACGCCCTGAACGGCGGCACGGCCGGCATGAAGTACCGCCTCGGCAACGAGTGCGACATCTACGGCGAGTTCCAGCTCGCCCAGGGCTTCAAGAAGGACGGCATCGACTACAAGGTCGTGCTGATGACGGACTACTTCAACCCGCATTCGGACGCCGACGACGCCAAGCACCTGCGCCTGGCGCAGATGTACGCCGAGGCCAAGGGCTTCGACTTCGCCCCCGAGGCCACCGTCTGGGCCGGCAAGGAACGCGGCCGCCGGGGTGACGTCCACATCGTCGACACCTACTTCACCGAGATGGCCGGCATCGGCGCCGGCTTCAAGGGACTGAACGTCGGCCCGGGCAAGCTCGGCGTCGCGTACTACACCAACGACAAGGACAACAACCAGCGTCCGGCCCATCGCGGCAACGTCGAGTACGTCGACATCAACTCCAACACCAACGGCACGCTGGCCTTCTTCGGCACCGTCACCAAGTCGCAGTTCGACGGCGGCACCAACGGCTGGGGCCTGACCGCCAAGCATGTGCAGGCCAAGCTGTTCGGCAGCGACTTCAACAACGTGCTGTGGGTGCAGTACGCGCAGGGTTCCACCGGGCTGAATTCCAACTTCGGCAACCAGACCGACACCTCCGCGGCCAAGAAGTTCCGCGTGGTCGAATCGGTGAACTTCCAGCAAGGCGCCTGGGGCGGCATGGGCATGCTGCTGTGGGCCAACGAGAAGGACAACGCCGGCAAGGCCACGGTGTCCACCTCGGTCGGCGGCCGCCTGTCCTACGGCGTGACCCGCAACTTCAAGCTGCTGGGCGAAGCCGGTGTCTCGCAGTACAAGCCCGACGGCGGCCAGCGCGCGCGCCTGACCAAGGTGACCTTCGCGCCGACGCTGTCCACCGGCCCGGCGCTGATGGACCGACCCGAGTTCCGCCTCTACGTCACCCATGCGAAGTGGAACAAGGCCGCGGGCAACGTGACCGGCGTGGCCGGCTACGACGGCGAGACCTCGGGCACCAGCTTCGGCGCCCAGGTCGAGGTCTGGTTCTGACGGACGTTTCCCGGCGGGCGCCTGGCGACCCGCATCGTCCGACATCCCATGACAACATCGCCCCATGACCCGACACAGCGACGGCCCCCAGGCCATCACGGTGCCGGGCCCGGTTCAAGACACGAATCCAGACAAGATGGAGACCACGGAATGATGAAGCTCAAGCAACTGTCCCAGGCCGCCGCGCTGTGCGCGCTGATGGCCGCCGGCGCGGCCCAGGCCGGCGAGGTCGAGGTGCTGCACTGGTGGACCAGCGGCGGCGAGGCCAAGGCCGCCACCGCGCTCAAGGCTACGCTGCAGCAGCAGGGCCACACCTGGAAGGACTTCGCGGTGGCCGGCGGCGGCGGCGACTCCGCGATGACGGTGCTGAAGTCGCGCGTGGTGTCGGGCAACGCCCCGGCCGCGGCGCAGATCAAGGGCCCGTCGCTGCAGGAATGGGCGGCCGAGGGCGTGCTGACCAACGTCGACGCCGTGGCCAAGGCCGGCAAGTGGGACGAGGTCATCCCGCCGGTGGTCGCCGGCATCATGAAGGCCAAGGGCCACTACATCGCCGCGCCGGTCAACGTGCACCGCGTGAACTGGCTGTGGGTCAACCCCGAGGCGCTGAAGAAGGCAGGCGCCAAGCTGCCCACGACCTGGGACGAGTTCTTCGTCACCGCCGAGGCGCTGAAGAAGGCCGGCATCATCCCCGTGGCCCACGGCGGCCAGAACTGGCAGGACTTCACCACCTTCGAATCGGTGGCGCTGGGCGTCGGCGGCGCGGACTTCTACAAGAAGGCGCTGGTGCAGCTCGATCCGGCCACGCTGACCGGTCCGCAGATGGAGAAGGTGCTGGCCACCTTCAAGCGCATCAAGGACTACACCGACAAGAACGCCAACGGCCGCGACTGGAACCTGGCCACCGCGATGGTGATCAAGGGCGAGGCCGGCATGCAGCTGATGGGCGACTGGGCCAAGGGCGAGTTCGTCGCCGCGGGCAAGACGCCGGGCAAGGACGTGCTGTGCGTCGCCGCGCCGGGCACGCAGAAGTCCTTCACCTTCAACATCGACTCCTTCGCGCTGTTCAAGCTGAAGAACGCCGCCAACGAGAAGGCCCAGCAGGACCTGGCCGCGACGCTGATGTCGCCGAGCTTCCAGGAGCTGTTCAGCCTGAACAAGGGCTCGATCCCGGTGCGCACCGACGTCAAGATGGACAAGTTCGACGACTGCGCCAAGCAGTCGGCCAAGGACTTCGCCGAAGACGCCAGGTCGGGCACCCTGGTGCCCTCGATCGCGCACGGCATGGCCGTGCCGTCGGCGGCCGAAGGCGCGATGAAGGACGTCGTCAGCCAGTTCTGGAACAGCGACAAGATGACGGCCAAGGACGCCCAGACGCGCCTGGCCGCCGCCGCCAAGACGAAGTAATCCGTCGGCGGCAAGCCCCCGCGGGGGCGGTCCCTCATCCGGCCCGCCCCCGCCCCCCGCCCCCCCGTTTCTCCCCGACGCGCCGCCCGCGGCGCGCGTCACAGCAGGTCCGCTCCTCCGCATGTCCGCTTCCCGAGCCCCTCGCAGTCCCTGGCTTCCCAAGCTGGTGGTCGCGCCGACCTTCCTCGTCTCCTTCCTCTTCATCTACGGCCTGATGGCGTGGAACGGCTACCTGTCGCTGTCCGCGTCGCGGCTGCTGCCGAACTACGAGTTCGTCGGCCTGGACCAGTACCGCGCGCTGTTCGACAACGAGCGCTGGTGGCTGGCGCTGACCAACCTCGGGATCTTCGGCGCGCTGTTCATCGGCGGCGCGATGGCCGTGGGCCTGCTGCTGGCCATCCTGCTGGACCAGAAGATCCGCGGCGAAGGCGTGCTGCGCACCGTGTACCTGTACCCGATGGCGCTGTCCTTCATCGTCACGGGCACGGCCTGGAAGTGGATCCTCAACCCCGGCCTGGGCATCGAGCACCTGATGCAGCAATGGGGCTTCGAGAATTTCAGCTTCGGCTGGCTGGTCGATCCGGACATGGCGATCTACTGCATCGTCATCGCCGGCGTGTGGCAGTCGTCGGGGTTCGTGATGGCGCTGTTCCTGGCGGGACTGCGCGGCATCGACGACGCCATCATCAAGGCCGCGCAGGTCGACGGCGCCTCGCTGCCGCGCATCTACTGGCGCATCATCATCCCGACGCTGCGGCCGGTGTTCTTCTCGACGCTGATGGTCGTGGCCCACATCGCCATCAAGAGCTTCGACCTGGTGATGGCGCTGACCGCCGGCGGCCCCGGCTACGCCACCGACCTGCCCGCGACCTTCATGTACACGATGGCGTTCTCGCGCGGCCAGATCGGCCTGGGCGCCGCCAGCGCCACCATGATGCTGGCCACGATCGCGGCCATCGTCGTGCCCTACCTCTATTCCGAGCTCCGCACCAAGCGCTGAACGCGCTGGGACCGCAGCAACCGCGAGCCGACGCCCCATGAGTGCCCTCCCCTTCCCGTCCCCTTCCGCCTCCCGAGCCCGGAGCCTGACCGCGCAGCGCGTGCTGCTGTGGGCCGTGCTGGCGGTGTTCGCCTTCTTCTTCCTGATGCCGCTGTACGTGATGGTCAGCACCTCGCTCAAGAGCATGGACGAGGTGCGCAACGGCACCCTGCTGTCGATGCCGCTGGCGCCGTCGCTGGACGCCTGGGCCAAGGCCTGGACCAGCGCCTGCACCGGCACCGACTGCGGCGGCCTCAAGCCCTTCTTCATGAACTCGGTGCTGATGGTCGTGCCGGCGGTGCTCATCTCGACCGCGCTGGGCGCCATCAACGGCTACGTGCTGACCAAGTGGCGCTTCCGCGGCAGCGAGCTGATGTTCGGGCTGCTGCTGTTCGGCGTGTTCATGCCCATGCAGGTCGTGCTGCTGCCGATGAGCCAGGTGCTGGGCACGCTGGGCATCGCCAGCTCGGTCTGGGGCCTGATCCTGGTCCACATCCTGGCCGGCATGCCGTCCACGACGCTGTTCTTCCGCAACTACTACGCCGGCCTGCCCGATGAGCTCATCAAGGCGGCGACGCTGGACGGCGCCTCGTTCTGGCAGATCTTCTGGCGCATCGTGGTGCCGCTGTCCACGCCCATCCTGGTCGTGACGCTGATCTGGCAGTTCACCTCGATCTGGAACGACTTCCTGTACGGGGTCGTGTTCTCCGGCGCCGACAGCAAGCCCATCACCGTGGGGCTGAACAACCTGGCCAACACGTCCAGCTCGGTCAAGGAATACAACGTGGACATGGCCGCGGCGCTGATCGCCGCGCTGCCGACGCTCGTGGTCTACGTGGTCGCGGGCAAGTACTTCGTGCGCGGGCTGACCGCCGGCGCCGTCAAGGGTTAAGAGGAGTCAAGCATGGGCGCGCTCGCCATTTCTCAAGTCCGCAAGAGCTACGGCTCGGCCGACATCCTCAAGGGCATCGACCTGTCGATCGAGGCCGGGGAGTTCCTGATCCTGGTCGGCCCGTCGGGCTGCGGCAAGTCGACGCTGCTGGCGATGATCGCCGGGCTGGAGCATCCGACCTCGGGCAGCATCCACATCGGGGACCGCGACGTCACCTACGCGCCGAGCAAGGACCGCGACATCGCGATGGTGTTCCAGAGCTACGCGCTCTACCCCAACATGAACGTGGCGCAGAACATCGCCTTCGGGCTGGAGATGCGCAAGGTGCCCAAGGCGCAGCGCGAGCAGACCGTGCAGCGCGTGGCGAAGATGCTGCAGATCGACCACCTGCTGGACCGCAAGCCCGGCCAGCTGTCCGGCGGCCAGCGCCAGCGCGTGGCGATGGGCCGCGCGCTGGCGCGCGATCCCAAGCTGTTCCTGTTCGACGAGCCGCTGTCCAACCTCGACGCCAAGCTGCGCATCGAGATGCGCGCCGAGATCAAGCTGCTGCACCAGCGCACCCGGACCACCACGGTCTACGTCACCCACGACCAGGTCGAGGCGATGACGCTGGGCGACCGCATCGCGGTGATGCGCGACGGCCTGGTGCAGCAGTTCGGCACGCCGGAGGAGATCTACACCCGGCCGGCCAACCGCTTCGTGGCCGAGTTCATCGGCTCGCCGACGATGAACTTCGCCAGCGCCGAGCGCGCGGGCGGCGGCCTGGCCGCGCAGGGCGTGACGCTGCCGGTGAACGCGGCGCAGCAGGCCTCGATCGACGCGGCCGGCGGCGTGCTCTACGGCGTGCGGCCGGAGCACATCCGCCTGGCCGATGCCACCGACGGCGGCGTGCCGGGCGTGCTCAAGATGAGCGAACCGACGGGGCCGGAAACCTATCTGCTGGTCGATACCCCGATGGGCGCGATGACCGCGCGCGTCGCGGGCAATCCGCACCTCAAGGCCGGTGACCCGGTGCGGCTGCAGTGGGCGGCGGAGTCGGCCCATCTGTTCGACGCGAAGGACGAGCGCCGCCTGGCGTGACGCCCGCCGACGGGCCGGACGTCCCGGCCGGTCCCGCCGGTCCCGCCGGTCCCATCGGGCCGGACGGGCGCATCCGCAGCCACAAGGTCTGCGCCGCGAGCACCGCGGCCAATCCCAGCGCGATCCAGGCGGAGCCGTCGGAGCCGGTCATGGGCGAGGCGGTCTGCTTGACGTGGACGCCGACCAATCCCCAGATCGCGGCCAGCGCATAACCCAGCGCCGCCGGCCCGGTCCCCGGCGCATGCAGACGCGCGTTCGCCACCAGCAGCAGCAACGCGGCCAGCGCCCACAGCACCAGCGTCCAGGGCAGTTGGTCCTGCGTCGGCAGCATCTGCGTCGCAACGACCGTCTGCGCGGTGTCGAGGAACGCCGCCAGCGACAGCCAGCCCGCATGCAGCGCCAGCGGGAACACCACCAACCACGATTGCGCGCCGCGCGGCACCGCGCGCGCCAGCAGCATCAGCGCCCACAGCAGGCAGACCAGGGCGCCCCAGATCACGGCCAGCGCCAGCGCGAACCACTGCTGCGAGAAGACGATCATCCAGCTGGCCGTCAGACCGAATCCGGCCACCACGAGCCAGTGGCAGCGATGCGAGTCGCGACGGCCTTCGCGGTCAGGCACCGGCCGGCCCCGCAGCAGCCACACGGCGGCCACCAGGTCGAGCAGGAAGATCACCCCCCAGATCGAGAAGGCATACCCGTCGGCGACGAGGAGCGTCGGGAAGCGGTCGGAGATCGTGCCGTTGTCGGGGCCGAAGACGCCGCGCTGGGACGCCCAGGCCACCAGGGGCATGGACAGCGCGCTGAGGAGGACGAGGAGCTGGAGCATGGCCCATCATGGGCAAGGCGCATTCCGACTGCCACGAACGCGGGAATGACTGGGTTTGCATACAGCTTATGATCCGGCGCCATGAGCCTCGCCGACGTCTTTGCCGAACTGAATCCCGAGCAGCGCGCCGCCGTCGAGCACGGGCTGGACGAGGCCGCCGGCGGCGGACACGGCCCACTGCTCGTGATCGCCGGGGCGGGCTCGGGCAAGACGAAGACACTCGCGTCGCGCGTGGCGCGGCTCATCCAGTCCGGCGCCGATCCGCAACGGCTGCTGCTGCTGACCTTCTCGCGCCGCGCCGCCGGCGAGATGGAGCGACGCGCCGGCCGCGTCCTGCATCGGGCCATGGGCCTGCGCGCGACGCAGGCGCCGCCGCGTTTCCCCTGGGCGGGCACCTTCCACGGCGTCGGCGCGCGGCTGCTGCGCGAGTACGCGCATCGCATCGCCCTCGCGCCCAACTTCACCATCCTGGACCGCGCCGATGCCGAGGACCTGATGGGCCTGCAGCGCCAGACGCTGGGCCTGGCCGACACCATCGACCGCTTCCCGTTGAAGTCGACCTGCCTGAGCATCTACTCGCGCGTGGTCAACAGCGAGGCGCGCCTGGATCAGGTCCTGCAGGAGCACTTCCCGTGGTGCTTCCCGGTCCACGACGAGCTCAAGCGCCTGTTCAAGGCCTACGTCCGGGAGAAGCAGCAGCAGCAACTGCTCGACTACGACGACCTGCTGCTCTACTGGGCCGAACTGATGAGCGACGACGGCCTGGCCGCGGAACTCGGCGAGCGCTTCCAGCACGTGCTGGTCGACGAGTACCAGGACACCAACCGGCTGCAGGCGACGATCCTGAAGCGCCTCAAGCCGCGCGGCGACCGGCTGACGGTGGTCGGCGACGACGCGCAGGCGATCTATTCGTTCCGCGCGGCCGAGGTGCGCAACATCCTGGAGTTCCCCGCGCAGTTCGACCCGCCCGCGCGCGTGGTCGCGCTGGAGCGGAACTACCGCTCGACGCAGCCCATCCTCGACGCGTCCAACGCGGTGATCGCGATGGCGCGCGAGCGCCACGAGAAGCGCCTGTGGACCGACAAGGCCTCGAGCGAACGGCCGCAGTTGGTCAGCGTCGAGGACGAGGCGCGCCAGGCCGTCTGGGTCGCGGACAAGGTGCTCGAGCGCCGCGAGCAGGGCCTGAAGCTGACGCGCCAGGCGGTGCTGTTCCGGACCTCCAGCCATGCGGCGCCGCTGGAGCTCGAGCTGACCCGACGCAACATCCCGTTCGTGAAGTTCGGCGGGCTGAAATTCCTCGAGAGCACCCATGTGAAGGACGTGCTGAGCGTGCTGCGCTGGGCGGAGAACCCGCGCGGACGGCTGGCCGGATTCCGGGTGGCGCAGTTGCTGCCGGGCTTCGGACCCGCGAGCGCGAGACGGCTGCTGGACGCGATGTCGCCGTCGGCCGACCCGGCACAGGCCCTGCGCGCGTTCGAACCGCCGCGCGCGGCGGCCGCCGCGTGGGCCGACCTGCGCGAACTGATGCTGCGGCTGCTCGCCGGATCGGAATGGCCGCTGGACCTGGAAGAGGCGGTGGCCTGGTACGCCCCTCACCTGGAACGGCTGCACGACGACGGGCCGGTGCGCCTGGCCGACCTGGAGCAGCTCGCGCGGATCGCGCAGGGCCACGGTTCGCGGGAACGTTTCCTGACCGAGCTGACGCTGGACCCGCCCGAGGCGAGCAGCGACGAGTCCGGCGTGCCGTTGAAGGACGAGGACTACCTGATCCTGTCGACCATCCATTCCGCCAAGGGGCAGGAATGGAATGCGGTGTACCTGCTGAATTGCGTGGACGGCTGCATGCCGGCGGACCTGAGCACGGGCGCGCAGGCGCAGATCGAGGAGGAGCGGCGCCTGCTCCACGTCGCGATGACGCGGGCGAAGGACCACCTGGCGGTGATGGTGCCGCAGCGCTTCTACGTGACGCAGCAGGCGCGGCATGGGGACCGGCACCTCTATGCGAGCGTGTCGCGTTTCCTGCCCGGCAAGGTGGTGCGCCACTTCGAGAAGGTCGGTCCGGCGGACCAGGTGCAGGCGCCGCTGCCGGAGCTGGTGAAGCCGGCGATGGACGTCGCGGCGAGGCTGCGCAAGGCCTGGGACTGAGCGCGCGTCTCCCCCTTCCGGCGGACTGACTCCCCCGCGATCGACCTGCTCGGCGCGCGTAACGCACGTTACGGCAAGCCCGGATGGCGGTCCGTCGCGAAGAACTTAAACTTCGCGACGGTCAAACCCTGACCCTGCCCGCCCGGACCACCACCGGATCCAGCCCGCCAGCCCCGCCCGACCGCCGTGACGATCCGCGACACCGTTCTCCGCACTCTTGCCCACACCAACTGGAAGCTCGCGCTGCCGGCGCTGATCCTCACCTGCGGTTGCCTGATCGTGGAGGCCGCGAGCGACGATCCCGAAGTCGTCGTCCCGACCTCCAAGCCGACGACCGCCGCGATCAGCCCGTCCGGCATCGTGACCCCGGCGCCGCTCCCGGCTTCCGGCCCGGGCCCTGCGCAGCCGTCAACACCGGTGTCGTCGCCGCAACTCGCGCAAGCGCCGACGGGCGCCGTCGTCGCCCCGGCCGCGCCGGTCGACGAGCCCCTGATGAAGCTGCCGGTCAACGCCCGCCACATGCTGGTCATCGACGACAGCGGCCGCGTGCTGATGGCCAAGGACGCGGACGCCGTCGTGCCGATCGCCTCGCTGACGAAACTGATGACGGCCATGGTCGTGCTGGACGCCAACCCGGACATGCGCGAGGAGATCCGCATCGACGACGCCGACGTCGACCGCCTCAAGCACAGCAAGTCGCGCGTGCGCGTCGGCGCCACGATGAGCCGCGAGGCCGCGCTGGAACTGGCGCTGATCTCGTCCGAGAACCGCGCTGCGTCGGCGCTGGCCCGCCACTACCCCGGTGGCCTGCCGGCCTACGAGGCCGCCGTCACCGCCAAGATCCGCGCGCTGGGCCTGACGCACACGGCGCTGGCCGACCCGACCGGCCTGTCGCCCCACAACACCTCGACGGCCGCCGAGGTCGCCCGCATCGCCGCCGCCGCGGCGCGTTATCCGGCGATCGCGCGCATCAGCAGCGACAAGTCCAGCGAGGTCGAGGTCAACGGCCGGCCGCGCGAACTGCGCAACACCAACCACCTGGTCGGCGCCAAGGGCTGGGACATCCGCCTGTCCAAGACCGGCTACACCGAGGAAGCGGGCCGCTGCCTGGCGATGCGGATGAAGAGCGGCGGCCAGACCATCACGGTCGTGCTGCTGGACGCCGACGGCTCCGCGCAGCGGCTGCGCGATGCGGCGGCGATCCGCAAGTCGCTCGCCAAGATCGCGGCGCTCTGAGGTTCGAGTCCCCGGCCGGGCTCATTGCAGTTCCGGTGGGAGGAAGATCGCGTGAACACCGCGATCCCGGACCAGATGGAGCAGACGCAGCGCCGGCCCATGCGGCCGGCCCAGCCCCTGTTCCCAACGTCGCAGCCGCCTGGGCGTGGTCGCAATCAGTACAGCGAAATGGGGGAGCTCCAGGCTGTTCCGCTCCCGGATAGCCCGCACCTCGTTCGGGAGCAGCGGATCGGGCATTTGCAGGCCGTCGATCTCGTAGCCGCGGCGGTCTTCATCGCTGATCCATCCCGCTCGATGCCACTGACGTCCCTCGTTCAGCAATCGCTCCACCAAGGCCGACTTCCGTTTACGCATCACACGTCACCTCATTCAAAGTTCCCTGCTCCACTGCATCGTCGCGCTCCCTGACCGACATCGCCGTCAGTGCCTTCGCGTGACGCCTGATCAGCTTGAGTGAATCGATCTCGACGTTCTCCCGCTCGTTCTTCGCAAAGCCCTCAATGAAGAACCACGGCCCGTCTGCGCGCCGGGCGACCATCACCCGATAGCCCTCACGCTTACCCGCACCGGATCGTCCGATCCGCTTCTTGAAGAGTCCACCACCCAGACTCGCGTCGATGAGGCCGCGTTCCATCTCCGCCACGGCGCGGCACAGCTCTTCTTCTGCGCAAGGCCTGGCGGCGCATCCAGCGCTGGAATCCTCCGACGAGATAGACAGCATTGGCCCGTTTCATGGGCGGTATCACGCTTGGACGGTCGCCACTCATGGAAAGACGTCCGCCAGCCCGCGATCGCGCACCATGCGAAGCAGCCTGAGCTCGGGTCCCTTCGGCCCCTTGCCGAGGCCTAACTCCCAGCGCCGCAGTTGGCGTGCCGACGTGTTGAAGATGCGCGCCAGCGTGTACACGCTGAAGGTCGAGGCCTCCCGGATGACGCGGAAGTCGTCCGCCTTGAGCGGCTCCGGCGAAGTCATGGCGATCTGCTCCATCGCCTGCAGATCCTCATCGCTGCAGGCTCCGCAGGCATGAAGCTCGCGGCTCAGACGCAGCAGGCGGATGATCGTTTCGGACTTTCGTTTACGCATCACAGCTCACCTCCTTCAGGAACCTTGTTTCAACCAGATCGCACAACTCGCCCGCCATGCCGACCTCCTCGTCCGATGACCGCATTGCCGCGCGACCTGGATGGCCCATGGCGACAGGACCACATGGTGCCGGGTCTTGCCTGATGCGGCCATCGCCCTGAGGTCGGCCCACCGAAGGGGGATGCGCCCCGGACGACGCGCAAAGGAAAAAGCCGCGCAACAGCGCGGCTTTCGTGAAGCGGATCCGTCGCCCGCTCAGTCGTAGACCGACTTCTCCGGCCGCCGCGCCAGCACCGCGATCGGCGGCGCCCAGCGCTCGCCGCGCGGCTTCTTGCTCGTCACCAGCGTGATCTCCGACGGCTCGAAGACCTCGACGTTGTGCGTGATCGGCGTCGTCAGCAGGTACTGCGCCCGCGTGCTCTTCAGGAAGTGGCCGACCAGCTGGATGTTGCGCACGTCCAGGTGGGCGAAGGGCTCGTCGATGAACACGAAGCCACCCGGCGCGTCGTCGTCCTTCATCAGCCCCACCAGCAGGATCAGGCTCTTGAGCACCTGCTGGCCGCCCGAGGCCTCGCCGTCGTTCAGGCCCACCTCGCCCTTGCCGTCGAAATTGAACTTCACGTGCAGCCCCGCCTGCGCCAGCACCGTGTCGTCGTTGTCCAGGTGCGGCAGCTCGGCCTGCGCATGCACGCCGGCCAGTTCGCCCAGGTCCTGCACGTTCTTCTTGTAGCGCCGCACCGTTGCCCGCAGCACGTCGATGTAGCGCTCGCGCGCGTTGAACGCGGCGATGCGCGCCATCTCGTTGCTCGCGCGGCGGTCATCCAGCTGCGTGGTCTGCTCCAGCACCGCCAGCTGCATCCGCGCATGGCGCTCCTGCACGCCGGCATCGGTCTCCCACACGCCGGTGTCCAGCTCCTGCTGCACGTGGCGCGACGCGATCTCCGCCTGCTTGGCGTTCTCGAACTCGTCGCGCAGCGCGTTCAGCCGCATCGGATGCAGCCACTGCGCGGGGAACTTCGACCGGGCCTCGTGCGAGGCCTTGGCCGTCGCGACCAGATCCGCGCGACGCGTCGCCCAGTCGCGCTCGGCGCGCGAGACGTTCTCCTCGCTGGCCTTCAGGCTGGCCTGCGCGGCCTCGTAGTCGCGCTCGGTGCGCGTCGCCGCGGCCACCGTGCGGTCGTGTTCCTGGTCGAGCGCGCCCATGCGCGTCGCCGCCTCGATCCGCGACTGGCGCAGCCCGGGCAGGCGCGCTCGCGCCTCGGCGAACTCCTCCGCGCGCTCCACCAGTTCCTGCGCCGCCTTGTGGCCCTGCGCCGCCCGCTGCGCGTCCTTGAGCTGGCGCTCGATCTCGAGCTGCTCCTTGGCCAGCTTGGACAGCTCCAGGTCATAACGCGTCAGTTCCTTGTCCAGCGAGGCGCGGCGCGCATCCAGCGCGGAGTCGCCGAACTGGTACTCGCGCGGCTCGACCCACAGGCTGCGGCCGCCACGGCCGTCCCGGTAGTAGGCCTCGGTGGTGATCCACTCCCCGCCGGCCTGCGCGCCCTTCTCGGTGTCCGCGACGCAGCGGATCGAGGCCAGTTGCCGCAGCAGCCAGCCCGGCGCCTTCGCATTGAACTTCAGGACCGACAGCAGGCTGTCCTTGGGGCTCACCGCCGGGGCGTGCTCGCCGTCGGCGACGACGTAGTGGCGGTAGCGCTCGCGCGAGGCGATGCGGTAGGCCTGGCTCTCGTCGCTGGCGCGTGCCAGCACCACCACCCAGCGCGACGGCCGCAGGAAGCCTTCGGCCGCGGCCCGCCACTGGTCGTCGGCGATGTCGATCGCGTCCGCCAGCACGTGGTGGGCGATGCCGGCCTCGTCCAGCGCCTTGCGAAAGCGCGTGACCTCGACCGGCGGCGGCGGCAGGCGCTGCCCGGTCAGTTCGTCCATCGCCGCCTGCGCCTTGCGCTGCTGGTCGTTCTGGCGCGTGAAGCTCTCGCGCAGCTGATGCTGGCGGGTGCCGAGCTCCTCGAGCTTGGCCGTCAGCGCCGCGCCGTCGGTCTCCACCGCGGCCAGCGCCTTGAGGTCGTCCTCGCGCTTGGCGAGCTGCTCCATCGGGCGCTCGCCGTCGCGCGCGGCCTCGAAGGCCTGGCGCGCTTCCTTGCGCTGCGCCTCCAGCTCGGACAGCTTGTCCCTGGCGGCCTCCTGCGCCTTGAACAGCGCCAGCAGATGCGCCCGCTTGTCGCTGATGCCGCGCTCGTCGGAGCGGGCGAAGAGCCGCTGGCGATGCAGCTCGCGCAGTTGCTGCGCGGTGCGCTGGCGCTGCTCGCTCCACTGCAGCACAGGCACGACCTCGGTCGCGAGCCGCTCGCGCTCCTTCAGCCGCAGCTGGTACTGCTGGTAGCTGTTGACGCGGTTGGCCAGGTCCGACAGCTGCGCCTGCGCATGGGACAACTCGTGCGAGGACTGCTCGACCTCCTTGAGCAGCTGCTGCTGGTGGTTGCGCGCCAGCTCGTAGCGGTCCAGCACCTCCTGGTCGCCGAACACCTCGAACACCAGCCGCAGCAGTTCCTTGGGCGACAGCTCGCAGAGCCGGTCCGTCTGGCCCTGCTCCAGCGCGAGCACCCGGCCGATCGCGCGCGTGAGGCCGGCGGCCTCCAGGCGCTTCTTCCAGGCCTCGATGCCCAGCCAGTCCTTGTCGCCCTTGGTGTCGAGCTCCTCGATCTCATGCACGCCGTCGGCCACGATGTAGCGGCGCACCCAGTCGCCCCCCTGGCGCGAGATGCGGCAGGCCAGCGTCACCTGGTCCGAATACAGCAGCGAGCTCGCGAACGGCCGGCTGCTGTTCTGGCGGCCGCGCGGGCGGTTGTCCACCAGCGCGCGCAGCCAGGCGTGCTCGGCGTTGGCGTGGCGGGCGTAGGTCTTGTAGGTGCGGCCGCCGGAGCACTCCAGGCCCAGCAGCGTGCGCATCGCGTCGAGCAGCGTCGTCTTGCCCGAGCCGTTGGGGCCGGCGATGGTGATGATGTTGCCGTCCAGCGGCATCGACACGCGGCGGCAGTAGTCCCAGTGCAGCAGTTCCAGGGATTGCAGGTGAAACATCAGGCGTCGCTCAGATCGGATTCTTCGTTGTGGCGGGCGGCCAGGATGGCCGTCAGCATCGGGCCGGCCTCGCCGTCGGTGCTGCGCGCGAGCACGTCGGCCAGCGCCCCGTCCAGGATGCGCGGCGCCAGCGTGTCGTAGTCCAGCAGCAGGTCCAGCAGCGGGCCCTCGCAGATGTCCTCGCCCTTGCGGGTGATGAAGCCCTGGCGCTCGAGCAGCTTGAGGTTGGAGTCCAGCCGCATCTTCTTGCCCAGCTGGTTGCCGAAGTCGGCCAGCAGGCTGCGGTAGGACAGCGTGGGCGCGCTGCTCGCGGCGCTGGGCAGCGGCTTGTCCTTGGCGAACATCTCGCCCTGCCCTTCGGCGGCCTCCTCGGCGCGGGCGAGCTGGCGCTGGCGCTTGGGCAGCACGATGAGCGACCACACGACCACCAGCAGCGCGACGCCGTCGCGCGGCAGGTCGAGGTTGTTGTTGGCGGCCAGGCCGGTCTCGCCGAACACGGCGACCTCGGCCGGGCGCAGCATCGCCAGCGTGATGTGGTCGGCGTAAACGTTGTCCACGACGCGCAGGCCGACGGCGGCCACGCGCTCGTTGACGGCGCGCCAGAGTTCCTGGTCGATCAGCGCGCGGCGCACCAGCGGCTGGTTGCGCGGCAGCCAGCGGCGCGCCAGCAGTTGAGCCGCCAGTTGGGCGGCGTCGTCGAGTTGATTGCTCATGCCTGGGAAGCCTGGGGAGGCGTGTCGGCATCGAGGTCGGCCGGGCTCCGCGCGTCCGGGGACGGCGTCGCGTCGGCGATCGATGCGGGGGTATCGGGAGACGCCACGGCGGTGTCGGCCGCGGCGGCCTTGCGGCGACCGCGTTTGGGCGCGGGCGGCTCGGGCGGGCGCCACTTGGGTTCGGGATCGGGCTCGACCGGCGGCTCGACCTCGGTCGAGTGCAGCACGCCCTGGCTCATCCAGCGGACGTACTCGTCATCGATCTCGCCCTGCTGCGCGGACCAGCGCACGCGCCACGGCTGGCGCGCCATGTCGCCGGTCGCGCCGGCCAGATGCTGCGCCTGCGCGTCGCCGAGCAGCGGCAGCAGCTGCGCGCGGTACGCGGCGCGCGCGTAGCTGCCGCCGAGCACCGCCGGCCGCAGGTCGTTGGTCTGCACCTTGTCGCCGGTCCACAGGCCCAGCAGCGCCTGCAGCTGGCCCATCTCGGGCGGCAGGCTCATCACGGCGAGCTCGCCTTGCGGCGCGGCCAGCCCGGTGGGCAGCGGCTCGGGCGTGGGCGGCACCGGGCGGTCGCGTTCGAACTCGGCTTCGCAGCCGTCCAGCAGCTCATGCTGCGCGACGAAGACCGGGTGGACCGGCCGCGACAGCGCGCCCAGCGCCAGGTTCTCCAGGAACGGGACGTCCTGCAGCCAGCGCCGCACGTCGGTCGTCGTGATGCCGGTGGAGCCCAGCGTGACCCGCTGGCGGTCGGCCTGCTGCAACGCGCGGTTGAACTGGCTCGCCATCGCGAGCAGCCGCGCCTGCGCCAGGCCGAGCTCGCGCGCGAGGCGCTCCAGGCGCGCGTTCCCGTCGTCCTCCGCCTGGCGGATGATGGCCGATAGCGCCTCGCTGGCGCGTTCGACCAGCTTGAGCGCGCGCTCGAAACGCATGCGCGCGCGGCGCAGGTGGAATTCGGAGCCGGAGGCGATCGCGTCGGCGAACTCGTTGTACAGCCGCGAGAGCTGCGCCAGCAGATGCTGCAGCTGCGCGGGCTCGAGCGTGCCGAGCTGCTGCGCGCCGGCGACGTTGGCCAGCAGGCCGGCGAGATCGCCGTCCTCGTCCGCGACCTGCCCCTGCGTCAGCGGCGAGACCATCGCCATCAGCTGCTGCGCCAGCGGCGTCACGCCGTACTGCTGGTTGGAGGCGTCCCAGGCCAGCAGCTGCGCGTCGCGCAGCCGCTTGAGCACGAGCTCCAGCGCCTCGTCCTTCAGGACGTGGAAGTGGCGGTTCAGGTCGTCGCGAGAGAGCCGCGAGTGCGGCAGGCTCATCAGCTCGATGAAGACCCACACGCGCAGCCGCACCAGCGTGGCCGGGCCGTGGAACAGCGCGCGCTGCGCGCCCAGCAGGGCCTCGTTGCGTTCCAGCTGCCACCACAGGAGCGAGTCCTGCGGGAGCTGACCTTCGCGGAAATGGTCTTCGAATGAGGGTTCGGGGAGATCGTCGCGCAGAGCGTCGTCCGCGTGCCCCTGGGTCACTGTCATGGGGCCGGATTATCGCCCGTCGGACGCCCCCGTCCGACCGCCTGGCACACCGCCTGTCACACCGGTGTCAGGGACCGCCGCATCAGGGTTGCCCCGGAGCCGAAGCTGGCGAGTTTCCCGGCCATCGCGTCGTTCAAGGGCGTCTCGACCTCGGCGAAGCCGTGGCGCCGCCAGTACTCGCGCGAGCCCTGCACCGCCACCAGCGCGACCTGCGCCAGGCCCATGTCCTGGGCGCGGTGCACCACCTGCTGCACCAGCTTGTGGCCCAGGCGCTTCGCCCGCCCGGCCGGCGAGACCGCCAGGTCATGCAGGTACAGCGTGCGCGGTGCGCGCGCCGGCGTCACGGTCGGCGCGTCGAGCGCCGGCAACTGCCCGTCGTCGACCGGCAGGCTGACCACGTAGGCCAGCGGCTCGCCGGCCTCCACGGCCAGGTAGGAACAATGGAGATGACGCGTCGCGTCCAGCTTGGCCACGAAGGCCTCGGCGCTTTCCAGGAACTCGGGCCCGTAGCACAGGGCCTGCAAGGCGAGCACCTGAGGGACGTCCTCGGTGCCGATCACTTTCAACTGCAGCATCAAACGAAGGAGCCGGCCGATCGCGCGTTCCAGTGGTCGGAGATCCCCGAGAAGAACGGCGTCAGCAGCGGCGTGAAAAGACAGACGAAGGCCAGGATGTTGAGCGCGACGCTCAACCAGAACACCCGCCGGAAAGCCGGCTTGGCGCTCTTGTGCCGCAGCAAGTGCTGTGCCAGCAACGCGCCCGGCCAGCCGCACAGCAGCGCGAGCACGTGCAGCGTCGATTCCTTGACGCGCCATCGGCCCAGCCGGGCCGCGCGCTTGTCCAGCGCGTAGACGATGAAGGTCGCGAAGCTCATCGCGACATAGACGCCCCACAGGCCGCGCGGCAGCGGCCAAGCCAGGTGCGTCAGCAGCACCAGCGAGGCAAAACCCGGCACCAGCCACAGCGAGGCGCCGGTGTCCGCGGCGCCGGAGGCGGACGAGGAGGCCTGCGCGCCGCGCGACGGCGGCGCCTTGAAACGCTCGCTGGCACGGGCCGAGCCGGCCGCGCCGGCTGCGTTCGGGCTGCCACGACCCGCGCCCTTGGACGCGGGACCGGCAGGCGCCGGCTTGGGCTCGAGGCTCTTGATCTTCAGCGCACGGGGCTTGCCTTGCGCGTCGGTGCCCGGCTCATAGTCGACCCGCTCGCCGACGAAAGGCCGGCGGGCGCGCATCCCGAAGGCGCTGATGTGCGCGAAGCGCTTCGGCCCGCCGTCGGAAGGGGCGATGAAGCCGTAGCCCTTCGCGTCGTCCCACTGGACGACTTTCCCTTCGACGCGCATGCCTCAGCGCTTCCGGTCGACCGAACCCGCGAGGGCTCAGTAGCCCTTGCGCGGGCCCTTCTTCACGAAGCCGCCGCGGTCGCCGCGGTCGTCGCCCTGGGGACGCGGCCCCTTGTTGAACGCCGGCTTGCCGGCCGGACGCCCTTCCGGACGCTCGAAGCGCTGGTCGCCGCCCTTGTTGAAGGCCGGACGCTCGGCGCGCGGGCCGTAACGGTCGTTGTTCTCGGCCGAACGGTCGAAGCGCGGATCGAAGCCGCCACGACGCGGCTCGAAGCCGCCGCCGTTGCCGCCCTGGCCGCCCTGGCCGCCTTCACGCGGGCCGCCGAAGTCGCGCTGCGGGCGGTCGCCGAAGCTGCGCGGGCCGCCGAAGCCCTGGCCGTCACGTTGCGGACGATCGCCGAAACGCGGGCGGTCGCCGAACGACGGCCGGTCCCCTTGCGGGCGGTCGCCGAAACGCGGACGGTCGCCGCCTTGCGGACCCTCGAACCGGTTGCCGCCGCCGAAGCCGCCCTGGCCGCCTTCGCGACGTTCGCCGAACGGGGGACGGCCGTGGCCTTCCGGACGCTCGAAGCGGGCGCCGTTGTCGAAGCGGTTGTCACCGCCGCCGAAGCCGCCACGATCACCGCCACGGTCGTTGCCGCGGAAGCCGCCGCCTTGCGGACGGCCGTAGCCGCCGCGATTGCCGCCGAAACCGCCGCGGTTGCCGCCGTAGCCGCCGCGATCACCGCGGTCGAAGCCGGGGCGCGACGGGTAGATGCGGGGCTCTTCGTTCTTGGGCTCCAGGCCCTCGATGCGCGAGACCGGGATCTGCTGCGTCGTGAACTGCTGGATGCGCTTGATCATCGAGATGTCGCCGCGCTCGGCCAGCGTCACCGCGATGCCGGAGCGGCCGGCGCGGCCGGTACGGCCGATGCGGTGGACATAGTCCTCGGCCTTCATCGGCAGGCCGAAGTTGATGACGTGGGAGATCGTCGGCACGTCGATGCCGCGGGCGGCCACGTCGGTGGCGACCAGCACGCGCAGGTCGCGGCGGCGCAGCGCCATCAGCGTGCGGTTGCGCTTGCCCTGCGGCATGCCGCCGTGCAGCGCGGCGACGCGGTGGCCGATGGCCTCCAGCTGCTCGGCCAGCCACTCGGTGTCCTGCTGGGTGCTGGTGAAGACCACGGCCTGGTCGACGCCGCGCTCGCCCAGGATGTGCTCCAGCAGCTTGCGCTTGTGCATGCCGTTGTCGGCCCAGTGCAGGCGCTGCTCGATGTTCTCGTGCGTCTCGGTGTGGCCCGACACGTCGATGCGCTGCGGATCCTTCATCAGCTGCGCGGCCAGGCGGCCAGTGTTGCCGGCGAAGGTCGCGCTGTACATCAGCGTCTGGCGCGTGGCCGGGATCTGCTCGGCGACGAAGTTGATGTCGTCGATGAAGCCCATGTCCAGCATGCGGTCGGCTTCGTCGAGCACGAACATCGTGACGTTCTCGAGCTTGCAGCGGCCGCTGTTGATGTGGTCCAGCAGGCGGCCCGGGGTGGCGATCAGGATGTCCAGGTGGCCGCTGAGCGCGCGCAGCTGGTGGGCGTAGGGCATGCCGCCCAGCACGGTGGCCACGCGCAGGCCCTGGATGTGGCGGCCGTAGGTCATCGCGGACTTGGCGACCTGCATCGCCAGTTCACGCGTCGGGGCCAGCACCAGCACGCGCGGGCCGATGGTCTTGGTCTTGTTGCCGGCGGCGCGCTCGGCGCGGGCGTTCAGCACCTGCTGCAGCGCGGGCAGGATGAACGACGCGGTCTTGCCCGAGCCGGTGCGCGACGACACCATCAGGTCCGAGCCGGTCAGCGCCGGGGGGATGGCCTGCGCCTGGACTTCGGTGGCGTTCTCGTAGCCGGAATCCTTGACGGCGCGCAGCAGCGCGTCGTGCAGGCCCAACGCGGAGAACGGCGTGCCGGTGGTCTCGGCGTCGGCACCGAGTTCAATCGCGTCGATCGCCTGATCGAGCTCGTCGGCCTGGTCCTGGTCGGCGTTCTGGCTCTGGACGTCGGCGTTCATGTCGTGGTCGAAACTCATCTGTCTTGCATTCCAAAAGGGCACGCCGATGCGGACACCGTCGGAACGGTATCTGCGCCAGGAGCGCCTGCCCGCCGCGCGAAATCGAAATGATCGCGGCAGGTCCGTGATGTCGCTGGGAGAAAGCTCGCGTCGATCACCAGGAAAGAGGGACACATGCGCGGCTCGGTCGCGGGGCGACCGGGAGCTACATGAAGGGCCTGGTGAGGCGCCGGGGAACAGTCAAAGCGACGGCATCGCCGCCGACCGAACCCGAGGGCATGCAGTGCGCGAGTCCCAAGGCGGGAAACAGCTCCGGAAAGGATCCGGGGCCTGCGTGGAACTCCGTTCGGAGGACCGGCGCAACGGTCTGCAAGAGGTCAGAGGAGACGTACGAAGCACCGCCAGAAGCGGTGAAGCCCGTGACTATAACAGCGTTTCGGGTTTTCACCTAGCACATGACTGGAGGCACCTTGGTGGACCGGTTCAAAGGCCGTCGAGCAAGGCCGGCAGCACCGCCATCAGCGCCTCGAGCTGATCGGCCTCCAGCCAGGCCGGCGCGGCGTCGAGCCAGTCCGGGAAGCTCACGCCGTCGCGTTGCGCGCGCAGCACGGCCACGTCGAGCGAGCCCTCGATCAGCAGCAATGCCGCCGGCACGCCGAGCGCGGCGTCGCCGCAACTCGTCCCGACACGGCGATCGAGCACGTCGGCCTGCCACGGCAGGTCCGCATGGACGATCGCCACGCGATCCTCGCCGAGCGCGCCGGGCTCGAGGCTGCCGAGCGCGTCGTCGCTGGCCAGCAGCACGCCCGCCTCGGCGCCGCGCCAGGCGGCGAGCAAGGCCTCGCGGGCCTCGGGCGCATCGCCGGCGCGCAGTCGCTGCGGCGGCAGGCGGCGCAGTTGCGGCGACATCGACAGGCTGTCCAGCAAGGTCTCCGACCATGCGCACACCACCAGCCTCGCGGCGGCCGGCACGGCGCCCTGGATCCAGTCGCGACGCAGCGCGAGTACCGCCTCGGCCTTGGCCGCCAGCGCCTGGCGCGAAGCCGGCCGCAGCAGCGCGAGCGCTTCCAGCAATTGCTGCTGCTCGACGCTCGACAGGAATCTCAGCGCGGTCCAGCGCTCGATCAACTGCCGGAGCTGCTTCAGCGGCGTCGCGGGCAGGCTCGTGCCGTTGGTGCCGGCGCCGTCCAGCCACAAGGGAGAGAGCAGCGACGCGGGCAGTTGCCCGCTCAGCTCGCGCTTGCGGCGCGACAGCAGCACCGGCTCGAGCGCATCGCGCTGGAGCTTGCGTCCGGCGTCGTCGGGCAGCACGCGCAGGTCGGACAGCGGTCCGCGGCGCATGTCGTCGATCCACTCGATCCACTCGCCCAGGCGGGCGTCGCCCAAGGGTTCGCGATGCGCGATCAGCAGCAGCTGGGCCGCCGGCAGCGCGCGCAGCGCGGCCAGGCGATCCGCGTCGACCGATTCGATGCCGTCGACGACCAGCAGCGCGGGCTGCGGCTTGGCCGGCGGCGTGGCGGCCACCGTGACCGTCTTCGCGTCGTCGCCGAGCCAGCGCTTCAGGTCGCGTTGCCAGGCCGCATGCGCGGCTTCCGGCGCGATGACCACCGCGGGCTTCACGCCGAAGAGCGAGGACCACAGCTGGATCGCCGCGATCGCCGCGCCGCGCTGGCCCAGGCCGAGGTCGTCGGCGACCAGCGCGCGGCCGGCGCAGACGGCGAACAGCGCGGCCTCCCAGGCATGGACCGGGAGCTCGTCGCGCAGCAGTCCGCGCATCGCGGCGCCGTCGGCCATCCAGGTTTCCAGACGCCGGACGCGCGCCTGCGCATCCCGGCCGCAGGCCAGCTGGGGCCACACCGGCGCGTCGACGCGCAGCACGACGCCCAGTGCGCGGGCGTCACCGAGCACCTGCTGCAGCCAGGCATGCGCGCCTTCTGCCCGGCGGCGCGACTGGTCGTCCACGCCCGCCTGATCACGCAGGCGCGGCGGCACGTCGCGCCCGCAGACCCACTGCAGTTCCCGTTCGTCGCCGGGCACCAGCCAGACCTCCGCTTCGCGCGCCGGCCAGCCGGCGTCGAGCGCCGCGTGCTGGGCCTCGTCGAACAGCGACAGCAGCTGTCCGCCGTGCTCGCAGTGCCCGTGGGCGCGATAGCCGGCGCAATCGCAGCGCCAGGCCTGTCGACCCAGCAGCCGCAGGCGGAAGGTGCCGCCGGTCTCGCCGTCGCGCAGCTCGTAGTCGCCGAACACGCCGTCGTCCTCGCGAGGGCCGAGGGTGAAGCGCGGCGGCTCCGCCGGCACCTCCTCGACCACCGGCTCCGCCTTCGGCTTGCGACGGCTCTTGCGCGCGGGTGCTCCCTCGACCAAGGCCACGGCCTCGTCGACGGCAACGAGCTCCGCCGCAGTCGCCTCCGCAGCCGTCGCCTCCACAGCCGTCGTTTCAGCGGTCGTGGCTTCAGCGGTCGTCGTTTCAGCGGTCGCCACGGCGGCAGGCGCGCGCTTGCGCGCGGGCCGCTTCTTCGGCGCGGGCTCGATCAGCTCGGCAACCACGCCGTCCAGCGTCGCGGTCGTCGCGGTCACCGCGGTCGTTTCGGCGTCCGCGCTCTCGACGGACGGTTGCTCGCCCTTGGCGCGAGCGCTCCGCTTGCGCACGGGCTTGGGCGCCTCGACCGGCTCGGCGGGTGTCTCCGGCGCGGCCTCGACCGCGGCGTCAGGCATGGGCGCGTCCATCAGGTCCACGGTCGCATCGGCCACGGCCGGCGCGGCCGCCTCGTCACCCGCGCGGGTCTTGCGCGCCGCCGGGCGGCGGCGTTGGGAAGTCGTCGTCATGAAGGTCCTCGTGCCGCAGCCGCACTTCACGCCAGCCGCGGACACTGTTGAAGATGGCGAGCGCATGCGCCCGCCGCAGATCGTCCAGGGTCAGCCGCGCCTCGCGCAGCCGCCCCTGTTCCAGCAGTTCCTCGCGCAGCGTGCCGGGCAGCAGGCCGGCCTCGGCGCGCGGCGTCAGCCACGGTCCGTCCGGCGCCCGTTGCAGCGCGAGGTTGGTCAGGCAGCCCTCGGTGAGCTCGCCGTCCCGGTTGAACAGCAGCACGTCGAAACAGTCCGCCGGCCTGGCGTCCAGGAAGGCCTGGTACACCTCCCGGCGGGTCGTCTTGTGCTGGATGAATTCGGCCGCCGGGCCGCGCGTGTCGATCGGCATCGGCGCCAGCGCCACGGTCAGCGGCACCGGGTCGTGCGTCGATGCCGGCAAGGCCTGCACCGTGTCGTCGAAGCGGCCGTCGCGGGCCAGCGTGAGCCGGACGCGCCAGGCGCCCGCCGGATGGCGGCGGGCGATCTCGACCAGCCTCGCCTTCGCCGCGTCCATCGACCAGAGCAGGCCGAAATGCCGCGCCGTGCGCTGCATCCGCGCCAGATGCCGGCCGGCGCGGGCGAACTCGCCGTCCTCGAGCCGCAGCGTCTCCAGCGCCTCGATGGGTGCCCTCGCCCGAGTCAGGAAACGCGCCTTGGCGCGCCATTCGTCGATCTCGTCGCGCGGCCGCGAGTCCAGCGTGATACCGCTGCCGATACCGCAGCGCAGCGCGCGGCCCATCTGCTCGACGGTGCGGATCGGCACGTTGAAGGTCACGGCGCCGCCAGGCTGCAGCAGGCCGAGCGCGCCGCAGTACCAGCCGCGCGGGCCGGGCTCGAGCGCGTCGATGATTTCCATGGCGCGCTTCTTCGGCGCGCCGGTGATCGAGCCGCAGGGGAACAGCGCCGTCATGACCTCGTCGAGCGCGGTCCCCGCGCGCGTGACCGCGCCGATCGTCGAGGTCATCTGCCAGACCGTCGGCAACGCATGCAGCTCGAACAGGCGCGGCACGCGCACCGAGCCGGGCACCGCCACGCGCGACAGGTCGTTGCGCAGCAGGTCGACGATCATGAGGTTCTCGGCGCGCTCCTTGGCGCTGGTGCGCAGATAGGCCTGCGCGGCCTCGTCCGCCGCACGGTCGCGGCCGCGCGGCGCGGTGCCCTTCATCGGCTGGGCCGACAGCAGCCAGGTGTGGCTGGCCTGCGGGGTCTCGGGCAGCGGGCGCCAGTCGAAGAAGAGCTCGGGCGAGACGCTGGCCACAGCATGCACGGCGCCAGCGCCGCCACATGCGGCATCCGCCCTGTCCGCCCCGTCCGCCCCGTCCGCCAGGTGCACCGCTTCCGCGGCCCCCAGACGCAGGAACAACGCGAAGCCCCCTGGCTGCGCCGCATGCAGCGCGAAGAAGTGGAGGACCGGATCGAAGGCCGGCCGTCCCTCGCCGGCGCCGTCGGCGCCGTCGTCGCCGATCTCCGCCGCCAGCCGCGTCGCGAGATTCACCTGGTAGCAGTCACCGTCGCGGATGTAATCGCGGATGCGCTCGACCTGGACCTGCTCCGCGTGCTCGTCCTGCGTGTCGCGCCACGTGGTCATCGGGTGCGCGCGGCGGGTGGCCTCGGCGGCCAGGTCCTCGGGCCACGGCGCCGGCGCCTCGTGCCAGACATGGAACTCCGCCAGCGGCGCGCCGCCGGCCGGCCGCGTGCGCAACACCGGATCGAGCGCGCCCGCCGCCTCGTACCTCAAGCCGCCCAGCACCCACGCGCCCGAGCGCGCCGCGGCATGCGCCAGGCGCAGCACCGCGCGCAGGCGATCGGGATCGTGCGCGAGCAGGCGCTCCGCCGGCGGCGCGAAGAAGGCGCCGCGCAGGCGTTCGCCGTCCTCGCGCGCCAGCGGATGACGCGGGAAGTCGAAAGCCGCCCAGAGGGCCTGGGAGCGGCGCGGGATGTCCATCGCGGCCTCGGTCGCGGACTCAGTCCAGCTTCAGGAACTGCTCGCGGTAATGGATCAGTTCGTCGATGGATTCGTGGATGTCGGCCAGGGCGGTGTGCTTCTGGGCCTTCTTGAAGCCTTCCATCGCGGCGGGCTTCCAGCGGCGGGCCAGCTCCTTGAGCGTGGACACGTCCAGGTTGCGGTAGTGAAAGAAGTCTTCCAGCTTGGGCATGTAGTTGGCCAGGAAACGGCGGTCCTGGCAGATCGAGTTGCCGCACATCGGCGACTTGCCCGCCGGGATGTAGGCTTTCAGGAAATCGATGACCTGCTGCTCGGCGTCGGCTTCGGCGATCGTCGAGGCCTTGACGCGGTCGATCAGGCCGCTCTTGCCGTGCGTGCCCTTGTTCCAGGCGTCCATGCCATCCAGCGTGGCGTCGGACTGGTGGATCGCGAAGACCGGCCCTTCGACCCGCACCGTCAGCTGCGCGTCGGTGACGACCACGGCGATCTCGATGATGCGGTCCTTGTCCGGATACAGGCCGGTCATCTCCAGGTCGATCCAGATCAGGTTCTGGTCGTTGATCGGCAGCACGGGATTGGCGCCGGAGCTCGCGGCAGTGGTCGCGGCAGTGGTCGCGCCGGTGGTGTCGGTGGTCATGCGGTGTCCTTCAGGTTGGGCGCGATTGTCGCCGAGTCGCGCCCCTCTACACTTGCCTCCCATGCAGATCTCTCCCGCGGCGATGGCCGCCGCTTCCGCGCCGTCGGCGCCGAGCCACTCCCCGCTGATGCTGACCGCCGCCTTCGTCGCCGCGGTGATGCTGTCCTTCCTGGTCAAGCTGTGGCTGTCGTCGCGCCAGATGCGCCATGTGGCGCGGCACCGCGGCGCCGTCCCCGCGGCCTTCGTCGGCACGGTGCCGCTGTCGGCGCACCAGAAGGCGGCCGACTACACCGTCGCCCGCGGCCGCTTCGGCATGCTGCACCTGGCCTGGGACACCGCGCTGCTCGTCGGCTGGACGCTGCTGGGCGGGCTGGACCTGCTGAACCAGTGGGCGCTGTCCTGGCGGCCCGAGCTGGGCGACATGGGCTACCAGCTCGGCCTGCTGGCCGCGTTCTCGGTGCTCTCCGGCGCGCTGGACCTGCCCTGGTCGCTCTACAACACCTTCCGGCTGGAGGAACGCTTCGGCTTCAACCGGACGACCCTGAAGCTGTTCATCGCCGACGGACTCAAGGGACTGGCGGTCGGCGCCCTGCTGGGGCTGCCGATCGCGGCGGTGATCCTGTGGCTGATGGCCAAGGCGGGCAGCCTGTGGTGGTTGTGGGCCTGGGCCGCATGGATGGGCTTCACGCTGCTGATGCTGGTGGTCTACCCCACCGTCATCGCCCCGCTGTTCAACAGGTTCCAGCCGCTGGAGGACGCCGCGCTGCGCGAGCGCGTGCAGGCGCTGATGCGGCGTTGCGGCTTCGCCGCCAAGGGCCTGTTCGTGATGGACGGCAGCCGGCGCTCGGCGCACGGCAACGCGTACTTCACCGGCCTGGGCGCGGCCAAGCGCGTGGTGTTCTTCGACACGCTGCTGGAGCGGCTGGATCCTCCCGAGGTCGAGGCCGTGCTCGCGCACGAGCTGGGCCATTTCAAGCGCCGCCACGTGCTCCAGCGCCTGGTGCTCATGTTCGCGCTGAGCCTGGCCGGCTTCGCGCTGCTGGGCTGGCTCAGCGCGCAGGCGGGCTTCTACCTCGGCCTGGGCGCGCGGCCCAGCCTGGACGCCCCCAACGATGCGCTGGCCCTGCTGCTGATCATGCTGGCGCTGCCGCCATTCGCGTTCTTCCTGACGCCGCTGACCTCGCTGTGGTCGCGCAGGCACGAGTTCGAGGCCGATGCCTACGCCTGCGCGCTGGCCAGCGGCGCGGACCTCTCCAGCGCGCTGCTGAAGCTGCATGAGGACAACGCCGGTACGCTGACGCCGGACCCGGTGTTCGCGCGCTTCTACTACTCGCATCCGCCGGCCAGCGAGCGGCTGGCGGCGATCGCGTCGCTCGCGACGACGTCGCCCGCCATCGCCTCGGGGCATCCGGCATGAGCAAGGACATCCAGACCGGGCTGGTGGTGCGCGGGCATGGCCGGCACTATGTGATCGAGGACCGCGACGGCCAGCGCGTCCACTGCCTGACCCGCGGCAAGAAGAGCGATTGCGTCGTCGGCGACCGCGTGCGCTGGCTGCGCAGCAGCGACCACGAGGGCGTCATCGAGAAGGTCGATCCGCGCCGCAACCTGCTGTTCCGCCAGGACGAGTGGAAGACCAAGAGCTTCGCCGCCAACCTGGACCGGCTGCTGATCCTGGTGGCAGTGGATCCGCAGTTCTCCGAGTCGCAGCTGACGCGGGCACTGATCGCCGCGGAAAGCGCCGGCATCACCGCCGACATCGTGCTGAACAAGACCGACCTGCCCGGCGCGGACGCGGCGCGCGAACGCCTGGCGCCATACAAGGCGATGGGACAGCGGGTGCTGGAACTGAGCTTCAAGGGGCGGGCCGACGAGGCGATCGCGACGCTGCGACCGATGCTGCACGGCCAGGCGACGCTGGTGCTGGGCCCCAGCGGCACCGGCAAGAGCACCTTGATCAACCTGCTGGTGCCCGACGCCAAGGCCCAGGTGGGCGAGATCTCGCAGGCGCTGAATTCGGGGCGCCACACGACGACGACGACGCAGTGGTACTGGATGGACGCGGCGCGGCAGGACGCGTTGATCGACTCGCCGGGCTTCCAGGAATTCGGCCTGCGGCAGATCGCCGCGCCGGACCTGGCGGGCTACATGCCCGATTTCAAGCCGTATCTGGGCGAGTGCCGCTTCCACAACTGCAGCCATCGGCACGAGCCGGGCTGCGCGGTGCTGGTCGCGGTCGAGGCGGGGAAGATCAGCCCGTCGCGCTATCGCATCTACGACGAGCTCTGGGACGAGCTCAGCGCGCCGCCGAAGTATTGAGCGCTCGCCAAAGGGCTTCAGGACTGCATCGGCCGCTGGCCCTCACCCCTGCCCTCTCCCGCAAGCGGGAGAGGGAGTAAGAAGTTCGCTCGGTGGGTCACCCTCTCCCGCTTGCGGGAGAGGGAGGGGTGAGGGCCAGCGGCCTCTCGCAGTCAGCGCTCCAGGCGCGGATCGGCGTTCGGCACTTCGCGCACTTCGGCGTCGATCACGTCGCCCTGGGGCGCCCGTGCGCCGTTCACCCCGCCCATGCCGTTCATCCCGCCCGCGCGGAACGCCTGCGAGCGGAACTGCGCGGCGCGACGGAAGGTCGCCGTGTGCAGCGTCGGCTTGCGGCCGCGGATCAGGCTCCACAGCAGCACCACGCCGAAGATCACCAGCCCGGCGGCCAGCACCGCCAGGAACAGCACGACAGCCGCCACCGACAGCACGAGGCGGGCGGCGATCGAGAAAAGGGTGGACAGGACGTTCATCGGTCTTTCAGATCGGGGCGATCGCGCGAATTCAAGTGCAATCCCGGCTTCGCGGCGAGGCCGCCGCCCCGGAAATTCCCAGGGGCCTCAGCCTCGCCCAATGTAGGGCATCTTGGTGGCCATCACCGTCAGGAACGGCACGTTGGCCGACAGCGGCAATTCCGCCATGTACAGCAACGCGCTGGCGGCATGCGCCACGTCCATCACCGGTTCGACCATCGTCCCGCCGTGCGCCTGCGGCACGCCCTGCTTGAAGCGTTCGGTCAGGTCGGTCTCGGCGTTGCCGATGTCGAGCTGTCCGGCGGCGATGTCGTGCTTGCGGCCGTCCAGCGCCAGCGTCTTGGTCAGGCCGGTGATCGCGTGCTTGGTCGAGGTGTAGGCGATCGAGCCCGGCCGCGGCGCATGCGCCGAGATCGAGCCGTTGTTGACGATGCGCCCGCCGCGCGGCGACTGGCGCTTCATCAGCCCGAAGGCCGCGCGGGCGCACAGGAAGCTGCCGGTCAGGTTGATGTCGACGACGGCGCGCCAGGTCTCGATGCTGAGCTCGTCGATGTCCGACGCGGGCGCGCCGCGGCCGGCGTTGTTGAACAGGAAGTCGAGCCGGCCCCAGCGGCGCTCGATCGCGTCGAAGGCGGCGGCGACCTGCGCCTCGTCGGCGACGTCGGTGGGCAGCACCAGCGCGCGCTCGGGCGCGAAGGCGGCGGTCTCGCGCAGCTTGTCGTCGCGACGCCCGAGCAGCGCGACCTGCCAGCCGGCCTGCATCAGCGCGCGCGCGGCGGCGCGGCCGATGCCCGACCCGGCGCCGGTGACGGCGGCGAAGCGCAGCTGGAGGGGCGTCGCCGCCGCGAGCGGGACGACCTCGGGCGAGGCGCTCAGGTCGGCGGCGACGGGATCGAGGGCGGCGTGGGCGGAGTCCATCCGTGCATCATAGGGAGCCAGGGGATCAGGCCGGAATGAGGCCCCGGCCCTTGAGCATCGGCTCGACACGCGCGTCGCGGCCGCGGAACGCGCGGTAGGTCGCGCCCGGTTCGCGGCTGTTGCCCACGGCCAGGATGTTGGCCAGCACCGATTGCGCGGTCGCCGTGTCGAACGGGTCGCCCGCCTCGACGAAGGCCTCGAAGGCGTCGCAGTCCAGCACCTCGGCCCACAGGTAGACGTAGTAGCCCGAGGCGTAGTAGCTGCCCGAGAACAGATGCTGGAAGTGCGTCAGCCGGTGGTTCATGCCCACCGCCGGCGGCAGGCCCAGGCGTTCCAGCGTCTCGCGCTCGAAGGCGACCGGGTCCGGCGCCTCGGCCTGCTCCAGGCCGTGCAGCGCCAGGTCCACCAGCGCCGACGCGCAGTAGCGCACCGTCTCGTAGCCCTGGTTGAAGGTCGCCGCCGCCTTCAGGCGCTCGAGCAGCGCGTCGGGCAGCGGCTCGCCGGTCCTGTGATGGCGCGCGTGGCGCTTGAGCACCTGGGGCTCGGCCATCCAGTGCTCCATCAGCTGCGAGGGCAGCTCGACGAAGTCGCGCAGCACCTGCGTGCCGGACAGGCGCTCGAATTCGACGTCCGACAGCAGCCCGTGCAGGCCATGGCCGAACTCGTGGAACAGCGTGCGCACGTCGTCGAAGGACAGCAGCGTCGGCTCGCCCGGCGCGCCCTTGGCGAAATTGTTGTTGTTCAGGATGATCGGCAGCGCGTCGATGCCGTTGCGCGCCTGCCAGCGCAGCGCGTTCATCCAGGCGCCGCTGCGCTTGGTCGGACGCGCGAAGTTGTCCTGCACGAAGATCCCGCGCAACGAGCCGTCAGGCCGTTGCACCTCGTAGACCTTCACGTCGGGGTGGTAGCCGGCAACCTGCGGCTGCGCGACGAAACGCAGGCCGTAGAGCCGCGAGGCGCAGTCGAACATCGCCTGCACCATCGCCTCGAGCGGGAAGTAGGGCTTGACTTCGGCCTCGTCGAGCTGGAAGCGCTGCTGGCGGACCTTCTCCGCGTACCAGCGCCAGTCCCAGGCCTCGATCATCAGGTCATGGCCGAGCTGCGCGCGGACCTCGTCGAGCATGGCCCGCTCGCGCGCGGCGGCGGCCTTGGCCGGCTCCCAGACCTGGTCCAGCAGCCCCTGCACGGCGGACTGCCGGCCGGCCATCGTGTCGGCGAGCGCGTAGTCCGCGAAGCTGCGGTGGCCGTGCAGCGCGGCCTGCTCATGGCGCAGCGCGAGCAGCTCGCGCACCAGTTCGCGGTTGTCGGTCTCGCCGGCGATCTCGCCGCGGCCGACCCAGGCGCGCCACGCGGCCTCGCGCAGGTCGCGCCGTTCGCTGAAGGTCAGGAAGGGCACGATCAGCGAGCGCGACAGCGTCACCACGTGCACGCCCGCCTCCGTCTGCCCGCGATCGAGCGCGGCCTGGCGCGCGGCGGCGCGGACGAAGTCCGGCAGACCCGCCAGTTCGGACTCGCCGCGCAGCACCAGCTGGTAGGCGCTCTCATCGGCGAGCACGTTCTGCGCGAAGCGGGTGTTGAGCTCGGCCTGCCGTTCCATGTTCGTGGCGTACCGCGCGCGGGCCTCGCCCTGCAGCCGCGCACCGGCACGCACGAAGTCCAGATGCACGCGTTCGAGCAGGCGCAGCTGCTCGGGCGCCAGGCCCAGCGACGCGCGCTGCTCGTGCAGGTGCTCGACGCGCTTGAACAGCGCGGCGTTCAGGTAGATCGCATTGGTGTGCGCGGCCAGCGGCGCGGCCATGCGGCGTTGCACCGCCTGCAGCTCGGGCGAGCTGGCCGAGGCGCTCAGCGTCGAGAACAGGTGCTCCAGCGCGGTCAGCGCGCGGCCCGCGCGATCGAGCGCGGCCAGCGTGTTGTCGAAGTCCGGCGCCTCGGGCTGCGCGGCGATCGCGTCGAGCTCGGCGCGGTGCGCGGCGAGCGCGGCGTCGAAGGCCGGTTCGAAGTGTTCGGCGCGGATCGCGTCGAACGGGGGCAGCCCGTACGGGCCGGTCCAGGCGGACAGCAGCGGATTGGACAGCATGTGGGTGCTCATCGGGTCTGCCCCTTCCTCGTCACTTCTTGTTCATTTCCTTCTTGATCGCGATCTCGTCGGCCTCGTCGTACGAGCGGTTGCCGCACTTGAACTTCCACTCGTTGCGCTTGTCGTTGAGTTCCTCGACCGCCTCGTTGAAGTCGTCGGCCACCTTCTGGTGCGCCTCGACGCGGGTGTTGAAGGCCTTGTTGACCTCGACGCGGTCGTTGCGCGCCTTGTTGAAGGCGTCGATCTTGGGCTGCAGCGCGTTGGCGCGGGCCTGGTACTCGTCCTGCTTGGCCTTGAGCTCCCCCTTCTCCATCTTGGCGGCGCCGGCCTCGATCTCCGCGCCGAACGCCTTGACGGCGTCGATCTCGCCCTTGAGCGCGGCGCTCTGCGCCTGCATGTCGGACTCGAACTTGTCGGACTCCGCCTTGGCGGCGCGCAGCTCGTCGCGCTCCTTCAGGACCTCGGCCTTCTTCTTGTCCAGTTCGGCGGCGGTGGCCTCGTTCTGCTGGTTGGACGTCATGCAGGCGCGCAGCTCGTCGCGCGTCATCAGCTTGCCCTTGCCGCCCTTGGTGGCGGGAGCGGCCGCGGGCGCGGCGGCGGGCGCGGCGGCGGCCGGCTTGGCGGCGGGCTTGGCCGGGGCGTTCGTCTGGGCGACGGCCAGACCGCAGGCCAGCAGCGCGGCGACGGCGAGGGAGGTGCGAAGAGTGTTCATGTCGTCTCTCAGGTCATTGCGCCGGGTGGGCGCTGTCTCGTCGGTGCGGACCGCGCCGGTGCGTCGGTCGGTCCGCTGTCTCATCGGGCGGCCCGGCCGGGCCGCCATGCGGGTCGGCATGATGCCATGACCCGGATAATGCGCCGCTTCAGATCGTTTCCGGCCCGCGTGCCGCCCGCACGCCGGACCGTCCACCCGCACACACGACCGCCCCAGGCGGCACCCCACCATGGCGCTCAAGGCCACCATCCACAAAGCCCAGTTGCAACTCTCCGACATGGACCGCCATGTCTACGGCGAGCATTCCCTGACCGTCGCCCGCCATCCGTCCGAGACGGACGAGCGCATGATGCTGCGCATCCTCGCCTACGCGCTGCACGTGCCCGGCGACGACCTGCACGGCAAGCTGGAATTCAGCAAGGGACTGTCCGACGTCGACGAGCCGCCGCTGTGGCAGCTCGACCTGACCGGCCAGGTCGTCCACTGGATCGAACTGGGCCAGCCCGACGAACGCCGGCTCCGCCAGGCGCACGGCCGGGCCGACCGCGTCACCGTCATCGGCTACGCGTCCAGCACGCCGGTGTGGTGGACGGGCATCCAGAACAAGCTGCAGCGCACGCCCAAGCTGGCGGTGTGGCAGATTCCGGCGGAACAGTCGCAGGCGCTGGCGGCACTGGCCGAACGCGGCATGCAATGGCAGGTCAGCATCCAGGACGGGACGGCGTACGTCAGCACTGAAAAGGGCGCTGTGGAGATCACGCCGCAATTGCTGAAGGAGCGCGAAGAGTAAGACCTGGAGTAAGGTGAGGTGCACAGGCCGCTGGCCCTCACCCCTGCCCTCTCCCGCCAGCGGGAGAGGGAGTTGCTCAGTGGCCGCCGGATGGGGATTCGCCCTTGTCGCGGGTCACCGCCCCAACGACCGAATTTGACCAGGAGACCGCAGTGTCGCAATCCGTGCCGCCCGCTTCCACCGACTCGACCGCCGCCGGGGACGATCCGTTCCTGTGGCTGGAAGCGCTCGAGGGCGACGAGGGCGAACGCGCGCTGCAGTGGGTGCGCGAGCGCAACGAGGGCACCCTCGCCGAACTGAAGGCCGAACCCGAGTTCGAGCCGGTGCGCGAGGAGCTGCTGCAGATCCTCAACGCCCGCGACCGCATCCCGCATGTCGCGCGGCGCGGCGACTGGTTCTACAACCTGTGGCAGGACGAGGCCCATCCGCGCGGCCTGTGGCGGCGCTGCACGCTGGAGGAATACCAGCTCGCCGAGCCGCCCTGGCGCCTGGTGCTGGACCTGGACGCGCTGGGCCGCGACGAGGGCCGCAGCTGGGTCTTCCACGGCGCGACCGCGCTGGCGCCCCAGTACCGCCGCTGCCTGGTGTCGCTGTCCGACGGCGGCGCCGACGCGCACGAGCTGCGTGAATTCGACCTGGAGACGCTGCGCTTCATCGCGCCGGCGGACGGCGGCTTCTTCGTGCCCGAGGCCAAGAGCGACGTCGAGTGGCTGGACGAGGACACGCTGCTGGTGGGCAGCGACTTCGGCCCGGACTCGCTGACCGAGTCGGGTTATCCGCGGCAGGTCCGGCGCTGGGCGCGCGGCACGCCGCTGGACGCCGCGCCGGTGATCTTCGAAGGCGAGCACGCCGACGTCTCGGTGTCGGCGTCTGTGGACCGCACGCCGGGATTCGAGCGCGTCGTCTTCAGCCGCGCGCTGGACTTCTACAACGAGTCGCGTTTCCTCTGGAAGGACGACCGCTTCATCTCCATCGACCTGCCCTCCGACATGAGCGTCCACCTGGAGGGGCCGTGGATGCTGCTGCGCCCGCGCACCGACTGGACCATCCCGCACGGCCCGACCTATCCGTCGGGATCGCTGCTGCTGATGGAAGAGGCGGCGTTCTGGAAGAACGAACGGCACGACAAGCACATCCGGGTGATGTTCTCGCCGACCGCCGGACGCTCGCTCGAGGACTACACGCTGACGCGCCACCATCTGCTGCTCAACGTCAGCGAGCATGTGGCGAGCCGGCTCGAGGAATGGGACCTCTCGCACCGCCCGCCGACGCTGCGCCAGGTCAAGGCGCCCTTCCCCGGCACGCTGAGCGTGCAGAGCCTGCACGATCCGGAGCTGCCCGAGGACAAGCTGGGCGACGCCTACCTGCTGCACTACTGCGACTTCCTGACGCCCGACGTGGTGTGCCTGGCGCGCGCCGGCGTCGACACGCGCGAGACGCTGAAGCAGCGCGGCGCGCAGTTCGACGCGCACGGCATGAGCGTCGAGCAGCGCTTCGCGACCAGCGCGGACGGCGAGAGCGTGCCCTACTTCGTCATCGGCCGGCGCGGCCGCGATCCGCAGGCGCAGAAGGAAACGCCGACGCTGCTCTACGGCTACGGCGGGTTCGAGGTCTCGCTGCAGCCGTGGTACTCGGGCGGCAACGGCCGCGCGTGGCTGGCGCGCGGCGGACAACTGGTCGTCGCCAACATCCGCGGCGGCGGCGAATACGGTCCGCGCTGGCACCAGGCGGCGACGCTCGAACACAAGCAGCGCAGCTTCGACGACTTCATCGCCGTGGCCGAGGACCTGATCGCCCACGGCCTGACGCGGGCCGGACGCCTGGGCATCATGGGTGGCAGCAACGGCGGCCTGCTGGTCGGCGCCTGCATGGTGCAGCGGCCCGAGCTGTTCGGCGCGGTCGTGTGCCAGGTGCCGCTGCTCGACATGAAGCGCTATCACCTGCTGCTGGCGGGCGCGTCCTGGATGGCCGAGTACGGCGACCCGGACGAGCCCGGCGACTGGGCGCATATCGCCGCCTACAGCCCGTACCAGCAGCTCAAGCCCGGCGTGCGTTATCCGAGGGCGCTCTTCGCCACCTCGACGCGCGACGACCGCGTGCATCCGGGCCATGCGAGGAAAATGGCGGCTCGACTGCTCGCGTTGGGGCAGGCGTGCTTCTATTACGAAAACATCGAGGGCGGCCATGGCGGCGCTGCGGACAACCAGCAGCGGGCGCTGTTGCAAGCCCTCGAGTTCGCCTACTTGTGGCGTCAACTCGGCAGGGAGGCCTCTCGTGGAGACGCATCTTGAATCTGGTCATCCAGCATCTTCCTGAGGCGAGATGCTTTCTTGCGCAGCCGCAACCCGGGCTGCAATGCCGGCTCGACTATGAGCGTCACGGCGAGCAACTGATCATCACGCACACCGGCGTGCCCGCGCAGCTGACCGGACAAGGCGCGGCCGCGCAGCTCGTCGAGGCCGCGGCGCGCTGGCTGGCGGAATTCCCGCTGCAGCTGGTGCCCGGCTGCAGCTACGTGCGGCACTGGCTGCTGCGGCATCCCCGCTGGCAGCGGCTGCTGACGCCGGCGCCGGCGCAGCGGGTGCTCAACGAGTGGTTCGGCCTGCCCGGCAGCGCGCAGGACGGACAGGTCCAGATGAAGTGGTTCAAGAAGGACGCGGCCTTCGACGCGGCGCTGCGCGAACGCTTCGGACCGGTCATCGACCAGGCCTTGGGGGGCGGGCTGCGCGCGTGGGACTCGACGGCCTGGGGCGCGCTGGCGCGCATCCTGGTGCTGGACCAGTTCACGCGCAATGTCCATCGCGACACGCCGACGGCCTTCGCCGGCGATGCGCTCGCGCTGGAAGCGTCCCTGGCGCTGTGGCCGCGCGCGCAGGAGCTGGGCGTGCTGGAGCGCTGGTTCGTCGCGATGCCGCTGGAGCACGCCGAGGACCTCGCGATGCAGGACCGCAGCGTGTCGGCCTTCGAGGCCCTGGCCGCGGAGGACCAGCGCCTGGAGGATGCGCTCGACTACGCCCGCCGGCACCGCGAGGTCATCGTCCGCTTCGGGCGCTTCCCGCATCGCAACGAGATCCTCGGCCGCGCGAGCACGCCCGAGGAACTCGAGTTTCTGAAGCAGCCCGGGTCGCGGTTCTGAGCGCTACGGCGCTTCCTTTTCCTGCAGCAGCCGCCACATCACCTTCCCCGAGCCTGACTTCGGCAGCGTCTCGACGAACTCGACGATGCGTGGCGCCTTGTACGCGGCCATGTGTTCGTGGGCCCAGTCGATGATGTCCTTGTCGGTGGTCCTGCCCTTCGCGTCGGCGCGCAGCACGACGACGGCCTTCACCGTCTCGCCGCGATACGCGTCCTTGGCGGCGATCACGCAGGCTTCCTGCACGGCCGGGTGGCGGTAGAGCAGCATTTCCACCTCGGACGGCCAGACCTTGTAGCCGCTGGCGTTGATCATCCGCTTGAGGCGGTCGGTGATGAAGAAATAGCCTTCCTCGTCCATGCGGCCAAGGTCGCCGGTGCGGAAGAAGCGTCTGCCGTCGAGCTCGACAAAGGCGGCGTCGGTGGCTTCCGGCTGCCGCCAGTAGCCCTGGAAGACCATCGGCCCGTGGGTGATGATCTCGCCGACCTCCCCGACGGGCAGTTCCTCGAGCGTCGTCGGATCGACGATGCGCGAGTCGACGCCGAAGATCGGGATGCCCAGGCACTGCAGCTTGGCCCGTTCGGGCGGATTGCCGTGGCTGGGCGCGGCAGTCTCGGTGAGCCCGTAGCCTTCGGCGAAGGTCAGGCCGAACTCCTGTTGCAGGCGTTCCGCGACGGCCTTGGGCATCGCCGCGCCGCCGCCGCTGAGGTAGCGCAGGCTGCGCAGGTCGAAGGACTTGTAGTTCGGGCTCGCGAACAGGTCGATGATCATCGTCGGGATGCAGGTCCAGTGCGTGACCTGGTAGCGCGAGATCAGCCGCCCGCAGAGCTCGCGGTCCCAGCGCGGCATGATCACCAGCGTCATGCCGGTGAACACCGGTCCCAGCACGCCGTAGAGCGTGCCGGTGATGTGGAACATCGGCACCACGGCCAGCCCCACCGATTCCGCGCTGGCGTAGCCCCATTGGCAGCCGCCGCAGCTGTTGGACATCAGCGTCGCGTTGGTGTGCACGCAGCCCTTGGGCAGTCCTGTCGTGCCCGAGGTGTAGGGCAGCATCGCGAGGTCTTCCGGACCGGCGGTGTGCGGCCCCGGCACGTGGCCCGCGGCGATCGCCTCGCGCCAGTCGGTCGCGCCCGGCGGCAGCTCGTGCACGGCGGTCAGCCAGGCGCGCATCGCCTCGGGCGCGTCGCAGGCGGGATCGGGGCCGGCGGGCGGCAGCATCTGCCAGTACTGCGTCACCAGCACCGCGCGCGGGCGCTGCGCCTCGGGCAGTTTCGCCGCGGCCTTGGCGACGATGCCGGAGAGCTCACCGCTGCAGATCACCACCTTGGTCTCGGGATCGGTCAGGTAATGGCCGAACTCGTCCTCCCGGTTCATCGGGTTCACCGGCACGACGACGGCGTCGGCGCGGTTGATCGCGTAGAAGGCGATCAGGTACTGCGGGCAGTTCTGGAGGAACAGCGCGACACGGTCGCCCTTGCCCACGCCCTGCGCGCGCAGCCAGCCGGCAAGCGCCTCGGCCTGGCGGCGCATCTCGCGGTAGCTCAGCGTCGCGCCGAGGAACTGCGTCGCCGCCTTGTCCGGATAGCGGCTGGCGGCGACCTCCAGGTTGAACCACAGCGAGGTCCGCGGAATCGCCAGCCGGCGCGGCAGCCGGGCCGGCCAGTGGCTGTACTGCACATCGGCGTTCTCGGGACGGGGGGTGACCACGCGCGTCATCGGTGCTGTCTCCTGTCTTTGGTTTGGACCGATCTTCAGTCGGCCCTGGCGCCCCTCTTGTCGCCGCAGCGACAACCGCGGCGGCATCGGTCCGGCGAGGCGGCCAGGACGTGCGCCCTGCGGTGTGGCGTAAACCAGACTGGTCCCCGCCATTGGGGTGGTCCCGGACATGCTCCATCGGGGTGTCGCGCGTAGCATGCGGGCTTTCACCAATGCCCTGTACGGCATCCGCTTCCGGCCCGGCGGCGTCGATGCGAGGACGGGCCGTGCTCCGTCCATGTCGATCGCGCGTCGTTCCGCCCTGCTGGGGCTGCTCACCTGTGCCCTCGGATCCACCGCCGGATCGACGGCGTGGGCGATTCCAGCCGAACCGCCGCTGGGCCTGCCCGCCGGTCCGGTCGTGCTCAGCGTCGGCGGCGCCTTGCGCAACGCCAACCGCGACGGCCGCGCCGTGTTCGACATGGCCATGCTGGAGAAGCTGCCCCAGGTCAGCTTCAGCACGCAGACGCCCTGGTACCCCAGCCCCCGCAAGTTCACCGGTCCGCTGCTGCGCGACGTGCTCGCCGCGGCCGGCGCCCAGGGCCGCACGATCGAGGCGCGGGCGCTCAACGACTACCGCGTCAGCATCCCCGTGGACGACAGCGCCCGGTACGACGTCATCGTCGCGCGGCTGATCGACGACAAGCCCATGGCGGTGCGCGACAAGGGACCGCTGTTCCTGATCTACCCGTTCGACCGCGCGCCCGAGTTGCGCAACAGCGTCTTCTACGGGCGCTCGGCGTGGCAGCTCACCCACCTGGAGCTGCGTTGACCATGCCTCGCGACGCCGTCCGCATCGCCGCCCTCAAGCAGCGCCGCTGGCGCATCGCCGTCGCCGGCATGGGCCTGCTGCTCGTGCTGGCGCTGGCGGGCGTCGCCTGGCTGCAGGCGCGCCAGTACGAGGCGCTCAACGGCACGCGGCGCTACCAGGACGATTACCTCGTCTGGAGCCTGTTCCAGTTCGAGACCGAGTACCTGAAGCTGCGGCTCGCGCTCGAGCAGGCGGCCGGTCCGAGCGTGGCGGTCGATCCCGACCAGGTCGCCCAGCGCTACGAGATCTTCGTGAGCCGGCTCAACCTGGTGGAGAGCGAGCATGCCGCGCAGGTGCTCGCGCATCACCCTGACTACCAGCGCACGCTGGCCCGCACGCAGGACTTCGTCCACTGGGCGGACGCGCTGCCGTTCAACGGCGCGCTGATCCGGGAGCATCCGGAACGGATCGCCGGCATCATCGAGCGCCTGGAGCCGCTGGCCGATCCGATCCGCGACCTGTCGCTGACCTCCACGCACCACGTGGCCCAGGACGTCACCCAGCGCAACGAGATCGTGCGCCGCCAGAGCCGCATCAGCCTGGGGCTGACGGCGGCGCTGTCGGCGATGACGCTGCTGTTCGCGGCGGTCATCTACCGGCAGTTCAGAGGCCTGGAGCGCTACGGCGACAAGCAGAAGGCGCTGGCCGCGCGGCTCAACGACGCGCAGCGCGAGGCCGACGCGGCCAACCGCGCCAAGACGGTGTTCCTGGCCAACATGAGCCACGAGCTGCGCACGCCGCTGCAGGGGCTGCTGGGCATGCTGGGGCTGATCAAGGAGGCGCCACTGAACGCCGCGCAACAGGACCAGCTCAAGGCCGCGAACGATTGCGCGCGGCATCTGCTGGCGGTGCTCGGCGACATCCTGGACGTGACGCGCATGGAGGCCGGCGGGCTGTCAATCGCGCCGGAACCGCTGCAGCCGCTCGCGCTGATGAAGGAGCTCGAGGCCCTGAGCCGGCCGCAGGCCGCGGCGAAGGGGCTGGCGCTGCATGTCGGCGTCGACGACGACGTGCCCGGCTGGGTGCTGGCCGATCCGACGCGGCTGCGCCAGATCCTGCTGAACCTGCTGAGCAACGCGCTCAAGTTCTGCGATCGCGGCCATGTGAGCTGCCGCCTGGGCCGCGGCGTGGGCGCGCTGGGCGAGGACCTGCTGATGTTCGAGGTCAGCGACACCGGACCGGGCATCGACGCGGAGACGCAGGCGCGACTGTTCCAGCGCTTCAGCCAGGGCGATGCGAGCACCTCGCGGCGTCACGGCGGCGCGGGGCTGGGGCTGGAGATCTCGCGCCGGCTGGCCCGCGCGATGGGCGGTGACATCCATGTGCAGAGCGCGCCGGGCCAAGGCGCGCGCTTCACCCTCGCGCTGCCGTTGCGCGCGGGCGCGGACCAGCCGGCAGGCCGCTTGATGCCGGACGCCGGGGGCACCGCGCGCGCCGGCGGCGCGACCCATGCGCCGCCGGCCGGTGCCTCAGCGACGGTGGCCGAGCTGCCCGCGCCGCCGGTGGCCGGCCTGCGGGTGCTGGTCAGCGAGGACAACCCGATCAACCGCATCGTCATCGAGGCGATGCTGCAGCGCCTGGGTCATCACCCGACCCTGTGCGAGAACGGCCTGCAGGCGCTGCATGCGCTGCGGCAGCAGCCCTTCGACCTCGTGCTGATGGATCTGCACACGCCGCAGATGGACGGCTTCGAGGCGACGCGGCTGATGCGCGAGCTGCCCGCGCCGCGCGGCCGCCTGCCGATCGTCGCGTTCTCGGCGGATGCGTTCGAGGAATCGCGTCAGAAGGCCGACGAGGCCGGCATCAGCGCCTTCCTGGCCAAGCCGGTCGAGATGGAGACGCTGCGCGTCTGCCTGCAGACGCTGGCGACCTCGCCAGCGCGGCCTGAAGCGGCCTGAAGCACGCCTCAGGCGAGGCCAGTCCTGATCAAACGACCACCGGCTCCGGCTCCAGCCGGATGCCGAAGCGGCCGTAGACGCTTTCCTGGATCGCGCGAGCGAGCGTGACGACCTCGGCGCCGCGAGCCTCGCCGCGGTTCACCAGCACCAGCGCCTGCTTCTCGTAGACCGCCGCGCCGCCCACGCTCTTGCCCTTCCAGCCGCAGGCATCGATCAGCCAGCCCGCGGCCAGCTTGAAGCTGCCGTCGGCCATCGGGTAGTGCACGATGTGCGGATCGCGCGTGATGATGTCGCGGCACTGCTCCGCGCTCACCACGGGGTTCTTGAAGAAGCTGCCCGCGTTGCCGATGCGCGCCGGATCCGGCAGCTTGGCGCGGCGGATCTCGCAGATCCACTCGAACACCTGCCGCGCATCGGGCACGGCGATGCCGGTCTCGGCCATCTTGCGCTCGATGTCGAGGTAGCCGAGCTGCGGCTGCCACGGCTTGGGACAGCGCAGCCGCACCTTGGTGATCACGCTCTTGCCCGCCAGGCCGCCGTAGCCGGTCTGCTTGAACACGCTATCGCGATAACCGAAGCGGCACACCGACGCCGGCAGCGTCACGCGACGGCCCGTGGTCAGGTCGACCACGTCGACGCTCTCCAGGCGGTCCTTCAGCTCCACGCCGTAGGCCCCGATGTTCTGCACCGGCGCGGCGCCGACGGTGCCCGGGATCAGCGCCATGTTCTCCAGCCCCGGCACGCCATGTTCCAGCGACCAGGCGACCGCGTCGTGCCACGGCACGCCGGCGCCGGCCTCGACGATCCAGCAATCCTCGCGTTCCTCGATGGCCAGCCCGGGAATCTCCATCTTCAGCACGACCGCGTCGACATCCCGCGTCAGCACGAGATTCGACCCGCCGCCCAGCACGAACTTCGGCGCACGGCCCAGTTCGGGGTGGTCGACGACGCGGCGGACGTCCAGTTCCTCGCGGATGCGCACCAGCCGGCGCGCCGTCGCGGGCAGGCCGAAGGTGTTGTATGGCTTCAGGTTGACGTCGGTCTCGATGACGACGCCCTCGCGTCGCTCGGTCGAGGGGGGGATGGGGGGAGACTGCATGGCTAGAATTCTCGCCCATATCCCTCGGGCGATCCCTGGGGCGATCACCCGGCCCGCCCCGGTGCCCGCCCCCGCCCTTCCACGGACGTCGGCCGCCGATCATCGGTCGCCGCCCTCCTCCTCTGAAAGAGTCGTACATGCCCAGCTTTGACACCGTCCTCGAACCCGACATGGTGAAGGTCCGCAACAGCGTGGACGCCAGCGCCAAGGAGATCGCCACCCGCTTCGACTTCAAGGGCACCAGTGCCGCCATCGAGTGGAAGGACAAGGAAAAGGAAGTCCACGCCACCGGCGACGCCGAGTTCCAGCTCGAGCAGATCGAGGCCGTGCTGTACGCCAAGCTGACCAAGCAGGGCGTGGTGCTCGGCTTCGTCGACAAGCAGGACAAGATCGAGAAGCTGGGCGGCGACCGCGTCAAGCAGGTCTACAAGATCAAGAACGGCCTGGAGGCCCCCGAGGCCAAGAAGGTCGTCGCCGCGATCAAGGAGAGCAAGCTCAAGGTGCAGGCCCAGATCGAGGGCGACATCGTGCGCATCACCGGCAAGTCGCTGGACGACCTGCAGGCCGCCCAGGGCGCGCTGCGCAAGGCCCTGCCCGACCTGCCGCTGAGCTTCGACAACTACCGCAAGTGATCCCGCGCGCGCACGGGCGCCGGTCCGGCGTCCGTCGCGCGCCGACACGCGGGCGCCCTGCCCGCGTCCGCGCCTCGGCGAGCGTCGCCGCGCACAGAACAACATTCCGGGGGACGACATGAGCACTCTTCGCAAGCCGGGCTGGCGAGGTCCCGCCGCCGCCGCGCTGCTGGCGCTGTGTGCCTCGACGGCCCTGGCCGACAGCGTCAAGGCCTCGCGCTACTACGAGGATGCGCTCAAGCGCTTCGAGCGCCAGGACATCGACGGCGCCGTCATCCAGCTCAAGAACGCGCTCCAGCAGGACGCCCGCATGCTCACGGTGCACGTGCTGCTGGGCAAGGCGCTGCTGATGCGCAGCGAGGCCGCGGCCGCCGAGATCGAGTTCAACGAGGCGCTCTCCCAAGGCATCAACCGGACCGAGGTCGCGGTGCCGCTGGCCCAGGCGCTGGTGGCGCAGGGCAAGCAGGCCGAGGTCTTCCGGCTCCCGGCCCTGGTGCCCGAGGGCCTGCCCGACCACATCCGCAAGCCGCTGCTGCTGGTGCGCGCGGCGGCCGCCTCGGACCTGGGCGATCCGGCGCGTGCGCAGGCCCAGATCGAACTGGCGCGCGCCATTCCGCCCGACAACGCCGACACCTGGCTGGCGGAGGTGCCATTGCGGCTGCGCGCGCGGCAGTTCGAACAGGCCATCGCCGCCGCCGAGCAGGCGCTGCGCCTGGCGCCGGGCAACGGCGAGGCGCTCTATCAGCGCGCCACCGTGCCGCATGTGCAGGGCCGTCTGGACGAGGCCCTCAAGGGCTACGAGCGCGCGATCGCGGCCGATCCGCGCCATCTGGAAGCCCAGCTCGCCCGCGCCGGCCTGCTGATCGACCTGAACCGCGACGCCGATGCGCTCGCCCAGGCCCAGGCGGCCTTGAAGCTCGCGCCCAGCGAACCGCGCGCGCTCTACCTGACCGCGGTGCTCGCCGAGCGGCGCAACGACGCCGCGGCGGCCAAGGCCGCGCTCAAGGCGGTCACCGCCGAGCTGGATCCGGTGCCCATCGAGTTCATCCGCTTCCGCCCGCAGGCGCTGATGCTGAACGGCCTGGCCCACTTCGGACTGGGGGAGATGGAGAAGGCCAAGCCCTACCTCGAATACGCGCAGCGCCAGACACCCAACAGCCCGCTGTCCAAGCTGCTGGCGCAGGTGTACGTGGCCGAGCCCAACCTCGACCGCGCCGCCGAAGTGCTGGAGGCCTACCTCAAGGCCTACCCCGGCGACGGCCAGGCGCTGGTCATGATGGCCACGCTGCAGATGGCGCAGGGCCGGCATGCCCGGGCCTCGGCGCTGATGCAGGACGCGCTGAAGTCCCGCGACGCGCCCGAGTTCCGCACCGCGCTCGGCCTGGCGCTGCTGCGAGGCGGGCAGTCCGGCGACGCCGCCGGCGAGCTCGAGAAGGCCTTCCAGCGCGATCCGCGCCAGAGCTACGCCGGCATGGCGCTGATCTCGCTCTACCAGCGCGGCGGGCAGACCGCCAAGGCGATCGCCATCGCGGACAAGCTGGTCAAGCAGGAACCGAACAATCCGACGGTGTGGTTGCTGCTCGGCGGTGCGCGCCGGGCAGCCAACAACGCCGCCGGCGCGCGCGAGGCCTACCAGAAGGCCAGCCAGCTCGATCCCGCGCTGGTCGAGGCGCAACTCGGGCTGGCGCGGGTGGACATCACCGACCGCCAGTTCGACGCCGCGCAGACGCGTCTGGCGGCACTGCTCAAGGCGGACGAGAAGAACGCCGACGCGCTCTACGAGATGGCGCTGCTGAGCGAGGCCCGCGGCCAGACGGCCGAGGTGACGCGCTGGCTGTCCAAGGCCACCGACGTCAGCACCGCCCGCAACACGCGCGCGGACCAGGCGCTGGTCGCCTGGCTGCTGAAGCAGGACCAGCCGGCGCCGGCGCTCGAAGCGGCCCGCAAGCTGCTCGGCAAGGCACCGGACGATCCGCTCACGCTGATCACCTACGCCCGGGCGCAGTTGGCCAACCGCGACGTCAAGGGCGCCACCGCGACGCTGACCAATGCCGCGCGGCGGTCGGGCTTCGGCGCCGATCCGCTGGCGCAGATCGCCGGGCTCCAGCTCGATGCGCGCGATCTGGCCGGCGCCGCCTACAGCCTGGACAAGGCGCTGCAGACCTCGCCGCAGCACGTCGGCGCGCTGGCGCTGTCCTCGACGGTGGCGCTGCAGCAGGGCAATCCCGCCCTGGCCGAGAAGCAGGCGCGGCAGGTGATCCAGCTCCGGCCGCAACTGGCGCTGGGTTACTCGCTGCTGGCGGACGTGGCGCAGTCGCGCAAGCAGCCCGCCCAGGCCATCGAGGCGCTGCGCAAGGCCCACGAGGTCCAGCCGACCAGCGGCAGCCTGCTGGCCCTGATGCGGGCCCTGAGCCGCCAGGACGCCAACGGCAAGGCGGCCCAGGACCTGGCGGAACGCTGGCTGAAGACGCGTCCGAACGACCTCGCGGCCTGGAAGGCGCTGGGCGACGCCCAGGCGCGTGCCGGCGCCTATCCGGCGGCGCGCCGAAGCTACGACGCGGCGCTGAAGCTCCGACCCAACGACGTCGAGGCGCTGAACAACCTGGCCAACACGATGATCCGCCAGGGGGAAGCCACCGCCGCCGCGGCGGTGGCGGAGAAGGCGCTGGCGCTGGACCCACGCAACCCGGCGGTGATCGACACGGCCGGCTGGGCCTATCACCTTGCCGGCAACGCCGACCGGGCCCTGCAGCTGCTGCGCGACGCCCGCCTGCGCGAGCCTGGGAGCCCGGACATCCGCTATCACCTGGCGGCGGTGCTGGCCAAGGCCGGGCGCAAGGGCGAGGCGCGCGAGGAACTGGACGCCGCGCTCCGGAGTACCGCGTTCGACAGTCACAAGGAGGCGCTGGCCTTGAGCCAGACCCTGCGCTGAAAGTCCGTTGAGGGCCCGCCAGCCCCTCTGGTGAGGGGTTACCGGGCCTGTCGGAAGACCTTACAGTCCCGTTCCAAAGGCGGACACATTCCAGGACAAGTGCTTGTGCCGCAAGGGTTTCGAGGCGTTGGCCCGGGCCTTGCTAAATGAAGGTCGAACGAATCTGACACTCCGACCTGGTCGGGGGACCGAGGGGAAACCATGCAAAGAGTTCAACAACGACTGGTCGGAATGGCGGCATTGGCGCTCGCGTCGCTGCTGCCGTTCAGCGCGCATGCGCTGTCGACCTGGACGGCCGGCAGCTGCGTCAGCAACTGCAGCGAGACCGGTGACGCGGCTCCGAACGTCAGCTACTCGGCCTACTCCGCGGCGATCAACACCTCGGGCGGCGCCTACTCGAGCACCCAGGGCTTCGCGCAGAGCACGCTGGCCTACTACAGCGGCAGCGGTTTCGGCGTCGTCGCGCCGAGCGGCGACACGCAGTCGCCCAACCATTCGCTGGACAACTACGGCTACCAGGACCTGATCCTGCTGAAGTTCGACTCCGCCGTGAACCTGACCCAGGTCAAGCTGGGCTGGTGGCAGTACGACAGCGACATCACCGTGCTGGCCTACACCGGCAACACGGCTGGCGTGGACGTCGGCGGCACCATCGCTGGCAAGACGGCCGCGTCGCTGAAGTCGGCCAACGGCTGGTCACTGGTCAACAGCTACGCGGACGTCGGGAACAACGCCAACGCCACGGTCAACCTGAACACCAGCCTGACCTCCAGCTGGTGGATCATCACCGCCTACAACTCGCAGCTGGGCGGCAGCCCCACGGGCGCCGACGGCTCCACCAGCGGCCTGACCCGCGGCACCGGCACCAGCTACGCCGGCTACGACTTCGTCAAGCTGTTCTCCGTCTCCGGCAACAAGCCGGGCGGCGGCAGCAACAACGGCAACGTGCCGGAACCGGCCTCGCTGGCCCTCGCCTCCGTCGCCCTGCTCGGCCTGATGGGCGTCCGTCGCCGCAAGCAATCCCAAAGCTGAGCCTCCCTGCTCCGCGGAAAGCGACCCCATGGGTCGCTTTTCTTTTTGCCCAAGCCGGATCCGGATCCGGATCCATCCGGAAAGAAAAACGCCCGGTGCATCGCTGCACCGGGCGTTGTCATCGGGACAGGACGATCAGGCCCGCGCCGCGCGCTTGCGATCGTTTTCCGACAGGTGGCGCTTGCGCAGGCGCACCGACTTCGGCGTGATCTCGACCAGTTCGTCGTCCTCGATGAACTCGACGCCGTACTCGAGGGTCAGTTCGATCGGCGGCGTGATCTTGATGGCGTCTTCCTTGCCGCTGACCCGGAAGTTGGTCAGCTGCTTGGTGCGGGTCGCGTTGACGACGAGGTCGTTGTCGCGGCTGTGGATGCCGACGATCATGCCTTCGTAGACCGGGTCGTTCGGCTTCACGAACATGCGGCCGCGGTCGTCGAGCTTGCCCAGGGCGTAGGTGAAGATTTCACCGGCATCCATCGAGATCAGCACGCCGTTCTTGCGGCCGGCGATGTCGCCCTTGTGGGGTTCGTAGCCGTCGAAGATGTTGGAGATCAGGCCCGAGCCGCGGGTCAGGTTCAGGAACTCGTTCGAGAAGCCGATCAGGCCGCGGGCCGGGATGCGGTACTCGAGGCGGACGCGGCCGCGGCCGTCCGGTTCCATGTTGACCAGTTCGCCCTTGCGCTCACCCAGGGCCTGCATCACGCCACCCTGGTGGGTTTCTTCCACGTCGGCGGTGACCAGCTCGATCGGCTCGCACTTCTCGCCGTTGATTTCCTGGAACACCACGCGCGGCTTGGACACGGCCAGCTCGTAGCCTTCGCGGCGCATGTTTTCCAGCAGGATGGTCAGGTGCAGTTCGCCGCGGCCCGAGACCTCGAAGATGCCGTCCTCGTCGGTTTCCTTCACGCGCAGCGCGACGTTGTGCTGCAGTTCCTTCTGCAGGCGGTCCCAGATCTGGCGGCTGGTGACGAACTTGCCTTCGCGGCCGGCCAGCGGCGAGGTGTTGACGCAGAAGTTCATCGTCAGCGTCGGCTCGTCGACCTTGAGCATCGGCAGCGGGGCCGGGTTGGCCGGGCTGGTGACGGTCACGCCGATGCCGATGTCCTCGATGCCGTTGATCAGCACGATGTCGCCGGGGCCGGCTTCGGTGGCCTGCACGCGGTCCAGGCCCTGGAAGGTCAGCACCTGGTTGATGCGGCCCTTGGTGGTCTTGCCGTCCGGACCTTCCATGACGACGACGTCCATCGCCGGCTTGATCGTGCCCTGGCTGATGCGGCCCACGCCGATGCGGCCGACGAAGGTCGAGAAGTCCAGTGCCGAGATCTGCAGCTGCAGCGGCGCGGCCGGGTCGCCGCTTTGCGACGGCACGTGCTTGAGCACGGTGTCGAACAGGGCGGACATGTCCTCGCCCCACTTGCCGCCGGGCTCGCCCTCTTCCAGCGAGGACCAGCCGTTGATGCCCGAGGCGTACACGACCGGGAAGTCCAGCTGCTCGTCGGTGGCGCCGAGCTTGTCGAACAGGTCGAAGGCGGCGTTGATCACGGCATCCGGCTTGGCGCCCGGCTTGTCGACCTTGTTCACGACGACGATGGGCTTGAGGCCCAGCGCCAGCGCCTTCTTGGTCACGAAGCGGGTCTGCGGCATCGGGCCTTCCTGGGCGTCGATCAGCAGCACCACGCCGTCGACCATCGACAGCGCGCGTTCGACTTCACCGCCGAAGTCCGCGTGTCCCGGGGTGTCGACGATGTTGATGTGGGTGCCCTTCCAGCTGACCGCGCAGTTCTTGGCCAGGATGGTGATGCCGCGTTCGCGTTCGATGGCGTTGTTGTCCATCACCGTGTCGACGACTTTCTCGTGCTCGGCGAAGGTGCCGCTCTGGCGAAGGAGCTGGTCCACCATGGTGGTCTTGCCATGGTCGACGTGGGCGATGATGGCGATGTTGCGGATTTGCTTGCTCATGGGGCGGCTTTCGCTTGGAGGGCTTTCTCGGATTTTGAGGAAGTCGGGAACTCGGGGATGTCTCGGGTCTTGTTGGCGCGATGCGGGCTCAGGCGGCCTGCATCAGCATGGAAGCGATCTCGGTCGGGCTCAGCAGGCGGTCGGCGATCAGCTCGCCGCCCGCGACATGCGCGCTGCCCAGGAAGGCCCGCGGCGCCTGGCCGTAGACCCGCACCTGCGGCAGGTCGGCCAGCGTGACGCGCCGGCGCATGCCGGAGAGGAAACGGCCGGCCTCGTCGTTGCTCAGCTCGACCTCGGGCCATTCGCCCAGCAGGCTGTCCGGCGCGGTCAGCAGCGACAGGCGCGCGTCCTCGTCCATCGCCTCGATCTGTTCGAGCGTCACCGCCTGCGCGATGGACACCGGACCGCTGGCCGTGCGGCGCAGCCCGGCCAGGTGCGCGCCGCAGCCCAGCTTCGCGCCGATGTCCTCGCCCAGCGTGCGGATGTAGGTGCCCTTGGTGCAGCGCACGTCGATCACGAGCAGCAGCTCGGCAGGATGCCACTCGACGATGTCCAGCGCATGAATGGTCACGTTCCGCGGCTGGCGCTCGACGGTCACGCCTTCGCGGGCGAGCTCGTACAGCGCGCGGCCCTGGTGCTTCAGCGCCGAGTACATCGGCGGCAGCTGCGAGATCGCGCCCTGGAAGCCCGCGCAGGCGGTGCGGATCGCGTCCAGGTCCAGCGCCTGGGCGAGCTCGTCGCGCTGCTCGAGGACCTCGCCCTCGCCGTCGCCGGTCGTGGTCGTGATCCCCAGGCGCAGCGTGGCGCGGTAGCCCTTGTCGGCCTCCAGCGAGACCTGGCTGAACTTGGTCGCGGCGCCGAAGGTCAGCGGCAGCAGGCCGGTCGCCAGCGGATCCAGCGTGCCGGTGTGGCCGGCCTTCTCCGCGCGCAGCAGGCGCTTGACCTTCTGCAATGCGTCATTGCTGGTCAGGCCGAGGGGCTTGTCCAGCATCAGCACGCCGTGCACGGCGCGCTTCACGATCTTGGGGCGGGGGGCTACTGCGCTCATGGATGCCAAGCGGCCGATACGGCCGCGCGTCTCACGTCTGTCTCTCGATCGGACCCTCTCGGGTCCTGCATGCGGTGATGCGGTGATGCGGTGATGCGGTAAAGGGACCGGGGACCTCAGTCCTCGGTGGTCTCGTCGTCCCTGGCCCGGGACTGGTTGGCCTTGCTGATCAGCGCGCTCATCTCGGCGGCGCGCTCGATCGTGCGGTCGAAGTGGAAATGCAGGCTCGGCACGGTGTGGATCTGCAGCCGCTTGAACAGGCCGTTGCGCAGGAATCCCGCCGCCTCGTTCAGCGCCGCGCCGGTCGCTTCCGGATCGCCGACCAGCAGCGAGAAGAAGACCTTCGCGTGGGCATAGTCGGGCGTGACCTCCACCGCGTTGATCGTCACCATGCCGATGCGCGGGTCCTTCAGGTCCCGGATCAGCTCGGCCAGGTCGCGCTGGATCTGGTCCGCCACGCGCAGACCGCGGTTGGGGATCGATCGCTTGTGACGCATGGCTCTTTCCTCACTCTCTCAAACAACAAAGCCCGGCGGTGCGAACCGCCGGGCATGGAGCGACGGCAGGCTGGTTTACAGCGTGCGCGCCACTTCCTTGATTTCGAAGACTTCCAGCTGGTCGCCTTCCTTGATGTCGCTGTAGTTCTTCAGCTTGATACCGCACTCGAAGCCTTCGCGGACTTCCTTGACGTCGTCCTTCAGGCGCTTGAGCGACTCGATCTCGCCGGTGTAGACCACGACGTTGTCGCGCAGCAGGCGGAAGCGCGCGTTGCGCGTCACGTGGCCGCTGGTGATCATCGAACCGGCGATGGTGCCGATCTTGGTCGCCACGAACACGGTGCGGATCTCGGCGGTTCCGATGATCTCCTCGCGCTGCTCCGGGGCCAGCATGCCGGCCATCGCCGCCTTCACCTCATCCACGGCGTCGTAGATGATGTTGTAGTAGCGCAGGTCGACCTCGTTGTGCTCGGCCACCTTGCGCGCGCCGGCATCGGCACGCACGTTGAAGCCGATCACGACGGCCTTGGAGGCGATCGCCAGGTTGATGTCGGACTCGCTGATCGCGCCGACCGCCGCGTGGACGATCTGCACCTTGACCTCGTCGGTCGACAGCTTGAGCAGCGAAGAAGCCAGCGCTTCCTGCGAACCCTGCACGTCGGCCTTGATGATCAGCGGCAGCGTCTGCACGTCGCCGGCGGTCATGTCGGCGAACATGTTCTCCAGCTTGGCGGCCTGCTGGCGGGCCAGCTTGACGTCGCGGTACTTGCCGGCGCGGAAGGTGGCGATTTCACGGGCGCGGCGTTCGTCGCTCAGCACCATGAACTCGTCGCCGGCGCGCGGGACTTCCGTCAGGCCCTGGATCTCGACCGGGATCGACGGGCCGGCTTCGGACGCGGACTTGCCGTCCTCGTCCAGCATGGCGCGCACGCGACCGTAGGTCGAGCCGGCCAGCACCACGTCGCCGCGCTTGAGCGTGCCGGACTGCACCAGCACCGTCGCGACCGGGCCACGGCCCTTGTCCAGCTTGGCTTCGATGACCAGGCCCTTGGCCAGCGACTCCTTCGCGGCCTTGAGCTCCAGCACTTCGGCCTGCAGCAGCACCTGTTCCAGCAGGTCGTCGATGCCCTGGCCGGTCTTGGCCGACACCGGGACGAACGGCGATTCGCCGCCGAATTCCTCGGGCACGACTTCCTCGGCCACCAGCTCGCTCTTCACGCGCTCCGGGTTGGCATCGGGCTTGTCGATCTTGTTCATCGCGACCACGATCGGCACGCCGGCGGCCTTGGCGTGGTGGATCGCTTCCTTGGTCTGCGGCATCACGCCGTCGTCGGCGGCCACGACCAGGATGACGATGTCGGTCGCCTGGGCGCCGCGGGCACGCATGGCCGTGAAGGCCTCGTGACCCGGGGTGTCCAGGAAGGTGATCATGCCGCGCGGCGTGTCGACGTGATAGGCGCCGATGTGCTGCGTGATGCCGCCGGCCTCACCCGCGGCCACGCGGGCGCGGCGGATGCTGTCCAGCAGCGAGGTCTTGCCGTGGTCGACGTGACCCATGACGGTGACGACCGGCGCGCGCGGCAGCAACTCGTGCTGCGATTCGGCGGCGGCGCCCTCTTCCTCGAGGAAGGCATCCGGATCGTCCAGCTTGGCCGCGAAGGCCTTGTGGCCCATTTCCTCGACCAGGATCATGGCCGTCTCCTGGTCCAGCTGCTGGTTGATGGTGACCATCTGGCCCAGCTTCATCAGCTGCTTGATGACCTCGGAGGCCTTCACCGACATCTTGTGCGCCAGGTCGGCGACGGAGATGGTCTCGGGGATGTGGACTTCCTGGATCACCGGCTCGTTCGGAGCCTGGAAATTCGACTGCGAGGCGCCGCGATCGTCGCGACCGCCACGGCGGCCGGCAGGGCCGCCACGGCCCGGCGCGCGCCAGCCCGTGCCGCTGCCCGGACGAGCCGGACCGTCGGTGCGGCCGCCCGGCTTGCCGGCGGCGCCGCGCTTCTTCGCGTCGTCGGCCCAGCTGGACGACAGCTTCTCCGACTTGACGGACTTCTTGTCGCCCGGCTTCGCGCCGGCGCCGGCGGCAGCGGTCGTGCCGGTGGCACCCGGCGCGCCGCCCGGCTTCTTGTGGATCGTGCCCTTGATGCCGGCGGCCGGCGTGGCCTCGGGCTTGGGTTCTTCCTTCTTCGCGACCAGCACCTTCTTGGGCGCGTTCATCATCGCGCGGATGGCGGCGGCCTCGGCTTCGGCGGCCTTGCGGCGGCGCTCCAGCTCGGCCTGGCGGGCCTTCTCGTCGGCGGCGACGTCGGCCGCCTTCACCACGCGCAGCACGGGCTTGGCGGGTTCGGCCGGCGCTGCCGGGGCCGGCGCCGGAGCGGCGGCGGCCACGGGCGTGGGCGCCGGCGCGGGCGCCGCGGCGGCAGCGGCCTTCTCGGCAGCCTTGTCCGCGGCCTTCTCGGCCTTGGACTTGGCGGCGTCGGCCAGCTTGCGCGCTTCGGCTTCGGCGGCGGCCTTGGCCGCGGCCTCGGCGGCGGCCAGCTCGGCCGCTTCACGCGCGGCGCGTTCTTCCTCGCGGCGCTTCTCTTCGGCTTCGCGCGCGGCGCGCTCGGCGTCCTCGCGCTCACGCATCTTGCGGGCGAGTTCCTCTTCCTGCTGGCGCAGCGCCTCGGCCTGCGCCTGGGCTTCTTCCTCGCGGCGCTTCAGCTCGGCTTCCTCGGCGGCGGCGGCGGTGGCTTCATCCACGCCGTCCTCGCGCTTGACGAAGACGCGCTTCTTGCGCACCTCGACCTGGATGGTGCGCGCCTTGCCCGAGGCATCGGCCTGCTTGATCTCGCTGGTCGACTTGCGGGTCAGCGTGATCTTCTTGCGCTCGGCGCCGCCGGCGGTCCCGTGCGCGGTGCGCAGGTGATCCAGCAGACGTTCCTTGTCGCTTTCGTTCAAGGTGTCCTCGGCGGACGCCTTCTTGACGCCCGCAGCTTGCAGCTGCTCCAGCAACGTGGTCGCAGGCCTGTTGAGCTCTGCGGCCAGCTGGGCGACGGTGGTCACGGCCATTGTTGAAATCCTTAAATCTTGTGTGGGGCGGAGCGGTCTGGTTTCGCTTGAAATCGCTTCAGAGCGTGTCTAGCTCGGGCGTTATGCGTTGAACCAGTGCTCGCGCGCCTTCATGATCAAAGCGCGTGCCGCTGCCTCGTCCAGGGACGAAATCTCGACCAGTTCGTCGACGGCCAGGTCTGCCAGGTCGTCACGGGTATGGATGTCGCCGGCCGCCAGCTTGGCGATCAGCTCCGGGGTCACGCCGTCGAGGTCGCGCAGGTCCTGGGAGACCTCCTCGACCTTCTCCTCGCGGGCGATCTCCATCGTCAGCAGGGCATCCTTGGCGCGGGTGCGCAGCTCGTTGACGGTCTCCTCGTCGAAGGACTCGATCTCGAGCATTTCCTGCATCGGGACGTAGGCGACCTCTTCCAGCGAGGCGAAGCCCTCGGCGATCAGGATGTCGGCGACTTCCTCGTCGACGTCCAGCTTCTCGACGAACAGCTTGCGCACCACGTCGGATTCCTCGGCCTGCTTGGCGGCGGATTCCTCGGCGGTCATGATGTTGATCTTCCAGCCGGTCAGCTCCGAGGCCAGGCGCACGTTCTGGCCGCCGCGGCCGATCGCGATCGCGAGGTTCTCCTCGTCGACGACGACGTCCATCGCGTGGCGTTCTTCATCGACGACGATGGACTGCACGTTCGCCGGCGCCAGCGCGCCGATCACGAACTGGGCGGGATCTTCCGACCACAGCACGATGTCCACGCGTTCGCCGGCCAGCTCGTTGGTCACGCCGTTCACGCGCGAACCGCGCACGCCGACGCAGGTGCCGATCGGGTCGACGCGCTTGTCGTGCGAGACCACGGCGATCTTGGCGCGGCTGCCGGCGTCGCGGGCGGCGCTCTTGATCTCGAGCAGGCCCTGCTCGATCTCGGGCACCTCCTGCGCGAAGAGTTCCTTCATGAACTCGCCGGAGGAGCGCGACAGCATGATCTGCGGGCCGCGCTGCGTCGGGTCCACGCCCAGGATCACCGCGCGGACGCGGTCGCCGGTGCGCAGGTTTTCCTTCGGGATCATCTCGTTGCGCTTGAGGCGGCCTTCGACGCGGCCCGACTCGGCAATGATGTCGCCCTTGTCCAGGCGCTTGACGGTGCCCACGAAGATGCGCTCGCCGCGCGACATGAAGTCGTTCAGCAGCTGCTCGCGCTCGGCGTCGCGGATCTTCTGCAGGATGACCTGCTTGGCGGCCTGGGCGCCGATGCGGCCGATCGGCACGGACTCGACGCCTTCCTCGATGTGGTCGTCGACCTCGATGTCTGCGATCTGTTCCTGCGCCTCGAACAGCAGGATCTCCGAATCGGGGTTCTGCAGGCCGGCCTCGTTGGGCACGACGTGCCAGCGGCGGAAGGTCTCGTACTCGCCGGTGTCACGATCGATGGCCACGCGGATGTCGACCTCGCCGCCATACAACTTCTTGGTGGCCGAAGCCAGCGCCGCCTCAACGGCGCCGAACACCACATCGCGCTCCACGCTCTTCTCGCGCGAGATGGCGTCCACCAGCATCAACAGTTCGCGGTTCATTGATCGAGACCTCCGTCAACCTTGTCATCCGTCTGCCGGGACTTGGCATTGCTCTTCTTCTTCGACGCCTTGGGCTTCGCAGCCGCTCCGTCAGCCGATTCCGATCCGGGCGCCAAGCCCGTGTTCTTCTTCGCCGCGGCACCCGCGGCAGGGTGGCCCGCCGCCTTCGGCGCGCGACCCTTGAAACTGATCTCCGGCACCAGCTTGGCCGAGCGCACTTCGTCCAGCGCGAAGTCCAGCACCTGCTCGGTCTTGCCGTCGGAGAAGATCACCCGCCAGTCGGCGCTCTGCGCCAGCGCGGCGGCATCGTCCTGCGCCACGCCTTCGGCCGCGACCAGGACACCCCGGTACTTCTTGCGACCCTGGAAAGCCTCGCGCAAGGTGATTTCCACTTCATGACCGCGGAAGCGGGCGTAGTCGCCGGCGTTGTTCAGCGGCCGGTCCAGACCGGGCGTGGACACTTCCAGGCGCGTGTAGTCGACCTCGTCGACTTCCATCACATAGCGCAGCTGGCGCGTCACGCGCTCGCAGTCCTCGACGTTGACCGGCTGCTCGGGCTCCTGGCCGTTCACGAGCGGCTTGTCGATGAACACGCGCAGCAAGCCTCCGGCGCTGCGCTCGCAGCCCACCACCTCGTAACCGAGACCGGTCACGGTTTTTTCAACAACGGCTTGCCAGCTCAAATTCATCGACGACGGTATCTATCCTGCGGGGACCTTGGGGACAGCCAAAAAAAATGGGCTGGATGAATCCGCCCACCGTTCACTTTTTCAGCGAAGCTCGAAGTGTACTATGCAAACAGCGTGCCGACAAGGCTGCGTCATCCATCACGGCGTGGCATGCGAGAATCCCTGCCTTCCCCGAATCTATGAATACCAGGAGCAGACATGGGATTTCTCGCCGGCAAGCGACTGCTGATCACGGGCGTGCTGTCCAACCGTTCGATCGCCTACGGCATCGCCAAGGCCTGCCACCGCGAGGGCGCTGAACTGGCCTTCAGCTACGTGGGCGAGCGCTTCAAGGATCGCATCACCGAATTCGCCGCCGAATTCGATTCCAAGCTGGTGTTCGACTGCGACGTGGGCGACGACGGCCAGATCGAGCGCCTGTTCGAGGACCTGGGCCGGCACTGGCCGGAATTCGACGGATTCGTCCATTCGATCGGTTTCGCGCCGCGCGAGGCGATCGCTGGGGAATTCCTGGATGGCATGACGCGCGAGAACTTCCGCATTGCGCACGACATTTCCGCCTACAGCTTCCCGGCCATGGCCAAGGCGGCCCAGGGCCGCCTGCGCCCCGGCGCCGCGCTGCTCACCCTCTCCTACCTGGGGGCGGACCGCTTCGTTCCCAACTACAACACGATGGGCCTGGCGAAGGCCTCGCTGGAAGCCAGCGTCCGGTACCTGGCTTACGGCCTGGGCGCCAAGGGCATCCGGGTGAACGGCATCTCGGCGGGCCCGATCAAGACGCTGGCCGCGTCCGGCATCAAGGACTTCGGCAAGCTGCTGAAGCAATTCGCCGACAGCGCCGCCATCAAGCGCAACGTCACGATCGAGGACGTCGGCAACACGGCCGCCTTCCTGCTGTCGGACCTGGCCGGCGGCATCAGTTCCGAGATCGTCTATGTCGACGGCGGCTTCAGCCACGGCGCGATGGCCGGCACGGACTGAGCCACCACCCCACTCCGTACACCGCACACCGCACACCGCACACCACCTCCTCCGATCACCTCGATCGTTCAGGGACGGTGATGCGTGGGGTTTCGGGGCTTGACCCTGGGGGCGAGCCGGACCGAGCACAGTCCAGTGGACTGTGCGACGCCGGACGAGCGCTGGAAGACCGCAGGTCTGACAGCCCCATGCATCGGCGGCCAAGCGCGCAGGACGCGCAAGTCAAAGAAAACGGGACCTCACGAGGTCCCGTCCTTCATTGATCGGCGAAGAGATTACTTCTTCGCGTCCACCACGCAGTCGACGTAATAGCGGGTGACCCCATCGTCGCCCTTCTCTGCCACCAGCCCGTGGACATCGGTGGCGAAGCCTGGGAACTTCGCGTTGAAGTCTCTGGTGAACTTCAGATAGTCCACGATGCGCCTGTTGAAGCGTTCACCGGGGATCAGCAGCGGGATGCCCGGAGGGTACGGCGTCAGCAGCGCGGTTGTCACGCGGCCTTCGAGCTTGTCGATCTCGACGCGTTCCGTCTTGCGATGCGCGATGTGCGCATACGCGTCGGACGGCTTCATCGCCGGTTCCAGGTCGGACAGGTAGACCTCGGTCGTCAGGCGCGCGATGTCGCCCGACGCATAGGCCTCGTGGATGCTTTGGCAGAGGTCGCGCAGCCCCATGCGCTCGTAGCGCGGGAAGGCCGCGACGAAGTCCGGCAGGATGCGCCAGATCGGCGCGTTCTTGTCGTAGTCGTCCTTGAACTGCTGCAGCGCGGTCAGCAGCGTGTTCCAGCGGCCCTTGGTGATGCCGATGGTGAACATGATGAAGAACGAGTACAGCCCTGTCTTCTCCACCACCACGCCGTGTTCGGCGAGGAACTTGGTGACGATGCTGGCAGGGATGCCGGTCTTGGCGAACTTGCCGCTCATGTCCAGTCCGGGCGTGATGACCGTGGACTTGATCGGATCCAGCATGTTGAAGCCGGCCTCGATCGGGCCGAAGCCGTGCCACTTCTCGTTGGCCTTGAGCATCCAGTCGGCCGCCTTGCCGATGCCGTCGGTGGCCAGCTTGTCCGGCCCCCAGACCTTGAACCACCAGTCCTTGCCGTAGTCCTTCTCGACCTTGCGCATCGCGCGGCGGAAGTCCAGCGCCTCGGAGATGGATTCCTCGACGAGCGCCGTGCCGCCCGGGGGTTCCATCATCGCGGCCGCGACGTCGCAGCTGGCGATGATCGAGTACTGCGGACTGGTCGAGGTGTGCATCAGGTAGGCCTCGTTGAACAGATGCTTGTCCAGCTTCACGTTCTGGGAGTCCTGCACCAGCACCTGCGAGGCCTGCGAGATGCCGGCCAGCAGCTTGTGGGTCGACTGCGTGGCGTAGACCATCGCCGTCTTGGGGCGCGGGCGGTGCTTGCCCATCGCGTGGTACGAGCCGTAGAAGTTGTGGAAGGCCGCGTGCGGCAGCCACGCTTCGTCGAAGTGCAGCGTGTCGATCCAGCCGTCCAGCTTGGACTTGATGGTCTCGGTGTTGTAGAGCACGCCGTCATAGGTGCTCTGCGTCAGCGTCATGATCCGCGGCTTGACCTTCTTCGCGTCCACGCCCTTGAGCAGCGGATTCTTCGCGATCTTCTTGCGGATGGTCTCGGGCGAAAACTCGCTCTCCGGGATCGGGCCGATGATGCCGTAGTGGTTGCGCGTGGGCGTCATGAAGACCGGCACCGCGCCGGTCATGATGATGCTGTGCAGGATGGACTTGTGGCAGTTGCGGTCGACCACGACCACGTCGCCCGGCGCCACCGTGTGGTGCCAGACCATCTTGTTGGAGGTCGAGGTGCCGTTGGTGACGAAGAAGCAGTGGTCCGCGTTGAAGATGCGGGCGGCGTTCTTCTCGCTCTCGGCGACCGGGCCGGTGTGGTCCAGCAGCTGGCCGAGCTCCTCGACCGCGTTGCAGACGTCGGCGCGCAGCATGTTCTCGCCGAAGAACTGGTGGAACATCTGGCCGACCGGGCTCTTCAGGAAGGCCACGCCGCCGGAGTGCCCCGGGCAGTGCCACGAGTACGAGCCGTCCTGCGCGTAGTCCATCAGCGCCTTGAAGAACGGCGGCGCCAGGCCGTCGAGGTAGCTCTTCGCCTCACGGATGATGTGACGCGCCACGAACTCGGGCGTGTCCTCGAACATGTGGATGAAGCCGTGCAGCTCGCGCAGCACGTCGTTCGGGAGGTGCTGCGAGGTGCGCGTCTCGCCGTAGACATAGATGGGGATGTCCGCGTTCTTGAAGCGGATCTCCTGGATGAACTTGCGCAGGTTCAGGACCGCCGGGTCCAGTTCCGCGCCGTCGCCGTTGCCGGAGAACTCCTCGTCGTCGATGGACAGGATGAAGGCACTGGCGCGGCTCTGCTGCTGCGCGAACTGGCTCAGGTCGCCGTAGCTCGTGACGCCGAGGACCTCGAAGCCCTCCTTCTGGATGGCGTCCGCGAGGGCGCGGATGCCCAAACCCGAGGTGTTCTCGGAGCGATAGTCCTCGTCGATGATGACGATGGGAAAGCGGAAACGCGGCGTCATGAAGGCCTCCGGATCGGGGCAGGTCAAACAAGAAAGGCGCGAAGTGTAGGGCTACAGCCGTGTCACGCAAGTGTTGATCGGGCGTTGTCGCGCAAACAGGACGACCATGCCGCCGCCGCCCCGTCCGGGGCCCGCCCGCGCGGTGTCGGAGCCCCCTCGCCACCTCGGAAAAGCGGGAGCGCCACCCCCATAGGAGCGCCCCGGCAAGCACCGGCCCCGGGCGTACACTGAACCGACACGAAAGGACCGGGCGAATCACGGATCGCCCGGCGGACGACTAGGAGGATCCGATGGACTGGAGTCTCGCCACCTGGTGGTGGGTGATCTGCGGCGCACTGGTGGCGGCGGAGCTCGCCACCGGCACGACGTTCTATCTCTTGATGCTGGCGCTGGGCGCCGCGGCCGCGGCGTTGACCGCGCATGCCGGCGGGCCGTTCTGGGCACAGCTGGTCCTGGCGGCGGCGATCGGCGGCGGCGCGGTGACCTGGTGGCACCTGCGGCTGCGCCGGCACCCGAGACAGCCGGCGGGCGAGAACCCCAACGTCAACCTCGACATCGGCCAGAGCCTGGACGTCGCGCACTGGCGCGCCGACGGCACGGCCGAGGTCCGCTATCGCGGCGCGGCCTGGCAGGCGCGCTTCGTCGGCGCCGGCACGCCGGCCATCGGCCGCCATGTGATCCGGGCGGTCGAGGGCAGTTGCCTGCTGGTCGAGCCGGCCTGACCGTCCTCGCGCCACCCCGCCCTTTCCGTTCATTTCATTCCCCGGAGGAGAACCCCGCTCATGGAAATCATCGCCCTGGTCATCCTGATCGTCGCCATCGTCTTCATCATCCAGTCGGTGAAGGTCGTCCCGCAGCAGAACGCCTGGGTCGTGGAACGGCTCGGCAAGTACCACGGCACCTTGACGCCCGGCCTGAACATCCTGGTGCCCTTCGTCGACCGGCTGGCCTACAAGCATTCGCTCAAGGAGATCCCGCTGGACGTGCCCAGCCAGGTCTGCATCACGCGCGACAACACCCAGCTGACGGTGGACGGCATCCTCTATTTCCAGGTGACCGACGCGATGCGCGCCAGCTACGGCTCGAGCAACTACATCATCGCGATCACGCAGCTGGCGCAGACCACGCTGCGTTCGGTGATCGGCCGCATGGAACTGGACCGGACCTTCGAGGAGCGCGACGTCATCAACAGCTCGGTGGTGCAGGCGCTGGACGAGGCCGCGCTGAACTGGGGCGTGAAGGTGCTGCGCTACGAGATCAAGGACCTGACGCCGCCGGCGGAGATCCTGCGTTCGATGCAGGCGCAGATCACGGCGGAGCGCGAGAAGCGCGCGCTGATCGCGGCCTCGGAAGGCCGTCGCCAGGAGCAGATCAACATCGCGACCGGCGAGCGCGAGGCGGCGATCGCCCGTTCCGAGGGTGAGAAGCAGGCCGAGATCAACAAGGCGCAGGGCGAGGCCGCGGCCATCACGGCGGTGGCGGAGGCCAGCGCCGACGCGATCCGCAAGATCGCCGCGGCGATCCAGCAGCCCGGCGGCGGAGACGCGGTGCAGTTGAAGGTCGCCGAGAAGGCGGTCGAGGCCTTCTCGCAACTGGCCCAGAAGAACAACACGATGATCGTGCCGGCCAACATGAGCGAGGTCTCGGGCCTGATCGGCACCGCGATGGCGCTGATCAAGAGCGACAAGGTGATCCAGCCGGGCCGTTGAGCCTGCGGACGCCCGGGCCGTTCGCGCGGCGTCGAACGCGTTGTCTTCTCAACTTTGATTCGGCGTCTGAAATCTGCGCTATGATGGCGGGCTTCGGAGAGATGGATGAGTGGTTTAAGTCGCACGCCTGGAAAGCGTGTGTAGGTTAATAGCCTACCGAGGGTTCGAATCCCTCTCTCTCCGCCAGAAGACACACGACACGGGCCCTGAGCAATCAGGGCCCGTTTCGTTTTGGGCGCAAGCCGGCAAGTCGTCGCCCCTATCATCCCGCCCCATGCTGACCCTCGACCAACTCCTCGGTTTCCTGCTGGCCGCGCTGCTGATCACCGCCTCGCCCGGTCCCGACAACCTGATGGTGCTCGGCATGGGCATCTCCAAGGGCCGCCGGCACGGCATGGCCTTCGGCCTCGGATGCGCGCTGGGCTGCCTGAGCCACACGGTGCTCGCGGCCATCGGCGTGAGCGCGCTGATCGCGGCCTCGCCGACGGCGTTCACCGCGCTGAAGGTCTGCGGCGGGCTCTACCTGATCTGGCTGGGCGTCAAGGCGCTGCGCAGCCGCGGCGGCGCGACGGTCGGCGATGCGTCGCAGGTGCAGGACTCGCTCTCGCGCCTGTTCTTCAAGGGGGTGTTCGCCAACGCGATCAACCCGAAGGTCGTGCTCTTCTTCCTGTCCTTCCTGCCGCAGTTCGTCGTGCCGGCCCACGGCCACGTGGCCGCGCAGACCGCCTTGCTCGGGCTGACGTTCACGCTGCAGGCGGCCGTGCTCTTCGGCCTCCTGGGCTACTTCGCCGGCGCGATCGGCCAGTGGCTGCAGCGCAAGCCGCGCGCCGGCCTGTGGCTGGACCGCATCGCCGGCGCGGTGTTCGTGGCGTTGGGGCTGCGACTCATCATCGCGCGCTGACGAGTTGAGTCGATTGTCCGGCCCCTCTGTCCTGACTGATGACATTGGCATGCCATCCAACACCCTCCATTGACGATGTTCATGCTGAGGGACGCCTGATACCGTCCGAACTGTTCAGACAAGGCGTGCCGCCCAAGGGTCCGGATGAGCCACTCCACTGCAGAAATCATCGCGCTGCGCAGGCCCTCCTGGCCTGAGATTCGAGCCGCATCCGTCCATAGCAGCGGCACACGCATCGTCGGATCTCGCAGCGAGGTCTGGCTCTGCCCCGCCTACAGCGGATCAGACGCCGTCATGCTGTTCGTGAAGCCGACGTTGACAATCCGACAGCTCGTCGCGGAACTCGTCGCCGCGCAAGTAGGCCAGTGCCTTGGCTTGCCATGCGCACCTCCGTTCCTTGTAGCGATCGCCCCTCATCATGTTGGCAGGTCGAGAGGCCCCACGCTGCTCGCGTTCGGCTGCCAGCAGGTGGGACCCACTGCCGCTGCATATCCGGTTCGCAACCTCTCCCTGATGCTGGAGATGCTCCGCAAGGCGAAGATCGCTGAAGGAGTTTGTGTTCTCGACGAATGGATCGCAAATTCGGTTCGAGGCCCCGGAGATATCGTGTTTGATCCTCATCGTGCGGTTTGGCTGATCGACCACGAAGGGGCCTTTGAAGCGCATGTCCGCCCGGACGAGGCCGTCACCAACTGGCTCGCTCAGCAACTGATTGCAATGCTCACGACGCCAAGCCAACGCGCAGAATTTCTTGCGCGTCTCCATGCGCGGGGGTACCCCGCAACCAACGCGCCGCTCGGTCGCATGCCACCTGAATTGCACGACGTCGAGGGCGGCGAAGCGACTTACGGTGCGGTGCTAGAGTTCCTCGCCGCGCGCCTGAGGCACCTGGGCGACCTTCTGGGCGCCCGTGTCAAGCCTGAACAGCAATCCATCGACCTTCAGAATCCGAGCGATGACAGCGCATCAGTTGCCTAGTTTCGAGGCCCAATGGTGGCCGATCCTGCTCGAGACCATTCCGGGTTCCGGCGAGGCGCTTTGTGTCGCGGTGATCGTGCGAGCGATCGGAGGGCAAGCCTCCATTCGCCAGGCGATTCCCCCGGCCACAGTGGCCAGCATGTTCGGATCGGCCGGCAAGGGCATGACGTTCTTGATCGGACAGACAGTTCTCGATCTCAAACGTCAGATGGACGACCTCATCCCGGTCGAGAATCTGGAGTTAGCTTTCGGCGGACTGCGCATGGGCGCCATGCGCGATTGCGTCGCCCGGGACGGCAACGAGGTGTTTGATATCGCGATGCGGCTTTCGTCCGCCTTCTCGCTGTCCACCTTTGGCGTGCAGCCGATGCCTGCGGATCGAGAGGTGCAACTCGCGTTCGACGAGTGGGCGGACAAGGTCAAGGACCAAGCGCTGGCGATGGGCGAAACCGGCCGTCTTTCCCACGCGTTCAACGTCGCAATCCCGCTGACTGGCACCAAACGCCTGCGCATCGGATTCGTCTTTGGCGGGTTCGTCGCACAGTTCGGCGTACTTCGAGTCGGTCGAAACATGTCCTCAGATCAGCGTGCCCTGAAACTGAAACTGTTTGACCTTGAGGCGTTGCGACGGGAGCAGGCCCTCGCCTACCAGAAGGCCGAACTCATCGTTGGAGTAGAGACTCCTGGCGACAGCCATCCGACGCGCCAACGAGAGGCTCTGGCGGAGACATGGGACTTCATCATGAGGGAAGCTTCCGCGCGCGGAGTCACGCCGAGACGCTACGCGAACGCGCAGGAGGCCGGCGCGCATCTGCTGCGCGCCGCTGCCTGAGCCTTGCTCCCGACGAGGGAATCCGACGGTACGCGCCGGGGCCCTCCGTTCAGGCGGACGCCAGCGGCATCGGTCGTCCGTCGCCCTGCCCCAGCACCGGCGCGTCGTACAGCGCCCGGATCGCGTCGCGTCCCACCGCCACCGTGCTCAGGATGCGGCCGTCCGCCCCCACCCACAGCGCGCTCGGCGTGGCGATCACGCCGAAGAGCTGGTTGATGTCCTGCCCCGACTGCAGCAGCACGCGGTCCGGCGCGAGGTTGTTGAACGTCGTCCGGTTGGACTCGGCGCTGCCGCCGCTGATGGTCAGCCAATGCACCGCCTCACCGTCCTGGCGGCGCCAGGACGCCATCTCCCGCATCACCTCGTGGCACGGCGCGCATTGCGGCCCCACGAACACCAGCAACTGCGTGCCCGACTGCGCCACGTAGTCCGCCAGGCTGCGCGTGTTGCCCGCCACGGTCGGCGCGGCGAAGGCCGGTGCCGCCTGGCCGACATGCAGCACCTGCGGGGACACCAGCGTCTCCAGGCTGGGCACGCCGCCCGCGGGCTCGATGCCCAGCGACTGCAGCCGCAGCTCCAGGTGGTCGATCTTCAGCAGCAGGCGCCCCTGCTGGCGCGCCAGGTGCAGCACCAGCCATCCCAGCAGTCCCACCGCCAGCACCAGCACGGTCGACAGCAAGACCTGACCCCGCCCGCTCGAGACCAGCGCGCCGGTCAGCGAGGCCGCGCCCTCCGTCGCCAGCGCGCCCGACAGCAGCCACGCGGCCAGGGCGACCAGCAGGCCGTTGCGGACCACGCTGGCCCAGGAGATCGGCTGCGATCGCGTCTGCCCGAAGCAGTTGCACGAGGGCTTGTTGCCCTGCGCCAGCTGCGCCGCCATCGCCGCGGCGAACACGGCGAGCAGGCCCGCCGCCAGCCCGATGCCCAGCGCCGGCGCCCAGGGCAGCACGACCAGCAGCGCCACCGCGAATTCCAGCAGCGGCAGCAGCCAGGCGCCCGAGCGCGCGAGGGCCGACGGCACGCCGAAGCTGCGCAGCGCCTGCGCCGTCGCGTCCGGCTCCGCGAGCTTGGACCACGCCGCCAGCGCGAACACGCCCGCCAGGAACCAACCGCCCAACACGATCAGGATGTCCACGATGCCTCTCCCTTCCCGTTGCGAATCCGGTGTCCCCACCATGGGGCGCGCCCGGCCGAACGGCCGGGCGACATGATCACGATGCCGCGGGCGCCGGCTACTTCGGCCGCATCACGTCCGAGCCCGGCGCGGGTCCGGCCGTCGTCATGCCGAAGCTGGTCTCCGCGGCCGAGCGGCTGGCCAGGCCCGAGCTGCCCACGACGAAGCACGGCCGGATGCAGATCGGCGTCGAGCCGCAGCAGGTCACGCTGACGCAGGCCCAGCCCGACGGGCAGCCCGACGACGACGAACAGGTCGGCAGGCCCGCGCAGGACTGCGGCAGGTGGCAGAAGCCGCGGCCCTCGATGGTCTGGAAGCAGACGCAGCCCGGATCCTGGCAGCTCGGCAGCGCGCCGCAGCTGCCACCCGGGCAGGTCGGGCAAGGCTGCGTGCCGCAGCAGTCGCAACCGGCCTGCTGCGCCGCGGTGAAGGCGTCGCCGCCGAAGTTGTTGACCGCCTGGTAGTAGGAGCCCGCCGCCGCCTTGCAGGCGCCGCGCTTGATCTTGTTGCGGTCCACCGAGACCGGCCCGATCTGGACCAGGTCCACCGGATAGGCCGCGTCGCAGGACGCGGTCATGCAGCTGTAGAAGGTGTTGTCGCAGCCGGCCTTGTTCTGGTTGCACTCGCCGTAGCAGCAGTCGTGGCCATTGCAGCAGCCGAGGAAACTCGCCGCGCCGTACTGTCCCGGGAACTGCGTGCCGCCCGCGGCGCCGCAGCCGTTGGGCGTGCAGCTGTAGCCCGGATGCGCGACCTTGTTGGGGCAGGCCGCGAGGTCCGCCACCGGGTGCTTGTTCACCACCGCGCCGCTGGGCAGGCAGCACTGCAGCGCCGGGTCGTAGAGCTGGCGGCCGCACAGGCAGTCGGCCGCGGCCTCGGCGGTGCGCGGCAGCAGCCCGCCGGCCAGCGTCGAGAACATGCCCAGCACCGACACCTTCAGCACGTCGCGGCGCGAGCCCTGGCTGCCGAGCGAGCGGGTGAAGTTGTCGAAGGCGTTGTCGGCCAGGTGCGCCTGGACGTCCCGGGACCCGCGCAGGTCGATGGCATCATCCGAGCGCCGCAGCGCCGGCGAGTCGCTGGCGGCGAAGCCGCCCATGCCCCGCCGCAGCAGCGCGGCCACGCGCTGCCCGAAACCGAAGGTGCGTTCTGTCATGGATCACTCCCGTGCGGCTCAGACGCGCGACGGCGTCAGCGTGTAGTCGGCGGCCACCTTGCCGGCGTCGTCGGCGGCATGGTCCCAGGCGATCAGGCTCGCGCCGGTGGACTCGGAGCCGGTGCGCGGGCTCATCAGCTGGAAGCCCGCCAGCGAGGCGCCCGGCGCCACATGGTGCGGATACGGCGGCAGCAGGTCCGAGGCGACCCAGGTCACGTAGGTCATGCCGTCGGTGTCGGACTCCCACCCCGGCGGCGTGCCGGTCACCGTCACCGGCGCGTTGACCGTCAGCGACAGCGTGGCGATGTGCTGCCCGCTGCCGGCCGGCTCGTTGTTGGTCAGCGTGTAGCTCCAGTAGTTGGGCGCGGTCGTCACCGCGAGCGCGGCGCGCAGCTCGTCGGCCGGGACGCTGCCCGCCGGCGGCACCCGCACGTAGCGGCTCACCGTCAGCCCGTAGGCCACGCCGGCGACCAGGTAGGAGCCCCGCACCGTGAGCAGCAGGTTGGCGTTGTCGGCCAGCCCCGCGTCGGAGAAACGCCCCGCGAAGGTCGTCGACGACGAGGCGCCCAGCGTGCCCAGCACCACCGGCGCGTTGGGCGGGCTCTGCCGCGTCGCGTTGCCGTAGGTGATGCTGGTGATCTGCACCCCCTGCAGCGCCGACTCGCCGATGTTCATCAGCGGGATGTTCAGCCTCACCTGACCGCCGAAGCGCTGGATGAATGGCGCGCCGAGGGTCACGCGCGCGGAGACGACTGTGGCCATGCCTGCCCCTTGTGATGTCTCGAAGAGAGTCGATGTGGACCCGCCTGCGGCCGGTGCCGACGCATCGGCCCGCCGTCGACGCGGGATGGAAGGCGGCCGGCACGCGGGCCGGCCCTGCGCTCAACCGGCCGTCGCGGCCCCGGTGCCCGCCACGACGCCGTCCCTGCCGCTCCTGCCGCCGGAGAAGCGCCAGGCCACCGGGGCCAGCGCGATCAGCGCCAGGGCGAGCGTGCCGGGTTCGGGCACGTCGCTCGCCGCGGCTGCACGCACGGTCACCGCCACGGACACCTCGTCGGCGAAGTTGCCGTTGATGTCCTGCAGCAGGATGGAGAGGTTGAAGTTCAGCTCCGCCAGGATGTCCGGCAGCGTGACGATCATCAGCAGGTCGAGGTCGGAGCTGATGGTGCGGTCCGGGATCAGCAGTTCGGGATCGCCCAGCAAGGGCGTGACGTCGATCGCCGGGAAGGGATAGCCGCTGAGGGAGAGGAAGAACTCGGTGGTCAGCAGCGACACGCCGCTGATGTTGGTGATCTGGCCGGTGAGGACGAAGCTGTCCCCGGCGTCCAGCACCACCGAGGTCTGCGTCGGCGTGAGCGTGATCGGCGCCGCCGCGGCAGGCGCGGCGGACAGTCCCAGCACGGCGGCGGCCGAGGCCGCCAGCAGCAGCCGGGCGAAGGCGCGGGCGCCGGAGATCGGCCCTCGATGGAACCAGGTCGCGGTCATGGTCATCCTCCGGGCGCCGCGGGGCGCCAGCGTTGCGATGCGAGTTGCAGCGAAGTCTAGGAGTGGCCCGACGGGCCGCGCACCCCCTATCCCCGAAGCGGGGACAGTCCCCCCTCGTTCAGGGCAACCTCCTCCGATGCCCCTGCCCATCGGGGTTGTGGCGCATCGCTCCCGGGCGCCCCGCTCCTCTGGCGGCCGCGGCATCGGCGCTGTTCGCAAGGTCGTGCCAGGCGCTCGCGATGTCCCCCGGCTGTCCCTTCCGGCTCGCCCGCCGAGGGACATCCCCCACCCTCGCGCGAGGGACAGGCCGGGGACACCGCCCGGCGTCTTCGGGGACACGACAGGGACAAAGCAGGGACACGAAGGGTCTTCCCCTGCGCTTGACAAGGCTCCGAAGATCGCTGCTGGAATTCATGCCAAGGTAGGGATTCCGGGAAGGCTTTTGGATGTCGAGACGAACGCTTGCGCAGGCATGGAGCTTGCCAAGCTGAAACGTCCGGTTGCAGACCGCTTCATCCACTTGCAGAGAGGTTCCCATCATGAACAGCCCAGTCGGCCCGCTCCGCCCGATCGCCCCGATCGCGGCGGTCGGCACCGCCGTCCCGCTCGTCCACGATCAGTCCAAGGCGCTGCAGCGTCACTTGGTCCAGTGCGCGAAAGCGCGCGGACGATGGTTCGGCGTCGCGCTGTTCGCTGAGCGCCTGCAGGGCATGGTCCTGCCGCGTCTGGCGACCACCGCCGCGCTGGGCGCCGTCACGCTCGGGCTTTTCGCCCACTGGTTATGAGCGACGTCCGGCGCGCGAACGAAGTCCCCCGATCGCCGGCCCCCACTCCGGAGGACGCGCCGGACCGCGCGCCCGATCCGGCGCCGGAGCCATCCCCGGAAGTTGCCGAAGAACTTGCGCTGCTGGATCCGGCGCTCGGACCCATCGAGCCGCCGGTGCGCGCGGTGCTGTTCGGCATGGCGCGCTTCGAGCAGCACGGACGCAGCCTCGCGCAGGCCCAGGCGGTCCAGGGCACCGCCGGCGCGGGCCAGTTCTTCCCGCGACTGGACGACAACGTCGCGATGCTGCAGCAGACGCGGCGGCTGATCGAGAAACGTCATCGCGATTTCCGTCATCTCGGCGCCGCCGGCAAATGGCTGCTGGACAACGCCGCGCTGATCGACGAGCAGACGCACCAGGTCCGCCGCGGCCTGCCGCGCGGTTTCTTCCGGCTGCTGCCGCGGCTGCGCGACGAACCGCTCGCCGGCCTGCCCCGCATCTACGGCGTGGCCTGGGCCTGGGTCGCGCACACCGACGGCGGTTTCGACATCGACCTGCTGGCCGCCTACCTGCGCGCCTACCAGCAGGAGCGCGCGCTGTCGCTGGCGGAGCTCTGGGCCTTGCCGACGACGCTGCGCGTCGTGCTGGTCGAGAACCTGCGGCGGCTGGCCGAACGCTTCGCGACCCTGCAGGCGGCGCGCGACGTGGTCCACCACTGGTACGACGGCCGCCCCGCGGAGACCGGCATCGCCGCGATCACGCGGCTGGAGCCGCGGATGAAGGAACGCGGCGTCGTCGAGGCCTTCTGGCTGCAGCTCGACCACCGGCTCGAGGAACTGCCCCAGCCGCTGATGGGCGAGCTCGCCGCGTGGCTCAGCACGCGGCTGCCCGCGCCGGCGCAGGCGTTGGCGCGGCAGCAGGACGATTCGATCAAGGACCTGCAGAGCATCCGCAACGCGATCACCGCGTTGCGGCGCATCGACCAGACCGACTGGCGGCGGCTGATCCAGGGCGTCAGCCCGGTCATGCAGACGCTGGGCCGCTCGCCGGTGTTCGCCGCCGAGGCCGCGGACACGCAGGACGTGACGCTGCACGAGATCGAACGGCTCGCGCGGCGCAGCGGAAAGAGCGAGCTCGACATCGCGCAGCAGCTGCTGGAACTGACGCAGCGCGCGGGAGCGCCGGAAGACGGCGAGCCCGATCGCCGCAGCGCGCCGATCTACTGGTGGCGCGGCGCCGGCCGGCCGACGCTGCTCGCATCGCTGGGTCTGCATGAACGCCGCTGGCCGCCGCACGACACCGTGCCCGGGCAGCGCTGGGCGGCCGTGGCCTACCTGGCCGGACTGGCGCTGCTGGGCGGCCTGGGCCTGTACTGGCTGATGGCCCAGGCGCGGCCCGGCGCGCCGGCCTGGCTGCTGTGGACGGCCGCGCTGCTGGCCGCCGGCCCGATCAGCGAGGCCGTCGTCGCGCTGGCCAACCGCTGGATCAGCGAACTCGCCCGGCCGGCGCGCCTGCCCCGGCTGGATTTCTCCGCCGGGCTGCCGGACGCCGAACGGACGCTGGTCGTCATGCCGGTGCTGCTGCCCAACGAGGACGCCATCGCGCCACTGGTCGCGCAGCTGGAGCAGCACCACCTGGCCAATCCCGAGCGGCTGGTGCAGTTCGCGCTGCTCAGCGATCACGCCGACGCCTACGAGGAACACCACCCCGGCGACACGATGATCCTGGTCACGGCCGCCGACGCGATCTCGGCGCTCAACGAGCGGCATGGACCGCTGGCCGATGGCAGCCCGCGCTTCCTACTGCTGCACCGGTCGCGCGAGTGGTCGTCGACCGAGCGCCGCTGGATCGGCTGGGAGCGCAAGCGCGGCAAGCTCGAGCTGCTGCTGCGCCTGCTGGCGACACCGGCCGGCACCTCGCCCTTCGTCGACTTCGGCGCGATGTCGCACCCGGCGCCCGGCGTGCGCCATCTCATCACGCTGGACGCCGACACCGACATGCCGCCGGGCCGGCTGCGCGCGCTGGTCGGCACCGCCGCGCATCCGATGAACCGGCCTCGCGTGGAGGCCGCGAGCCGCCGCGTCGTCGAGGGCTACGCCATCCTGCAGCCGCGCGTGCTCGCGCCCATGCCCGAGGACCGTGCCAGCACGCCGTACCACCGGCTATTCGTCGGCCAGTTCGGCATCGACCCCTACAGCGCGGTCAGCTCGGAGATCTACCAGGACCTGTTCGGCGAAGGCAGCTTCACCGGCAAGGGCCTGCTGGACGTGCGCGCCTGCCACGCGGTGCTCGACGCGCGGCTGCCCGAGGGCCGGGTCCTGAGCCACGACCTGCTGGAGGGCAGCATCGCGCGCTGCGCCGGCGTCTCCGACATCACGCTGGTCGAGGACTCGCCGATGCATGCGGACGTCGCGCATGCGCGGCTGCACCGATGGACGCGCGGCGACTGGCAGTTGCTGCCCTTCATCGCACGCGCGCGCCGTTACGGCATCGCCCCCATCAATCGCTGGAAGCTGATCGACAACCTGCGCCGCTCGCTGGTCGCGCCGCTGTCGCTGGGCCTGGTGCTGCTGGTGCTGGGCAGCGGCGTGCTGCCGCTCGGACTGACGCTGGCCGTCGTGGCCGGCGCCTTCGCGGTCGGGCCGCTGGTCGGCGCGCTGGCCGGGCTGGTGCCGGGTCGCGACGGTCTCGCCCGGCGGCACTTCTACCGGGAGACCGCGCTGGACCTGCGCCGCGCGCTGGGGCTGGCGGTCTGGCACCTGGCCCTGCTGCTGCATCTCTCGCTGCTGTACGTGGACGCGATCGCGCGGGCGCTGTGGCGGCAGACCGTCTCGCGCCGCCGGCTGCTCGAGTGGACGACCGCCGCCGCCGCGCAGGCCGCGGCGCGGCGCGAACTGCCGGTGCTGTTCCGGCAGCATCTGCGCGTGCCGGTCGCGGCCGCGGTGCTCGGGGGCGTGCTGGCGGCGGCGGCGCTGTCGGGCGCGCCGGTCGAGGGCTCGGCGGCCTTCCTGCTGCTGGCCGTCTGGGCGCTCTCCCCGCTGTGGATCTGGTGGGCCAGCGCGCCACGGGCGCCGCTGCTGCATCGCGAGGCCGCGCTCGACCCGCAGGGCCGCGACTACCTCTGGCAGCTCGCGCGCGACACCTGGCGCTTCTACGACACCCACGTCGGCGCCGCCGACAACCACCTGCCGCCGGACAACGTGCAGCTGACGCCGCACCTGCTCGTCGCGCACCGCACCTCGCCGACCAACATCGGCCTGTACCTGCTGACCGTCGCCTGCGCGCGCGAACTGGGCTTCATCGGCCTGGTGACCATGACCGACCGCCTGTCGGCCACGCTGGACACGCTGGAACGCCTGCCGCGCTGGAACGGCCATTTCTACAACTGGTACGACACGGAGTCGCTGGTCGTGCTGGCGCCCGGCTACGTGTCGGCGGTCGACAGCGGCAACTGTTCGGCGCATCTGCTGGCGGTCGCGCGCGCCTGCGAGGCGGCGGCGGAGCTGACACCGGACGAACTCGCCCGTGCGCCGCGCGAGGCGCTGGAGAAGACGCTGCACCGCCTGCGCGTCCTGCAGCCGCCGCTGGCCGGCGACGGCCTGCTGAGCGCGGGCGCGGCCCTGGTGGCCGCGCTGATCGATCCGGAGAATGCCGCCGCCGGCGCCGAGGAGCAGCAGGCGGTGTTGCGTGCCCCGGTCGAGGCGGCCCGGGCCCAGCTCGACGGCCTGGCCGCCGCGCCGGGCTACGAGGCGACGCCGACCCACTGGCTGCTGCGCGACCTGATCGCGCAGCTCGAGTCCTATTGGCGCGACCACGGCGCGGGCTTCCTCGACGCGCGCCAGCGGCTGCGCGACCTGGCGCGGCGCGCGCGCCGGCTCGGCCTGGAGGCCGACTACCGGCCGCTGTTCGATCCCGAGCGCCGGCTGCTGCGCATCGGCTGGCGCGGCGACGCGCAGCAGCTCGACGACAACCACTACGACCTGCTGGCCAGCGAGGCGCGGCTGACCAGCCTGGTCGCGATCGCCAAGGGCGACCTGCCGCCTGAGCACTGGCGCTCGCTGGGACGGCCGTTCTTCGCGCGCGAGGGCGGCGGCGACACGCTGGGGCTGAAGTCCTGGTCGGGGTCGATGTTCGAGTACCTGATGCCCTCGCTGGTGCTGCAGGAGCCGGCCAACAGCGCGCTGGGCCGCGCCATCCGCACGGCGGTGGCGGAGCAGCGCCACGAGGCGCGCGGCAAGGGCACGCCCTGGGGCATCTCCGAATCGGCGATCGCCGGCCAGGACCACACCCTCGCCTACCAGTACGGACCGCAGGGCGTGCAGACGCTGGCGCTGGCGCGGCTGCCGGTCGACGAACGCGTGCTCGCGCCCTATGCGGCGGTGATGGCCGCGGTGGTCGCGCCGGTGCGGGTGGTGGCCAACCTCCAGGCCTTCGAGCGCCTGGGCGCGCGCGGCGCCTTCGGCTTCATCGAGGCGGTGGACTACACGCCGCAACGCCAGACCGCCGGCGCGGGCTACACCCTGGTGCAGACCTACATGGCGCACCACCAGGCGATGGGCTTCGTCGCGCTGACCAACCTGCTGGCGGACGACGCGCCGCGGCGCTGGCTGATGAGCGACCCGCATGTGAAGGCCGTCGCCACGCTGCTGCACGAGCGCGCGCCGCGCGAGGTCGCGCCGCTGGCCAGCCCCGCGGCGGATGCGACGCCGCGCACGCGGCAGGTCCGCAAGACGCGCATGGTGCGCGAGAGCGAGCCGCTGCGCGAGGCGCTACCGCTGACGCACCTGCTGACCAACGGCCGCTATTCGGTGCTGCTGCGCAGCCACGGCGGCGGCTATAGCAACTGGGAGGGCGTCGCCGTCACACGCTGGCGCGACGACCTGCTGCGCGACCAGCACGGCACGTTCACGATGCTGCGCCGCGCTGGCGAGGAGGACTGGTTCAGTGCCACCGCCCGGCCGGCCCCGGATCCGCGCGCCAGGTATGAGGCGCGCCTGCAGGCCGAGCGCGTGCTGTTCGAGGCCACCTGGCCGGACCTGCACAGCTGCACGACGGTGTGGGTGAGCCCGGAGGACGACTGCGAGCTGCGCCAGGTCGAGCTCACCAACCGCGGCGCCCGGCCGCTGTCGCTGGACCTGGTGGCCGCCTTCGAGGCGACGCTGGCGCCGCAGCGCGGCGACGAGGCGCATCCGGCCTTCTCCAACCTGTTCATCCAGGCCCGCTGGGACGAGGCGGAACAGGCGCTGCACCTGCGGCGCCGGCCGCGCCTGTTCGACGAGGCCGCGATGCGCGCGGTGTTCTTCCTGGCCGGCGTCGACGGCGGCGCGGCCTGCGCCAGGACGCCGCGCCGCGACGGCGATCCGCGCGACTGCCAGCCGGACGGCCACGCGGTGCGCGAGGTCTCGCCCATCGCCGACCGAGCGCGCTGGCTGGGGCGTTACGGCAGCTCGACGCGGCCGGTCGGCGACGCGCGTCCCGACTATGTCGACGACGAGGCCGACGTCACCGCCGCCGGCGAACCCGGCCGGCTGCTCGACACCGGCCTGGATCCGGTGGCCGGCATCCGCGTCGGGCTGGACCTGGCGCCGGGCGCCAGCGTGCGCCTGACCTTCTGCACCGCCGCCGCGCGCGACGGCGACCTGTTGCGGGCGCTGGTCGACAAGTACCGGCAGCCGACCCATGTGGAGCGCTCGGCGGCGATGTCGCACACGATGGGCGGCATCCGGTTGCGGGAGCTGCAGTTCGACACGGTCACCTGGGGCGCGCTGCTGCAGCTCAACACGCTGGTCACGGGCCAGGCGGTCCGCGAAGCCGCCCACGGACGCGAACCGCGCGGCCGCGTCGACCGCCGCGCGCTCTGGCGCTTCGGCATCTCGGGCGACCGGCCCATCCTGATGGTGACGGTCATCGGCGAGGAAGGCATCGACCTGATCCGCGCGCTGAAGAAGGCGCTCCGCATGTGGACCACCCATGCGATCGGCGTCGACCTGGTCGTGCTCAACGAGGAGCCCTCCTCCTACAACGCGCCGGTGCAGCAGGCGCTGCAGGCCCTGCAGTCGCGGCTGCAAGGCCAGGCGCAGGGCCGGCCCGGACATCTGTGCTCGGCGCTGCACGTGCTGCGCGACAGCGACCTGCAACCCGACGAACGCTTCACGCTGCAGACGCTGACGCGGCTGCGCCTGCAGGCCGACGGCCGGCCCCTGTCGCAGCAGCTGGAGCGCTGGGTCGAGGACAACGCGCCGGCCGGAGCGTCCACGCCCGCTTCGTCGACGCCATCGACGGCCGCATCGGCCCACGCGTCGTCGCGGCTGCCGGTGGCGCACGCGCTGGCGGAGCGCCCGCGGCCGGAGACCTCACCGCGTCCGCCGGAAGGCCGCTTCGATCCCGACCACGGCGGCTTCGCCTTCGACGTCTCTCCCGACCGTCATCCGTCCCGGCCCTGGGTCAACGTGCTGGCCAATCGCGACTTCGGCTGCCAGGTCACCGAGATCGGCGCGGGCTACACCTGGGCCGGGAACAGCCGCATGCACCAGGTCACGCCCTGGTCCAACGATCCGCTGCTGGACCCGCCCGGCGAATGGCTGCTGCTGCACGACCTGGACAACGACCGCGTCTGGCCGCTGGGCCGGCAACTGCGCCGCGAGGCGCCGCTGTCGATCGAGCACGGCATCGGTTATTCGCGCAGCCGGCAGCGGCTCGGCGACCTGCTGGTGGAGCTGTGCTGGTGCGTCGACCGCGACGCCGCCATCAAGCAGGTGCAGCTGCGCCTGGCCACCGACGGCCGCGCTCGCCGGCGGCTGCGGCTGGTCGCCCTGGCCGAATGGCAGTTGGGCAGCGCGCGCAGTGAACGGCTCTCGGTCACCACGCACAGCGACTGGCTCACCGTGGGCGAACTGGGCGCCGGCCTGCCGCAGCCCGAACGCGCGCTCGCGCTGCAGGCCACGCAGCTGGATCACCTCGGCGGATTCGGCCTGGCGACGGCGGCGCTGTGCATCCGGCCACGGCAGCCGACGGACGGCGGCGACGCAGCGCGCGGCGATGCCGGCGCCGGCGCCACGCGCGTGCGGCTGGATCCCGAGGACTGGACCTGCGACCGCCGCGAGTTCTTCGACAGCGCCGGTCGGATGGTCCTGCCCAAGGCCCTGGGGCGCCGTTGCGGCGACGGACTGGACGCCTGCGCCGGGCTGGCCGCGCGCATCGAGCTGGACGGCGGGCAGCCGGCGGAATTGAGCGTGCTGCTGGGCCATGGCCCGTCGCCCGACGCGACGCATGCGCTGATGGAATCGGCGTGGGCGGTCGATCCGGCGGCGCGCCTGGACCGGCAGCGCCGGCAATGGCCGGAACTGTTGGGTGGCTTGCAGGTGGCGACGCCGGACCCGCGCTTCGACGCGCTGACCAACCACTGGCTGCCCTACCAGACGCTGGTCTGCCGCATGTGGGCGCGGGCCGGCTTCTACCAGGCGGGCGGGGCCTTCGGCTACCGCGATCAATTGCAGGACGCGATGGCCCTGACCGATGTCGCGCCGCAGCTGCTGGCCGACCAGATCCGGCGCAGCGCCGCGCGGCAGTTCCCGGAAGGCGACGTGCAGCACTGGTGGCACGAGCCGGGCGGCGCGGGCGTGCGGACGCATTTCTCGGACGACCGCCTGTGGCTGCCGTATGCGCTGGCGCACTACCTGGTGCGGACCGGCGACCTGGACCTGCTGGAGATCGAGGTGCCCTTCCTCAACGGCCAGCAGGTGCCGGAGGGCGCGGAGGACATCTACGAAAGCCCGCGCACCGACGGCCCGATGGCCACGGTCTACGAGCATGCGGCGCGCGCGATCGACCGCAGCCTGGACAGCGGGGCCCACGGACTGCCGCTGTTCGGCACCGGCGACTGGAACGACGGCATGAACCGCGTCGGCCACGAGGGCCGGGGCGAGTCGGTCTGGATGGCCTGGTTCCTGGCGCAGGTGATCGAGGACTTCGCGCCGGTGGCGACGGCGCGCGGCGAGCACGAACGCGTGCAGCGCTGGAAGACCGCGCGCGACGGCTGGGTCGCGGCCTTGGACGGCGCGGGCTGGGACGGCCGGTGGTACCGGCGCGGTTTCTTCGACGACGGCTCGCCGCTGGGATCGGCGCAGAACTCGGAGTGCCGCATCGACCTGATCGCGCAGAGCTGGGCGGTGCTGACCGGGGCGGCCGATCCCGCGCATGCGCGGCAGGCGATGGCGAGTGCCTGCGGGCAACTGCTCGATCCGGTGGCGAAGCTGGCGCGGCTGCTGCATCCGCCGCTGGCGACGGCGCAGCCGAGCGCGGGCTACATCCAGTCCTATGCGCCGGGGGTGCGCGAGAACGGCGGGCAGTACAACCACGCGGCGGTGTGGGCGCTGATGGCGCTGGCGAAGCTGGGGCAGCGCGACACGATGTGGCAGGTCTACACCGGCCTGAGCCCGGCGCACCGCTGGGCCGATCCGCGGCTGGGGCCGATCTACGCGATCGAGCCCTACGTGATGGCGGGTGACATCTACTCGCATGCGCCCTGGGTCGGGCGCGGCGGGTGGAGCTGGTACAGCGGCTCGGCGGGCTGGCTGCTGCGGGCGTCGCTGGAGTCGATCTGCGGCGTGGTGATCGAGCAGGGCCGGCTGCGCGTGCGGGCCTGCCTGCCGGTGCACTGGGACCAGGCGGAGGTGCGCATCCGGCATCAGGACCGCTGGCTGCGCGTGATCGTCTGCGCGAACGAGACCGCCTGCCGCGCGGCATTGACCCGGGAACCGGGCGCGCGGCGCGAGAACGCGGGGGAGTCGATCGAGCTGGCCTCGCTGGCGCCGGAACAGGCACTGGTGATCGTCAGCGTGCCGGAGATGGTGCGCCTGCCGGAAGCGGACACGATCCGCGCGGCAGGTCGTTGAGGCGCTGGAAGTGCCATGTCTTGCCCCCTCTCCCGCTTGCGGGAGAGGGTGGGGGTGAGGGCCAGCGGCCGCCCGCAGTCAGCGGACCCCAGCGCGATCTTCGGATAGAGAGGGATTCCACCGACCGGATCGTCCCTCCCGGCGCGGCCAGAATGATTCGATGTCCATCGATCACGTCCCGCAGGATCTCGAGGACCGCTTCATCGCGGACCTCCTCTCGAACACGAACAACCGCGCGATCCTGGACCGCTGGGAGGCGCTCGCGCTGCCCGACGGCTGGCTGGTCGCCGGCTGCCTGTTCCAGACGGTCTGGAACCTGCGCGACGGCCGGCCGCCGACGGCCGACATCAAGGACTACGACCTCTTCTATTACGACCCCGACGACCTCAGCGCCGAGGCCGAACGCCGCGTCCAGGCCCGCGCCGACGCCGTGCTGGGCGACCTCGGCATCACCGTCGAGGCCGCCAACCAGGCGCGCGTCCATCTCTGGTACGAGGAGGACTTCGGCGAGCCCTACGAACCGCTGCGCGGCTCGCGCGACGGCATCGAGCGCTTCCTGGTGCCGTCGACCTGCGTCGGCGTGCGCCCCGGGGAGATCTACGCGCCCAATGGCCTGGAGGATCTGTATCGCGGCGTGCTCGCGATGAACCCGCTGGTGCCGCACCGCACGCTGTTCGAGGGTAAGGCCGCGTCGTACCAGCGCCGCTGGCCGTGGCTGACGATCGTGCGGCCGGGCTGACGATCGTCCCGCCAGGTCGACGGGGCGGCCGGCAATTCCATGTCCGGAAATGGCGCGACCGCGCGCGCCCGGTTCCCTATCCTGAGGCCCATCGACAACTCCGACGGCCCACGCGCCGCACCCACATGGACTTCCGCATCCTGGGGCTGGACCCCGCCCCGTTCCGCCCGCTGTTCACGATGAGCGACGCCATGCTGCGGGCGCGGGGCGTGCTGCGCGTGCGCATCGACCGGCCCCGTTCGGCGCCGGACCGCATCACGCTCGACGACGCCGCGCCGGGCGAGACGGTGCTGCTCCTGAACGACGTGTACCTGGACGTCGACACGCCCTACCGCGGCACGCATGCCATCTACGTCCGCGAAGCCCACGGCGAACGCTTCGACCGGGTCAACGAGGTGCCCAAGGCGCTGCGAGGCCGGATGCTGTCGGTCCGGGCCTTCGACGCGGCGGGCATGATGGTCGACGCCGACCTCAGCGACGGCGATCATGTCGAGGCGCTCATCGAACGCCTGTTCGCCGTCCCGGAGGTCGACTTCCTCCAGGTGCACTTCGCCAAGCGGGGGTGTTATGCGGCCCGGGTGGAGCGGTGTACCTGACTGGGCATCAGGCGTCTCGGGGCCCTCGGCGAGCCCCGTCACTCCGGCTTCGCCGTCGACACCGCCGCGCTCCCCGCGTCCGTCTGCGTGTCCGTCTGCGTGCCCGTCCGCGTACTCGTCTGCGCGCTCATCAGCGCCTCGAAGCCCGCCTTCTTCACGTCCTCATCGATCCCCGTGGTGAGCCTGCGTGCGGCCTCGAGGTCCTGACGGCCCTTCTCCGCCTCGTTGAGCCGGAGCTGCGCCAGCCCCCGGCCGTAGAGCGGCCAGGCCCAGCTTCTCAGCCCGATGGCCTTGTCGAAGGCCTTCTTCGCCCGCGCCCCGTCACCCAGGCGCAGGTAGGTCCAGCCCAGGCTGTCCCAGTAGGCCGGCGAGTCGCCGTCCAGGTCCACCGCCTCCTTGCAGTCCGCCAGGCCCAGCGCCGCGTCGACGTTCATCCGCGCCCGTAGCCAGCAGCGTTCGTTGTAGATCCGGGCCAGCTGCAGGTCGTTGGGATGGCTCTTGATCCAGAGCTCGTACTGCTTCATCGCCTCGGGCACCTGATCGAAGCGGGCGTGGTACTCGCCCATCGTCGCGCGCAGGTTCGAACTCGGCGGCAGCGCCGCGTCCAGCGCCGCCAGGTCCGCCTTCGCCCCGTCGCGGTCGCCGCTCATCACGCGCAACGGCACGCGGCGCAGCCGCGCCTGCGCCAGCGACGGATCCAGCGTCAGCGCCGTGTCCAGGTCCGCCAGCGCCAGCCTGGGCTGCTTCATCGCCTGATGCACCCGCGAACGCGCCTCGAAGCAGGCCGCCACCTCGGGCTTCAACGCACAGGCGCGATCCAGGTCCTCCAGGGCCCGCTGCGGATTGCCCGCCGTCAGCGCCGCCGCGCCGCGCCGCAGCAGGCCGTCGGCATCGTCGGCCGCGATCTCCTCCGCCTTCGCGGCGTAACGCTGGTCGTAGTGGGTCGCCGACGCCCGGCCCTGCGCGAAGATCGGCCCGCCGTTCCAGGTCGCGTAGACCTTGCCCTGCAGCCGCGACACATAGACCCGGTGCGACAGGAAATAGTCCAGCCCCAGCAACATCCCGTGGTCGTAGCTGTCCACGTCCGAGATCGGCAGGCGGTTGTTGACGATCTTCTCGCCGCCCAGCTCGAAGCGGCCGATGTCGGCGATCCACTGCTGGGCGTAGCCCGACCCGGCGCCGCTCGTGCGGCCGTAGGGCTTCATGTCCTCTTCCCTGATGCCAGCGCGCCTCGCCGCCTTCAGCGACAGCGAGGTCCCCGGCGCCCCGGTGTCCATCAGGGCGATGACGCGTTCCCCGTTGATCTTCGTGGGCACCCGCACCGCCGTGTCGTTGCGCCGGCCGCTGGTCTCGATGGGCGCCTCGATCACCGGCGCGTCGCCGGCCCAGTAGGCCAGGTTCGCCTTCTCGCAATCGCCCTTGGGGAAGACCAGCCGCAGCACGCCGTGCGCCAGGTCGTACTCGGTGTCCGCGGCGGACAGGAAGTTGCGGCCCAGGATGCCCAGGATGCCCGCATTGAGCTCGTTGCCGCCGACGAAGAAGTCCACCTTCTTCAGCGTCGCCAACTGCAGTCCGACCTCGTCGACCGTGGCGACCCGCAGCGCCTCCACCGCGCCCGTGTGCCCCTGGATGGTGAACCCGGGCGGCGGCTTGCGCAGCTTCAGGTTCAGCTGCGCCGCCGTGGCCGCGCTCATCATGCTGTAGAAGGCGCCGCTGTCCACCAGCATCGGCACCTCCACCCCGTTGAGCTGGATGGTCGCGACCGGCCGGTGCTCGACGAGCTTGACCGGGATCTCCATGGTCTCGACGCTGCAGCGGGCCTTGCCCGTCTCGTCGGCGGCGGCGGCCCCGGTGGCCGCCAGCATCAGCGCCAGCAGCGGCGCAAGTCGGCATGCGTTCAATCGTCCCTCCCTGGGCGTGTGACGCGCGGGCGCTCCTCACCCGTCGCGGAGGAGCCGACGTTACCCCCGCCGCGCGCCGAAATCGCTCCTCCCGAGGGGGGAGTCGACGTCCGCGCCACATCACGGAGGCTTAACGAGCAGGCGCAGGCGCCGGGTCCGCCGTCGCCGAGGCGGCCGATGCCGCCGGCCGCAGCTTGTCGGCCCACAAGGCGGCCGCGCGCGCCGCGCCCTCGGCGCTGAAGTGGCAGCCGTCGCGCAGCGGCAGGCTCAGGGTGTCGGTGTCCGGGCCCTCCCGGAAGCCGCTGCCGGGAATCGCCAGCAGCTCGCGCACGGCCTCGCGCACCTGGCCGCCGTCATGCGGCGGACAGTAGGTCGAACGCGCGATCCACCACGGCACGTCGACGCCTCGCGCCGCCACGCCCGCGCGCAACGCCGCCAGCGCGTCGCGATAGTCGGCCATCGCCGTGCGGTCGCGCGCGTCGGCCTCGCCCTGCTGCCACAGCACCGCCGCCACCGGCCAGCGCGTGCCCTTGATGCGGTCGATCTGCGTCTGCCAGTAGGCGCGCAGGGCGCTGTCCGGAGCGGTCCACTCGGCGATCGAGCTGCCCTCCACGGCCACCACCGCCCACACGATCGGCCGCCCGCCCCAACGTCCGCCCAGCGCCTGGTTCAGCGCCGGCCAGACGCTGCCCCCGGTGCCCGTGGCCCCCGGCACCGGCGCGCCCGCCAGCCCGCAGCCGCCCAGGTGCAGCACCGGCATCGGCGGCACCGGCGCGGCCGCCGGTGGCGCCGGGTCGGCATGGTTGGCCGCGTTGGACTGGCCCATCACGACGACCACCACCGGCGTCTCGCCCTTGAACACCGCGCCGCAATCGGGCGCGGTGATGGGCATGTCGCGGATCGCGGCGATGCGCCGCGCCAGGTCGTCCGCGGGCGTCGCGCCCTTGGAGTCGCGCAGCATCGCCACGCCCGCGGCGATCATGCCGCCGCACGACAGTAGCGCCACCGCGCCGATCGCCAGCGGGATCAGGGAATTCTTCCGTTCTTCGGTCATCGGTGGCGTCGTCGCGCGGCAGGGAGGAAGCCGGCATTGTCTCCGCGCGGCGCCGGTTCTCCGCACCGGTTGATCGCCGGTGGGCGATCCGGCGGCGGACCATCATCCGCAGCCGTCATCCACGGGCCGGCGCCGGCGCCGGACGCATGCGGCGGGCCCGGTAGCGTTCGCGGATCCAGCGCATCGCCGGCCGCTCGACCAGCCGGGTCAACCCGTGCGCCATCGCCAGGGCCACGGCCAGCGTCAGCGCGATCGCGAGATGCACCTCCATGCCCCAGCCCTCCAGCCGGCGCAGCAGCGCCCAGCCGATGTTCTCGTGCAGCAGGTACAGCGTGTACGAGATCCCGCCCAGCCAGAGCAGCACCGGATGCTCCAGCCAGGTCCAGCGTCCGCGCGCCGCGCCGTACACCGCGCCGAAGAACAGCAGCGCCAGCGCCGCCATCTCCCAGCCTTCCGCCAGTCCCGTCACGACGACCGCCGCGGCGGCCATCGCCCAGCCCGAGCGCGACGCGCCGCCGGTGTCGCTCAGGCGATAGGCGGCCACGCCGAGCGCGAACCATCCGATGCTGGGCAGCAGCAGCCAGCGCTGCCCCACCCAGGGCAGGTCCACGCCCCAGACCGCGGCCACCGCCACGTAGACCAGCCGCAGCGCCAGGCAGGCGAACAGGAAGTTGCGCAGCCCCGCCGACGCGCCGAGCCGGTGGCACAGCAGCGCCCAGGCGTAGAACAGCAGCTCGACCTCCAGCGTCCAGTACACGCCGTCCACGCTGGTCACGCCGAGGAAGCCCTGCAGCATCGTCACGTTGACGAGCAGCACCTCCCAGCCGACGGTCTTGCCGGGCAGGCCGATCGCGTGGACCAGCGAGAAGGTCAGCAGCAGCGCGCCCCAGTACGCCGGATACAGCCGGCTGAAGCGGGAGACGACGAAGTCCATCGGACGCTCGGTGCGCTCCAGCGTCATGTAGATCACGAAGCCGCTGATCACGAAGAACAGCGGCACGCCGAGGTAGCCCCCGGGCAAGGCCAACGCCGGCGGATGGGTGTGACCGAAGAGCCGGTCGTAACGCGTCGTGTAGTGGAACAGCACCACCGCCAGCGCCGCGATGCCGCGCAGGGCATCGAGTTGCGCCAGGCGGGGCGCGGCGCTCACACCAGGATCTCCATCGCGGCGGGATGGCTCAGGAAGCCCTGGGGACTGGCGGTGATCCCATAGGCGCCGGACTGGAAGACGACGACCAAGTCGCCCGGCTCGGCCCGCGCCAGGCTCATGCGTTCGCCCAGCAGGTCCAGCGGCGTGCACAGCGGTCCGACGACGGACACGCCGGCCTCGGGCTCGCCGCCGATGCGGTTGCCGATGGCCACCGGATAGTTCTTGCGGATCACCTGGCCGAAATTGCCCGAGGCCGCCAGGTGGTGGTGCAGGCCGCCGTCGGTGACGAGGAAGACCTGGCCCCGCGAGACCTTGCGGTCGACGACGCGGCACACGTAGACGCCGGCCTCGCCGACCAGGTAGCGGCCGAGCTCGACGACCAGCTTCGCCTGCGGCAGCTCGACGGCGGCGCGCTCGATCAGCGCGGCCAGGTTGGCGCCGATCGGCGCCAGGTCCAGGCGCGACTCGCCGGGGAAGTACGGGATGCCGAAACCGCCGCCGAGGTTGAGCACCCTCACCGGCGCCGGCGCGTCCTGGGCCAGCCGCAGCGCGAGCTCGAAGCTCTTGAGCTGCGCCTCGACGATCGCCTCCGGCTTCAGGTTCTGTGAGCCCGCGAACAGGTGGAAACCTTCGAAGCCCAGCCCGGCCTCGCCGATGCGCGCCAGCAGCTCGGGCACCTGCTCGGCGTCGACGCCGAACTGCTTGGGCCCGCCGCCCATCTTCATGCCCGAGGACTTCAGCTCGAAGTCCGGATTGACGCGCACCGCCACGCGCGCGGCGTAGCCGGTCTCGGCGCACAGCGTGCGCAACAGCTCGACCTCGCGGAAGGACTCGATGTTGATCAGGATGCCGGCGGCCAGCGCCTGCTTCAGCTCCAGCGCGCTCTTGCCGGGACCGGCGAAGCTGATCTCGCGCGGATCGGCGCCGGCGTCCAGCGCGACCTGCAGCTCGCCGGCCGAGGCGACGTCGATGCCGTCCACCAGCCCGGCCAGGTGCCCGACCAGCACCGGCATCGGGTTGGCCTTCATCGCGAAGTGCAGCTCGAGCTTCGCCGGCATGGCGGCGCGGAGCTCCTCGACGCGGCGCGTCAGCAACGCGCGGTCGTAGGCGTAGAACGGGGTGCGGCCGACACGGTCGGCCAGACGCGTCAGCGGCTGCCCGCCGATCTGCAGCACGCCGTCGCGCGCGGCGAACTGGTCCATGGCCGCATGCTGCGGCGCGGCCTTCGCGGGCGCGGCCGGGGAGGTCTTGTCGTCGTGGTTCACAGCGCTCGTCACGGGATGCTTCACTGGGCTTGCTGCTTCGCCACCCAGTCGGTGCTCAGCAGCTTGCGGTCGATCTTGCCGTTGGGGTTGCGCGGCAGCGGACCGGCCTGGGCCTCGACGCCGGCGGGAATCATGTAGGCCGGCATGCGGGCCTTGCATTGCGCCAGCAGCGCGGCGGTGTCGAGCGCCTCGGCGCCCGCGGGCGGCGTGGCGATCACCTGGATGCTCTGCCCCAGCGTCGCGTGGTCCACGCCGAAGGCGACGCACTCGCCGACCAGCTGCGTCGCGTACAGGATCTCCTCGACCTCGGTCGGGCTGACGCGGTAGCCGGAGGTCTTGATCATCTCGTCGCGCCGGCCGATGAAGTACAGGAAGCCTTCCGCGTCCCTGCGCACGTTGTCGCCGGAGAAGACCGCGAACTCGGGCAACTGCAGCCCGGCCTCGCGCCCCGCGACACCCGCGGGCAGCAGCTTGTAGCGCTCGGCCGTCTTCTCGGCGTCGTTCCAGTAGCCCAGGCCGACCAGCGCGCCGCGGTGCACCAGCTCGCCGGGCTCATCGACCGCGCAGGGCGTGCCGTCCTCGCGCAGCACCAGGATCTCGGCGTTCGGGATCGCCTGGCCGATCGAATCGGGCCGGCGGTCGACCTCCTCCGGCGGCAGGTAGGTCGAGCGGAAGGCCTCGGTCAGGCCGTACATCAGGAAGGGCGCGGCCGACGGCACGCGCTGGCGCAGCAGGCCCAGCGTCTCGCGCGGCATGCGCCCGCCGGTGTTGGCGAAGTAGCGCAGGTGCGAGTCGATCGCCGCGGGCCACTCCAGCGCGGCCAGCTGGATGTACAGCGGCGGCACCGCCGTCAGGCCGGTGATGCGGTCGCGTTCCAGCGCCTTGAGCACGTCGCGCGGCATCAGGTAGTTCAGCAGCGTCACCGACGCGCCGGCGTGGAAGGCCGTCGTCAGCTGGCTGAAGCCGGCATCGAAGGACAGCGGCAGCGCCGCCAGCAGCCGGTCGTCGGGCCGGTTGCCCAGGTAGCTCGCGACGCTCTTCGCCCCCGCGACCATGTTGCGGTGCGACAGCACCACGCCCTTGGGCCGGCCGGTCGAGCCGGAGGTGTAGAGGATCGCGAGCATGTCGGTGTCGATCACGCGATGCGCGGTCCGCGCCGGCGCGTCCAGCAGGTCGCTGTAGCGGATCCAGCCCGCGGGCGTGGCGTCGGGCGCCGGATCCACCACGACCACGTGCCGCAGCGACGGGCATTGCGCCAGCACCGGCTGCAGCGCGGCGTGACGGTCCCGCGACGTGATCAGCACGCGGACCTCGCAGTCGCGCACGATGAAGCCGACCTGCTCGGGCTTCAGGATCGGGTTGACCGGCACGAACACCCCGCCCGCGGCCGGCGCCGCGAAGCTGGCGACCACCGTCTCCAGCCGCTTGTCCAGGTAGATGCCGACGCGCTCGGCGCGGCCCAGGCCCAGCGACAGCAGGCCGTTGGCCAGCGCGTCGACCTGCGCGGCCAGTTCTCCGTAGTTCATGGAGCGACCGCCGTCGCGCAGCGCCGGGGCCGCCGGATCGCGTTCGGCGCTGTGCCGGATCAGGTGCGGAAGCAGGTGGCTGTCGGTGGCGGCGGTCATCGAAAAAGTATCTCACGCAGCCCCCCGCGCCACGCGCCCGCGCCCGGCCGGATCCCCTTGGGATGAGGGGGCGCCTCGGGGGATCCCCCAGAGGGCCACAGTTAAGATCCGACCCGATCATGAACACCCAACAACACCTGCTCGCCATCCTCGACGACGTCCTGAGCCTGGAAGGCCGCGCCAAGGACTTCAGCGTCGACACCGCGCTGCTGGGCGCGATCCCGGAGCTCGACTCCATGGCCGTCGTCAGCCTGATCACCGCGCTCGAGGAACAGTTCGGCTTCGTCGTCGACGACGACGAGATCGACGGCGCCACCTTCGCCACGGTGGGCGCCCTGCTCGACTTCGTGAACGGCAAGCTCGCCGCCTGACGGGCGCCGCGATCGCCGCGCCGCAATCCCCATGACTGCCGCCGCCACGCCGTTCTTCCTGGATGCCGGCGTGCGGGGCCAGCGGCTGTGCGTGCACTACCCGCCCGGCGTCCCGGGCGCCGCGCCGCCGCGCGGCCAGGTCCTGCTCCTGCCGCCGTTCGCGGAGGAGATGAACAAGTCCCGCCGCATGATCGCGCTGGCCGCCCGCGCGTTCGCGGCCGCCGGCTTCGAGGTGCTGACGATGGACCTGCTGGGCTGCGGCGACAGCAGCGGCGACTTCGGCGACGCGAGCTGGCGGCATTGGCAGGACGATGTCCGCCTCGCCGCGGCCTGGCTGGACGCGCGACTGCCGGCGACCGTGGCGACCGATGACACGGGCGCCCGGTCGGGCGAGCGGCCGCCGCTGTGGCTGTGGGGCGTGCGCGCCGGCGCGCTGCTCGCGCCTGCCGTCCTCGAGGCGGCTGGGGATCGTCCGCTGCATCTGCTGCTGTGGCAGCCGGTCACGACGGGCAAGCTCCAGCTGCAGCAGTTCATGCGGCTGCGCGTGGCCGCCGACCTGATCGGGGGACAGGCCAAGGGCGCCGTGCAGGCCATGCGCGACCAGCTCGCCCGCGGCGAGTCCGTCGAGATCGCCGGCTACCTGCTCGCCCCCGCGCTGGCGGAAGGCCTCGAGGCCGCGCAACTCAAGCCCACGCCGCGCGTGTCCCGCGTCGCGTGGCTGGAACTCTCGCCGCGCGAGGACGCCACGCTCTCGCCGGCCGCGGCCATGGCCGCCGAGGCCTGGACCGCGCAGGGCGCCGAGGTCCGCGCCGCCGTCTGCCAGGGCCCGTCGTTCTGGGCCGCCATCGAGATCGAGGAAGCGCCTCGCCTGATCGAGGCCAGCCTCGCGGCCTTGAGCGCCGAGGCGGACTTCGCCGCGCGGCCGACCGAGGCGGAGTCCGCATGAACGCGCCCGCGTCCGCGCCCCGCGACAGCGTGCTGGGCTTCGATTGCGAAGGGCAGACGCTGTTCGGCCTGCTCAGCGAGCCGCCCGCGCTCGACGCCGACACCGGCGTGCTGCTGATCGTCGGCGGTCCGCAGTACCGCGTGGGCAGCCACCGCCAGTTCACGCTGCTGGGCCGGGCGCTGGCCGGCGCCGGCGTGCCCTGCCTGCGGCTCGACTACCGCGGCATGGGCGACGCGCACGGCGAGCGCCGCGAGTTCGAGCAGGTCGACGCCGACATCGCCGCCGCCATCGACGCCTGGCAACGCGAGCGTCCGTCGCTCCGGCGCGTCGTGCTCTGGGGCCTGTGCGACGCCGCCTCCGCCGCGCTGCTGTACGTGCACCGCCGCGGCGACCCGCGCGTCGCCGGCCTGTGCCTGGCCAATCCGTGGGTCCGCACCGCGACCAGCCTGGCGCGCGCCCAGGTCAAGCACTACTACCTGGACCGGCTGCGCCAGCCGGCGTTCTGGCGCAAGCTGCTGAGCGGCCGCGTGGGCCTGGGCGCCGCGCGCGAGCTGCTGGGCAAGCTGGCGCAGAGCCGCGCGCCGGCGCTGCCGCAAGGCCAGCAAGGCCGGCAAGACCTGGCACGCGCGGCGGACACCCGCCACTACACCGAGCAGATGGCCGACGGCCTGCGCGGCTTCCGCGGCCCGGTGCTGCTGATCCTGTCGGGCAAGGACGTCGTCGCCGGCGAGTTCCTGGACCGCTGCCGCGATGGCGGCCCCGCCTGGCGCGGCCTGCTGGAGCGGCCCGGCCTGCGCCGCGAGGACCTGCCCGACGCCGACCACACCTTCTCCACCGCCGCCTGGCGCGCGCAGGTCGAGCGGCTGACCGCCGCCTTCGTCCGCGGCGTGCCGGGCGCCGCCTGACGCCCGACCGGAATCCCCGGCCTCACCGGAGCCCCGCCATGTCCGTCCCCGCCCCCTCGCTCCCATCGGCCCCGCGCGCCCGCTGGCGCACCCTCGCGCTGGCACTGGCCGGCGCCGTCGCCGCCCACGCCGCCGTGGCGCAGGGCATCGGCTGCGGCGGGCTGGCCAACAACTACGGCCCCTACGACTACCGCCACTACAAGGACGCGCCGCAGATCGACCCGGTGACGCAGCAGATGTCGCCGCTGCAGATGGTCGAGGGCGCCCACTTCATCGACACCTGCGAGGCCCTGGTCAAGTGCAAGCGCGGCACGATCGGCAGCGACATCGACTACACGCTGCGGGCCTTCCCCAACCACCACCGGGCGCTGGTGGCCATGATGCTCTACGGCGAACGCACCAGGCGCGACCAGCCGCCGGACGCGCTGTTCACCGTCGACTGCTACTTCAAGCGCGCCATCACCTGGAAGGCCGACGACGTCATCGTGCGACTGATCTACGCCGGCTTCCTGAACGGCAAGGGCAAGAACGCGGCGGCCAAGGAGCAGCTGGAGGCCGCCAACAAGCTGACCGGCGACAACGCGTTCTCGGTCTACAACGTCGGCATGGTCGCGCTGGACCTCAACGAGGTCGACCTGGCGGTCGACGCCGCGCGCCGCGCCTACGGCGCCGGCATGTCGCATCCGATCCTGCGCCAGCGCCTGATCGCGATCAACCGCTGGCCTTCCGACATCAAGCTGCCGGGCGAAGCCGCCTCGGCGCCGGAGTCCTCGCCCGCGTCCGCGCCGACGGCCTCCGCGCCCGCGCCGTCGCCCGCGAACGCGGACGGCGCCGGCGGCCCCGCGACCGGACCGGCGACCGGACCGGCGTCGGCATCGACCGGCCCGGCCACCGCCCGCTGACCGGGAGGCCGCGCCCTTGAGCCCCCCGCCCTCCATGCTCGCGCCGCGCCTGCCGGTCATCGGCTGGCGCACCTTCGCGGGCGCCGCGCACATCGACCAGCACAGCCTGCTCGACCATCCGCGCCACCTGCCGACCACCAGCGGCCGCGCCGCGATCCTGCTGGCGCTGGAGTGCCTGGGCGTCGGCCCCGGCGATCTGGTGCTGCTGCCGACCTACCACTGCCCGACCATGGTCTCGCCGGTGAAGACGCTGGGCGCCGACGCGGCCTTCTATCCGATCGACGCGCACGGCGCGCCGCGGCTGGACTGGCTCTCCGCCGAGGTGCCGGCGCGGACCAAGGCGCTGCTGGTGCCGCACTACTTCGGGCTGCCGCAGCCGATGGAGGCGGTGCGCGCCTGGTGCGACGCGCGCGGCATCGCGCTGATCGAGGACTGCGCGCACGCGATGTTCGGCCGCGCCGGCTCGCGGCCGATCGGCGCCTGGGGCGACGTCGCCATCGCCAGCCTCACCAAGTTCTTCCCGACGCCCGAGGGCGGCATCCTCGCGCTCAACCGCGCCGACCTGACGATGCCGGCCTTGATGCCGGCCTCGCGGATGGAGCAGGTCAAGGCGGGGTCCGACATCCTGCACATGGGCGCGGCCCACGACCGGCTGACCGGCCTGAACCGGCTGATCCGCGGCGCCTTCGCGCTCAAGAGCGCGCTGCGTCACCTGGTGCGAGGCGGACCGGCGGGCGCGAACCCGGTGCCCAGCCGGCACGGCGAGCTCGACGAGGCCGAGGAGATCGACGCCAACATGGCGCTGATCGACCTGCCGCTGTCGCACCGCGCGCTCACGCGGGCGAGCGGCTGGATCTCGCGCCGCGTGCCGCGCCGGCGCATCGTCGAGGCGCGCCGCCACCACTACGCCTTCTTCACCGAGGCCCTGTCGGGCCGCGACGGCGTGCGCCCGCTGCTGCCGACGCTGCCGGCGGACTGCGCGCCCTACGTCTTCCCGCTGTGGGTGCGCGCGCCGGACCCGGGCTACGCGGAAATGCGCCGGCTCGGCGTGCCGGTGTCGCGCTGGGACCGGCTCTGGCCCGGCGTGCCGGCGCTGCCCGGCGACGCCGGCAAGTCCTGGTCGCACCATGTGCTGCAGCTCGCCTGCCACCAGGACCTGAGCGACGCCGACCTGCGTCGCATCGTCGAGCAGGTCGAGCGCCTGTTCGTCACGCCCGCCGGCGCGCCCGCGCGCTGAGGCCCCCGGCGATGCGGCGCGTGCTCATGGTCTCCTTCCAGTTCCCGCCGATGGCGGGGACCAGCGGCGTGCAGCGCGCGCTGCGCTTCGCGCAGCAGCTGCCCGCGTCGGGATGGTCGCCCAGCCTGCTGACCGCTCACCCGCGCGTGCACGCGGCCACCGGCACCGACCTCGTCGACGAGATCCCGCCGGACCTGGTCGTGCGGCGCGCCTTCGCGCTGGACGCCGCGCGCCACCTGTCGATCGCGGGCCGCTACCCCGGCTTCCTCGCGCGGCCGGACCGCTGGCACAGCTGGCTGCTCGGTGCCGTGCCGGCCGGCCTGAAGCTGATCCGCGAAACCCGTCCCGACGCGATCTGGAGCACCTACCCGATCCCGACCGCGCACCTGGTCGGCTACTGGCTGTCGCGGCTCACCGGCCTGCCCTGGGTGGCCGACTTCCGCGACCCGATGGCCCACGACGGGTATCCGGCCGATCCGGTGCTGTGGCGCAGCTTCGCCGCGGTCGAGCGCAAGGTCTTCGCGCGGGCCGCGCGCCTGACCTTCACGACGCCGGGCGCGGCGCGGCTCTATGCGAAGCGTTTCCCCGCCGCCGCGGACCGCCTCCGCGTGATCGAGAACGGCTACAGCGAGGACGCGTTCCGGCAGGCCGAACGCTCGACAAGCGCGGCGCCCGCGAAGTCGACGGACGCCGGCGGCCCGCGCGTGCTGCTGCACAGCGGCGTCGTCTATCCGGACTGGCGCAGCCCGTTGCGGCTGTTCGAGGCGCTGGCCGCCGCGAAGGCCGCGGGCCGCGTCGACGCCTCGAGCTTGCGCCTGCGCCTGCGCGCGACGGCGCACGACGGCTTCGTCCGCGAACTCGCCTCACGCCTGGACGTGGCCGACCTGGTCGAGATCGCGCCGCCCCTGCCCTACGTCGACGCGCTCGCCGAGATGCTGCGCGCCGACGGCCTGCTGCTGCTGCAGTCCCACGACTGCAACGACCAGATTCCCGCCAAGGCCTACGAGTACCTGCGCGCGCGTCGCCCGGTGCTGACGCTGGCCGATCCCGCCGGCGACACCGCGCAGCTGATGCGCCGCGCCGGGCTGCCGCACATCGCGGCGCTGGAGGACGGTCCCGGCGTCGCCGCCGCGCTGGACCGGTTCCTCGACGACCTGTTCCACGGCCGCGCCGCGCTGCCCGCGCCCGCCGCCATCGCCGCCGCCTCGCGCGAGTCCCGCACCGGCGAACTCGCCCGGGTGCTCGACGAGGCCTGCGCCCCCCGGATGCCCACCGCCGAGGCCCACCCATGACCCCGACGCACACGACGAACACGACACCTTCGACGTCCTCGACCGCCGCCGCCCCCCCGGGCGGCTCACGCTGGACCCTGATCCCGCTGCCCGACGCCGCCGCCTTCGCGCCGCATGCCGCCGCGTGGGACGCGCTGCAGGCGCGCGTCAGCGGCCTGCCCTTCCTGGAAAGCGCCTTCCTCGCGCCCTTGCTGGGCGTGTTCGGAAGCGGCCGGGAACGGCTCGCGCTGCTCGGCGACCCCAAGGCGCCGCGCGCCGCCGCGATCGTGACGCCGGCCGGCAGCGCGCAGTGGACCACCTTCCAGCCCTCGCAACTGCCGCTGGGCGCCTGGCTGAGCCCGGCCGGCGAGGCCCTGGAGCCGCTGGCCGACGGCCTGCTGCGCGCGCTGCCGCTGCCCGCGCTGGCGCTGGGGCTGACCCAGCTCGACAGCCTCTTCCATCCCCGCGCCGCCGACGGCGCGCGCTGGCGCGGCCAGGACTACATCGACACCGCGTGGGTGGACCTGTCCGGAGACTTCGATGCCTACTGGGAGGCGCGCGGCAAGAACCTGCGCCAGAACCTGCGCAAGCAGCAGAAGAAGCTGGACACCGCCGGCACCGTCACGCGGCTGGAGTGCCTGACCCGGCCCGAGGACGTCGCGCCGGCGCTGGCGAACTACGGCCGGCTCGAGGCCAGCGGCTGGAAGGGCTCCGAAGGCACGGCGATCGCGCCGGGGCATCCGCAGTACGAGTTCTACCGCGCGATGCTCGAGGCCTTCGCGCGCGCCGGCCGCGTGCGGCTGTACCAGTACTGGTTCGACGACGCGGTCGTCGCGATGGACCTGTGCATCGAGTCGGGCGGGAAGATCGTGATCCTCAAGACCGCCTACGACGAGGCGCACAAGGCGGTCTCGCCGTCGACCCTGATGCGCCAGCTGCAGTTCCAGCAGCTGTTCGACGCGGCGGCCGCGGGCGGTCCGATCCGCCGCATCGAGTTCTACGGCAGGGTCATGGAGTGGCACACCCGCTGGACCGCCGAGGCGCGCCCGGTCTACCACGCCACCTTGTACCGCTGGGCCTGGGTGCCGGCGCTCAAGCGGCTGCTGCGCCGCGGCGAGGCGGCGCCAGCGGTCGAAGCCGAGGCCGGGACCGCGGCCGAGACCGCGGCCGGGACGCCGTCGCCCGCCACCCGCGCGGAGTCCGCGTCGTGAAGGCAGGCGCATGAGCAAGAGCCCGTCCGTGCGCGGCGCGCTGGCCTGGTCCTTCGGCGAGCGCTACCTGAGCCTGCTGATCACCGTGCCGACCACGATGATCCTGGCGCGGCTGCTGACGCCGACCCAGGTGGGCGTGTATTCGCTGTGCGCGGTGGTCACGAACCTGGCGTCCATCCTGCGCGATTTCGGCGTCAGCGAGTACCTGATCCAGGAACGCGAGCTCGACCGCGAGAAGCTGCGCAACGCCTTCACCGTGACGCTGCTGATGGCCTGGGGCATCGCGCTGGCCATCCTCGGCGGCCGCTTCCTGCTGGCCGACTGGTACCACGAGCCGCTGCTGGCGGACCTGCTGCTGGTGCTGAGCCTGAACTTCGTGATGCTGCCGCTGGCCTCGCCGTCCTTCGCGCTGCTCAACCGGGAGATGGCCTTCCACCAGGTCTTCCTGGTGCAGGTCAGCGCCAATGCCGCGAACTCGCTGACCAGCATCGTGCTGGCCTGGCGCGGGCACGGCGCGATGAGCCTGGCCTGGGGGCCGGTCGCGGGCATCGCGGTGCAGGTGGCCATCCTCGTCTGGCTGCGGCCGCGCGACGCGCTGCTGATGCCGCGCCTGCGCGGCGCCGGCCGGCAGCTGCGCTTCGGCGCGATGTTCACCGGCTCGCGGCTGGTGGAATCGGGCTCGCGCAACGGCCACGAGCTGATCATCGGCAAGGTCTTCGGCTTCACCTCGCTGGGGCTGTTCAGCCGCGCAACGGGCCTGATCGACCTGCTCGGGCAGACGGTGAGCTCGGCCATCCTGCGCGTGGCCACGCCGGCCCTCGCCGCGGACCACCGCGCCGGCCACAGCCTGGTCGGCCCGTATGCGAAGGGCACGGCCATCTTCACCGGCATCGCCTGGCCCTTCATGGGCGGCGTGGCGCTGATGTCGGGCGACATCATCGCGCTGCTGTTCGGCGCGCAATGGCATGCGGCCGCGCCACTGGCCACGCTGCTCGCGCTGGCCGGCCTGCCGTATGCGCTGGTGATGCTCGCGCCCAACGCGCTGGCCGCCACCGGCCAGATCCGGCGCCGGCTGTCGGTGGCGCTCTGGTACGGACCGACGCACCTGGTGTGCGTGGGCATCGCGGCGTTCTGGAACCTGTACGCGGTCGCGGCCATGTTCGTCATCGGCAACCTCGTGCAGGTCGCGATGTACACGCGCCACCTGGGCGAGGTGCTGAAGGCCCGGCCGCGCGAGCTCTACGGCCCGAGCTGGGTCAGCGTCAAGCTGACGCTGGGCTGCTGCGCCGGGCTCGCGCTGGCCCAGCTGGCCGCCTACGAACTCGATCTGCCGCTGATCCCGCGCATCGCGCTGTGCGTCCTGGCCGGTGCCGGCGCATGGCTCGGCTGCGCCGCGCTGCTGCACCACCCGGCGATGCTCGAAGTGCGCCGGGCCCTGACCCACCTGCGGAGCCGCCATGCCTGAGCCGACCTCCTCCCTGGCCGCGTCGCCGGCCTCCGCGCCCTCGACGCCCGCGCCCATGCGCCCCGGCGAGTCGCTGCGCTGGGCGGCGTTCCGCGCGCTGGAGCGCCTGAGCGACCTGCGCGGCAACAACACGCTGGGCGCGTTCTCGCTGACGCCGGCGCAGGCGTCGGGGCCGGCGATCTGGTTCTATGTGACGACGATCGGCGAGCTCAACGCGGTCGCGCCGATGATCGAATGGCTGATCGCGCAGCGCCCGGACCTGCGTCCGGTGCTGATCACCGAGCACCCGCACTACCGGGACGCCTACCTCGCGCGGTTGCCGCAGGCGGTGGTCTGCACCAGCCGCGGCCACAGCGCGGATGCGCGCCGGCTCGCACGCGTGCTGCCGCCGGCGATGCTGGCGGTGGCCGAGATCCCCTGCCTGCCGTCGGAGGCGCCCTGCCGCTTCTCCTACGCCTTCCTGCGCGAGGCGCGACGACACGGCGCCGCGACGCTGATGCTCAACGGCTGGCTGTACCACTACGACCCGCCGGCCCGGCTCGACCAGCTGGAGCGGCGATTGCTGGCGCGCGATTTCCTGAACGCCTTCGACGTGCTGTGCGTGCAGGACGCGGAGACCGCGCGGCAGCTGGAGACGCGCGGCGCGCCACGCGCGCGCCTGCAGGTGACGGGCAACATGAAGTTCGACGCGATGCGCCGCGCGGACTGGGGCGTCGAACAGGCCACGCGCAGCCCGCGGCTGCTCGGCCATCTGCTCGCGGCGGGCCGGCCGGTGGTGGTCGGCGGCTGCGTCACCGAACTGCCTGAGCAGCGGCAGGTGCTGGGCGCGTTCGAACGCTTGCGGCGCGCGCATGCCGACGCGCTGCTGATCCTGGCGCCGCGCCATCCGGAGAACCTCCAGCGCATGGGCGAACTGCTGGGGCAGCTCGGCGAGGCGGGGCTGCGTGTCGCGCGGCGATCTCAGATCGAGGATGCGCCGCTGGCGGCCGAGGTCCAGTGCCTGGTGCTGGATACGGTCGGGGAGCTGCGGGACTTCTACGCGGCGGCCAGCGTCGCGCATGTGGGCGTGGACCACAACGTGCTGGAGCCGCTGGGACTGAACAAGCCGCTGACCATCCGCGGCGGCTGGGACACGACCTATCCGTCGTATCCGGTCTATCGCCTGCTGCGCGACCGCGGCGTGCTGCACGAGTGCGACGATGAGGCGTCGATGTGCGACTACTGGCTGGCCGCGATCGAGCAGGCGCCGCGCATCGCCGACGACCTGCGGCGGACCGAGGAGGCGCTCGCGGCTATGCGAGGCTCGGTGGCGCGTCATCAGGCCGCCTGCGCGGCCTGGGTCGGACGCTGATCGACAGGATCCTCGACTGCCATCGACGGCGCGCTTGGCCGCCAAGGCACAAGGCCCCCGCGGCAAGCGCGGAAACCTTGTGCCTTGCCGTCCCCGACCGACCGAGAACTGAGGACCGAGAACTGAGGACCGAGAGCTTCGGGCCTTGGGTCATGCGCCCTTCTGTTGCAACGCGTCGCGCGTCGCTTCCAAGAGCGCGCGGCCGTTGAGCGCGTCGGGCTCGAGGTGGTTGCCCTCGGCCCATTCGTTCCAGGCGTTGATGAACACGACCTGGCGCCGCGGCGGCTGGTGCTTGCGCGTCCAGGCGAGCGCCGCCTCGAGCCAGCGCTTGTAGCGCTGCGGCGTGTTGTTCATCAGGATGGTCGCGCCGCCCGACGATCGCCGCGCGCTGTTGTCGAAGCCGGGGCTGACGCAGCGCAGGAAGGGATAGTCCGGCGCGGGCTTGGCCAGCACACCGTCGACCATGCGGTCGTAGTCGAAGAAGTTGTGCTCGCCGTAAGCCTTGGGCAGGAAACCCAGCTTCATCGCGAGCCGCGACTTCCAGCCGGTGAAGTGCCTGCCGCCCAGGCGCCGCCAGTCCGGCGCGAACTCGATCGACAGGTCCAGCCCCACCTCGCGCGGATCGGCGCCCGACCCGGTGCCGCTCCACTCGAACTGCGCCAGCGTGAGCTCGCCCACGCCCTCCTCGCGCGCGATCCGCCGCCAGGTCGCCAGCGTGCGCCGCGGATCGGGCAGGTGGTCGACCTTGTAGACGATGAACAGCGGCTTGCCGTCGATGCGGATGTAGCGCGGGTCGCGGAAGTGCGGCAGCAGCGTGCGGATGTGCGCCTCGTCGTCCTCGTCCGAGTAGCGCTGCTCGATCAGCATCTCCCGGTCCTTGCCGTTCCACGCCCGGGTCCAGTTCTCGTTGGCCCAGGCCAGGCAGTAGGGGAAGTCCGGCTCGCCGCTGGCCCGGATCTCCTCGATCGGCCGCTCCATCAGCCGATGGCCGGTGAACCAGTAGTGGTAGTAGCAGAACCCGCCGATGCCGTGCTCGCGCGCCAGGGCCGCCTGGGCGGCGCGGGCCTCGGGCAGCCGCAGGTCGTAGAAGCCGAGCTCGCCCGGCAGCCGCGGCTGGTAGTGGCCCTCGTACAGCGGCCTGGCCTTGGCCACGTTGCGCCACTCGGTGAAGCCCTTGCCCCACCAGGCGTCGTTCTCCGGGAAGGGATGGAACTGCGGCAGCACGATGGCGATCGCCAGCGGATCCTCGGGCGAGGAGGCGGGCGTCGACGACGGCTCGACCAGGGCGTCAGGAGGCGTGCGGTTCATCGGGAGCTGGAGAGGTCTTGCAGCGCCTGCCGCCATTGGGCGGCGATGGCGCGGGTGGAGTAGTCGCGCTCGATGGCGGGCATCGCGGCGCGGGCGCGGGCGGCCAGCGGGGCCGGATCGGCGATGTGCTCGGCCAGTCGGTCCCAGTCGTCCAGCGCGCAGTGCGCGCGCCAGGGCTGGTAGTCGGGCAGCGGATCGGCCATCACGGGCACGCCCTGGGCCAGCGCCAGCAGCATGCGGTTGTTGCTCTTGGCCATCGTGAACGCGGTCATGCGCGCGGGCAGCAGCACCAGGTCCTGCTCGCCGAGCAGCGACAGGAAGTGCAGCCGGTCCCACGGCCGGTAGCGATGCGGGAAACCGGCGCGGCCGAGCAGCTCGCGATACCGCTGCTCGGAATTGCTGACCACCGTCAGCCGCAAGGGCTGGCGCCGCGCGGCGGCCTCCAGCAGCGGCAGCAGCGGCTCGAGCTCGGCCATGCCGCCGGTGGCATAGGCACTGCCGTGATTGCCGAACCACACCAGCTGCCGCGCCACGCGGCGCTGGGCGCGGTGCTCGCGCAGCTCGCGCCAGGCGCGCCATTGGCCGCTCCAGCGCCCCGGGTGCATGCGGCGCGGCCAGGATTCGAACGCGCGTGCCGCGGCCGGTGTCTCGACCGGATCGCCGACCACTCGGACGGGAGGCCTGTCTCCGTCGGCTCCTGGCGGCAGTTCCGCCTCCAGCAGCGGCTTCAGGCCGGGCGAGGACACGGTGAAGCAAGCGAACAGCGGCAGCGCCTCGCGGTAGGCGCTCAGCAGCGCGGCGCGGTCGGCATCGCCGGACTCGTTCAGGAAGTAGTTGTCGAAGCTGTCCAGCACCAGCCGGACGCCGCGCGCGCGCGCCTCGGCGAGCCGGGCGGCGCGCGCCCGCAGCGCGTCGGGCGAGCCCGCGTCGAGCAGCCACTTCGCCTGCACCACCAGCACGCCGCGCGTCGGCAACGGTTGGTCGTCCCGCGCCGGATCCAGCACGCGCGAGGCCAGCCCCGAACGGCGCAGCTCGCGGTCCGGCATCAGGCAGCGCAGGCGCACGCCGGCGTAGGCCGGGTTCAGCGCGTGAGGCATCCAGTGAATCTGCAAACCGGCTCCAGTTCCCCCCCGGGCGGCGGGTTGGCGGCGATTGTCCGACATGGCCCACCCCCTCCCCAGGACGGCGGCCCTCCAAACGGGTGGGGTGCGGGAGGGGCGGCGCGACGCAATTCCACGACAGAATCCCCCAGCGGCGGTCCGCGGGACCTCCCAGCGCCGTCGGCGCCCTTCCCTTGCCAACGGCCGGCCTCCCGGACCGCACAAAAGACAGATGACGAGCCACGCCACCTTCCTTTCCACCGGTCAGCCGGTGCTGCCGGGCCAGCCCGCCGACGCGTCGGGCGCGCAGCGCGAGGCCGCCTGGCAGACGCTGCTGTCCGCGGCCGATCCGGCGCCGGCCCTGGCGCAGGTCGGCGGACGTTTCTCGGTGGCCTGGCGCCAGCCCGGCGGGCGCACGCTGCTGGCGACGGACCGCTTCGGCATCGAACCGCTGTGCTACCGCATCGTCGGCCATGACCTGCAGTTCGCGACCCGCGCGGACGACCTGGCCGGCGACGAGGTCGACCTCGACCCGCAGGGCCTGTTCGACTACCTCTACTTCCACGTCATCCCGTCGCCGCGGACCGTGTTCCGCAACATCTTCCGGCTGCCGCCGGGGCACGTCGCGATCTTCGAGCGCGGCGAGCTGCGCGTGACGCCGTACTGGACGCCGGACTTCCGCGCCGATGCGTCGGCGAGCCTCGAGGACCTGAAGCTCGAATTCAGGCAGATCCTGGAGCGGTCGGTGCAGCGCGCGATGCGGGCGCCGGACGCGGCCTGCTTCCTGAGCGGCGGCACGGACAGCTCGACGGTGGCCGGCATGCTGAGCCGCGTCGCGGGCAGACCGGCCGATACCTACTCGATCGGCTTCGAGGCCGAGGGCTACGACGAGATGGCCTTCGCGCGCATCGCGGCCAAGCACTTCGGCTGCCGGCATCACGAGTACTACGTGACGCCGCGGGACCTGGTGGACGGGATCGCGAAGGTCGCGACGCACTACGACCAGCCTTTCGGCAACAGCTCGGCGCTGCCGGCCTACTACTGCGCCCGCCGCGCCCACGACAACGGCGTGCGTCACCTGCTCGCCGGCGACGGCGGGGACGAGCTGTTCGGCGGCAACACGCGGTATGCGAAGCAGACGGTGTTCTCCTGGTATGGGCGGGTGCCCGGGCCGCTGCGCGACTTCGTGCTGCAGCCGGTGTTCGGCTCGCCGATCGGCCGGCTGCCGGGGCTGAAGAAGGGCGCGAGCTACATCGACCAGGCCCGCGTGCCGATGCCGGACCGGCTGCAGAGCTACAACCTGCTGACCCGGCTGGGCATGGGCGAGGTGCTGGAGACGGACTTCCTGCGCCGCGTGGATCCGCTGGGACCGCAGAAGCAGCAGCGGCAGGTGTGGAACGGCCTGAAGACCGGCCAGCTGGTCGACCGGATGCTGGCCTTCGACTGGCGCTACACGCTGGCGGACACCGACCTGCCCAAGGTGGTGGGCACGACCGGCCTGGCGGGCACCTCGGTCGGTTTCCCGATGCTGGACGACGAACTGCTGGCCTTCTCCGAACGCCTGCCGGCGCATTACAAGCTCAAGGGGCTGCAGCTGCGCTGGTTCTTCAAGGAGGCGCTGCGCGGCTTCCTGCCCGACGAGATCATCGTCAAGAAGAAGCAGGGCTTCGGCCTGCCCTTCGGTGTCTGGGCCACGCGCGACGCCAACCTGCGCGCGCTGGCGGAGGACTCGCTGGGCAGCCTGTCCACGCGCGGCATCGTCCGCCCGCAGTTCATCCAGAGCCTGCTCAAGGAACGGCTGCCGGAACACCCCGGGTACTACGGCGAGATGGTGTGGATCCTGATGATGATGGAGCAGTGGCTGCGGGGACGGCGGCCGAACTACCGGCTGTGAGACCGCCTCACGAGAGCACCGCGGGCACGATCAGACCGGGTCTTTCACACGGCGTCGCCGTGCCCTCGTCCCGCTCGACATCGCGGACGTCGGCGGCGGTGCGATGAGATCGAGTTGACGGCGCTTGCGACATGGAGACCTCCTCATGCCAGGACGACTTCGGCAGCCGGCCCTGGAAGCAACAGGCTCGTGGCGGCCGGAACGGCAATGACGGGATCACGCTCCAGCAGCCAACCGGCAAACTGGCTTTCCTCCAACACGTACGGACCGTCTCCACGCCACACGAGCCTGGCCTCGCAGAGCTTGTGCAGGGCCGATTCGATGGTCGACGCGGAGACCTCCTGTCGATCGCCTTCGGGAAGAACCGCCAGCATGTCCTTCAGTCGCCGATTCGCCTGAGGGAAGTACGGCGAGAAGGCTTCACCATCCTCCGCCAGCAGCCGTAGCACAGCCTGCTCCAGAGGTTGAAGCGGCTCGAGCCGGACGAACAACTGGCGCTTCTCGACATCGATGCGCTCACGCGCGAGACGCAGCAGCATCTCCTCCTGAGCGCGCGGCTCCCCCGCCGCGACCTTCGCCGCCGCCCGGCAGACCTTGCGAAGATCCGCCGGCCGTCGCAGACAGATCTCGAAGGCCCGGGCCATCACCGCGAGGGCGGGCTGGAAGCCAGGGCCATGCAGTGCGCGCTCCCAGCGCAGATGGGGTTCATCGCCCAGCGTCGGCAGCTCTTCCAGGTCTGCCCCCAGGAACGCCTGGTGCTTGTCGAGCACGAGGCAGGCGATCTTTTCGTGATGGGAGCCAGTCGCCAGGAAGCGGAACTTCAGTTTCTCGCGATCGTTCAGCTGATCGCGGGCGGACTTGAGCATGAAGAGCACGTCCCGCCCCAGCGGCGTTGTCTGCGTCTGCTGGACTTCGTCGATGACGAGCACGACCGTCTGCCCGGCCAGGTCCGACAGTCGCTCCAACGCCTCGCAAAGCGGCGGTTCCCGTTCACCCCGCTCCTGCTTCAGCTCCCACTCGAAGCCCGGTGCCTTCAGGCGCGAGAGGCTGAGGCGATCGAGCGCCTGCCGCGCGCGGTCCTCGTACGACTTCACGGCCTGATGGATGAGATCAACGATCACGGCGCCGGGATCCTCGCTCCGCCGACCCCTCAAGTCGGCGTACAGGACCAGCGCGCGATGCTCGCGCTCCAGGGCGATCTTCAGGTCCTGGCGGATGAAGGTCGACTTTCCCGAACGCCGGGGGGCCGTGAGAAACAGCCCGCACGCGTGGTCATGCGACATCAAAGCCGCAGCCATCCGACTCGCGAGTTCGGGCCTGCGGAAGAGGGACGGATCCGAGTGGGCGTCCACGCGCGTGTCGGGACGGGAAACACCGCGAAAGCGGTCGAGGGCTCGTTGAATGATGGGCAGCATGGATCACCTCCAGACCACAAATTCTTGGCCCGTTCGAACGAACCGGATTTCAACGGAGCCGTCGAAACGGGGTCAGTCGTTGCGTGCCGCCCACGAACGCGCGGACATCTTTTGGGGGTGTTTGTCGAGCGACAAACGATGTTCGATCACTCGAACTTTTTCGTCCGGGAATCGCCGGTCGTGACGACGCCAGGCGCGTCGTCCGCCTTCAGACCACCGCCGCCGGCCCGCCCATGCGCGCGTTGCGCATCATCCTCGCCGCGAACATCGCGGTGGAGTTTCCCCACGGCGTGTAGCGCGGCAGCTGGAACAGGTCGGCGCCCGGCAGCGCCACGCCCGGCGAGGTACTCACCGCCGCCTCGAAACCGAGCTCGCGCAGCATCGCCGCATGGCCCGCGTCGTAGTCGCGCACCGGCCGCCCGTTGGGATACGCGAAGCTGCGTACCGGCCGGCCCAACAGCGCCGCCAAGTGGTCGCGCCCGGCCTGCACCTGCGCCCGCGCGCCCTCGGGCGTCACCGTCGTCAGCACCGTGTGGTCCACCGTGTGGCCGCCGATCTCATGTCCCGCGTCGGCGAGCTGCCGCAACTGCGCATCGGTGAGCATCAGGTCGTCGGGCATCGCGCCCACCGGCTGCGCCGCCAGCATCCGGCGCAGTTGCGCCTCGCGCTCGTCCGGCGCCAGGTACTTCAGCTGCACCTGCAGCGCGGTCACCGCCCGCAGCCGCTCCTCGACCGTCGCGACCGGATGCACGCCCATGCCCACCGACGACAGGTCCAGCACCGGGCCCGGCACCCGGCGCACGAACTCGATCACCGTGTCGCTGAACATGCGGCCGCCGTTGAGATAACCGGTCGCGATGAATACCGTCGCGCGCGCCCCGTGTCGCGCCAGGATCGGATGCGCCACCGTCCAGTTGTCGGCGTAGCCGTCGTCGAAGGTGATGCAGGCCGCCCGCTTCGGCAGCCGGCCCTCTCGCAGCGCCGTCGCCGCGTCCGTGACCGTCATCAGCGTGAAGTGATCCGCCAGGAAAGCCACCTGCGCCTCGAAACGCGCGGCGGCGATCTCGCCTGGCCGCATCGCGTCGGGCGCCGGCAGCACGCGGTGGTAGATCAGGATGCTCAGCGCGGGCGCGCCGCGCGGCCATCCCAGCAGGCTCAGCGACGCCAGCATCAGGTGCCTCCCCAATACGGCGAATGCACGTCCCGCGGCGCCCGCCCGGCCGCGATCTCGGCCTGCTGGTGCCCGGCCACCTCGGCCGCCACGACGCGGTTCACCACCACGACGATCAGCACCAGGTAGTACGGCAGGTCGAAGTAGACCAGGCTGAGGAAGGCACCCCCGGTCGCGTAGCCGATCAGCCCGACCTGGCACATCGCCGACAGGTCCCGCGCCCACTGCAGCGCCGGCAGGTCCTTGCTGAGCCGGATGGTCCGGCTCGCCAGCCGCCAGGTCGTGGCGAAGATGCCGATGAACAGCGCCAGCCCGATGAAGCCGTGCTCGCCCATGGCCTGGAAGTAGATGCTGTGCGCGGTCAGCGGGATCGACGGATCCGGCGCGTATTTCGCGAACACCGCCGGCCCCGCCACCGTGAAGCCGCCACCGAACGGGAACAGGTCCAGCGCCAGCCGCCAGGCCATGTGCCAGGCATTGATCCGCCCCATCGCCGACGAATCCTGGTCGTAGGTCTTGATGGTCTCCATCCGGTCGGTCCAGCTCTCCGGCATGAAGACGAAGATCAGCGGCAGCGCCACCAGCACCACCAGCGCCAGCGGCAGCTTGTTGCGGCTCTTCATCCACATGAAGAAGGACATGGTCACGATGGCCAGGAAGGCGCCGCGGGACTGCGAACCCACCGCCGAGGCCATGCACAGCAGCATGGCCGCGATGGCCAGGTGGCGCTGCCAGCGCTTGGTCGCCTGCAGCTGCAGGTAGCGGATCAGCGGCACCGTCATGATGGTGGCCAGCGCCAGCGAGTTGTTGTCCTCGATGAAGGAGCCTTCCGGCCCCCACACCCGCGCCGAACCGCCCGACAGCACGGTGAACACGCCGCCCTTGAAGCCGTAGTAGCCGATCGAGATCACCAGCACCAGCACCAGCCAGTCCAGGTCGCGCCGCCGCTTCACCACCAGCAGCGAGACCAGCACCATCAGCAGCACCTTGAAGGCGCGCGACCAGAAGTTCATCTCCTTCTCCGGATAGAAGGAGAACAGCAGCGGCGACACGCCGATCCAGAGGATCCAGATCACCAGCAGCACGGTCACCGCGTTGACCGGGAACTTCACCAGCTTGTCGCGGTGCAGGATCAGGCTGGCGAAGAGCGCCAGCGCGATCACCATCGACCACGGCGCGTCGTGCGCGAAGCCGTAGGCCAGCCGGTGCGGGTTCATCACGCCCATCCACACCCAGCCCAGCACGCCCCACATCGGGTCCTTGAAGGTCTTGTAGATCAGGGCCAGGAACAGGCCCAGCATCAGCAGGTCACGCATGGCGCAGCTCCGGCGACCGCCGCGCGGCCAGGATGCGGTGGAACAGGTCGAGCTGGCCCTGCGTGGTCGCGTCCCAGCTGAAGGACTCGGCGTAGCGGCGCGTGGCGGCGCGATCGCGCGGCGCGGCGCGCAGGCGGCGCACCGCCTGGGCCACGCCGGCGGCGCTGCGCTCGGGCATCAGCTCGCCGGCCTCCGGGCTCGCGACGACCTCCGGCGTGCCCCACACCTTGGACGCCGCCACCGGCGTGCCGCAGGCCATCGCCTCCAGCAGCACGTTGGCCCAGCCTTCGCGGCTGGACGCCAGCACCAGCGCGTCCACGCCAGCGTAGACCTCGCGCAGCCGCGCCTGCGGCAGCGGACCCAGGAAACGCACGCGGCCCGCCACGCCCAGCGACGCGGCCAGGCGGCGCAAGGCGCCCTCTTCCGGGCCGGCGCCGGCGATCAGCAGATCGACATCGGGCAGTTCCGCCAGCGCGCCGATGACGAGTTCATGCCCCTTGCGCTCGATCAGGTGGCCGACCGAGGCCAGCGTGAAGCGGCTCGCCACCAGGCCGAGCGCGGCACGCGCCGCGTCGCGCCCGCCGGGGTGGAAGAGCGCCAGGTCCACGCCGTTGCGCAGCGCGGTCACCTTGGCCGGATCCGCGCCCAGCGCGACCAGTTCGTCCTTCAGCGCCTCGCAGACGGTGATCATCGCGTCGGCCTGGTCGGCCGCGCGCAGGATCAGCTTGCGCGGGAAGGCGTGTTGCGGGATCAGGTTGATGTCGGTGCCCCGCGCGGTGATCACCACCGGCTTGTTCAGGGCGCGCGCCACCATCACGGCGGCGACGCCGTCCGGATAGAAGTAGTGCGCGTCGATCAGGTCGAAGTCGTAGCCGCCCGCCTGCAGGCGCCGCGCCGCGCGCAGGAAGGTCCAGGCCAGCGTGTAGGGCGCGCTGCTCATGCCGACCTTGGGCAGGCGCACGAAGCGCGGATGCGTGACGTCGAGTCCGTGACGCGATTCGCGCGCCGGCGTCGCGGCGAACCTGCCGTACTCGCCGAAGCGCTCCCCCTTGAACGGGAACCACGGCACCGGCGCGATGACGCGCGACTCGGCCTGGCCCGAGGCGACCAGGTGACGCAGCCGCGTCTCCACGAAGATGCCATGGCTGGGCATCACCGCGCTCGGGTACAGCGTCGAGAAGGTCAGCAGCTTCAGCATGGCTCAGACCTTCGCGTCCTCGGCGCGGGACGCCGCCGCCGCGGGCGCGACCGCCGCGTGGGCGGCCTGCTGCGCCGCGCGGGCGCCCTGCCCGCTCGTCAAGGCCCGGCCCAGCGCCACCACCCGCGCGGCGTTGCCGTGCCAGGTCAGTTGCAGCCGGTCGATCGTCGCCCGCGCGCCTTCACCCAGGCGCGCCCGCAGCGTCGCGTCGGCGGCGAGCCGGGCCAGCAGCGCCTCCAGCGCGCCGGCCTGCGCCGGATCGAACAGCAGCGCGTTCAGGTCGTCGTCCAGCACTTCCGCGATGTTGGGCTGGTTCGGCGCGACGATGGCCTTGCCCAGCGCCAGGTACTCGAACAGCTTCAGCGGCGAGGCATAGGCCACCACCGCCGGCTGCAGCGCGATGTCGAAGGCGGCCACGTGGGCCGGCACCGCGTCGCGCGAGATCACGCCGGTGAAACGCACCCGCTCGCCGAGCGTCAGCTCGGCGGCCAGACGCTCCAGGCCCTCGCGCGCGGGCCCGTCGCCGACGACCAGCAGCCGCGCGTTGGCCGGCGCGGCCGCCGTCGCCATCCAGCGGACCACGCGATCCATCCCGTGCCAGTCACGCACGAAACCGGTGAAGCCCAGCACCAGCGCGCCGTCCCAGCCGAGCGCCCGTTTCGCGGCCTCGGGCGACGGCGCCGCGTCGAAGTGTTCCTCGTTGATGCCGTTGGGGATCACGACCAGGCGCTCCGCCGGCACGCCGCGCTCGCCCACCATCGCCCCGAGCACCTTCGTCACCGGCAGGACGGCGTCCGCGCCGCGCCAGACCGTGCCCTCCGCCCAGCGCGCGATGCGCGGCAGCGCCAGTCCGCCGAACTTCGAGCGTTCATCGACCAGCGGCGCATTGACCTCCAGCAGCAGCGGCACGCGCAGGCGCCGCTTGAGCATCAGCCCGCTGAGCAGGAAGAGGTTGTAGCGTTCGTAGATCACATCGGGCCGGAAGTCCCGGGCCGCGGCCGCCAACCGGCGGTAGGCGACCAGCGAATACGCCAGCTCCAGCAGCTCGTAGACGAACTTCGGCAGCTTCGCGCGCAGGCGATGCACCCAGCCGGTGTCGTCGCCCATCTTCGCCTTGTCCTCGGGCGCGGCCTCGCCGCCGGGCGCCACGACGCGCACCTCGTGGCCGAGCGCGCGCAGCGAGGCGATCATCTCCTCGATGTGGACCGCCTGCCCGTCCTTGGACGCGGTGCGATGGTGGTAGAGGATCTTCATGCGGGACGGAAGGACATCGGGGGCGTCGAGGACATCAGGGACATCGAGGGCAACGGGATCACGCGGCCTCGCGCATCGACGAGGCGCCCATGACGTTGCGCAGGAAGGCGTCGTACATCAGCAGCGTCCACAGCGGCGTGCTGTGGTCGCGGCTGCCGTTCTCGTGCTGCTCCACCATCTGACCCACGGCCTTCAGGTCGAACATGTCCGAGTCGGCCAGCGGCCCGCCCAGCAGCGAGTTCCGCACGCGCTGGCGCAGCGGTCCGCGGAACCAGCGCGACAGCGGCACCGCGAAGCCCATCTTGGGCCGGTACAGCACATCGTTCGGCAGGTGCGGCTCCAGCGTCTTCTTGAACAGGTACTTGCCCTCGCCGCCGCGCAGCTTCAGGTGGGAGGGCAGCGTCGCCAGCCACTCGACCAGCGGATGGTCCATCAGCGGCTCGCGCACTTCCAGCGAGTGCGCCATCGACGCACGGTCCACCTTGGTGTTGATGTCGCCGACCAGGTAGGTCTGCAGATCGATGTACTGGATCAGCGCCAGCGGATCGTCGGTGTTGGCGCGCTCCGCGTGCTGCAGGAACAGCTCGCGCGCGTTGTAGCCGCCGAGCTCCGACTTGAAGCGCGCGCTGTACAGCGGCATGCGCTCGTTGTCGCGGATCACGGACATCGTGTGGAAGTAGGCCTCCACCGAGTTGCGCGCCAGCGCCTGGAAGGTGGTCTTGGCGCGGAACACGCGCGGCGCCCAGTCCGCCTTCGGATAGAGCCGGCCCAGCGTGCCGAACAGCGGCTTGCGCAGCCCCAGCGGCAGGCTGGCGCGCATGCGCTCCTCCATCATGTGCAGCTTGTAGCGGCGGTAGCCGCCGAAGCTCTCGTCGCCGCCGTCGCCCGACAGCGCCACCGTCACGTGCTTGCGCGCGAGCTGGCAGACCCGGTAGGTCGGGATCGCGGAGCTGTCGGCATAGGGCTCGTCGTACAGCCGGGCCAGCGTGTCGATCAGGTCGAAGTCGTCGCTCTGGACCGTCTCGACGTGGTGCTCGGTCCGGTACCGGTCCGCGACCATCTGCGCGAACTCGGACTCGTTGTACTGCGGATCGTCGAAGGCGATCGAGCAGGTCTTCACCGGCCCGTTGGTCTCGCCGGCCATCATCGCCACGACCGCGCTCGAATCGACGCCGCCCGACAGGAAGGCGCCCAGCGGCACCTCGGCGATCAGGCGCAGCTTGACCGACTCACGCAGCCGGCGGGTCAGCTCTTCCTGCGCCTGCACCTCGTCGATCCGGTTGTCCGTCGTGAAGTCGACGTCCCAGTAGCGGCGCGGCTGTCCCAGTGCCTCGCCGCGCCGGATCACCAGCGTGTGCGCCGGCGGCAGCTTCAGCGCCTGGCGGAAGATGGTGCGCGGCTCGGCCACGTAGCCCAGCGCGAAATACTCCTCCACCGCCTGCGGCACGATGTCGCGCTTCATGCCGGGATGCGCCAGCAGCGCCTTCAGCTCGGAGCCGAAGACCAGCGTGCCGTCGTCCAGCAGCGCGTAGAACATCGGCTTCACGCCGAGCCGGTCCCGCGCCATGAACAGCTGGTCTCGCGCCTTGTCCCACAGCACGAAGGCGAACATGCCGCGCAGCTTGTGCACGCAGTCCTCGCCCCAGGCGGACCAGGCGTGCACGATGGCCTCGGTGTCGCTCTTGGTCTGGAACCGGTAGCCCAGCGCGGTCAGCTCGTCGGTGAGCTGCTGGTAGTTGTAGATCTCGCCGTTGAAGACGATGCCCACCGAATGGTCCGCGTTGAACAGCGGCTGCTGGCCCGTGGCGATGTCGATGATGGACAGGCGGCGGTGGCCGAAGGCCAGGCCCGGCTGCAGGTGGATCGAGCCCTCGTCGGGGCCGCGATGGTGCAGCGAGTCGTTGATGCGATGCATCAGCGCGCCGTCGAAGTCGCGCCGTCCCCGGGTATCGAAAAGTCCGCTGATTCCGCACATGGTCGTACCCCGTCTCAGTTTCCGTGGCTGGCGGCATTGTGGCCGCGCAGCGTGTCATACAGCCCTTGGTAGCGCGCGACCATAGCCCGCATGCTGAAGTCCCGCTCCACCCGCGCGCGGCCGGCCTCGCCCATCGCCGCCGCCGCGGCCGGATCGCGCGCCAGGCGCAGCAGCGCCGCCGCCATCGCCTCCGGATCGGCGGCCGGCACGAGCAGGCCGCTCTCCTCGCGCGTCACCAGGTCGGCATTGCCGCCGACCTCGGTCGCGACCACCGGCAGCCCGCTGGCCATCGCCTCGAGGATGGTGTTGGAGATGCCCTCCGCCAGCGACGGCAGCGCGAAGACGTGCAGGCCGCGCATCACCGCCGGGACGTCGGTGCGCTCGCCGGGCAGCCAGGCGATGTCGGCCAGGCCGGCCTCGTCGAGCAGCGCCTGGCACTGCGCCCGCAGCGGGCCGTCGCCGATCAGCACCAGCCGCGCGCGCGCGCGCAGCTCCGGCGCCCCGCCGATCAGCGCGATGAAGGCGCGCGTCAGCATCAGCTGGTCCTTCACCGGCGCCATGCGGCCGACGGTGCCGATCAGCCAGTGCGCGACGGGATCGAAGGGGCAACCCGGGATGGCCTCGACCTGCTGGCGCTGGAAGCGCTGGGTGTCGACGCCGTTGACGAACTGGCTCACCCGCGCCGGCGGCACGCGCACCGGGCCGGTCAGGTAGTCGCCGAGGTCGCGCGACAGCGCGATGTAGTGCGAGACGAAGGGCTTGTAGAAGCGGCGCACGCGCTGGTAGGCGCGGTTGCGCCCGTCCAGGTCGCCGACGTCGCGGCCGTGCTCGCCGTGGATGCGCACCGGCACGCGCGCGGCCCAGGCCGGCAGCTGGACTTCCAGCGCCGCCAGGTTGCGGCTGTGCACGATCGCGGGCTTGAGCGTCCGGAACAACCGGTACAGCTTCGGGTAGAGCCAGAAGCCCTGCCCCGGCGGCTTGTTCAACGCGATGCACTCGACGTCGTCGCGCTGCAGCCGGCGGCGGAAGTCGGTGACCTCGGTCAGCGCGACGATCGCGTGGCGGTAGCGCTCCGCCGGCATGTGGTTGATCAGGTTCACCACGCCGTTCTCGAGCCCGCCGGTGTCGAAGCGGTACATCACGTGCAGCACCAGCGGCCGCTCGTCGGCGCCCGCCAGCGCCCGTCCGACGCTTAGGCCGGCGCTCATCGGACGGCTCCGGCATCCCGCACGCCACGCAGCCCGGCGTCGATCGTGCCCCAGTGCTGGCGCAGGAAGAGCTCCAGACGCTGCGCCGCCTGGTCGTCGGCGTCGGTGTAGACCAGCACCAGCGCCGCGTCGTCGCCGCGGCCGCGCAGCCGCTCCAGCGCGCCCAGCACGCGTGCCTGCAGGGCGCTCGTCATCGGCCGGCCGTTGATCCAGTAGACGTGCCAGACCAGCATGCGGGGCGCCGTCACCTCGTTGAGCGAGGACGCGCGCACCTGCGTCGTCAGCACCGGGACCGGCGCCATCGCGCCGGTGACCGGGGAGAACGCCGCCTGGCCGCGGCCGGTGACGGCCCATTGCTTGTCCTCGGCGGCGACGACGGCGTTGCTGGAGCTGACCAGCTTGCGCTCGTAGTCCTGGTCGCGGAAATACTGCAGATGCAGGCCGACGCGCGGCTGCGCCGCGCCCACCTGGACCGGCCCGGTGAACTCCTGGTGCAGCGAGGCGTTGGCGCCTTCGAAGTCGGGCACCCAGGCGTCGGACGGCACGGTCCGGTCCGTCCAGCCCGGCTCCGGGTGCACCGCGGGCAGCGCGGCGATCGGCGTCGAGTGCCCCTGGCGCAGCCAGGCGCCGGCCGTGACCGGCAGGACGATGGCAACGAGGACGGCGGCCAGCACCGCGGCCAGCGCCGGCCGGCCCGACGAGGCGGCCGGCAACGCATCGGGCGCCGGCGGCACCAGCGGCAGCTCCGGCTGGGCCCAGCGCGCGCCGACCAGGAACATCGCCAGCATCACGATGCCGAAGAACAGCCAACCGTAGATCAGGTGGTCGACGCCGACGGCCAGCGTGTTGCCCGACAGGTGGCCGATCATCACGATCAGGTAGGCCCGGGCCCAGTTGGCCACCAGCGGCAGCGCCAGCGCGAAGGCGATGAAGCCCAGCCGGCGGCGCGTCGAGTGGTAGCTCAGGTAGGCGTAGAGCGTGCCGACCATCGCCGAGGCGATCAGGTAGCGCACGCCGGAGCAGGCCTCGACGACCGACCACTGGCCGCTCGGGATGATGAACTGCAGCCCTTCCTGGTAGACCGGCAGGCCGCTCAGGCGCAGCGCGACGACGGTGAACTTCGCGGTCCAGTCCATCAGCTGCGGCAGCAGGAACTCGCCGACCGGCACGCAGAAGAACAGGAAGCCCAGCGGGAAGACCATCTCGCGCGCGATGCGCCAGCCCAGCACGGCCGGCACCAGCAGCACGAGCATCGCGACCAGCGTGAACTGGGTGACCGCGTTGATCGCGGCGAAGTCGGCGAACAGCCAGACCGCGCCGAGCGCCACCAGCGGCAGCGCCAGCCAGGGCACCGGTCGCGGCGTCAGCGGCGCGACCAGGGCGCGGCGGCGCCAGGCCAGCCACAGCACGATGGGCGGCACCAGGAAGGCATGGGTGAAGGTGCCGGAGCGCCACCAGATCGTGACCATGCCCAGCGCCGTCTGGCGGTACAGCAGCAGCAGCGCCAGCACGAGCAGCGCCAGCACCGCCAGCGGGCGGCGCCAGGCGTCGGGCATGCCGCGCTGCTGGAGCGCGGAGGGCGTCGTCGCGCTCATGCGGCCTGCCCCTGCACCTGGCCGGGCAGAGGCCCCGGCGTGCTGCCTTGTCCGTTGCCTTGTCCGTTGGCTTTCGGCAGGTAGCCGTCCAGCTTCGCCAAGTGGGCCTGCCAGCTGAACTGGCGCAGCACGCGCTCGCGCGCCTGCTGCCCGATCGCCTGCGCGCGCGTGGGCGCGCTCAGCAGCGCATGCACGAGTTCGAGGTAGTCCGCGGCGCTGTCGGCCGACAGCAGGTCCTGGCCCGCGATCACGCCGTCGGCACCCAAGGCCTCGACGCAGCTGCGCGCCGCCACGACCGGCCGGCCCACGGCCATCGCCTCGAGGATCTTGTTCTGCACGCCGCGCGCCAGCCGCAGCGGCGCGACGACCGCGGCCGCGTGCTGCAGGTAGGGCCGCACGTCCGGCACCGTGCCGGTCACGCGCACCGCGTCGCCGGCCAGCGCCAGCACCGCGGGCGTGGGTGCGCGGCCGACGATGGTGAAGCGCAGCGTCGGCCAGCGCTGGCGCAGCTGCGGCAATACCTCGGCCGCGAACCACTGCACCGCGTCCACGTTGGGCCAGTAGTCCATCGCGCCGGTGAAGACCAGCGGCAGCTCGTCGGCGGCGAAGGGAGTGGCCTGCTGCGGCAGCGGGGCGAAGTAGCCGCTGTCCACGCCGTTGCCCAGCGCCTCGACCGGCGCGACTGTGGCCGACAGGCGCTGGAACAGCGCCTTCTCGCCCTCGGTGACGAAGAACGAGCAGCGCGCCTGCTCCGCCACGCGCCGCTCGTAGGCCAGCAGCTCGCGGCCCTCGCGGCGGTACAGCCACGACATCGGCCAGCGGTTGGCCTTGGCGTAGTCGGTCCACTTGGCCGAGTCCACGTCGACGAAGTCGACCAGCATGGGCACCGGGCCGGCGATCGCACGCAGCTGCTCGGCGTACTGCGCCATCGTCGACGAGAACACCACGATCGCGTCGAAGCGCTGCTCGGCGGCGATCCTGGCGATCCAGTCGCGCATCGCGCGGTGGCGGTAGTACGGCAGGCTCAGCGCCTCGCCCGACAGCAGGCCGCGCAGGCTGGCCACGCGGGCCAGCAGCGGGTTCAGGTCGGCGGCGAAGAAGCCCTCGCATTGCGCCTGCAGCGCGGGCACATGGGCCCAGTCCTCGGCGTCGTCGACGAAGGTGCCCAGCCAGACCTTGTGATGCGCGGTCAGGTGCTTGAGCAGGTGGTACGAACGCAGCTTGTCGCCCTTGTTGGGCGGGTACGGCAGCCGGTGGACGAGATAGAGGATGTTGGCCATGGTCGGACCGTCCTCACCCGAGGCTGCGCACGATGTGCGGCCCGAGCCAGTTCGCCACGGAGATCGGCAGCCGGCGCCAGGCCTTGATCATCAGCTGGTACTTGGCGTTGCTGGGGTTGTTCTGCGGCACGGCCTCGCGCTTGTAGAGGCAGTACTCGTAGTGCAGCGGCGTGGGCTCGAAGCCCCAGTTCTTCTTGAACGAGTAGCTGCCGGTGCCCTGCTTGCTGCGGCCGTAGTCGAAGACCTTGAGCCCGCGGCCGCAGGCGCGGCGCATCAGTTCCCAGTACTTGAAGTCGTTGGCGGCCAGGTCGCGCGCGGCGACGGCGTCGCCGGCGTAGTACGGCAGCACCTCGTCGCGGAAGTAGAAGCTCAGCACGCCCGACAGCGGCTCGCCCTGCGGGCTGCTGACGACCAGCACCTCGGCCGCGTCGCCGAATTCGTCCAGCAGCGCCTGGAAGTAGCGCCTGGGCATCGCCGGCGTGCCGTGGCGGTGGACGTTGTCCGCATACAGCGCGAAGAAACGCGACACGTCGCGGTCGATCTCCGCCTTCAGTTCGTTCTTGATGCCCTTGCGCACCATCGCGCGCTGCTTGCGCGGGATGGCCAGCATGTTGGCCTCCTCGTCCTCGAGGATCTCCTTGCGGAAGGTCACGTAGAGGTCCTGGTGCGGCCAGTCCTCGTGACGGCGCGCGACGTTGCGCAGCTCCAGGTGCTCGACGCCGAGCCGGCCCGCCAGCGCCTGCGCCTCGTCCTCGAGCGCGCGGGCCGCCTCGTCGTTGTCGGCGGCGACACCGCCGTAGACCGCGAACGGCAGCCCCACCAGCGCGTGACCGAACAGCCGGCTCTTGTTCTCGGCCAGCGGCAGCACGCCTTCGATGCGGCCGTCGCGCTCGGCGTAGAGGAAGTAGCCTTCGTGCCCGAACTGCTTGCGCAGGATCTTCTGCCAAGCCGACAGATGGAAGAAGGTGGCGCAGGCGCAGCCCTGCACGAACGCGTCCCAGCGCTTCGCGCCGTCCGCGTCCTTGAGCGCGAGGCGCCTGACCTGGACCGTCGATGCCGACGAGGGACTCATGCCGCCAGCCGCCCCGCGCCCTCGGGCGCGAGGAAGAGCTCGTCCATCCGCGCCCAGGCGAAATCGCCGAGCAGCTGCTCGATGCGCGACTCGGTGCGGCCGATGTTGACGTAGTGGCGGAAACGGGTCTTCGCGTCGATGCCGGGGATGCGCGGCTGTTCCGGGTCGATCTCCCACGGATGGAAGTAGAAGACCGCGCTGCGGCCCTCGATCCGGTTGAAGCGCTCGATCATCCAGCGCGAGACGCCGTAGGGCAGCAGCCGGAACCAGCCGCCGCCGCTGCTCGGATAGTTCCTGCCGCGCCAGCGCAGCGTCGTGACCGGCACCTCGATCAGGCCCGGCCGCACCTCGTAGGCGAAGCGCGGCGAATCGGGCATGCCGTAGTGGTCGTGCTGGATCGGGTAGACGCTGGAGCTGTAGCGGTAGCCGCATTCCAGCAGCACGTCGAAGGCCCAGAGGTTGTCCTTGCCGATCGAGAAGCTGGGCGCGCGGTAGCCCTTCACTGCCACGCCGCCCAGGTCCTCCAGCAGCGCCTTGGCGTCGCCGACGTCCTGGCGGAACGAGGCGCGGTCCAGGTCGCTGGCGCGTTCGTGGCCGTAGCCGTGGCTGGCCAGCTCGTGGCCGCGCGCGACGATCTCGCGCACGATCGCCGGGTAGCGCTGCGCGATCCAGCCCAGCGTGAAGAAGGTGGCCTTCACCCCCTTGGCATCGAGCAGGTCCAGGATGCGCGCGATGTTGCGCTCCACCCGGCATTCGCGCCGGTCCCAGTCGCCGCGGGCGATGTAGGGCGCGAAGGCCGAGACCTGGAAGTAGTCCTCCACGTCGATGCTCATCGCGTTGCGGATCCTGTTCATCGCATCGCTCCCACCAGTTTCTGCAGCAGCGCCAGCGTCTGCTGGTTGATCCGCTCCAGGCGCATCAGGCTGTCCTCGATGCGCTGCAGCCGGGCATCGTTGCCGTCCAGGTTCAGGCCCGCGAGCTCGTCGGCCAGCGCGCCGAGCTCGCCGTTGTTGAGACCGCCGCCCTGCGCCACGCGCGAGCGCAGCCGCGACAGGTCCAGGTCCACCGCCAGGTCGCCGCCGGCGGCGTGGCCGTTGATCTCCGAGCCGTGCACCGCCGGCGCCGGCGCGGACGCGGTCTCGTTGGACAGGTCCAGCACCACCTCCTCCACGTCGGCGGCGGTCAGGTGCGGGTTCTCGTGCATGAAGCCCAGCAGCAGCAGCCGGTCGCACAGCGTGTTGATGCGGCGCGGGATGCCGTGGCTGGCGCGGTGCAGCGCGGTGAAGGCGTCGGCGTCGAAGCTGGGCCTGTCGGCCGCGCCGGCGCACTTGAGCCGGTGCTCGATGTAGCGCTGCGTGTCCTCCTCGTCCAGCGGGCCGATGTGGCAGCTCGCCGCGATGCGCTGGCGGAACTGCTCCATCTCCGGCCGCTGCAGGATGGCGCGGAACTCCGGCTGGCCGACCAGGAAGGTCTGCACCAGCGACTGGTTGCCGAACTGGAAGTTGGACAGCATGCGCAGCTCCTCGACCGCGCGGGCGGTGAGGTTCTGCGCCTCGTCGACGATCAGCAGGCAGCGCTTGCCGCGGCTGGCCTCGCTGACGAAGAAGGCCTCCAGCGCCATCAGCACTTCGCTCTTGGGCAGGTCCTTGACCCGCACGCCGAAGGCCGCGCCGACCAGGCGCAGCGTGTCCTCGGCGTCCAGCTGCGTCGTGACGACGTTGCCGATGACGACGTTGCTGCGGTTCAGGCTGTCCAGCAGCCCGCGCACCAGCGTCGTCTTGCCCGCGCCGATCTCGCCGGTGATGACGATGAAGCCGTCGCTGCGCAGCACGCCGTAGTCGAGGTAGGCCTTGGCGCGGCGGTGCTGCTTGCTGCCGAAGTAGAAGCTGGGGTCGGGACTGAGCTGGAACGGCTTGCTGGCCAGCCCGTAGAAGGCCTCGTACATGGCGGTGACTGCTTAGAAGCGCTGGGTCAGCGATGCGTAGATCGCGTTTTCCCGGTAGCTGGTGGCGAACAGGGCCGTGTCGTCGAACTTCGTCTGGCGCAGGCCGAAGGCGGCGTCGGTCCGGGGTCCGAGCCGGTAGGTGGCGTTGGCCGTCAGCGTGCGCATGTCGGTGCCGCCGAAGTCGCCGTCGCCCTTGGAATTCTGCCGCGAGTAGCTCACGTTGGCGTTGGCCAGCGGCGTCAGCCGGTAGCCCACCGACACGGTGGCGCCGCGCTGGTGCACGCGGTCGGTCAGGGCCAGGTCGCCGCTGCCCACGCCCAGCGGCGAATTGACCAGGCGGCGGCTGTTGTTGTCGTTGGCGCTGAGCGTCACCGTCAGGCGCGGCCCAGTCCAGATCAGCGACAGGTCGCTGCGGCGCTGCAGCGAGGCGGTATTGCTCAGGAAGCCCGCGCCGCTGAAGGAGTTCGGATCCAGGCCCAGCGCCGCCAGCAGGCCGCGCACGAAGGCGTCGCGCTTGACCGGATCGGGCTCCAGGCTGCCGAACTGCAGGTCCAGCAGCTGGTAGTTGGTGGCCTGCGTGGGCGTCTCGCCGGTGCTGACGCTCTGGCTGCTGTTGGCCCGGACCGAGAACTGCGCCATGCGGTGCTCGAAGCTCAGGTTGTGGCTGTCGCCGTAGCTGTGGTGCTGCCAGTCGCCGGAGAACTTGGTGCGCGGCCCCGGCGACCAGCGCAGGTTGGCGCCATAGACCGAGGTGGTCTCGGGGCCGAAGTAGTCGCTGCGCTCGCGCCCGCCGGTGAGGCCCAGGCCCCAGTCGACGTCCGGCTGCCAGTTCAGCGAGCCGATCACGCTGGTGGTGCGGTAGTCGATGCCGGTCTGCTCGAAGTGCATGCGCGTGGTGGACGCGCTCAGGCCCCAGTTGAGCTCGCGGCCCGCCGGTCCGAACAGGTTCAGCGACAGCGCGCCCTCCTTGCTGTTGCCGCTGCCGCCGGCCGCACCGGTGCCGCCCTCGCTGGAGTCGCGCACCTGCCCCATCGCCCGCAGCTCGAAGCCGGCGAAGCTGCCCAGGCGGCCGCGCCAGTAGGGCGAGACCTGCAGCAGCCGGGTCTCGGTGCGGTTGGGGTTGTCCAGCGTGCCGTCCGGCGACTGCTGGCCGAAGGCGGAGATCGTCTGCTGGCTGATGTTGCCGGTGACGTCGACGAACAGCGCCGACTGCACCAGCTCCGCGGTGATGCGGGTGCTGAGCTGGTTCTGGACGCGGGCGTCGCGGTCGCTCTTGGTGTAGACGATGCCGTCGAGCGAGTAGTCGAAGCTGCCGCGGATCGCGCCGGAGGCGCTGGAGATCGTCAGTCCGGGCGAGACCGTCGTGATGAAGGCGCGGTCGCGCGCGTTGTCGGGCGCCAGCGCCAGGTTGTCGGTCCAGGTCTCGGACACGCTGACGCGCGGCGTGAAGGCGATGCCCTTGCGCGAGCCCTCGGGGCCGGTGCCCGCGTCCTGCGCGGCGGACGGCGCCTGCGCCGCCGCGGCGGCCAGGCCCAGCAAGGCCAGGCAGGCCCGGCGTGGGCCGGACGGCGGACGGCGGCGGAGGTCGTTGGCCCGCATCATCGTGTCAGGCCCGGTCCGCGCCGCCGGGAGCGTCGGCCGGCGCGTCGCCCTGCCCGTCGGCCTGGCCATAGCCGTACCCGTAGCCGTAGCCATACCCGTAGCCGTAGCCGTAACCGCTGCTGCGCTTGTTGCTGGCCTGGTTGAGCAGCAGCATCTTCAGCGGGCAGTGCTCGATCGCCGACACCGCCTGCTGCACGGCGCTCTGCGGCGTGCGCTCGGCCTGCACCACGATCACGACCTGGCCCATGTGCGTGGCCAGCACGCGGGACTCGGTGGTCAGCAGCAGCGGCGGGCTGTCGAAGATGATGATCCGGTCGGGATACCGCTTGGCCATGTCGTCCAGCAGCGCGCTCATCGCGTCGCTGGCCAGCAGTTCGGTGGCGCGCGCGTGCGGGCGGCCGCTGGGCAGCAGCGTCAGCTTGTCGACGTTGGTCTTGAGCAGGACGCTGGCCATGTCGGCCTCCTTCTCCAGCACGTCCAGCAGGCCCGGGCCGGGCGGCAGGCCCAGCATGCGCAGCATCGACGGGCGGGCGACGTCGGCGTCCACCAGCATGACGGTATTGTCGAACTCGGCCGCGATCGACATGGCCAGGTTCAGCGAGGTGAAGCTCTTGCCCTCGCCGGGCAGCGCGCTGGTCACCATGATCAGGTTGGCGTGATTGAGCGACGCGGCGCCCTTGTTCATCGCGTTGCGGATCAGCGGACGCTTGATGTTGCGGTACTGGTCCGCCATCACCGTGCGGGGCGCGTTCGGCGTCAGGAAACCCTGCGCGGCCAGCGCCTCGAGGTCGAGCTCGACCCGCTTGGAGGTCGCGTCGGCGGGGCTGCGGAACACCGCGGGCGACGCCGCCGGGACGGCGCCATGGGCGGCCGGCGCGGGCGTGGATGCGAGCTGCGGCGCATGCTGCTGCGGGGGGTGCGGCGCGAATGCGGCCGGCGCGAGCGCCGGCGCGGCCGCGGAGGCCAGGCCGACGTCGACGCCGGCCTGCTTGAGTTGTTCCAGCCGCGCCGCGGCTTGTTCGATCAGGCTCGTCATGCGAATGCTCCCCTCACCCCGCCTGGCGGCTGATCCAGATGGCCATGCCGACCAGGCCCACGGCATACAGGCTGACCAGGCTGCCCGACGCGACGCCGAAACGCAGCAGGTCGGCCTTCAGCCGGCGCCGGTCCTCGCGCGTCTCCTGGCGCGAGACCGCGCCCAGGATCGGCAGCTCCAGGCGATGGCGCAGCTCGTTGAGGTCGTGGAAGACCGGGCGGATCTGGCTCGCGGCGAAGGCCGTCACCAGGCCGGCCAGCGCCGCGACCACCAGGCCCGCGGCCAGCAGCATCAGCCGGTTCGGCGACACCGGCCGGGGCGAGGCGCGCGGCGGATCGATGATGCGGAAGTCGGCCACGCCCGAGGTGTTGTCCAGGTCGGTCGACAGCGAGGCCGACTCGCGGCGCTCGACCATCTCCTGGTAGTTCTTCTTGATGATGTCGTAGTCGCGGTTGAGCTGCGCGAACTCGGCCTCGAGCTGCGGCGCGAGCTTGATCGAGTTCTGCGCCGAGGTGTAGCGCGCGCCGTACTCGTCGACGCGGGCGCGGATCTGCGCGACCTCGACTTCCTTGGCCGCCAGGATGCGGGCCAGCTCCTGGTTGGCCAGGCTGTCGTTGGGACCGCCGGTGGGCACCGGATTGGCCAGCGCGGCCCGCTGCAGGTCGGCGATCTCCTTGCGGCGCTGGTCCTCCAGGTCCTTGATCTGGCGCTTCACGTTGACGATGTCGGGATGCGCGTCGGTGTAGCGCTGCTGCATCTGGTCCAGGCCGCGCTTGAGCTCGGTGATGCGGTTGTCGAGCTCGGGGGTCTGGAACTTCTGCGCGCTCTCCTGCATCAGGCTCTGCAGGCTGGTGCCGGGCTGGTTGCGCTTGCGCTCGGCCTCGATCTGCTGGCGGGCGGCGTCGCGGGCGTTGACCGCCTCGCGCAGCTGCAGCCGGGCGGCCTCGAGCTGGTTGCTGGCCTCGGCCAGGCGCGCGGCGGCGTCCTTGCCGTCGGCCTGCGTCAGCTGCAGGTTGCGCAGGCGGAACTCCTTGCGGCGCGCTTCCGCCTCCTCGAGCTTGGCCTCGTAGGTCTTGATCTGCTCGTTCAGGAAGGTCGCGGCGGTGGTGCTGTCCTTGCGGCTGGCGCCCAGGCTGGACTCCATGAAGATCGACAGCAGCGAGGCCACCACCTTCTTCGAGATCTCCGGCGACGAGTCGCGGTAGGAGAGCATGTACAGGTTGTTGGCCGAATTGCCGGCGGTCTGGATCGACAGGTTGCGGGTGACGCGGTCGATCAGCGCCTCCTGGTCGGACTTGCTGGTGGCCTTGAGGTCCAGGTCGGCCATGCGCACCAGCTTCTCGACGTTGGGCCGGCTGATCAGCGTGCGGCTGAGCATGTTGACCTGCTGCTCGGTGTTGGACAGCACGGCCATGCCCGACATCAGCGGCTTGAGGATGGACTGGGTGTCGACGTAGACGCGCGCGCTGGCCTCGTAGCGGTCGGGCACGACGAACACGACGATGGCCGCGGCGATGCCGACCAGCCACGAAGCGATCAGGCCGGGCCAGCGGTAGCGCCACATCCGCTTGAAGACGGCCATCAATTGCGCGATGAGGGAATCCATGCGGCGATCTCTGTTGCGCCGGCTGCGATGCCGGGGAGGCCCGCTTCGGAGCGGGCCGGTACTGCGGGAAACGACAGGCGCCGGCGCGACGGCCCCGCGAACCGGGCGGGCCGTCCGGGCCGGGCCGTGCTCAGAAGAAGCTCTGCGGAATGATCAGGATGTCGCCCGGGCGCATCTCGACGTTGGCGGAGACGTCGCCGCGGCGGATCAGGTCCTTGAGGCGGACCGAGTACTGCTTGTTGCCCTCGGCGGTGCGCAGGATGGTGGCGGAGTTGCCGGCCGCGAAGTCGGTCAGGCCGCCCACGGCGATCATCACGTCCAGCAGCGTCATCTTCTGCTTGTAGGGCAGGAACATGGGCTTGGCGGCCTCGCCGACGACGCGGATCTGCTCGCTGTACGGGCCCACGAAGCTGGTGACGATCACGGTGACGACCGGGTCGCGGACATACTTGCCGAGCTGCTTCTCGATGTCGCGGGCGACCTCGACCGAGTTCTTGCCCTGCACCTGCAGTTCGTCGATCAGCGGCGCGGCGATCTTGCCGTCGGGGCGGACCGGCACCGTCAGCGACAGCTCCGGATTGCGCCAGACGATGATGTTGAGCTGGTCGCCGGCGCCGACGACATAGCTGTAATCCGCCTGCGAGGCGGAGACCGGCGCGGGCGGCAGGTTGCCGGTGCTGGAGCACCCGGCCAGCACCGCGGCGACGGCCAGCAACGCGGCCTGCGCCGCTCTTGCCGCCTTGAGGGAAGCGATCTTCGATCCAGTGTTCTTCAACATGTCCACCCCTGCAGAAAGCTGACCGGATTGCACCTCAGCGCGCACGGGTGTGGAACCCCCTGGACTGAGGGCGATCCCTCCCGGGCGTGATCGGATTCCGTGCTACCGGAGGCCACCCGCCGGCGGCTATTTTCCACGCAGCACCGGCTTGATCAGCGCGATCAGCAGGCGCTGCAGCGGATGGGAGTTTCCCCAAGGCCGCCAGGTGTGTTTCAAACGTCCGCGATACGCATCGAAATGCATCCCCCACGGGGCCGCGCGCAAGGGTCCGCGATTCAGCAGCAGCTTCAGCACGCTGGTGCCCATCAGGCCCGCGCACAACTCGCAGGCCATACCCGTCGAAGGACCGCGCTTCTCCTTGAAATTCACCGCCTCGGGGGCCACCAGATATTGCCGACTGAGCATCGCCGGCGATACCCCGGCGATGAAGCGCGCATACTGGTCCTCGTGGCCGTGGCCCTCGACCTGGAAATAGTCGTCGAAACTCATGCCGGTCGGGCTGAAGTAGAGGAAGGCGGTGCCCATTCCGAGCGGCGCGGCGGTCATCGCGGGAATCCCCAGTTCGCGGCAACGGCGGAACACCTTGCGGCGCACCTCGAGGACGAAGAAATCGAGGCTGTCGACGTAGACGTCGACGCCCTTCAGGAACTCGTCGAGATTCGCATCGGTGACGCCCTCGCGGAAAAGCCGGATGTCGCTTTCCGGATTGATGTCGCGTGCCATTTCCGCGACCACCTCGATCTTGGGCCGTCCCATCGAGGACATGAATGCCGCCGCCTGGCGATTCATGTTGTGGACGTCGAATTCGTCGAAGTCCGCGATATTGAAATTGGCGATGCCCAGCCGCGACAAGGTCAGCACATGCGCGCCGCCCACGCCGCCCAGACCGGCCACCGCGACACGCGCCCGACGCAGGCGCTGCTGCTCCTCCTTCGTGACCCAGCCGATATTGCGCGAAAACGCGCGCTCGTAATCGAAGACGAAACCGGTGGGGTTGTCTCGCGTCATCGGTGCTCCCTTTATTCGAATGGCGCCGCGGCTGCCGTGGCAGCCCGCAGTCGCGTGCCGTCGCGTGCCGTCGCGCAGGGGATGAGTATGCACCTGCCCCCTGGCCGCCGGGACGCCCGGACGACGACCTCACCCCGCCTCCCCCCTCGTCCCCAGGCCCCTCGCCACCCCCTCCTCACCCCCCTCATCACCCCCCCGATATGCGGGCCGGACCGCTGTCGAAAAACTTGACAGGACCTGCCGAAGATTCCCGCATCTGAATGTTAAGTCCTTGATCTGCAATGAGGAAAGTGGGCTGGCACGGTCCTCGCTTTGATATCCGCCAAGAAGCCGGCACGTGCCGCTTCCTAACGTGCTTCTGGCAAGACGCATCCTCAAGGAGAGACACATGTTCAAGCAAGCAAAGCTCGCGCTGGCCGCCCTGGTGGTGGCTGGTTCGGCACTGCCGGCGATGGCGGCTCCGCTGTTCATCAACAACGGCGTTGACTTCCTGCCGCAACCCGACGGCTCGACCCGCACCAGCAACTTCTCGGCGCTGGGCTACACCGGCACGCTGGCCACCTCGATCTACCTGGGCAACCCAGCCGTCCCCGGCACGTCCGTGATCGACACCAACCGTCAGGTGACGATGGACAGCTTCGGCTTCCCGTCGATCAACGGCCTGGCCAACCCTGGCGTCCCGTCGGAAAACTTCCGCTACCCCGGTGACCCGGGCGAGAAGAACATCGACTCGCTGAACAACGCGAGCTCGAACCAGAACGGCTTCGTCAAGGGCGACAGCTTCCCGACCTACGGCACCGGCGCTGGCGCCGACGGCCGTGGCGGTGCCTGGGGCCTGACCTACAGCTATGACCTGTTCGGCCAGACCATCGACACCAACGGCGACGGCTTCTCCGACAGCGTGGCCTACACCGGCGGCGTGCTGAACCTGATCTATCAGGGCGGCCCGGCGGATCCGAACACCGGCAAGGTCGTGCTGAGCCTGAAGGTGACCGGCTCGAACTCGCAGCTGAACAACCTGTTCATCAGCGGCTATGTCGACTACACCGACAACGGTGGCGACACCTTCGTGCAGGACTTCTTCAACTCCGGCACCGGCCTGGGCACGCTGTACAGCAACTGGCTGGCGAGCTCGATCTCGGTGAGCTGGATCCTGGACACCAACGTCAACCCGCCGGTCCCGGCCCCGGGCGACCTGGTCCAGACCAACACCGGCGCGCTGATCCGTCAGTCGACGCTGGACGGCTCGGTCGTGATCAACGTGCCGGAACCGGGCTCGCTGGCCCTGGTCGGCCTGGCCCTGGCCGGTGTGGGCTTCGCCCAGCGCCGCCGCGCCCTGCGCAAGTAATCCGGATCTCCCGGACCGGAAAGCCGCCCTTCGGGGCGGCTTTTTCATTGCGCCGCGCCGCCCGCCCTGTCCGCGGTCCGGGCGGGGAACACAAGGGGGTTGATCCGCTACCGGGGCGGCGTCCAGACCTGAGACAATCGGTCCATCGTTTGAACGGGGCCCGCGTCGTCCGCGCGGCCCCGTCGTCATTCCTGGCGCGCTCGCGTGCCGTCACTGTCTGGCCGTAGTCCCCGATGTTCAAGAACCTGATCGTTTACCGCCTGTCCAACGACTGGCAACCCGATGCCGAGAAGCTCGAGGACGCCCTCGAGAACGAGCGTTTCACCCCCTGCGGCGCCACCGAGGCGCTGTCCGCCGGCTGGGTGCCGCCGCGCGGCGAGCCCGGCGCGCGGCTGCTCGAGGAGATCGACGGCCACTGGCTGCTGAGCCTGCGCATGGAAAAGCGCGTGCTGCCCGGCTCGGTGGTGCGCGAGAAGGTCGAGGAGATGGTCGAGCGGGTCGAGCTCGAGACCGGCCGCCGGCCCGGCAAGAAGCAGCAGCGCGACATGAAGGAGCAGGCCACGCTGGAGCTGTTGCCGCGCGCGTTCACGCTGCAGTCGCACCTGCGGGTGTGGATCTCGCCCAGGCAGGGCCTGCTGATGGTGGATGCCGGCTCGATCGGCAAGGCCGACGAGCTGATCACGCTGCTGGTGAAGGCCGATTCGTCGATCAACCTGCACCTGCTCCAGAGCGCCGAATCGCCGGCGGCGTGCATGGCGGCCTGGCTGATGGACGGCGTGCCGCCCAAGGACTTCGTCATCGACCGCGACTGCGAGCTCAAGGCCGCCGACGAGATGAAGGCCGCGGTGCGGTATGCCCGCCACCACCTGGACACCGACGAGGTCAAGGCGCACCTGACCAGCGGCAAGATGCCCACGCGCCTGGCGATGACCTGGAAGGAGCGCGTGTCCTTCACGCTGACGGACACGATGCAGATCAAGGGCATCAAGTTCCTGGACGTGGTGTTCGACGGCCGCGACAAGCCGGCCAAGGACGAGGCCTTCGACGTCGACGCGGCGCTGGCGACCGGCGAGCTCGCGCAGCTGATTCCCGACATGATCGAGGGCCTGGGCGGCGAGCTGGACTTCATCGGCCAGTCGGCCAAGATCGCTGCGGAACATGCGCCGGGCGGCGCGGCCAGCCAGCCGGCGGCCGGCGCCACGGCGGCAACGGCGGCAATGGCCGCGGCCAAGGCCTCGCCCGCGAAGGACGAGGACCTCGCCACCGAAGCGGCGCCCTGGGACTGAGCCCGCCATGACGCACGCCCCCGCCGCGGACACCGACTGGGTGCGCCACGGCGCGGGCCAGGACGGCCTCGATCGCCTCGAGGCCTTTTTTCATGGCGAGGCCTACGCGCCGCATCGCCACGACACCTATGCCATCGGCACGACGCTGGCGGGCGTGCAGTCCTTCACCTACCGGGCGTCGCTGCGGCACAGCCTGGCCGGGCACACCGTCGTGCTGCATCCGGACGAACGCCACGACGGCCATGCCGGCACGGACGAGGGTTTCCGCTACCGCGTGCTGTACCTGGCGCCGGCGCGGCTGCAGGAGATGCTCGGCGGCGTCGCCCTGCCCTTCATCGCTGGCGGCGTGTCGACGGACCCGCACCTGTCACGGGCGACGCGCGCCCTGCTCGAACAGCTGGCCGCGCCGCTCGACCCGCTGGAGCAGGACGACGGTCTGCTCGAACTGGCCACGGCGCTGCAGCGGGCCGCCGGTGGCGCCTGGCCGCCGCGGTTGAGAGGCGACTACCGGGCCGCCAGCATCGCGCGCGAACTGATGCATGAACGCCTGGACGGCGTGGTCACGCTGGACGAACTGGCTGCGGCCGCCGGACGAGACCGGTGGAGCCTGTCGCGCGACTTCCGGGCCAGCTTCGGCACCAGCCCCTATCGCTACCTGACGCTGCGCCGGCTCGAGCTCGCGCGACGCCTGATGCTCGCGGGACAGCCCCTGGCGGACTGCGCCGCCAACGCCGGCTTCGCGGACCAGAGCCACCTGACGCGCCAGTTCGCCAAGGCCTTCGGCATCACGCCGGCACGCTGGCTGCGGATGTCGGGAGCGACCTAGACGCACGATCGTTCAAGACGGGTCGCCACCTGTCCGCCACGATGGGCGCCTCGATCCACTTCCGCGCCGACCGCCTTGAACATCATGACCACGACCGCGTCCTCCCCTGCCCCGACGCGCGACTACCGCGCCGTCAACCTCGCCGACAAGCTGTCGCTGCTGCATGAGCAGTGGTCGCAGCGGGTCGTGGCCGAGATGAACGACTACCAGTTCAAGATCGCCAAGGTCGAGGGCGAGTTCCTCTGGCACGTCCATGCCGAGACGGACGAGGCCTTCCTCGTCGTCGCGGGCGAGTTGCGACTGGAGTTCCGCGACGGCGCGGTCACACTGCGCGCGGGAGAGATGTTCGTCGTGCCGCGCGGCGTGGAGCACAAGCCCAGCGCCGCGACCGAGACCCACATCCTGGTCATCGAGCCGCGCGGCGTGGTGAACACCGGCGCAGAACACAACGAACGCACACGGCCGAACGATCGCTGGGCCTGAAGCGTTCGCCCCCACGGCCGAGCGACCAGCGCTCACGCAATGCGGGTCGCGTGTCCCGTCAGATCCAGAATCCGGTCGGGGTTGTCCTCTCCGCATCGTCGCAAGGCCTGGCTCAGACGCACGCCGAAATCGCCCGCCTTGCCCCGGCCTGTCACTCGACAGGTCCTTCCGATCGAATGCCCTTTCGCCCGGGCATCGAGCGCCACGCCCATCGCGTCGGCGAATCCCTCAAACGTCGGCTGCCCCCATCCGACGTAAGACGGTCGTTTGCCGACGCACTCCTCGATGCCCACCATCACGCGATCGTCCACCCCATTGTTTGAATGGAAGACTTCCAGCTTGCGTGCGTTCGAATCGTCGACGGGCGGGAGCCTCGTACCATCCGAATCGGCTGGGTGGACTCTCACCACTGTGCCGCGGAGGTCCGCCATCTCCGCGGCCACAACGGCCAGGATCGTCATCATCGTGATCCGCTGTTCGGGATCGCGCCAGGCCGCCGGATCGTCGAGGATCTTGTCGACCCAGGCCCCCGCCCGCGCTCGTTGGGTGGCGCGATCGGTGGGCAGCGAATCGACCGGCAGCGGCATGGCATGCGCCGCAAGGGTCGGCGCGGCGTCAGCGACATTGGCGAGGACAAGGCGGTTCGGCACAGGAATTTCCAGAGAATCACAGGACACCCTCAGTGTCCTCACGACATCCAGCGTTCCCGCCGACATCGTCGATCCACTAGAACAGATCCTGCTGTTCACCGACCTGCTGCCCTGTCGCGCGGGCCTCGATCGCCAGGATCTTCAGCTTGGTCGCCACGCCGCCCGGCGCGGAGAAGCCGGTGAGGTTCGCTGCCTTGCCCGCCGTCGGCGCGCCCATCACGCGATGGCAGGGCACGATCGGCGCGAACGGGTTGTGCCCCTCGGCGCGGCCGACGGCGCGCGCCGCGTTCGGTTGCCCGAGCCGCGCCGCCACCTCGCCGTAGGTCAGCGTCTGCCCCACCGGGATGCGCCGCGTCAGCGCCAGCACCTCGCGGTCGAAGGCGGGGACCGCGCTGTCGTCGAGGTCGACCTCGAGCAGGTCGCGCGCCTCGCCGTCGAGCAGCGCGCGCACGCCCAGGCAGGCCTGCTTCACCGCGTGCGGCAATTGCTCGAACTCAGGCACCTCGCGAGCCGTCGGGAAACGCACCCACATGCGATCGCGGGTGACCGACGGCGTTTCTTCCGGCAGCTGCGAGCCGACGATGCCGCGATCGGTCCAAGCGATGCCGCAGTGGCCGAGCGAGGTCGGATAGCAATGGAAGAACACCAGCGGCGTCATGGCGCGATGTTGAAGCGGGCTCGGTCAGTTCGCGACAGGAGCCTGCGCGTCGGATTCGATCGAGGTTCCGACCGACGTTCCGATCGGCGTCCCCATCGGCGTCCCCATCGGCGTCTGGACCGGCGGCTTGAACGCCGGATGCTGGCTGGCGATCTCGGCGGCCTGGAGGCGGGCCGCGGTCGCGAGCGTCGCGACCTCGCGCGGCGCCAGCGCCTTGAGCCTGTGGTCCGACCACACCTGGCGCCAGCGGCGCGCGCCGGGCAGGCCGTTCCACAGGCCAAGCGCGTGCCGCATCGCCTGCGACCACGGACGGCCAAGCGCGACCTGGCGGTCGAGGTAGTCCAGCCACTGCGCCTCGACGGCCTCGCGACTGTCGACCGGCGCCTGCGCCGCACCGAAGAAGCGCTGGTCCCACTGCGCCATCTGCCAGGGCTCGTGATAGGCCTGGCGGCCGATCATCACGCCGTCGACATGGTCCAGCTGCGCGGCAATCTCGTCGTCGGTCTTGAAGCCGCCGTTGATGGCGATGGTCAGCTGCGGGAACTCGCGCTTGAGGCGGTGCACCAGCTCATACCGCAGCGGCGGGATGTCGCGGTTCTCCTTGGGCGACAGCCCCTGCAGCCAGGCGTTGCGCGCATGGACGATGAAGACCTCGCAGCCCGCATCCGCGACCTGCCCGACGAAATCCCGGACGAACTCGTAGCTCTCGATCCGGTCGATGCCGATGCGGTGCTTGACGGTCACCGGGATGGACACGGCGTCGCGCATCGCCTTGACGCCGTCGGCGACCAGGGCCGGCTCCGCCATCAGGCAGGCCCCGAACGCGCCGCGCTGCACGCGCTCGCTGGGGCAGCCGCAGTTCAGGTTGACCTCGTCGTAGCCCCATTGCTCGGCCAGCTTCGCGCAGGCCGCCAGGTCGGCAGGCTCCGAGCCGCCGAGCTGCAAGGCGACCGGATGCTCCTCGGCGTTGAAATCGAGGTGGCGCGGCTTGTCGCCGTGCAGGATCGCGCCGGTCGTCACCATCTCGGTGTACAGCAGCGTGTGGCGGGTCAGCAGGCGGTGCAGATAACGGCAGTCGGCCGTCGTCCAATCCAGCATCGGTGCGACGGACAGGCGCCAGGGGGAGAACTTCGAGGACATAGGGCGCCGATTATCCCGCGATGCCCGGTGCCGGGCATCCGCCGGGGGCTTGCCGGGGGCCGTGGACCGCGTTCGATCACAGACACCAAACGCCCGCCGACGGCATGCTGTCAAGTCCTCCTTGGAGGCAGCGCCGTGTTTCCAATTGCGTCCAGGCCCCCAAAGCCAGCTACGCTTGGCCTTGCGTACGTCGTACCATCCCGGCCGCTCCCGCGGCCTCCTCGCTTCGTCTCGATGTCCCCGTTCCGCCGTCCGCCCGGCATGCCAGGCGGCCCGTCGCGCCTTCACGGCCCTGCGCTCGCGCTGCTGCTCGCGGCAGGCGTCGTGCTGTCGTGCGCCCCTGCGCAGGCCACGCCCCCGGTGCAAGCACAGGCGCAAGGAAAGACGAAGGGGAAGTCGAAGTCGACGAAGACGTCGACTGCCTCGACATCGGCGGCCGCCGGCATGGCGGCCACCGGAACGCCGGAGGGGTCGAATCTGGCGCGGTCCGAACAAGCCGACATTGCCGACCTGCGACGCCGGCTGGCCGCCCGATCGGTGACGCTCACGCGGCATGCCGAGGTGGACGACATCGCCATCCAGGTGTGGTCGCGGAACGGCACGCCGAAGAAGTTCTATGTCGCGGTGACGCAGAAGGGCACCGTGCGGCGCACGCTGACGGCGAACGAGGAAGCGGATGCCTGGCGGAGCTACGACAGCTTCCGCCGCATGGCCGGCCTCGGCGAGGTGGGTCGGCCGGTGCTGCTGGGACAGCAGATGCCGGCGCTGGCCGCGATCCCCCGGGCATCCGAGCCCTCGCCTCGCGCGCCGGAGGAAGCGCCGATGGCGGCGCGCGAGATCTCCGCGACGACCGGCGAGACGGTCGACCCCACGCTGGGCGGATATGCGGTCGACACGCTGCGCCGCGCGCGCGTCGGCGACGAGGTCGCCCGGCTGGTCTGGAGCGCCGAGAGCAAGCAGTACTTCGTGGCGCTCACGCGCCAGGGCTCGGTGGTGGTCATGCTGCGCAGCCGGGACGCCGCCGAGGCGACCCGGGCCTACGAGGACTACGTCCGCCAGGCCGAGTCCCGCGCCGCACTTCTGCCCGGACGCACGGCAGGGGCCGTGTCGGCGGCGGCGCGTTAGTCGCCACCGTCGCAGCACGCGAAGAGCTCTTTCGCTTCGCTCTGCTGCATGCGCATGTCGTCCTCGGAGATCGATTGCCTGAGCTTGTAGTCCGCCGCCACGCGCCGCGCCTTCAACGCAGCCAGTTGAGCGGCCAACTGACGCGCAATGCGCCGTCGCTCCCGAGAGCATGACGGAGGCGGATTGGCAAGACGATCGATCAGGCGCTCATGGACGCCATGCGCGTGGGACCCAGACTCCGGCGAGCGCGGCAGCGATCGCGCCCACTCCCGGCATCGGTGATACGCGGCATAGTACGCGCGGCTGATCGTGGCGCGACGCCGCGCCTCGCCACTGCGGCAAGCTGTTCCCAGGGCCTGGGCCAACAGATCGTTGGTCGACGTTGCCATCAGTCGTACTCCTGATCTTCTTCATCGTCCATTTCCACCACGGCCCGACTGTCGAACTCCTCATCGGCAGGTCCATCCCAGCGGCCCCTGAACGCGATCCTGATGCCCATCTCGTGCAGGTCCATGTCGATGAGACGCCATGAGCAATCGGTGGTGAGCGCACAAGCCAACTCCCACGAGGCGTCAACACGCAGTTCGTAGCGGATGGCCGCGAATCCCGACTCCTTCGGCGACAGCGTGACCCGAGGCGGACAGTCGCATAGTTGCAGCGAGTTCTCGTTCAGTACCTGTGCGGCCACCTGCAGCATCTGGATCACTTGAGGCCAACGCAATCGGTGATGCCGCAGCACCTTGTCCATGTCTTCGGCCGTCTGATACCAATCCACCACCTCCGTCGGACGGCAACAGCTTCCGTCGCACGCCGTCGATGGTTCACCGAACAGCGCCGTCGGCTCCGCGAGCAACGCCACGATCTCGTCGAATTCCGCCTGGGGCCGCCCCACGACAGGCGGCAGACGCTTCACCAGTTCCATCGCCTGTTCCAACTGAACATTCATCGTCATCGCCGTTCTCGCTTTCTCTTGCATTCATGCCAACGTTCGATCCGGATGCACGCAGTGTCGAGCCGAATCGGCCGATGTCGATTCCCCTCGAAGGGCGATGAAATGGGGGACACCCCTTCGTGTGTGTCACTCCCCCTGCGCAAACCCATACCGATCGTCTGGCCGAAGCGCCTATGCTGAATGGCCATCGACCCGCCGCGACGGGCCGGACATGAGAGCACAGGGAGACGACGACATGCGACGACTGTTCATCCGAGGCGGCCGCAGGCCGCTGCATGCACTGGCCCTGGCGCTGGCCGCCGGGCCGGCCATCCTGCTCGCCGGCTGCGGCGGCGATGACGACGGCGGCACGCCCGCCCCCGCCTTCAGCGCCGAGATCCGGCGCACCGCCATGGGCGTGCCGCACATCAAGGCCGCGACCTGGAGTGGCGCCGGCTACGGCTACGGGTATGCGCAGGCGCAGGACGACCTCTGCACCATCGCCAACTCGATGCTCACCTTCCGCGGCGAACGCGCCCGCCACTTCGGCGCGGACGCGGTCGTCCCGTTCCAGGGGACCATCGGCCAGCCGAAGAACCTGGACTCGGACTTCTATCACCGCCACGTGCTCAACGACGAGGTGATGCAACGCTTCATCGCCGCGCAGCCGGACAAGCTCAAGCAGTTGGTCGCCGGCTTCGCCGCCGGCTACAACCGCTACGTCCGCGAGATCAAGGCCGGCGCCGAACCGGCCGCGCACGCGGCCTGCCGCAACGAGGCCTGGCTCGTGCCGGTCTCCGATGCGGACGTGTTCCGCCGGCTGTACGCCGCGCATTTCGCCGCGGGCTACAGCAACTTCGTCGCGCAGATCGCCAACGCGACACCGCCCGCGGCCGCCGCGCCCGCAGGCATCACGGTCGCGTCCCGACCCGCGCGCGCCCCGAGGGCGACGCTCGCGATCGCCACCGACCGCCTGCCCCGGTTCCAGGTCGGCGGCCACGACGGCGTCGGCAGCAACATGATCGGATTCGGCACCGCGGCCACCGGCGACGCCAGCCCGCTGCTGTTCGGCAATCCCCATTGGTACTGGCGCGGCCCGGACCGCTTCTACCAGGCGCAACTGACCATCCCTGGCGAACTCAACGTCGCCGGTGCCTCCTTCCTGGCCGCGCCGGTCGTGCTGATCGGCTACAACGACAACGTCGCCTGGAGCCACACCGTGTCCGCCGCGCGCCGCTACGGCCTGTTCCAGCTCTCGCTGGTGCCCGGCGATCCGACCAGCTACCAGCGCGACGGCGCCGCGGTGAAGATGACCGCCCGCGCGATCACCGTGCAGGTCAGGCAGGGCGACGGCAGCGTGGCGCCGGTCACCCGCACGCTGTACGAATCGCAGTACGGCCCGCTCGTCAACCTGGGCGCGCTCAATCCGGCCCTGGGCTGGAACACCAACACCGTCTTCGCGATCCGGGACGTCAACGGCGAGAACTTCCGCGTGTTCCGCGTCTGGCTGCGCTGGGCCCAGGCCAGGGCGCTCGAGGAGTTCCAGGCCATCCAGCGCGAGGAATCCGCGATCCCCTGGGTCAACACCGTCGCGGTCGCGCGCGGCGCCGGCCAGGCCTGGTACGCCGACATCGGCGCCGTGCCCAACGTCTCCGCCTCGCAGCTCGCGAGCTGCGCCACGCCGCTCACGAACGCGCTCAGCGCCGCGCTGCCGCGCACGCCGGTGCTGGACGGCTCCAAGGGCAGCTGCGACTGGCTGAGCGATCCCGACTCGAAGCAGCCCGGCGCGCTCGGCCCGGCGCGCATGCCCAGCCTGCTGCGCGACGACTACGTGCTCAACAGCAACGACAGCTACTGGTTGGCCAACACCTCCGCGCCGCTCACCGGCTTCCCGGACATCCTCGGCCCGGCGGGCACCGCCTCCGTCAGCTTCCGGACCCGGCTGGCGCATCTGCTGGCACAGGGGCGGCTGGCCGGCACGGACGGGCTGGCCGGCAACAAGGCCACCAGCGAGACGGTGCGCACGATGGTGCTCAACAGCCGCACCCTCACCTCGGAGCTCTTCCGGGACCAGGCGGTGGCGATGTTCTGCGCCCCGCCGGCGGCGATCAGCGTCACCGGCGATCCGGCCACCGGCGAGAGCTTCAGCCCGGCGCACAACGTCGATCCCACCGCGGCCTGCGCCGCGCTGCAGGCCTGGGACGGCAAGGCGCTGATCGCCTCGCGCGGCGCGCACCTGTGGGATGAGTTCTGGACGCGCGCCTCGCGGATTCCGGAGGCCTCGCTGTTCGCGGTGCCCTTCAGCAGCGCCGATCCGCTGCACACGCCGCGCGACCTGAACAACGCGGTGAAGACGACGTTGCAACAGGCTTTCGGCGCGGCGATCCTGCGCGTGCAGGCGAGCGGATTCGCGCTCGATGCCACCCGCGGCGAGACGCTCTTCGCCACGCGCGGCGGCGAGAGGATTCCGCTGTTCGGAGGCTGCGGCCAGCCGCAGGGCTACTACACCGTCGCCTGCGCACTCAGCCGGCTGGACCAGGGCGGCTACGAGCTCAACACCGCGACCAGCGCCAACAGCTACATGCAGGTGGTGCGCTTCCCGGCCGACGGCGTGGAGGCCTACACCTTCCTGACCTTCTCGCTCTCGGACGACCCGGCCTCGGCGCACCACGGCGACTACACGCGCGCCTACAGCGCCGGGCAGTGGCTGAGGGTGCCGTTCTCCGAGGCCGACATCGCCAAGGATCCCAGCTTCGCGACGACGACCATCAGCGAGTAGGACGTCGCGCGGCGGAAACGACACGGCCGGCCCGCCCGATGTCATCGGTCCCAGGCCCTCTCCCGCGGCGCCCAGGGCGACACTGGGTCACCAGTCGCAGGCATCCAGCACCTTGCGGGCATCGTCGATCTGGTTCGCAACGTCGTCCGGCTCCAGGTTCTCGTCGAGGCTCACGCGACGATCGGTTGGTCGCCTCCAACGCCCTTTTTCGCTGCAATGCTTTCGCCACTGCAGAAGCAGAAACAGAAGCAAGAACAGCCGTCGCGCGCATCTGCGTCGACCACCTGGTCGTCAAGTTCGTGATTCAAGGGGCTCACCCGGTCCGACGAAACGTCGACGCTGAACTGGATGAAAACCTGCAGGGGGCCGTCCTCATTCATGAAGAGGATCCGGGGCCCTGCACTGCAGATCTTCACGCCGTGCCTTCGCAACACGGCTGCGCCGAGGTGCAACTGGAAATGCAGGTCACTGCAGTGACCCTGCCACGGTTCGAAACATTCAGCGAGTTGCGACGCGACCCGTTCCCAATCCAGGGGATTCGCATTGACGACCGCCGGGCGTGCGCCAAGGGGCAGGTCCTTCAGGCGAGCCCGCGCAGCGGATGCTCGGCGGCCTTCCAGGGGCTTTGGAAGAAGGCCTCGACGTCGGCACGGGTCACGTCCTCGACGCGCGCGGGGTTCCACTTCGGCGCATGGTCCTTGTCGACGGCCAGCGCGCGCACGCCCTCGACCGTCTCGCTGGCCGCGCCGGGCCGCAGGTGGAAGCAGTGGTGCACCAGGTCGCGCTCCATGCGCAGGTCCTCGGCCAGGCTCATCGACGCGGCGCGCCGGATCTGCTCCAGCGTCACCGCCATCATCAGCGGCGAGCGCTGCTTCAGCGTCGCCAGCGTGCGCTGAGCCCAGGGATCCGCGTCCGCCTCGAGCGAGGCGAACAGCGCCGGCACCGAGTCCGCCGAGAAGTGCCGGTTGATCAGCGCGCGCGCGTTCCAGTGCTCGCCGGGCGGCGCCAGGTCCACCCGTTCCATCACCGTCGCGACGACGTGTTCGGCGCTGTCCTGCACGCCGGTGCGCAAGGCATCGACGATCGCGGGCATCTCGCTGCTCTGCACGAAGACGTCGCCCAGGCCCAGTTCGATCGCGTCGCCCGCGCCGATGACCTGCCCGGTCAGCGCCAGCCATTCGCCGCTGCGGCCGGGGCAGCGCGACAGGAAGTAGCCGCCACCGACGTCGGGGAACAGGCCGATGTTGGTCTCGGGCATCGCGAGCTTGGAGTGCTCGGTGAGCACGCGCAGCCGCGCGCCCTGGCTGATGCCCATGCCGCCGCCCATCACGACGCCGTCCATCAGCGCGATGCAGGGCTTGGGGAACTGGTGGATCAGGTGGTTGAGCGCGTACTCCTCGGTGAAGAACGCGTCCAGCGCCGCGTCACCGGCCATAGCCGCCTGATGGAAGAAGCGGATGTCGCCGCCCGCGCAGAACGCCGCCGGCTTGCCCGGGCGGCCCGCCCCCATCAGGGCCACGGCCTGGATGGCGGGATCCACCGCCCACGCGCGCAGCAGCGCGGTCATGTCGCGGATCATGGCCAGCGACAGCGCGTTCAGCGCCTGGGGACGGTTCAGGGTGATCAGGCCCAGGCAGCCGTTGATCTCGGCCAGGACCTGCCCTTCGGATTGCAGCGACGGAATCACAGCGACATCTCTCCATTCGTGGTGGCGGCCGGGCGGCGCCACGCGCCCGGCAGTCCATTGCCAATCAATGCGGCCAGCACCATAACACCGCCGGGCAGCACGACCGGCAGCGTCGACAGGATGGTCGCGCGGCGCGACATCGGTTCATTCGTCCCGGTAGACGCCGACCACCGGCACGCCGCCGGCCTCGACCCAGCCGCGGTACATGCCCTCGGTGTTGAAGCCCAGCCAGACGTTGCCCAGGCCGTCGACCGCGATCAGGCCGCCGTCGCCGCCGACCGCCGGCAGTTCGTCGAACACCACGCGGGCGCAGGCCTCGGCCAGCGGCAGTCCGCCGATGCGCATCAGCGCGCCGATCTCGTGGGCGGCGCCGGCCCGGATGAAGGCTTCGCCGGTCCCCGTGCAGGAGACCGCCGCGCTGCGGTCGTCCGCGTAGTTGCCCGCGCCGGGGATCGGCGAATCGCCGACGCGCCCGGGTCGCTTGTTGGTCATCCCGCCGGTGGAGGTCGCCGCGGCCAGGTGGCCGGCCGCGTCGCGCACCACCGCGCCGACGGTGCCGAACTTGGTCCGGTCGTCGAGGGGGCCGCCGCCCTCGCCGGACGGAGCCCCGCCTTCCGGCGACACCCCTGCCGGTGAAGCGCCCGCCGCGCCAGCCTCGGCCACCGCCTGCCGGCCGTCGTGGTCGAGCACCTGGCCCTGCGCCGACGCCCTCGCCTGCTCCAGCTGCGCCCGGCGGTGCGGCGTGCCGAACCAGTCGGGCTCGACACGCTCGAGGCCCTCCTCGAAGGCGAAGCGGTCCGCCGCCGGACCGATCAGCATCACATGGCCGCTGCGTTCCCTGACGGCACGGGCCGCCAGCACCGGGTTGCGCACCCGCGTCACGCCCGCGACCGCCCCGGCGCTCCGGTCGCGCCCGTCCATCACGCAGGCGTCCAGTTCATGCCGGGCATCGGCCGTGTAGACCGCGCCCTTGCCGGCGTTGAACAGCTCGCACTCCTCCAGCCGGCGCACGGCCTCCACGGCCACGTCCATGGCCGCGTCGCCGCGCGCCAGGCGCAGGGCGCCGTCGGCCAGGATGTCGGCGAGCGCGGCGCGATACCGCGCGTCCATCTCCGCGGTCATGCCCGCACGCCGGATCGTGCCCGCGCCGCCATGAATGGCGAGCACCGGCCGCGGCAGCGCCGTCGGAAACAGGGTCGGAAGCGAAGCGGCCATGGCGGATCTCCAGAACGCGGCAGACACGGGTTGAACAGCGGAAGGCGCGCATTCTCGCCCGCCTCCGGGATGCCCCTGGGCTTGTCCCGGTCGGGACAGGAAAAAAGCGAACGCCCGTGCTAAAACCCGGCGCAGTTCGCCACAGGCGGCAACCAGGATCGCAGGAGACGACATGGACCTCAACTTCACGCCCGAGGAGCAGGCCTTCCGGGCCGACATCCGCCAGTGGGTGGCCGAGCACCTGCCGCAGGACATCAGCCACAAGGTGCACCACGCGTTGCGGCTGAACAAGGATGACCTGCAGCGCTGGGCGCGCATCCTAGGCAAGCAGGGCTGGCACGGCTGGGCCTGGCCGAAGCAGTTCGGCGGCCCGGGCTGGAACGCCGTGCAGCGCCACCTGTTCGAAGAGGAATGCGCGCTGGCCGGCGCGCCGCGCGTGGTGCCCTTCGGTCCGGTGATGGTGGCGCCGGTGATCATGGCCTTCGGCTCGCGCGAACAGCAGGAGCGCCATCTCCCCGGCATCATGAGCGGCGACGTCTGGTGGAGCCAGGGCTACAGCGAACCGGGCTCGGGCTCGGACCTGGCCTCGGTCAAGACCCGCGCCGAGAAGCGCGGCGACAAGTACATCGTCAACGGCCAGAAGACCTGGACCACGCTGGGCCAGTACGGCGACTGGATCTTCTGCCTGGTGCGCACCGACACCTCCGTGAAGCCGCAGGCCGGCATCTCCTTCCTGCTGGTCGACATGAAGTCGCCGGGCGTGACCGTGCGGCCGATCATCATGCTCGACGGCGAGCACGAGGTGAACGAGGTGTTCTTCGACAACGTCGAGGTGCCCGCGGAGAACCTGGTCGGCGAGGAGAACAAGGGCTGGACCTACGCCAAGTACCTGCTCGCGCACGAGCGCACCAACATCGCCGACGTCAACCGCGCCAAGCGCGAGCTCGAACGGCTCAAGCGCATCGCCAAGGCCGAGGGCGTGTTCCACGACGCCCGCTTCCGCGACCAGATCGCGCTGCTCGAGGTGGACATCGTCGCGCTCGAGATGATGGTGCTGCGCGTGCTCTCCGCCGAGAGCAGCGGCAAGCAGTCGCTGGACGTGGCGGGCCTGCTCAAGATCCGCGGCAGCGAGATCCAGCAGCGCTACACCGAGCTCATGATGCTGGCCGCCGGGCCCTTCTCGACGCCCTTCATCCATGAGGCCATGGAAGCCGGCTGGCAGGGCGACCAGGTCGGCGCGGCCCACTGCGCGCCGCTCGCCAGCCACTACTTCAACTACCGCAAGACCACGATCTACGGCGGTTCCAACGAAGTGCAACGCAACATCGTCGCGCAGACGGTGCTGGGCTGAGGCAGGAGACAGGACATGGATTTCGATTTCACCGACGACCAGAACTCGCTGCGCGACGCGGTGCGGCGCTACGTCGACAAGGACTATGGGTTCGAGCAGCGCCGCGCCATCGTCAAGGCGGGCGGTTTCTCGCGCGACGCGTGGAACGCCCTGGCCGGGCTGGGCCTGACCGCGCTGGCCGTGCCCGAGGCGCACGGCGGACTGGGCTTCGGGCCGGTCGAGGCGATGGTCGTGATGGAGGAGCTGGGCCGCGGCCTGGTGATGGAGCCCTACGCGCAGGGCGGGCTGGTCGCGCCGGCCGTGCTGGCGCAGGCCGGCGGCGACGTGCAGGGCGAGTGGCTGCCCCGCATCGCGGGCGGCGAGGCGCTGGTCGTGCTCGCGCATCAGGAGCGCCAGGCCCGCTACCGGCTCGACGTCTGCGACACGCTCGCGACCGACACGCATCGCCTGACCGGCATGAAGAGCGTCGTGCCCGCCGGCGACGCGGCCGACGCCTTCATCGTGCCGGCGCGCGCAGGAGCCGCCGATGCGGGCATCGGGCTGTACCTCGTCGCGAAGGACGCAGCCGGCGTGGCGTTGCGCGGTTATGCGCTGCACGACGGCTCGCGCGCGGCCGAGCTGACATTGCAGGACACGCCCGCCACGCTGCTGGTCGGCGCGGACCGAGGACTCGCCGTGCTGGAACACGCGGTCGACATCGCCATCGCCGCGCAGGCGGCCGAGGCCGTCGGCGCGATGGACCGTTTCGTCGCGCTGACCGCGGAATACCTGAACACGCGCAAGCAGTTCGGCGTCCCGATCGCGAGCTTCCAGGCGCTGCGCCACCGCATGGCCGACATCAAGATGCAGCTGGAGCTCGCGCGTTCGATGAGCTACTACGCCACGCTGCGCCTGGGCGACGCGGCCGAGACGCGCCGCCGGGCCGTTTCGCAGGCCAAGGTGCAACTGGGCCAGTCCATGCGTTTCGTCGGCCAGCAGTGCACGCAGCTGCACGGCGGCATCGGCGTGACCGACGAATACGTCGGCAGCCACTACTTCAAGCGGCTGACCGTGATGGAGATGCAGTACGGAGACTCGCTGCATCACCTCGGCGAGGTCAGCGCGCGGATGCAGGACACGGCCGGCGTTTTCGCCTGACGCAGCGGCAATTCGGGCGCCCCGCGTCGTTGCAAATCCTCGCCATAGCGCTGCTATGGCTCCGGTTTGCGCCTAGCGGTGCATCCCGACTTGCCGCTGCGTACACTGGCTATCGCTCGCCAGCCCTGCGGCGAGGGAGCTCGTCATGTCTTCTGCACCTCGCTCGTTGATCGTCGGCCTGCAGCTCGCGGCCGGCATGGTGTCCGCCACCGCCCAGGACTTCAAGCCCGGCTTGTGGGAGATCCGGCAGAAGCCCCAGCTCGATCCGCAGCGCCAGGCGCAGATGGAGCTGATGCAGAAGCAGATGGCGGCGCTGCCGCCGGAGCAGCGCAAGCAGCTGGAATCGATGATGTCGCAGAACGGCGTCAGCATGAACATCCAGGGCGGCGAGCTGACGCTGAAATCCTGCATCACGAAGGAACAGGCCGACCGCGCGGCGATCCCGAAGACCGACGGCAAGTGCGAGCACGACAGCAAGCGCACCGGCGACAAGATGCTGGTGAACTTCCGCTGCACGAATCCGGCCTCGGAGGGGACCAACGAGATCACCTTCCTCGGCCCGGACCACTACACGACCCGCAGCGAGATCCGCTCGCAGCGCGACGGCAAGACCGAGGTGCTGCGCTCCACCGGCGAGGCCCGCTACCTCGGCAGCGACTGCGGCAACCTGACGCCCAAGGGCGCCAAGCCTTGAACGCGACCGCACCCGCTGGCCCCGACGACGCCGGCAGCCTGTGCGACGTCGCCGGCCTGAAGGTCGGCCATTTCACGCATCCGTCGGTGCCCACGGGCTGCAGCGTGGTGCTGTGCGAAGCCGGCGCGACCGCCGGCGTGGACGTGCGGGGCGCGGCGCCGGGCACACGCGACACGGAACTGCTGCGCCCGGAGAACACGGTACAGCAGGTGCATGCCGTGCTGCTGACGGGCGGCAGCGCCTTCGGGCTCGCGGCCGCGGACGGCGTGATGCGCTGGCTGGCGGAGCGGGGCCACGGCTTCGCCGTCGGCCAGGTCCGCGTGCCCATCGTGCCAGCCGCGGTGCTGTTCGACCTCTGGCGGCACGGTGCGGACACGGCGCCCGACGCGGCGGCCGGCCGCGCGGCCTGCGACGCGGCCTCGACCCGCGAGCGCGGACGCGGGCGCGTGGGCGCCGGCACCGGCGCGACGGTGGGCAAGCTGCTCGGCGTCGAGCGCGCGATGCCCGGCGGGCTGGGCATGGCCTCGGTGCGCCTCGGCGGCGTGACGCTGGCGGCGATGGTGGCGGTGAATGCGGTGGGCGATGTCGTCGACCCGCATGGTGGCACGGTGATCGCCGGCCCGCGCGGGCCCGACGGCCGGCCGCGATCGACGGTCCAGGCCCTGCTCGACGGCGAACGCCCGGGCGGCGCGCTCCAGGGCAGCGCCACGACGATCGGTGTCATCGCCACCGACGCGCGCCTGACGAAGGCACAGGCCACCAAGCTCGCGCAGATCGCGCATGACGGCCTCGCGCGGGCGATCCAGCCGGTCCACACGGTGATGGACGGCGACGTGATGTTCGCGTTGGCCACCGGTACCGCGGACGTCGACGGCGACATGACGCTGCTGGGGGCGGTGGCGGCGGAGGTGGTGGCGCAGGCGATCGTGGATGCGGTCAGGGCCTGATCGACTCAAGGCCTCGGCCTGCGGCCGGGGTTCTGGCGCACCTGCACCTTCTCCTCTTCGCTCCAGCCGTCCTGCGCATTGTCTGGCGTGGAGAATATGTGTCGCATGTCGACACGCCTAGAGGCATGCCCGTTGTCAACGACGTCGGAGGCGAAACGCACGGCCGGCCGCGGCGGCGCCTCCCCATGCGCGAGCAGCCTCGCGCCCTTCATCGCCGAGCGCGGCAACGCCTGAGGCGCCCGCGCCGGATCGGGCGGATTGCCGACCACCTCGGGCGTGCGCATCGCCACCGGCGTGCCGGCGGGCCTGCCGCGCCGGTCGGACAACATCATCCGGCACATCGTCAGCAGCGAGGCCAGATGATCCTGCCGGTCGAACAGCGTGGCGCTGCGGGTCGCGCGCAGGTCGATGCATTGCTGGAGGACGCGCCGCTCCAGGTTGCGCGAATCCAGGCGGCCTTCGACAAACTGCTGGAACAGCCCGTGGGCCGCCGCGAAGACAGCGCCGCGATGATCGCCCCCAGGCGACTGGAAAGCGATCGCTCCGCCACCCACTTCATCGTGCAACGCGCGGCAGGTGGCCAGCAGCGTCCGGGGGCTGATCGCATGCTCGGCGCGGGTCGGCACGAGGAAGTTCGACAGCTCCTGCCGAGCCGTCGCCTTCCGCTTGCTCCCGTCGCCCAGCCCCCGCTCGACCGTCAGCGACCTGACCATTGCGTCGGGATGCGCGGTCCGCAGGTCCGCGCGGGCCGAGTTCTGCTCGCCCGACCCATCCGACGGTCCGCATTCCTCGACGTCGACGAAGTCCACCCATTGCCCGTTCGCGACGATGGGGCCGTTGTTCTCCATGCAGGGATACAGAGAGTCATGTTCCGCCTTCGTGCCGAGCGAGACCACCGCGGAGATGCCGTGCTCGAGGCAGGCCTGCGCCCACGCCCCCGCTTCGGCATGCACCGGCGTGGCCATGACCAGGCGGCCCTCGCCGACCCAGTTGGCATGCAACGGCAGGGACGCCAGGTCCGTTTGGTTCGTCCCTTGCTTCAGCAGCGTCCGGGGATTGACCGGCAGCGCCGGCGCATGCCGGCTCTCGACGCTGACCTGCCGGTCCAGTTGGTCCGGATGACGGGTGCCTTCGAGTTCGCCGAACAGCGCCTTGGCATCGGGAAGCGCACGCTTCCAGTCGGCCGATTCGGACGGCGTTGCGTCCGGCGCCAAAGGAAGGCATGGGTGGGAAGGCGCGGCATTGTTGCGCCCGTGGTCGGTGGACGACGCTGAATGAATCGTTGGCAGCATGGATCCAATGGCGTTGAGGAGACTGGCCGACACAAAGGCCGGTGCGAACATTCCTGGGTACCGCCTTGGAACCGGCTCGTCACCAGCACGAACGCGACGCCTTGCGATTGATCAATCCGCGAATCCGTTCGCCGCGCAGCGACAATTCCTCCTCATGAACCCGAGTTCCGCCACATTCCACAAGCCGGTCGCGATCACGCAGATCCTCTTCAGCCAGGGCTTCGGCACGCGCCGGCATTGCGCCGCGCTGGTCGACCACGGGCTGGTGTCCGTCGGCGGCGAAGTCGTCGAGGATCCGCACCAGGCCTTCGCGACCGAGGGCCTGGTCTTCGAGGTCGAGGGCAAGTCCTGGCCCTTCCACGAGAAGGCGCTGATCCTCCTGTACAAGCCCGCCGGCTACGAGTGCTCGCGCAAGCCCAGCCACCATCCGAGCGTGTTCTCGCTGCTGCCCGAGCCGCTGCGCAACCGCGACATCCAGCCGGTGGGCCGCCTGGACGAGGACACCACCGGCCTGCTGCTGCTGACCGACGACGGTCCGCTGCAACACAAGCTGACCAGCCCGAAGTACCACGTGCCCAAGCTCTACCAGGCGGTCTGCAAGGCCGAGGTGAACGACGCGCAGTTGCGCCAGCTCGTCGAGGGCGTGCTGCTGGAGGAGCGCAATCCGAAGCTGGCCGAGGAGCCGGTGCAAGCCGTCTCCGCCGAGCGGCTGCCCGACGGACGGCTGCAGATGGCGCTCACCGAAGGCCGCTACCACCAGGCCAAGCGGATGGTGGCGGCCGTCGGCAACCGGGTGCTCGCGCTGCATCGGCAGCGGATCGGCGCGCTGGAGCTGCCGGCAGATCTGAAGGAAGGCGCGTGGATGTGGCTGGACGAGGCTCAGCGCGAGCTGGCGATGTCGGAACCCGCCGCCTGAGGGTCAAGCCGTGTCTTCGCCCACCTCGCGGAAGGCGGCGCCCATATCGCGCAGAAGCTGCTGCCTGGTCTCGCTCTGCTGGAAGCCCGTCGGACGGCGGAGCGGAACCGCACCACGCTTCAGGCTCTCTCGTGCCTTCACTGACAGGAGCTCCGGCTTGTTCTCGCGGAAGTCCACGTCCTTGGCTTTCTCCTTGACTTCGGCACCCTCGATCTTCTCGTCGGCGTCGAACTTCGTGACCCGCAATTTCGCTCCGAAGCGGACCTCACGCTGGCTCGCCTGTTCGGGAAGGCTCGCCGCCTGATCGAAACGTTTGTCCATCGCCGTCCCTCCATCGATCATGAGCTGTGCAAATTGACGGAGGCTATCCAGGATGTCCGGTCGCCTTGAAAAGAGGTCCGTACTTCGGACCAGGCGCAGGTGCGCACAGGTTCCGATCACCTCGGCATCCGCGTCCGATTCGCGCAGGGGCTTCCGATCATTGGCGCGGAACATCGCATTCGCCGCCGAGAAGGCAGCCGCCGTGTCACCGCCGTTGCCATCCATGAACGCGACCTTCGCGTCCCGCGGCCCTGTCGGCACCATCCGCTCACGGCTACGGATCTGCACGCACACGGCGAGCAGCAGTTGGGGATCGATCGGCTGGCCATCCCCGCACGGCACCCGCGTCCAGGAGAGTTGCTGAGACCGTTTGACACCAGCCTCCTGGAGATCCAGCTGAACCTGCTGGTGGGTGGCCATCTCCCCCAGGCCTCTGGCGAGGACGGACTGTTCCGCCGGTCGGAAATGAACGCTCTTCTGGTTGCCGCCAAGTTCTTCCCCCCAGGGCCGCATCTTCCCGGCGAGTTTGCCGCTGACCGCGTTGTCCTCGGTCAGGTCGATGACATAGGTGATCTGATGATTGACACAGGCCTCGATGAAATCGCTTGCCTCGGTCCGATGCTCCGGCGCCGCCATCAACGAGGCGCTGTTGGACACCTGCGTCGCATTCAACACTCGCCCTTTCACTTCCTTTCCCCCGGTCTGCATCAGTCCATCCAGGTTGACCGCCAACGCGTCGCCCCCCCGTCCGAACACCGTTTGATCGCGGTCGAACGATTGCGTCTTGTTGTCGAGTTGAGTCAGCAGGTCCTGGCCTGCCTGGGGTGGGCCCGCCTCCGCGGATCGGGAGAATGCTGCGCGGATGCTGTCAAGAATGGGTTTCATCGTGAGCGCCGTGTGTCGAACAAGTGGAACTCCGTTGGTGAGGATGTCCCGCGAAATCGCCCGAGCTGCCTCCGCCGATCCTTGATGGATGTCAAACAGCCCGCCAAGTTCGTCGACGCGTGCGGTCAGACCTCACACCCGGGAAGTCCCCGACACCGTTGTCCATCAACCTTCGGTAGAAACGCGCCACCGAGGCGCCGCCCACCGCGGCCGCGCCTGCAACTGGGGGACGCATCGGCCCGAACCTCGCCGGCCGTGTCGCATGGGAATTTCAGAAATCGAACATCGCGAGGACACCGCTGCCGCCAGCGTGGCGATCCAGGTCCGGGCCGAACGCCTGAGCAGCCTGCAGCTGCGCGTCGCCATGCCGGCCGCAGTCGGGGCGCTCTTCAGCCTGCTGCCGGTCGTGCTGCTGTGGCCGCACCTGCCGGTGGCGGACCTGCTGGGCTGGCTGGGCGCGCGCTGGAGCATCTCGCTGTGGCGCACGCTGGAGGCCAGGCGCTTCCTGGCGCTGCCGCTGCGTGAACGCGCCTCGCCGGGCGAGGAGCGCCGCTACCTCGTCGGGCTCGGCCTGGACGGCCTGGCCTGGGGCGTGATCGGCGCCCTCTTCGCCACCCCCAACCTGCCCGAGATCGACGGCGCGGTCATGACCACGCTCGTCGGCCTGGTCGCCTTCACCATGGTGTCGCTGGGCCACTGGGCGCGCGGGCAGGCACTGTTCGCTTCCCTGGTGATCGCGCCGCTGGCGATCCGGCTCGCGCTCCAGGGCGGCGTGACCGGCTGGCTCAGCGTCGGCGGACTGACGATGTTCTGGCTGCTGACCGTGCTGGAGTCCCGCCGCATCGAGGCCGGCACGCTGGAGCTGCTGCGCCTGCGTTTCGAGCAGACGCGCCTGGCCGAGCAGCGCCGGCTGGCGCTCCATGCCGCCGAGGAGACGAGCAGCAGCAAGAGCCGCTTCGTCGCGGTGATGAGCCACGAGATCCGCACGCCGCTCAACGGCATCATCGGCATGACGCAGTTGCTCGAACGCGGCGAGCTGAGCGCGCAGCAGCGCGAGCAGGTCGAGATCGTGCGCCGCTCCGGCTGCCATCTGCTGACGCTGGTCAACGACATCCTGGACCTGGCCCGCATCGAGTCCGGGAAGCTCGTCGTCGAGGCCCGGCCCTTCGACCTGCGCGAGGTCGCCGGCGACGTGGGCCGGCTGCTGGGCGAGTCCGCGCGGGCCAAGGGCCTGACCTTCTCGCTCACCGTGGCCCCGCAGCTGCCCGCCCGGGTGATGGGCGACGCGTCACGCATCCAGCAGGTGCTGCACAACCTGGTGGGCAACGCGATCAAGTTCACCGACCAGGGCCGCGTGTCGCTCGAGGTGTCGTCGGTGCTGGACATGCGCGCCGGCACCCTGCTGCACTTCGCGGTCCGGGACACCGGCGACGGCATCCCGGCGGACCAGCTGGAACGCATCTTCGCGCCCTTCGAGCAGGCGGACCGGACCCGGTCCGACCCGGTCCGCCGGGACGGGGCCGGGCTCGGGCTGACGATCTCCCGCGAACTCGCCCGGGCGATGGGGGGCGACCTGCGCTGCGCGTCGACGCAGGGTCAGGGCTCGGTGTTCGAGTTCACGCTGCCGCTGCAGTCCTGTGCGGCCGGTCCCGCGCCGGCGCGCACGACTTCGGACGATGCCACGCCGAGGCCCCTGCCGCGCCTGTCGGGCCGGGTCCTGCTGGTCGACGACAGCCCGGTCAACCTGCTCGTGGCCACGACGATGCTGGAACGCTGCGGCCTGCAGGTCGTCCCGGCCGAACACGGGCGCGAAGCGCTCGAGCAGCTGCGCGCGCAGCGTTTCGACCTGGTGCTGATGGACTGCCAGATGCCCGAACTGGACGGCTATGCGGCCACGAGCGCCTGGCGCCAGGAGGAGGCGCGCCGGCTGCTGCCGCGCACGCCGGTGGTCGCGCTGACCGCCAGCACCGTCGAGGACGACCGCGACCGCTGCCTGGCCAGCGGCATGGACGGCCATCTGGTGAAGCCCTTCGACATGGACGAACTGCTGGCGATCGTGGCGGGGCATCTGCCCGGCACGGGGGGCGGCAGCGCCGAGGCGGCCTGAGCGCTTCAGGCCTCGTGCCGGACCAGGCCGCGCGACGCGTCCTCCAGGCGGCCTCCACGCGCGCGCCACGCGGGCGGCCCCATCGCCGCACGGCCCTCGCGCGTCGACTGATAATCCCGGCCCATGCAGGTTTTCCGCGGCTTCCACCATCCCGGCATCGCGGCGCAGTGCGCGCTGACGATCGGCAATTTCGACGGCGTCCATCGCGGCCACCAGGCCATGCTGGCGCTGCTGCTGTCGGAGGCCCGCCACCGCGGCCTGCCGACCTGCGTGCTGACCTTCGAGCCGCACCCGCGCGACTTCTTCGCGCAAAAGCTCGGCAAGCCCGAGCTGGCCCCGGCCCGGATCGCCACGCTGCGCGACAAGCTCCAGGAACTCGAGCGCTGCGGCATCGACCAGGTGGTGGTGCTGCGTTTCGACGAGGCGCTGGCGTCGCTGCCGGCGCAGGACTTCATCCAGCGAGTCCTGAGGGACGGGCTGGGCGCGAAGTACGTGCTCGTCGGCGACGACTTCCGCTTCGGTGCCAAGCGCCAGGGCGACTACGCGACGCTGGACGCCGCGGGCCAGCGCCTCGGTTTCGACGTCGCGCGGATGATGAGCTACGAGGTGCACGGGCTGCGGGTGTCGAGCTCGGCCGTGCGCGAGGCGCTGGCCGCCGGCGACATGGACGGCGCGGCGCGGCTGCTGGGCCGCCCGTATGCGATCTCCGGCCATGTGATCCACGGCCAGAAGCTGGGCCGGCAGCTCGCCGAGACCGCGCCCGGTCGCGGCGACGGCTTCCGAACGCTCAACCTGCGCTTCGGTCATCAGAAGCCGGCGGCGCACGGCATCTTCGCGGTGCGGGTGCACGGGCTGCCCGGGCTGGGTGGCCCTGGCGACGATGCCGGCACGGTGCTGGACGGCGTGGCCTCGCTGGGCGTGCGCCCCACCGTCGAGGACGCCGGACGGGTGCTGCTGGAGGTCCATGCGCTGGACTGGCCGGACGCCCTCGCCGCCCGGCTGGGGCCAGGCGAGGCCTACGGTAAACTCGTGCGCGTGGAACTCCTCCAAAAACTGCGCGACGAAGCCCGTTTCGACGGGCTCGACGCGTTGACGGCCGCGATCCGCGACGACGTCCGCCAGGCCCGCGCGTTCTTCGCCCAGCAGGCGGACACGCACGCCGCCGTCCGCCGCCAGACCACCCGCGACCGAATTTGAAGGGCTGAGCCCTCCTCGACCGCTCAGCCGCGCGCGGGCCGATACGCAGTTTCCCGCTTCCTCCGCGCGCCCCACCTCTCGCGGCCCCTTCCCGAGGTCGCCCCTTCGATTGCCGCCCGCCATGACCGACGCCTCCAAGTCCGACGCCAAGCCCGACGCGAAAGCCGATTACCGCTCGACGCTCAACCTGCCCGACACCCCGTTCCCGATGCGCGGCGATCTGCCCAAGCGCGAGCCGGGCTGGGTCAAGGAATGGGAAGACCAGGGCGTCTACCAGCGCCTGCGCGTCTCGCGCCAGGGCAAGCCCAAGTTCGTGCTGCACGACGGCCCGCCCTACGCCAACGGCCAGATCCACATGGGCCACGCGGTCAACAAGATCCTGAAGGACATGATCGTCAAGGCGCGCCAGCTCGAGGGCTTCGACGCCGCCTACATCCCGGGCTGGGACTGCCACGGCCTGCCGATCGAGAACCAGATCGAGAAGACCTTCGGCCGCGGCCTGCCGCGCGACGAGGTCCAGGCCAAGAGCCGTGCCTACGCCACCGCGCAGATCGACCAGCAGCGCGCCGACTTCAAGCGCCTGGGCGTGCTCGGGGACTGGGACCGCCCGTACCGCACGATGGACTTCAAGAACGAGGCCGGCGAGATCCGCGTCCTCAAGCGCCTGTTCGAGCGCGGCTTCGTCTATCGCGGCCTCAAGCCGGTGTACTGGTGCTTCGACTGCGGCTCCTCGCTGGCCGAGTTCGAGATCGAGTACGCCGACAAGCAGTCGCCGGCCGTCGACGTCGCCTTCCTGAGCGCGGAGCCGGAGAAGCTGGCCGCGGCCTTCGGCCTGTCCTCGCTGGACAAGGAGGCGTTCACCGTCATCTGGACGACGACGCCGTGGACCATCCCGGCCAACCAGGCGCTGAACCTGAATCCGGAACTGCCCTACGCGCTGGTCGACACCGAACGCGGCTACTTCGTCGTGGCCGAGGCGCTGGTCGAGAAATGCCTGGCCCGCTGGGGCATCGAGGGCAGACAGGTCGCGGTGACGGCGGGCCGATCGCTCGAGATGCTGAAGTTCAAGCATCCGCTGGCGCACGTGCATCCCGGCTTCGACCGCGAGAGCCCGGTCTACCTGGCCGACTACGCGACCGCCGACGACGGCACCGGCGTGGTCCACTCGGCGCCGGCCTACGGCGTGGACGACTTCAACTCGTGCATCGCCCACGGCCTGGACTTCAAGGACATCCTGAACCCGGTGCAGGGCAACGGCGTCTACGAAGCCGAACTGCCGCTGTTCGGCGGCCAGCACATCTGGAAGGCCAATCCGGTGATCGCCCAGGCGCTCCAGGATGCCGGCCGCCTGATGGCGCAGAGCAGGATCACGCACAGCTACCCGCACTGCTGGCGCCACAAGAGCCCGGTGATCTACCGCGCCGCGGCGCAGTGGTTCGTGCGCATGGACGAGGGCGACGGCGTGTTCACCGTCGACAAGGCGCCCAAGACCCTGCGCCAGACCGCGCTGGACGCGATCGAGCAGACCAGCTTCTATCCGGAGAACGGCAAGACGCGCCTGCACGACATGATCGCGGGCCGTCCCGACTGGTGCATCTCGCGCCAGCGCAGCTGGGGCGTGCCGCTGCCGATCTTCCTGCACAAGGACAGCGGCCAGCCGCATCCGAAGACGCTCGAGTTCATCGAGCGCGCGGCCCAGCTGGTCGAGGCCGGGGGCATCGAGGCCTGGTCCAAGCTCGACCCGGCCGAGTGGCTGGGCGCGGAAGCGGCGCAGTACTCGAAGGGCCAGGACATCCTGGACGTGTGGTTCGACTCGGGCTCGACCTTCCAGCACGTGCTCAAGGGCTCGCATGCCGGCGCGGCGCACGAGACCGGCCCGGAAGCCGATCTCTACCTCGAGGGCCATGACCAGCATCGCGGCTGGTTCCACTCGTCGCTGCTGATCTCCTGCGCGCTCAACGGCCGCGCGCCCTACCGCGGCCTGCTGACCCATGGCTTCACCGTGGACAGCCAGGGCCGCAAGATGAGCAAGTCGCTGGGCAATGGCGTCGATCCGCAGGAGACCAGCAAGTCGCTGGGCGCGGAAATCATCCGGCTGTGGGTGGCGGCGTCGGACTACTCGGGCGACATCGCCGGCGACAAGAAGATCCTGGACCGCGTCGTGGACGGCTATCGCCGCATCCGCAACACGCTGCGCTTCCTGCTGGCCAACACCTCCGACTTCGACGCGGCCACCGACGCGGTGCCGATGGACCAGTTGCTGGAAGCGGACCGCTACGCGCTGGCGCGCGCGGCGCAGTTCCAGGAGGAGATCCTGGCGCACTACCAGCGCTACGAATTCCACCCGGTCGTGGCGAAGCTGCAGGTGTACTGCTCGGAAGACCTGGGCGCGTTCTACCTGGACGTGCTGAAGGACCGGCTGTACACGTCGGCACCCAAGAGCGCGGCGCGGCGCTCGGCGCAGACGGCCCTGTGGCACATCACGCACGCGATGCTGCGCTGGATGGCGCCGTTCCTGAGCTTCACCGCCGAGGAGGCGTGGAAGGTCTTCGCCGGCAGGCAGGCCGGCGAGACGATCTTCACCGAGACCTTCTGGTCCTTCGGCGTGGCCCATGACGACGGGCTGATCGTGAAGTGGAACCGCATCCACGAGATCCGCGACGCGGTGAACAAGGCGATCGAGGCGGTGCGCACCACCGGCGCGATCGGTTCGTCGCTGCAGGCCGAGGTGGCGCTGGGCGTGAACGCGGAAGACCTCGCGCTGCTGGGCAGCCTGGGCGAGGACCTCAAGTTCGTGCTGATCACCTCGGCGGCCAGCGTGGCGCTGGCCGAGGAGCTCTCCATCGCCGTCACGCCGTCCTCGCACCAGAAGTGCGAGCGCTGCTGGCACTACCGGGCGGACGTCGGCGTCAACCCGGCGCACCCGACGATCTGCGGACGGTGCGAGAGCAACCTGTACGGTGAGGGCGAGACGCGGACCATCGCCTGAGCGGGGGCCGCCGTGGCGGCCGTCTCGAGCGTGTCCAGATCGACGTCCAGTTCGATCAGGCGATGGAAGCCCCGATCCATCCAGTCGTGCGCCTGCAGGGTCACCCGGCCGCGGTGGAGCCCTGCGGGCAGGTGGGGGTTGTCCTCCCGATGGAAGCGCACCGTCACCGGCCCGGCAGATCGCCGCTGACAGGTCACGGCGTCTTCCATGCGCGTCCTCCTGGGGTCTCCGCAGAGAAGATCGCGTCGCGCTCGCAGCACGACTTCATGCTCCTGCTGTGTCACGGCGTCGCGGACCATCACGAAGATCTGGCTGGGCACATCACTGCCGTTCCACACGCCGGCCGCCGGACCCCACGCCCGCTGCTGCGCCGGCACTGTGAAGTAGACCGCGCTGTAGCGCGCACGCTCGGCCAGATTGGGCGAGACGTAGGCCGTCGTGGTCGAGACCTGACCCCGCAGCAGATGCCGGATGTCGAGGTGCAGGCCCAGACGCTCGTGGCGCGACCGATCCCCGCCGGCCACCGCGTCCACCTCGAAGCGACCGATGTAGGCGCCGGGCTTCAGATGAGGGTTGTCTTGCGCTCGGAACTCGATCTTCAACTGGTTGGTCCGCGAACCCGCGCACGGCGTCGCGTCCTCGATGGGAGCCCGGCGACAGCCGGCATCGCGATGAGCACGCAGCCGCACCGTGTCGGCCGCCCCCGTGCGCGTCTCCGTCACCTCCACAGTGATCAAGGTGTCACCCATCGCGCCCGACCATTGACCGAACGTCGGCCCCGTCACGCCCGCCTGCGGCGGGACGACGAAGTGCACCGTGTCTCCCGAGGGGTCGAGGCCGTGATTCCGTGACTCGAACGGGACGTCGGCGGTCACGGACATGCGCTCGGAATGCAGCACCGCGCCGGGGAAAATGCCGTTGATCCAAGCGGCGTGGCGGGACACTTGCGGGGACATGCCCTGGAGAGGCTTGTCCGTGCCTCCCGCGGTGACGCCCGACACCAGCCAATAACCCCCCTGATGGCGCCACCACGCGGAGCCGCTATCGCCCTTGAACGGGAACGCCCAGGACGGGCTGGCATTCACCGGGTCGTAGCTCGTGTAGACGACGCCCCGACCCTCAGAAAGTGCATGGCTGACAGTCGCTTCACCGGCCATTCGCCGGTCTTTCCTCGGCAGCTCCAGACGCCTCATGCCCACGCCCGTCAGTCCGTATCCGGCGAAGTGGACGACGTCCCGGACCTTGATGGCCTCCTCGGCGATCGTCGGTCGCTCCAGGCGCCTGCCATCGGCGTCCGCGGGGGTTGAAATCCTGGGCAAGCGCAGGACGGCAATGTCTTCGGCATAGTCCCAATGCGATGACGCGCCGGCGGGCGTGGGCGGCTTGAAGGCCCAACCCCGGCCCGAGGCAATGACGTGGCCGTACCAGTCCAGGAAGGTGTGGTGGCTGGCCTTCGCCAGACCGCTGCCTGAGTTCACGCAGTGAGCGGCCGTCAACAGATAGGTGTGAAACGCTTCCTCGCCCAGCCACGTCGCCGTGCACCGGTCGAGCCAACCGGACACGAGGAACTGGGGGGCCAGACTGCGCGCGCGCAGCTTCGCAGCGACCCCATGGAAGCTCTGATCGACCGCGCCCAGATTCCCGCCGAGCTCGACGAATTTCGCTTCGCTGATGATGATGGCCTGCGTCGCCGAAGGGACGGACAGCCCGCCGACCAGAGTGAACAACATGGTGAACGCCAGTCCCGACACCGGGACGACGAGACCCCCTCGACAAACTCTCACTGCAACTCCTTGCTTGAAATGGAGCCGCTCAGTGGGGACGAAGGTGACAGGTGTCGCGTGGGTCGGTCTAGGTGCGCGGACGCCAGCCGAGGCCGGCGCTGGTGCCGCCCGGCATGGCGCCACGTCGGGGCCGGTACTCGCACCCGATCCAACCCTCCCATCCCGTCGCAGCCGCGATCTCGTCGATCGTAGTCAACGCCCCCCGAAGGTCCAGCGTCCCCTCGTCCGGCTCATGCCGGTCCGGTACACCCGCGATCTGGAAGTGCCCCACACGGCCCGTGGCCAAGTACCGGCGCACCTGCGCGACGACGTCTCCCTCGACCCGCGCGCAGTGGTACAGGTCCATCTGGACCTTCAGGTTCGCCGCGCCGACGCGCTCGACGATCGCGTGGGCCTCGTCCTGCCGTTGCAGCAGGTAGCCGGGCATGTCGTGCGGATTGATCGGCTCGATCATCACCTCGATGTCCGCAGCCGCGGCGCGCTCCGCCGCCCAGGCCAGACGACGTTCGTAACGCGCGATCGCCGCATCGCGATCGGTATCCCGGGACAACAGCCCCGCCAGCACGTGCACGCGCGGCGACCGGAGTTCGCCCGCATAGGCCAGCGCACGTTCGATCGAGTCGCGGAAGTCCGCTTCCCGGCCGGCGATCGACGCCAGCCCTCGCTCGTCGCCGGCCCAATCGCCGGGCGGCGCATTGATCAGCACGACCTCGAGGCCGTGCGCCTGCGTCCGGGCGCGCAACTCGGCAGGCGGCAGATCGTAGGGGAACAGGCATTCGACGCCCTGGAACCCATCGCGCGCCGCCGCCTCAACGCGGTCGAGGAAGGGCCGGTCCGGATAGAGGAAGCTGAGATTGGCGGCGAATCGAGGCACCGCCCGATTGTTCACGCAATCGGGCGCTGCGGCGTGGAGGATGCTCGAAGGCCTCATCGATCAGGCTGTTCAGCACATCGACGATGGGTCGGCCGCCATGTCCCGTCGCCGGGGCCGTCAGGCTCAACTTCGAGGCCTGTTCGAGCCGGATAGTGACCGCGAGCTGCTCGCAGCGGGGCAGGTCCGCTTCCAGTCGATCGAGCAACTCCTGTCTCAGGCGCGCCGCGCAAGCGACAAGCGCTTGCCGCGAGGGATTCGCCTCCCCGGGCCGGGCCGGACTGAGCGCGTGTGCGATCGCCAGGAAGAAGCCATCGCCGTCATCTGTAAACAGCGGCGCGGGCTCGGGGACGCCACGCCGCGCCGTGCGCAAGGAGGCCGCAAATCCTGGCCGGCCTTGCGGGTTGGCGCCCCGGACGACCACCAGGGCCGGGCCGGGTTGCAGATCGATCGGCCCTCGCGGCGGCAGCACCAGGCGGTCGCTGGCATGGATCCGCACATCGGCCGGGAAGCCCGGCAACTGCGGCAGCAAGACGCAGAGCGCATCCATCAGCAAGGCGCATTGCGGCGCCACGCACCAGATACCGGGCCGACGCAGAATCGACAGCCATGCCATCGCGTCCGTCGACAGCCGCCCCACCCCGGCTCGTTCGACGGGGGCGGCGTCCGCTGCGGGGACTGTCCAGTTCGAGCACCGTGCCTTCATGAGTGAGGTCCGAAAGAATGGCAACCGCTCAGTCAGTGCCCTGGCCCCATCGGATCGTCCGGCAGCAGGAAAGAAGACGGCCCGAAGGGCCGTTGTCGTCGCGTACGCCCCGCCTTCAACAGCAGCGTCCGGTGCGCGCGTTGTAGCGCGCCTCCTGGCGCTCGCGGAAGAAGTCCTCGTAGCTCAGGGGCGACTGGTCCGCATGCGTGCGCGCCATGTGGGCCAGGTAAGCGCCGTAGTCGGCCCCGACCAGTTGCTGCCGCACGCCGCGCGCCATGTAGCGCCCCGCCTGCAGCAGCTCGGCACCGGCGGACAACGCGGCCTGGGCGGCCTCCGCGGCATGCTTAAGCATGACCGCCCGCCGTCGCGCCCTTGGGCATGTGCTCGAACGGCGTTTCCTGCACCGACGGTCTGCGCTCCGCCCGGGCCTTCAGCACCGCCTTCACGCTGTACACGAACACGCTGACCACCACGAACATGAACAGGCCGCACAGCGCCGCGTCCAGACGGTCGTTGAAGATCACGCGCTCCATCGCCTCCAGGCTCTTGGCCGGTGCCAGCACCTTGCCGGCCGCCAGCGCGTCGGCGTACTTCGCGGCATGGGCCAGGAAGCCCACCTTCGGGTCGTCGCTGAAGATCTTCAGCCAGCCCGCCGTCATCGTGCAGACCAGCAGCCAGCCCGCCGGCAGGATCGTCGTCCAGGCGTAGCGGTCTTTCTTCATCTTGAACAGCACGACCGTTCCCAACAGCAGCGCCACCGCGGCCAGCATCTGGTTGGCGATGCCGAACAGTGGCCACAGCGTGTTGATGCCGCCCAGCGGATCCACCACGCCCTGGTACAGGAAGTAGCCCCACGCCGCCACGCACAGGCCGGTGGCGATCAGGTTGGCCGGCAGCGACTCGGTGCGCTTGAGCGCCGGCACGAAAGTGCCCAGCAGGTCCTGCAGCATGAAGCGGCCGGCACGGGTGCCCGCGTCGACGGCGGTCAGGATGAAGAGCGCCTCGAACAGGATCGCGAAGTGGTACCAGAAGGCCATCATCGCCTTGCCGCCCACTACCTGATGCAGGATGTGGGCCATGCCCACCGCCAGCGTCGGCGCGCCGCCGGCGCGCGCGAGGATGGTGTTCTCGCCGACGTCCTTGGCCGTCTGCACCAGCATTTCCGGCGTGATCACGAAGCCCCAGGTCGACAGCGTCGCCGCCACCGTCTCCGGCGTGCTGCCGACCAGCGCGGCCGGGCTGTTCATCGCGAAGTACACGCCCGGCTCGATGCACGAGGCCGCCACCAGCGCCATCACCGCGACGAAGGACTCGGCCAGCATGCCGCCGTAACCGATGAAGCGCGCGTTGACCTCGTTGTCCAGCATCTTGGGCGTGGTGCCCGAGCTGATCAGCGCGTGGAAGCCCGACACCGCGCCGCAGGCGATGGTGATGAACAGGAAGGGGAACAGGTTGCCCGACCACACCGGGCCGTTGCCGGCCGCGAACTGCGTGAACGAGGGCATCTGCATCGGCGGCGCGACGATCACGATGCCGACGGCCAGCGCGATGATGGTGCCGATCTTCAGGAAGGTCGACAGGTAGTCGCGCGGCGCGAGCAGCAGCCACACCGGAATGCAGGCGGCGACGAATCCGTAGCCGATCAGCATCCAGGTCAGCGCCTTGCCGTCGTAGGTGAACAGCGGCGCCCAGGCGGGGCTCTCATGTACCCACTGCCCGCCGACGATGGCCAGCATCAGCAGCACGAAGCCGATGATCGACACCTCGCCGATGCGCCCCGGACGGATGAAGCGCAGGTACACGCCCATGAACAGCGCGACCGGGATGGTCGCCGCCACGGTGAAGGTGCCCCAGGGCGAGCCGGCCAGCGCCTTCACGACGATCAGCGCCAGCACCGCCAGGATGATGATCATGATCATGAACGCGCCGAACAGCGCGATCACGCCTGGCACCGTGCCCATCTCCTGCTTGACGAGGTCGCCCAGCGAGCGCCCGTCGCGGCGCGTCGAGATGAACAGCACGATGAAGTCCTGCACCGCGCCGGCGAAGATCACGCCGGCCAGGATCCAGAGCAGCCCCGGCAGGTAGCCCATCTGCGCGGCCAGCACCGGGCCGACCAGCGGCCCCGCTCCGGCGATGGCGGCGAAGTGGTGGCCGTACAGCACGTACTTGTGGGTCGGGACGTAGTCCAGGCCGTCGTTGTGCTTCCAGGCAGGGGTCTGGCGCGTGGGGTCCAGTCCCAGGACCTTGGTGGCCAGGAACAGGCTGTAGTAGCGGTAGCCGATCAGGTAGACGCAGATCGCCGCGACGACGACCCACAGCGCGCTGACCGCCTCGCCGTTGGCCAGCGCCACGGTGGCCAGGGCGAATGCCCCGAGGATGGCCACGCCCGCCCAGGCGAGGTGGCGATTCATGTTCGACATCGATGTCTCCTTTTATCGTCGCGCGCCCGGCGGCCACGAAGGACGACGACGCGCGCGGGCTGTCTTGCGGCGGCAGTTTCCGTTCCTGTGACGTTTCTCACATCCGTTGCACCGACTAGGTCCGGAACGTGGGAGCACGTAGGGGTCAACCCTCAGGCCCCGCCGTCGCTCCCCGGTGGCTCCCACCACCGCGTGGCCCTCACCGCCCCCATCCGCAAGATCCCGCGACTCAAGGCGTCCGCCAGGTCCTCGCCCCGCTCGAACATGTCCATGGCGGTCGCGGCCCGCCACGACCTGGCCTCCGAGATCCCGGCACGCGGAGCACCGGAGACTCCGCGGACCAGTTCCGGATGCAGGCACTGCGCGCCATGCATCGTGATCGGCCGTCCCACGCATTCAGTGTTGAAGGCGGCTCGTAGCGCCGTCGGGCTGACGCCAAGCTCGTGGGCCACGCGTTCGAGGTTGTTGCAGCGCAGCGCCTTCTCGCGCAGGTCGTCGTTCGAGACCATCACGCGCAGGAGATCGATCGGCGGCCGGTAATCACAGGCCCGGGACTTCTTTCCCAGTCGCTCGCCGGAGGCGTGACGGTTCGCCTCGGCGATGTCGGCGGACAAGGGCGGCGGCTCGAAACTTGGCGCCAGCGGATGCTGCGTCGCCAGCCGTTCCGCCAACGCCGGCTGGCCTCGCAAATGCCGGACCAGACCCGCCCGCAAGGCGATCCCGTCGCGGCAACAGTCCGGCGCCGCCTGTCCGCAGGACTCGTGACAGCGTCGTGACGCCTGGGCCGCCAGTTCGAACACCACGCTGGCTCGCAACGGCCGGCTGACCTGCATCACCGGACGGGCATCGCCGCCGATGTCGAGCACTTCACCGAGCCCGATGTGCGCGCTGCCGTCGTACGCGAAGAATCCGCAGAGCCAGGGACGGCGGCACGCCGTGGACCCCGCGTCCGGATCCTGCGCGTTCAGGACCCGGCCCTCCTTGCACCGGTCGAAGAATACCCAGCTGACCAGCGGCCCCATGCCCGCCGGAAAGAGGCCCATCCCCTGCAGGCAGGCGCCAATGTCGAAGAGGAATGCCGCGTGGTGATCGAGCCGGTCCGTCGACACCCAGGTCTCCGGCCCTTCGAGTGCGGCCAGCCAGCGGTGGGCCCCGGCGGACGGCGCAGGACCGGCATCCGCCAGGGGGAACGAGGGCAGGTCGGCGAGCCGCGGGTCGGGCGGCATCGACGAGGCGCTTCGGAAGACACCGGATGCGGAGGGCAACATGGCAGGGCAGGTCGTGGGGAAGCCCCCTCTGTCAGCGCCCGCGCCAGGCAGGTTTCACCCCCCGGTCCTCCGGGCGATCCGTCCAGCGCCGACCCGGCGCCAGCGTCCGTCAGACAGGATCGCGATGCAGTCCGCGCGCGTGCTCCACGGCATAGCGGATCAGCTCCGCCTGGCCTTCGAGGTCCAGCTTGCGCTTGATGTTCTGCCGGTGGGTTTCGACGGTCCTCACCGACAGGTCCAGCGCCTTGGCGATCTGCTTGCTGGACTCGCCACGGCCGAGCGCGGACAGGATCTCGCTCTCGCGCGGCGAGAGGATGGGCCGCGGCTGCTGGCTGCGGAACATCCGCTTGGAGACCCCCGGGCTGAGGAAGGTGCCGCCCGCCGCGACCGCGTCGATCGCCGCGACCAGCTCGCCCGCGGGCGCGTCCTTGAGCACATAGCCGCGGGCACCGGCCTGCAGGGCCCGCTGCACGTACTCCGGGTTGTCGTACATGCTGTACATCAGCACGCGCAGCTCGGGCACGCGCTCCAGCATCGTCTGCGCGAGCTGGATGCCGTTGTGGCCCTTCAGGCCGACGTCCAGCAGGACCACCAGCGGCTGCGTGGCGATCAGCAGGATCATGGCCTCCTCCGCGTTGCCGGCCTCGCCGACGACGAGGTAACGCGGCTCGGCCTGCAGCCGCGAGCGCACCCCCTCGCGCACCAGCGGATGGTCGTCGACGAGCAGCAGCCGCACGGGCGCGGCCTGGCCGGGCCGCGCGGAGGCGCCGGGCGGGGAGTCGGAGTTCATGAGGGGGGATTGTCTCGCGCCAGGCGGCGGATCGCCGACGCGGACACGGTGGCCTCGATCTGCGTGCCGTGCCCGGGACTGGACTGCAGCTCCAGCACGCCGCCGACCGAGGCCATGCGCTCGCGCATGTTGCGCAGGCCGATGCCATGGCTCGGATCGGCCCGCTCGGCATCGGCGGGATCGAAACCCGCGCCGTCGTCGAGGACGCGCAGCAGCACCCCGACCGCGTCCGCGCGCGACTCCTCCGGCGCGAACTCGAGCGCCATCTCCACCCGCGCCGCGCCGGCATGCTTGGCGGCGTTGGTCAGCGCCTCCTGCGCGACGCGGAACAGCACCGTGTTGAGCAGCTCCGGCAGTTCGCGCGGCGCGCCGCCGACGTGCATGGCCACCGGGACCGGGCCGGCCTCGTCGAACTCGCGCGCGAGGTGCTCCAGCGCCGCGGGCAGGCCCAGCGTGTCGAGCAGCGCCGGCCGCAGCCGGTGCGAGAGCCCCCGCACCTCGTTCAGGCTGGCGTTGAGCCGCTCCAGGGCGCGCGGCAGCAGCGCGGTCGATCCCGCCTGCTGCGCCGACTCGATCAACAGCTTGGTCGACACCAGGGTCTGGCTGACGCCGTCGTGCAGCTCGCGCGACAGATGCGCGCGCTCGTCCTCCTGGGAGCGCACCACCTGGTGCGCCAGCGCGCGCAGGCGGGCCTCGGACTGGCGCTGCTCGCTCAGGTTGAGCGCCAGCGCGCAGACGCTGATCAGCGCGACGCCGAACACCGCGATGGCCGCGATGCCCCACATCGTGCGCGCGATGTTGGCCTGGGCCTCGCGGTCGAGCTGCTCCAGCGTCGCGCGGATGCCGTCCAGGTACAGCCCGGTGCCCAGCATCCAGTTCCAGCGGTCCATCGCGACCACGTAGCCGAGCTTGGGCGCCGTCTCGCCGCTGGACGGCTTGCGCCAGAGATAGTCGACATACCCGCCGCCGGCCCTGGCCTGCGCCACCAGCTGCTGGATCGTGGGCCGCCCCAGCGGATCGCGCAGGCCCCACAGGTCGCGGCCGATCAGCTCCGGCTGGCGCGAATGCATCAGCACCCGGCCCTGCAGGTCGTAGACGAAGAAGTAGCCGTCCTCGCCGTAGTCCAGCGCGGACAGCAGCCGCAGCGCCTCGCGCTTGTCGCGCTCGATGTCGGCCCCGGTCGTGCGGGCGGCCTGGGCCGGCGAGCGCTCGTAGAGGGGCTGCAGCGTGCTCACGGCCAGCTCGACATAGTGGCGCAGCTCGTCGCGGCGCGCGTCCATGTAGGCGCGCTGCACGGCGGCGTGCTCGCGGGCGAGCAGCTCGCGCTCCTGGTGACGCACCGCCACGGCGATCAGCAGCAGCGAGGCGACCAGCGGCAGCAGCGCCAGCAGCAGGATCTTCAGGCGGAGTCTCATGGGCGTCTCTCCGGGGCCGCACTGTAGCCGCACGGCGCCGGCGCGGCGGGCGCTACAGTTGCGGGTTTCGCGCCACCCGCAGCTCCCATGGCCACCAAGTCCCCGTCCTCGTCGAACAACCGCCTGATCCAGTGGCTGGCGATCGCCCTGCTGGTCATCGTGGCCGATCAGTTCACCAAGGTCCTGATCCTGCACAGCTTCCAGTACGGGGACAGCCACTACGTCCTGCCCTTCTTCAACCTCGTGCGGGTCCACAACACCGGCGCGGCCTTCAGCTTCCTGGCCGGCGCGTCGGGCTGGCAGCGCTGGTTCTTCGTCGCGCTCGGCATCGCGGCGACGATCTTCATCATCTGGCTGCTGCGCCGCCACGGCCACCAGACGCAGTTCGCCTGGGCGCTCAGCCTGATCCTGGGCGGCGCGGTGGGCAACATCGTCGACCGGCTGCTGCACGGCTACGTCGTCGACTTCATCCAGCTCCACTGGGCCGGCTGGTACTACCCCTCCTTCAACATCGCCGACAGCGCCATCACCGTCGGCGCCGTCCTGCTGATCTGGGACGAACTCCGCCGCGTCAAGCGCGGCTGAGCGCGGCTGAGCGCGGCTGAGCGCGATCGAGCGCCGGGCGCGCGGGAGCGCGCCCCCTCCGACCGAGGGTTCCTCCGGAGAAACGAGGCTGGCGTTCGTGCGCCCGCCTGCGTAGCCTTGTCCGGATCGAAGGCCGTCGCCACGCATGCGCGGCCCGCCAGGGAGTTCTTTCGGGCACCGGGACGGACGCCGCGCGGACAGGGCGTCGAGCCGCGCGTGGGCGCTCTTCACGCGCCGCGCGGCGGTTCGGCACGCCCGCGCCTTCGACGTGACGGAATGGACATCAGGACCATGGACAGGACACGGGCGACGGCGACAATCCGCTGCGTCCGAACGTAACCAAAACTAGAGGGCCTCGCCCCCATGCTCGACTTCTCCTGCCTGACCCACTATGACTGGCTCGATGTGCCCATGTGGGTCTACGACCAGGAGCGTCAGCGCAACCTCTGGGCCAATGCGGCCGCGCTGGGCTTCTGGCGCGCGGACAACGCCGAGGAGTTCCTCTCCCGCGACCTCAGCGACATGAGCCCCTCGGTGGCCGAACGGCTGGCGGTGACGGCCGCCGACCACACGCAGGGCAAGCTGGTCCGCGAGCAGTGGACGCTCTATCCCAAGGGCCAGCCGACGACGGTCATGCTGGTCTCCCGCGGCATCCGCACGCCCGACAAGCGCCAGGTCATGCTGTTCGCGGCGGACTCGCTGGTCAGCGGCGTCGACAAGAGCCTGCTGCGCGGCGTCGAGGCGCTGCAGCACACCTCGGTGCGCATCGCCGTGTTCTCGCTGCGCGACGGCAGCACGCTGATGCGCAACCCGGCCGCGGCGATGTGCTTCAACGGCCTGCGCAAGACCATCGGCGCGACCGACTTCAGCGCCATCTTCCCCGAGCCCGAGCTGGCGCGCCGCATCGTCGCGCAGGTGCGCGGCGGGCAGACCTTCGGTGCCGAACTCGAGATCAACACCGCCAACGGCCGCCGCTGGCACGCCGTGGACGCGCGTCCGATGCGCGACCCGGTCAGCGGCGAGGTCGTGCTGCAGCTCAACGCGCGCGACATCGGCGACTTCAAGGCCACGCAGGCGCAGCTCGAGGCCGCGCGCGAGGCCGCCGAGGCCGCCAGCCAGGCCAAGAGCTCCTTCCTGGCCAACATGAGCCACGAGATCCGCACGCCGATGAACGGCGTGCTGGGACTGACCGAGCTGGTGCTGCAGACCGAGCTCAACGAGCGCCAGCGCAAGTTCATCGAGCTCGCGCACAGCTCGGCCAAGGGGCTGATGGTCATCATCAACGACCTGCTGGACATCGCCAAGATCGAGGCCGGCCGCGTCATCATCGACCAGGCCCCGTTCAGCCTGCACGACTGCCTGCGCGAGGCGCTGCATCCGCTGCTGCTGCAGGCGCACGAGAAGGGCCTGCAGCTGCACGCCCGCGTGCAGCCGGGCGTGCCGCAGCACCTGCTGGGCGACGCGCTGCGGCTGCGCCAGATCCTGGTGAACCTGGTCGGCAACGCGCTGAAGTTCACCGAGAAGGGCGAGGTCCGCGTCGACATCCAGCGCATCGACGAGTCGGCCGACGGCAAGCCGGCCCACGCCGGTCCGCTGCGCCTGAGCATCGCGGTGCACGACACCGGCATCGGCATGACGCGCGAACAGATCGCCCAGATCTTCAGCCCGTTCACCCAGGCCGACGGCAGCATCACGCGCCGCTACGGCGGCACCGGCCTGGGGCTGACCATCGTCAAGCGCCTGGTGGAGCTGATGGGCGGCGAGGTGCAGGTGGAAAGCCAGCCCGGCGCCGGCTCGTGCTTCAGCTTCGAGGTCAAGGTCTCCCAGCCGCTGGTGCTGGACGAGGTGCTGCGCACCGAGACCGTGGATGTCGACGTCCACGAGACGGCGGCCGGCGCGCTCGATGGCGAGCCTGCCACCGACTTCGGCGCCGACACGGTGCCTGCCGACCTCGATGACCTGCCGCCGCCGCGCCGCAGGGTCGCGGAGGAGGCGGCGGCGCCCGCCCGCGGCGAACCGCGCAGCGAGGCGCGGAGCGAGGACAGCGCCAACGATGCGCTGCTCGACGCGGACACGGTGGCGGCCGAGCTGGATCCGCCGCTCGCCTCCTCCGCCGGATCAAACCAGCAGCACGCCTGAGCCCGTCGTCGTGCGGGCCTCGAGCTCGCGATGGGCGCGCTGGACCTCGTCGAACGGATAGCGCTGTTCGACCTCGATCTTCACCGCGCCGCTCTCCACGGCCTGGAACAGGGCGCCCGAGATCTCCTGCGTCGCCTCGAGCGACGACAGGTGCACGAACAGCGACGGCCGCGTCAGGTAGAGCCCGGACGCCGACAGCGCCTTGAGCGGCACCGGCGGCACCACGCCGGACGCATTGCCGAAGCTGACCATCAGGCCGAACGGCCGCAGGCTCGCGAGCGAGCCTTCCCAGGTCGACGCGCCGACCGAGTCGTAGACGACCTTCACCCCGCGGCCGCCGGTGATCTCCTTCACCCGGTCGGCGAAGTTCTCCTTCGAATAGTTGATCGCGAATTCGGCGCCATGGTCCAGCGCGAGCTGGCACTTCGCATCGCTGCCGGCGGTGCCGATCAGGCGCAGCCCCAGCGCCTTCGCCCATTGGCAGGCGATCAGGCCCACGCCGCCCGCGGCCGCATGGAAGAGCACGTGATCGCCGGCCTGCAGCCCGCCCTGCGGCAGCGTGCGCTGCAGCAGGTACTGCACCGTCATGCCCTTGAGCATCATCGACGCGCCCTGCTCGAAGCTCAGGAAATCCGGCAGCTTCACGACGCACCGGGCCGGCATCACGCGTGCCGTCGCATAGGCGCCGATCGGCTGGCTCGCGTAGGCCGCGCGGTCGCCGGGCTTCAGGTGGGTCACGCCCTCGCCCACCGCCTCGACGACGCCGGCGCCCTCCATGCCCAGTCCCGACGGCAGCGGCAGCGGATAGACGCCGCTGCGGTGGTAGATGTCGATGTAGTTGAGGCCGCAGGCCGCGTGACGGATGCGGATCTCGCCCGGCCCCGGGTCGCCGACCTCGACGGATTCGATCGCCAGGACCTCCGGTCCGCCGGCTTGCGAGATGCGCACGGCTCTGTCGCTCATCAGGGTTCTCCTCATGGGGGGATGTCGCTCGCGCGTCGCCCGACGCGTCGATCGCGGCTATCGTGCCAGTCTCGCGACTCCCGCGCCCGGCCGCAATGACCTTGACCCCACGACTGGCCCTGATGCTGACGCTGCCGCCGCTGCTGTGGGCGGGCAACGCGGTGGTCGGACGTTCGGTCGGGCCGCTGGTGCCACCGCTGCTGCTCAACGCCACGCGCTGGACGCTGGCCTTCGTCCTGCTGATCCTCATCGCCCGGCCGGCCCGGGCGCTGCTGCAAGACCTGGCCCCGCTGCGCGAGCGCTGGGGCTATTTCGCGCTCACCGGGCTGCTGGGCATGGGCTGCTACAACGCGCTGCAGTACCAGGCGCTGCACAGCTCGACGGCGCTCAACGTGACGCTGATCGCCGCCAGCCTGCCGGTCTGGATGCTCGCCGTCGGCGCCTTGTTCCACCGGGTGTGGCCCACGCGCCGGCAGCTCGTCGGCGCGCTGCTGTCGCTGGCGGGCGTGGCCCTGGTCATTTCCCGCGGCCACCTGGGGCGGCTGGCGCAGATCCGCTTCGTCGAGGGCGACCTGCTGATGCTGCTGGCCGTGCTGAGCTGGGCCTTCTACAGCTGGCTGCTCGCGCGGCCGCCCGCGCACATGCGGGGCGAGCGCCGGCCCGACTGGGACTGGGCCGCGCTGCTGATGGCGCAGATGCTGTTCGGACTCGCCTTCGGATGGGTGTCGGCCGGCGTCGAGCAAGCCGTCGGCGTCCCGCCGGTCCAGTGGGGATGGGGGCTCGCCGCGGCGCTCGTGTACGTCGCCGTCGGTCCGTCGCTGATCGCCTACCGCTGCTGGGGCCTGGGCGTGGCCCAGGCCGGACCGACGCTGGCCGCCTTCTTCGGCAACCTCACGCCGGTCTTCGCGGCCCTGATGTCGGCCGCGCTGCTGGGCGAATGGCCGGCGTGGTTCCACGCCGCGGCCTTCGCGCTGATCGCGGCGGGGATCCTCGTCTCCTCGGCCAAGCGCTGAGGATCCGGCGGCCGGGGATCAGAAGGTTCCCGGATACGACCCGCCGTCCAGCAGGATGTTCTGCCCGGTCAGGTAGCCCGCGTGGGCCGAGCACATCAGCGCGCAGATCGCGCCGAACTCGGCGGCCGTGCCGAAGCGCTGCGCCGGGATCGCGGTCATGCGCTTCGTGCGCACGTCGTCGACGGGTTGGCCCGACTTCTGCGCGCCGGCCGCCATCGTCTTCTGCAGGCGCTCGGTGTCGAAGGCGCCCGGCAGCAGGTTGTTGATCGTCACGTTGCGGCCGGCGATGCGCGACTGGCGCGCGATGCCCGCGACGAAACCGGTCAGGCCCGAGCGCGCGCCGTTGGACAGGCCCAGCACGTCGATCGGCGCCTTCACCGCGCCCGAGGTGATGTTGACGATGCGGCCGAAGCCGCGGTCGGCCATCTGGTCCACGGTCGCCTTGATCAGCGCGATCGGGGTCAGCATGTTGGCATCGATGGCGGCCAGCCACTGGTCCCGTTCCCAGTCGCGGAAGTCGCCGGGCGGCGGGCCGCCGGCGTTGTTGACCAGGATGTCCACCCGCGGCGCGGCGGCCAGCGCGGCGGCGCGGCCGGCCTCGGTCGTGATGTCGCCGGCGACGGCCACCACCTGCACCGCCGGGTTCAGCGCGCGCAGCTTCGCGGCCTGCGCTTGCAACGCGTCCTCGCCGCGCGCGGTGATCACCACGTTCACGCCCTCGGCCACCAGTGCCTCGGCGCAACCCGCGCCCAGCCCCTTCGAGGCCGCGCACACCAGGGCCCACTTGCCCGTCAGTCCCAAGTCCATGTCGATCTCCGTGATTGATTCGTGGGCCTTCGCAAGAAGGCCTCTGCACTGCCGCCGCCGCTGGCCCTCACCCCTGCCCTCTCCCGCAAGCGGGAGAGGGAGTTCATGCGCCAGGCTTCATCGCTTCAGCGGCGCTGGCGCGCGAGCAGCCACACACCGCCCAGCACCAGCACCGTGCCCGCGACGACCCAGCCCGTGAGCGGTTCGTCCAGGATCAGCACGCCCATCAGTATCGTGGACATGGGGCCCACCATGCCTGTCTGCGCGGCGACACCCGCACCCATGCGCTCGATCGCCATCATCACCATCAGGACCGGCGCGAAGGTGCAGGCCAGCGCGTTCAGCACCGACAGCCACCACACCGCCGGCGCCAGGTCCGCGAGACCCGACACAGGCCGCGTCAGCAGGAACTGCGCGATGCAGAAACCGCAGGCCACGGAGGTCGCCAGGCCGGTGAGCCGCATGGCGCCGAGGCGTTTGACCCATTCGCCGCTGTAGACGAGGTAGAGCGCGTAGGACACGGCGCTGCCGAAGACCAGCGCGCCGCCGAGCCACACGTTGGCGCCCGCGACCTGCAGTTCGTGGCCGAACACCAGGAGCACGCCCGCGTAGCTGACGGCCAGGGCACCGGCCTGGCGCAGGGAGACGCGGCGTCCGAACATCGCCCACGACAGCAGCAGCACGATGGTCGGATTGAGATACAGGATGAGCCGTTCGAAGCTCGCGCTGACGTAGGCGAGGCCGGCGAAATCCAGGAAGCTGGCGAGGTAGTAGCCGCTGAAGCCCAGGCCGAGCACGGCGAGTTTCTCGCGGCCGGTGAGCGGTGCCTTGCCGCGTCCGGCCCACCAGGCCAGGGCCAGGAACAGGGGCAGCGCGAGCAGCATGCGCAGCATCAGCAGGGTGATGGCGTCGACGCCGTGGCGATAGGCGAGCTTGACGATGATGGCCTTGCCGGAGAACCCGATGGCGCCGCCGACCGCGAGCAGGAGGCCGCTGAGCGGCACGCGTGTCGCGGCGGAATCGGAGGAGGCGACTGGCGTCGACGATGAACTGCTCATCCGATGGATTCTAGGAATCGGGCTTGCCGCCGCATTCGTGAAGGGGCAATGCACGCTTGTCGCCCTGCCCCCCCGAAGTCTTCGACCCGGCGACCTCTCGAAGCCGGCGGAGCCGGTGCCCCTCGAAGCGAACCCCGAGCGAAGCGAAGACTGTGAGCGCAGAGGGGCACCGGCGCCCCGCATAATCGACCGCTACGAGGGTTGGACAGAGGGACGGACGTGGCCCTGATGAAGACTTCTTTGCGCAGCGCCGTGATCCTGGCGCTGCTGGCGGGCCTGGCCCTGCCGACCGGCGGCGTGCTGCTCTACGAGCAGCAGTTGAGCCGGCGCGTCGTGATGGAGGACCTGCGGCGCGACCTGTCGCGCGTGTCGGAGGTGCTGGCGCTGTCGCTGGCGGAACCGATCTGGCAGGTCTCCCCCGACCTGGCCGAGCCGATGGTGAAGGCGCAGGTCGACGACCCGCGCTTCGTCTCCGTCGTCGTGACGGAGAACGCCGCGCAGCAGGCTTTCGTCGAGTTCCACCGCGGCACGCCCGACGAAGCGATGACGCTCAGCGAAACCCGTCCGGTGATGCGCGACGGGCGCGAGATCGCCAAGCTCACCGTCGTCATGAGCGCCGAGCCGCTGATGGCGCGCAAGCGCGACGACCTCTGGAACGCGCTGTGGCGCAGCCTGCTGACGCTGACGGTGTCGCTGGCGCTGATCCTCGTCGTGATGCAGCGCCGGGTGCTGCATCCGATGGCCAGGCTGTCGGCGGCCGCCGACGAACTCGCGTCCGGCCAGCTCGACAAGCCGCTGCAGCTCGGCGGCGAGGACGAGATCGCCCGCGTCGGCAAGGCGATGGAGCGCATGCGGCAGGCGCTGCTGAAGGCCTTCGACGACCTGCGCGGCCATGCCAGCACGCTCGAGGACCAGGTGGCGCAGCGCACCGCGCAGCTGACCGAGGCCAACGCCGAGCTCACCCAGGCGCTGGCCAACCTCAAGACTGCGCAGCGCGAACTGGTCGAGTCGGAGAAGCTGGCCTCGCTCGGCCGGCTGGTGGCCGGCGTCGCGCACGAGCTCAACACGCCGCTGGGCAACGCGCTGACGGTGGTGTCCGCGCTCGAGGACCGCTGGACCAAGCTCGACCGCATGCTGAGCGACAACACGCCGATGCGGCGCAGCCAGCTCGAGGAACTCGTCAAGGACACGCGGCGCGGCCAGGACATCCTGCATCGCAACGTGCAGAAGGCGGCCGACCTGGTGCGCGACTTCAAGCAGGTCGCCATCGACCAGACCAGCGACACGCGGCGCGACTTCGAGCTCGCGCAGGTGGTCGAGGACGTGCTCGTGATGGTCGAGCCCAGCTTCAAGCACACCCCTTTCCGCATCGTGACCGACCTGCAGCCGGACCTGCGCATGAGCAGCTATCCCGGCGCGCTCGGCCAGGTGCTCACCAACCTGCTGATGAACACGCTGGTCCACGCCTTCGAGGGCGAGGCCCAGGGCGAGGTGAAGGTGAGCTGCCACCGGCTCGACGACACGCAGGTCGAGCTCTGCGTCGACGACAACGGCCACGGGATGGACGCGTCGATCGTGCGCCGGATCTTCGACCCGTTCTTCACGACCAAGCTCGGCAAGGGCGGCTCGGGCCTGGGCATGCACATCGTGCACAACATCGTGACGAACGTGCTGGGCGGTCAGATCGAGGTGATCTCGCGACCGGGCGAAGGCACCTGGATGATGATGCGCCTGCCGGTGGACGCGCCGCTGCGCGCCGCCGGCGAGGACCGGACCGGGTGACCGGTCCGCGGGGGCGCGTCGCGCGAAGCGACGCGGGGGTCCCCGTTTACTGCGAAGCGCCGGAGGCCGCCGCCGAAGCCGTTTCAGCCGGCAGCGCGGCGGACGCAGCCGCCATCGCCGCCGAGGCCGCGTCGCTCGCGGCCTGGTCCGCGTGGCCGCCGGTCACGTCGTGCTTCTCGCCCGTCAGGTCGATGTTGCCGCCGCTCTTCATCAGCACGAACAGCGCGATCGCGGCGAAAACGATGAATCCAAGTACGAGCTTCCACATGGTCGGAGAGGTCCTTCTGAGGTTGCCGGTCAGGACGGATCGACCGGTTCGAAGGCCATTGTGGGAAGCGAGCCTGACAGCAGGCTGAGCGGGGAAGACCGGTTCAGCCGATCTGCTCGATCGTATAAGCGATCGCGCGCCAGGTCGGATCGCTGCTGGTGGCCAGCACGCGGTCGACCAGCGGCCGCCATTCGTGCTGGCCGCCCGCCAGCCGGTCGACCATCGCGAACACCAGCGTGGCGGCGTCGGCTTCGCCCGAATGTTGTTCGCTCGCCAGTTGGGCGCGACCGATGGAGGCATCGCCGCCGAGCAGCGCACCGACCGCCATCAGCACCGTCACCGCCCGTTGGTCGCCCAGGTCCTGGGCCAGGGCCGCGCCGATGGGCGCGGCCTCGTCATGCCGGCCGACCCGGCAGGCCAGCAGCAGGATCGCCGACAGCAACCGACGCGCGCTCCAGCCCGCGACCGGAGACGTCACTTCGACCGTGGCGCCGATTCCCACGCCGAGGCCCTGAGCGGGATACCCCTGCGGATGGCCCGGGTAGACGGGGTCGAAAGCGGCGAAAGGCTGGTCCATGGTGTCGTGCTCGCGCGGGCCATGTCCATCGATGGCCGCTGTGGGCGAGCCTGGCATGGCGGCCGGCCACCCGAACACCTCGTCACGAAGCAGCGTCGCGCCAGGCGAATACGAGCACTGGCGCGGACGCCAGCCGCAGCCTTCGCGGTTCCGGACAGCACTTCGGATTCAGCGGGCGGTGCGTGACGGACTGCCCAAGATGGGCCTCTTCTGTCGTCAGCAACCCCTGAAGGAGACCTGTCATGTCCGTGACCTTGCAGAACCAACCCCTCGGCGGATTAGGAGGCCTGGGCGGGCTCGACGCCCTCGGCCAGGCAGGAGGCCTGTCGGGCCTGTCGCAAGGCCCGGGCGGCGCGGCCGAGATCCAGGCCCGCCTCACGGAGGTCATCCTCCAGATCCTCAACCTGCTGATCAACGAGATCATGAAGGCGCTGCAGCAACAGCAGCAGCAACTGGGCGGCGGAGGCGGCGGCCAGGGTTCCGGCGGCGGTGGACCGTCCGGCGTGTCCGGTGCCGGCGGTCCTCAAGGCGCCTCGAATGCCTGCGGTCCGCAAGGGGCGTCCAACCCCTATCAGCCGAGCAAGACCGACTACCAGCCGCAGCCCTCGTTCGCCGCCCCGGTCACGACCGGGAATTCGACGCCGTCACTCGGCGACGTGTCGGGCGCCGGCGGCAAGGGCCCGGCGGGCATGCCGGCGGAACTGTGGAAGGACTGCCAGGAGGTCGGCAAGAAGACGGGCGTCGATCCCTACATCCTGGCCGCGCAGATGGAACGGGAAAGCCAGTTCGGCAAGGGCCTCAACGGCAACAGCCCGAGCAACGGCGACGGCCTGATGCAGGTCGAGCCCGGCACGCGCCAGGCGTACGCCGGCAAGTTCCAGGAAAAGATGGGACACGCCTACGACCACGGCAACCCGAAGGACCAGATCGCCATGGCGGGCGTGATCCTCGCGGACAAGGGCGGCGACGCGTCCAACATGCTGCAGAAGTACAACGGCGGCGACAACTGGTCGCCGGGCACGACCGACTCCTACGGCCGGGTGATCAAGGCCGACGTGTACGCGTCCGAGGTGCTGGCCAAGGCGCAGCAGATGAAGGCCGCCGGCTGATGGATGGCCGACGGCCGAGTGACCTCCGCCGCCGGCCCTTCGTTCATCAGATCGCGAACTTCTTCGCCAGCGCGTCGGGGCGCAGCGCGTCGTAGTCTTCGAACGGCTGATGGATCCACGGGCTGGTTTCCAGCATCTCGACGTAGTAGTCCGGGGTGTACTCCGAGACGCTCTTCGTCCAGATGACGGCCGAGCGCAGCTCGCTGATCGCGGGCATGCCGCGCAGGCGCTCCACCACGGCCTTCAGCGTCACGCCCGAATCGGCCAGGTCGTCGACCAGCAGCACGCGGCCCGCCAGCTCGCCCTTGGGCATCGTGATGTACTTGGCGATGTCCAGGCGGCCCTGGATGGTGCCGGCCTCGGCGCGGTAGGAGCTCGTGGACATGATGCCCAGCGGCTTGTCGAACACCCGCGACAGCACGTCGCCGGGGCGCATGCCGCCGCGCGCCAGGCACAGGATCTGGTCGAACTCCCAGCCGGAGGCGTGCACCTTCAGCGCCAGGCGTTCGATCAACAGATGGTATTCATCCCAGGACACGTACAGATGTTTGCCGTCGTCGGTCAGCATGGGGGAGGCTCCTCAGCGAAGAATGGGGTCAGGTCTGGATAAGACGAAAAACGACAGGGTCCGAGCGGTCGCTCAGGCCTGGAACGGATGCTGCAGCAGGATGGTGTGCTCGCGGTCGGGGCCGGTGGACACCATGGCGATCGGCGCGCCGATGACCTCTTCCACGCGCTTCAGGTAGGCGCGCGCATTGGCCGGCAGTTGGTCCCACTTCGTGATGCCGAAGGTCGACTCGGTCCAGCCGGGGAAGACTTCGTAGACCGGCTTGCAGGCGGCGATCTCGTCGGCGTCCAGCGGCAGGATGTCGATCTGCCTGCCGTCGAGCTCATAGCCCACGCACATGTTGATCTCGGCCAGGCCGTCCAGCACGTCGAGCTTGGTCAGGCACAGGCCGGTGATGCCGTTGATGATGATCGAACGCTTCAGCGCGGCGGCGTCCAGCCAGCCGCAGCGGCGCGCGCGGCCGGTCACGGTGCCGCGCTCCTGCCCCACCGTCGACAGGTGGTGACCCACGGTGCCCGGGGTCTCCCAGTCCAGCTCGGTCGGGAACGGGCCCGAGCCCACGCGCGTGGCATAGGCCTTCGTGATGCCCAGCATGTAGTGCAGCATCTGCGGGCCCACGCCCGCGCCGGCCGCGGCGTTGCCGGCCACGCAGTTGCTCGAGGTCACGTAGGGGTAGGTGCCGTGGTCGATGTCCAGCAGCGTGCCCTGCGCGCCTTCGAACAGGATGTTCTGGCCGGCCTGATGCGCCTTGTGCAGCATGTAGCCGACGTCGGCCATCATCGGCTTGATCTGCTCGGCCAGCGACATCGCGTGGTCGAAGATCGGCTGGAACTCCATCGCTTTCCCGTTCAGGTAGCCGGTCAGCGAGACGTTGTGCAGGTCGATCAGTTCCTTGAGCTTCTTGGCGAAGCGATCCGGATGCTTCAGGTCCTGCACGCGCAGCGCGCGGCGGGCGACCTTGTCCTCGTAGGCCGGGCCGATGCCCTTGCCGGTGGTGCCGATCTTGCCGCTGCCGCTGCTCTCGCGCAGCGCCTCGCGGGCGCGGTCGACCTCGACGTGGAAGGGCAGGATCAGCGGGCAGGATTCGCTGATGTACAGGCGCGAACGCACCTCGACGCCGGCCTTTTCCAGGCGCTCGATCTCCGACAGCAGGTGGGTCGGGTCCAGCACCACGCCGTTGCCGATGTAGCAGGCGATGCCGTCGCGCATGATGCCCGAGGGGATCAGCTGCAGCGCCGTCTTCACGCCCTTGATGACCAGCGTGTGGCCGGCGTTGTGGCCGCCCTGGAAGCGCACCACGCCCTGCGCGTGGTCGGTCAGCCAGTCGACCACCTTGCCCTTGCCTTCGTCACCCCATTGGGTGCCGACGACCACCACATTGCGCCCGCGCGCGATCTCACTGCTTTGCATGTCGTTCATCCGATGATTGGAGGTTGAGGGTGGAGGGGATCGCGTCGCTCAGAGCGATCGCAGCACCCATTGACCGCCGGACTGCACCAGCTCGCGGTCGCATTCGAACTCGTCGTTCTCTTGTTCGTGGCCCGGCAGGACGCAGACCACGGTCTCGCCCTGCTCGCGCAGGCGGCGCACCGCCGCGCGCAGGTCGGGATCCTCGCCCCAGGGCGCGCGCACCGCGGCCCGCAGCGAGGTGGCGGGGATCAGGCCCACCAGCGTCTTCAGGTCCAGGCTGAAGCCGACCGCCGGCCGCCGGCGGCCGAAGACGGCGCCGACCTCGTCGTAGCGGCCGCCGCGCAGGACTGCGTCGCTGCCGCCCTCCGCGTAGAGCGCGAAACGCACGCCGCTGTAGTAGCCGAAGCCCGGCAGGTCCGCCAGGTCCACGCCGATGCGCACGTCGGGATAGGCCGCGCGCAGGTGGCGGATCAGCCATTCCAGGTCGTCCAGCGCGGCCGTGACCAGCGCGTTGGCCGGCAGCGCGCGGCGCGCGTCGGCCAGTACCTCGACACCGCCGTACAGGCGCAGCAGCGTCTGCAAGGCGGCGACCACGTCGGCCGGCAGTTCGTCCGAGAACGCGGCCACGCCGGCCGCGTCCTTGGCGGCCATCGCGGCCACCAGCGCATTCAAGCGGTCCTCGCCGAGCGCATGGTCGCCCAGCACGCCGCGCACCAGGCGCGCATCGCCCAGGTCCAGCACCAGGCGCGTCACGCCGGCGCGCTGCATCGCGTCGATGGCCAGTTCCTGCGCCTCCAGGTCCGCCTCGAGGCTGGCGTGGCCGTAGATCTCGACACCGAACTGCAGCGGCTCGCGGGTCGCGGTCAGGCCTTCGGCCCGCGTATGCAGCACCGGGCCGCAGTAGCACAGGCGCGTCACGCCGGCGCGGTTGAGCAGGTGGGCGTCGATGCGGGCGACCTGCGGGGTCGTGTCGGCGCGCAGGCCCAGGCTGCGACCGGACAGTTGGTCGACGAGCTTGAAGGTCTTGAGATCCAGCGCCTGGCCGGTGCCGGAAAGCAGCGAATCGAGATGCTCCAGCAGCGGGGGCATCACCAACTCGCAACCATAGGTCCGCGCCATGTCCAGCAATTCGCGCCGCAGTTCTTCGATGCGGCGGGCCTGGGAGGGGAGGACGTCAGCAATGTGCTCGGGCAGCAGCCAAGCAGAGGCCATGGACGTTCAGGGAGGGGGTTAAAAACGGCATTGTACCGGGGTCGCGGCGGACCCCGGCCGCCCAGCCCCCCGCGCGGGGGGCCGGCACGCATTCGTCAACGATTCATCGTGTCTTCGTGAAGGGTCGCATGAGGGGCCGCATGAGGGGCCTCATGAGGAGCTTTGCAGCCCGCGGCGCAGGGCGATCTCCCTCGTGCAGGCGCTAGAGCAGGCCTTGGAGCAGGCCCTAGAACAGGCCCTAGAGCGGGCCCTAGAGCAGCATCAGCAGCAGGCCGCCACAGACCAGGCTCGCCAGGCCGAGGAAACGCAGTTGACCGTCGCTCATCGCCAACAGCTTGGCGAACCACTGCCGCCAGACGCCGGGATTCAGGAACGGCATCAGCCCTTCCATGATCAGCAGCAGCGCCAGCGCCGCCAGCCATTGGTTGCCATCCATGATGAGGCCGCCCTCCCCGGCTGCGCCGGTCAGCCCGACAAGCACGAGGGGCCGGCCCGCGGAGGATCCGCGCGCACGCCCCCCCGGAGATCACTTCTTCGGTGCCGGAGCGGCCGATCCCGGGCCGCCGTTGCGCATCGCGTTGAAGAAGGGGCTCGACGGGTCGAGCACCATCACGTCGTTGCGGTTCTTGAACGACGCCTGGTACGCGTCCAGCGAGCGATAGAACTGCGCGAACTGCGGGTCGCGGCCGAAGGCCTCGGAGTACAGCGCCGCCGCCTTGGCGTCGCCCTCGCCCTTGATCTTCTGCGCGTCGCTGTAGGCCTCGGCGGTGATGACCTCGCGCTGCTTGTCGGCGTCGGCCTTGATCTTTTCCGCCTCGGCCGCGCCGGTGGAGCGCTGCTCATTGGCGGCGCGGCCACGCTCGGACTTCATCCGGTTGTAGACGGCCTCGGTGATGTTGGCGGCGAAGTCCACGCGCTTGAGGCGCACGTCGACGATCTCGATGCCCAGCTCCTTGGCCGTGCCCTCCAGACGCTTGCGCACATCCTGCATGACCTTCTCGCGCTCGGTCGCCAGCACGGCGGCCACCGTGCGTCGGGTCACCTGCTCGTTCATCTCGGAATTGACCACCGGGCCCAGTCTCGATTCGAGATTGCGCAGCTGGGTCCCGTTGTTCCGGATGAATTGCTTGGGATCGGTGATGCGCCACTTCACCAGCCAGTCGACGACCAGGCTCTTCTTCTCGGCGGTGAAGATGGCGCGCGGCTCGGAAGGATCCAGCGTCTGGATGCGGCGGTCCAGGAAGACCACGTTCTGCATCGGGGGCGGGAGCTTGAACTTCAGGCCGGGTTCGGCGATCACGTCCTTGATCTCCCCCAGCGAATAGACCACGGCGAACTGCCGCTGGTCGACGACGAACAGCGTCGAGCTGGCGATCATGAACAGGATCAGCAGGCCGACGACGACGGAGACGATGCGATTCATTGTTGGAAGCTCCTGTCGATCAACGGCCGTCGCGGTCGCGGCTGCGCATGGCGTCGCGCGAGCGCGGATCGGTGCTCAAGGACGTGGCGCCGGACGTCGTCGCCTCAGGCACCACCGGCGTCGGGGCGCTGGTGGTCACCGAACCGGCCGACGTCTGCTGGATCAGCTTGTCCAGGGGCAGGTACAGCAGGTTGGAGCCGCCCTTGGTTTCCACCATCACCTTGCTCACCCGCGAATAGACATCCTTCATCGCGTCGATGTAGAGGCGGTCGCGCGTGACGGCCGGCGCCTTCTGGTATTCGGCCAGCACGGACTTGAAGCGTTGCGCATCACCCTCGGCGAAGGACACGACCCGGGCGCGATAGGCTTCGGCGTCCTCGCGCAGACGCGCCGCCTGGCCCTGGGCGCGCGGGATCACGTCGTTGGCATAGGCCTCGCCGTCATTCTTCAGGCGCTCCCGGTCCGCCTTGGCGCGGGTGACGTCGTCGAAGGCGTTCTGCACCTGCTCCGGCGGCTGCACCAGATTCAGGTTGACCGCGCTGATCTCGATGCCGGCCTTCAGCCGGTCCAGCTGCTGCTGGATCGAGGTCTTGAGCTCGGCCGCGATCTGCTCGCGCTTCTCGTAGAGGACAGCGTCCGCCTCGTTGCGGCCGACGATCTCCCGCACGGCCGACTCCGAGGCCAGCGTGACGGCGTCGTCCACGTTGATGTTCTCGAACAGGTAGTCGCGCGCGTTCTTCAAGCGGAACTGCACGGTGAAGCGCACGTCGATGATGTTCTCGTCCTGCGTCAGCATCGACGAGTCGCGCAGGCCGGTGGCCTGGCCGACCGTGTTGCGGCCGATCTCGAACGAGCGCAGCTGCGTCACCGACACCACCTCGTGCGACTGGAACGGATACGGGAACCGGTACTGGATGCCGGCGTCCACCGTGCGGCTGTACTTGCCGAACGAGGTCACCACGCCCTGCTGGCCTTCCTGCACGATGAACAGGCCGCTGGCCAGCCAGCCCAGCGCCACGACGCCGACCACCAGGCCGATGCCGATGCCGGCGCCCTTCATGTCGGGCTGGGAGCCGCCGCCGTTGCCGCCGACCGGGCCGTTGCCGTCGCCGCCGCCCTTGCCGCCGAACAGGCGCGAGAGCTTGCGGTTGAAATCGCGCCAGAGCTCGTCCAGGTCCGGCGGGCCTTCGTTGCGCCCATTGCTCATCCAGAGGCCGAAGCGGCGGCGCAGGTTGCCGGCTCCACCCCGCGGGTCACGTCCGCCACCGGCGACAGACATGCGATCGTCTTGAGTCATACGCATCCTGATGAGGAAGTCTTGTTGCAAGTATCGGGCATTGAGCAGCGTTCTCAGCCTGTGCGTCCCTGCGGATGATCCTGCGGGTCCGACCGATCTTGGGGCAGGTCTTGCGGGTTCAAGTCAGTGTCGGCCTCATCGGCGCTCGTCGCGTCCGGCCCGCCCTCCTGCGCCATCCCGGCGTACTCGGGCACCGGCTCGGCCTGCATCAGCGACGCGATCATCGCGCGCAGCTCGTCCAGGCCCTCGCCGCCCGCCGCGCTGACGAACACCCGCGGCAGCCGCTGGCCGCCATGCTCGCCGCCCACGCGCGTCAGCCAGTCCTGCAGCTGGCGCGGCCGCTGGTTGTCCTCCAGCAGGTCCAGCTTGTTGTAGACCAGGATCTGCGGGATGTGCTGCGCGTCGATCTCGGCGAGCACGCGCTCCACCTCTTCCATCTGTTCGGTCAGCACCGGACTCGCGGCATCGACGACGTGCAGCAGCAGGTCGGCGTCCGCGGCCTCCTGCAGCGTGGCCTTGAAGGCCTCGACCAGCTTGTGCGGCAGGTCGCGGATGAAGCCGACCGTGTCGGACAGCGAGACGCTGGTGCCCGCCTCTTCCAGGTAGAGCGAGCGCGTCGTCGTGTCCAGCGTCGCGAAGAGCTGGTTGGCCGCGTAGGTCTTGGCCTTGGTCAGCGCGTTGAACAGCGTGCTCTTGCCGGCATTGGTGTAGCCGACCAGCGAGACCCGGAACACGCCGTTGCGCGCACGGGCGCGGCGCTGCGTGGCGCGCTGCTTCTGGACCTTCTTGAGGCGTTCCTTGATCGACTTGATGCGGTCGTCGATCATCCGGCGGTCCAGCTCGATCTGGCGCTCGCCGGGGCCGCCGCGCATGCCGATGCCGCCGCTCTGCCGCTCCAGGTGGCTCCAGCGGCGCACCAGGCGCGTGGCCAGGTACTGCAGGCGCGCGAGCTCGACCTGCAGCTTGCCCTCGAAGCTCTGCGCGCGGGCCGCGAAGATCTCCAGGATCAGCGCGGTGCGGTCGGCCACGGGCACGCCGAGGTGGCGTTCCAGGTTGCGTTGCTGGGCGGGGGAGATGGCCTGGTCGAAGAGCACCGTGTGGGCGCCGAGCGCCTGCACCATCAGCTTGATCTCGTCGGCCTTGCCGGAACCGATGAACAGCGCCGCGTCGGGCGCCTTGCGCCGGGCGACGACCCGGGCGACCGGGGTGTCACCGGCCGATTCGGCCAGCAGCGCGAGTTCGTCGAGGGTGGGGTCGAAGGCCTCGCCGCGGCCCAGATCGACCCCCACCAGAATGGCACGCGCCGCCTCGGGGGGCGGCGTCGAATGGGTGGGGTCTGGAGTGGTCAATCAGCTTCAGCTGGCGTCGTTGCTCTCGCCGGTGTGGAAGTTCACCGCGCGGCCCGGAACCACCGTCGAGATGGCGTGCTTGTAGACCATCTGGGTGACCGTATTGCGCAGCAGCACCACGTACTGGTCAAAGGACTCGATGTGTCCCTGCAGCTTGATGCCGTTCACGAGGTAGATGCTCACAGGAACATGCTCCTTGCGCAGCAGGTTCAGGAAGGGATCTTGCAAGAGTTGTCCTTTGTTGCTCACGATATGCTCCGTGTTAGAGAGGGAGAGGTGTTGGAACCCCGCACCTTATCACAGCACCGGGTTTCCCCGGACCGCCTGGGTTTCAGGTTTCGGCGAACGGATTCTTGGAAGACCGCAGTTCGATCTTCATCGGCGTGCCCACCAGCTTGTAATGGTCGCGGATGCGGCCTTCCAGGTAGCGCTTGTAGACGTCGCTGATCCCTTCCAGCGCATTGCCGTGGATGACGACGATCGGCGGATTCATCCCGCCCTGGTGGGCGTAACGCAGTTTCGGACGGGAGATGCCCGAGCGCTGCGGCTGCTGATGCTGCACCGCCTCCTGGATCAGGCGCGTCAGCACCGGCGTGGTCATCTTGCGGTAGGCCGACGAATAGGCGTCCGCCAGCGCCTTCCACAGCGGCCCCAGGCCCTGGCGCTTGAGCGCGGAGATCTTCAGGATCGCGGCGAAGCGCAGGAAACCCAGTCTGGTCTGGATCTGGCGCTCGATGGTCTCGCGCTGGTAGCTGTCGACCGCGTCCCACTTGTTGATGGCGATGACCACCGCGCGACCGCTGTCCAGCGCGTAGCCGGCGATGTGCGCGTCCTGGTCGGTGACGCCCTGCGTCGCGTCGATCAGCAGCAGCACGACGTTGGCGTCGGCGATCGCCTGCAGCGTCTTGACGACCGAGAACTTCTCGATCGCCTCGAAGACCTTGCCCTTGCGGCGCAGGCCCGCCGTGTCGATCAGCTTGAACTTCTGGCCGTTGTGCTCGAAGTCGACGCTGATGGCGTCGCGCGTCGTGCCCGGCATGTCGAAGGCGACCAGCCGCTCCTCGCCCAGCCAGGTGTTGATCAGCGTGCTCTTGCCGACGTTGGGGCGACCGGCCACCGCCAGGCGGATCGCCCGTTCGTCGTCGGGACCGGCGCCTTCCGCGGGTTCCTCGTCCTCGACCGGGGCCTCGAAGCTGTCCAGCACCGCCTCGAGCAGCGAGCGGATGCCCTGCCCGTGCGCGGCAGAGACCGGATGCGGCTCGCCCATGCCGAGTTCGTGGAACTCGGCCAGCAGCGGGCTGTCGCTCATGCCCTCGGCCTTGTTGACGGCGATGAAGACCCGCTTGTTGCACTGGCGCAGGTAGCGGCCGATGTCGTGGTCCTGGCCGGCCAGGCCGGTGCGCACGTCCAGCACGAAGATGACGGCATCCGCCTCGGCCACGGCCTGGCGGGTCTGCTTGGCCATCTCCTTGACGATGCCGGTGGTGCTGTCCGGCTCGAAGCCGCCGGTGTCGATGACGATGAACTCGCGATCGCCCAGGCGACCGTCGCCATAGTGGCGGTCGCGCGTGAGGCCGGCGAAGTCCGCGACGATGGCGTCGCGGCTCTTCGTCATCCGGTTGAACAGCGTGGACTTGCCGACGTTGGGGCGGCCCACCAGGGCGATCACAGGTTTCATATCAGTCTTGGCGCAGCGCGTACAGGCGTCCGCTGCGGGTGGCGACCAGCACCGTGCCGCCGAGCTGCACCGGCGCCGCGGCCAGGCCGGAGCTGTCGGTCTGCAGGCGCTGCACGGTCAGGCCCTTGTCCTTGGACAGGAAGTGCACATAGCCCTCGCTGTCGCCGACGATCACCGACTTGTCGGTCACCAGCGGCGCGCTGAGCTTGCGGTTCTGGAACTGGTCGGCGGTCCACGCGACGTCGCCGCTGCGGGTGCCCCAGGCGGTCAGCCGGTCGGAGGCGTCTCCGCCGACGACGATCGTCGAGTCGGCGCCGACGCCGCGCAGGCCGGCGTTGTTGCGCGTCCAGACGGTGTTGCCGCGCTCGGCGTTGACGCAGGCGACGGCGGACTGGAAGGCGCGGGCGCAGAAGATGTCGTTGTCGCGGGCCAGCGGGCCGACCAGGTCGGCCAGGCGCTCGACCTCGTTGGTGCCGCGCGGATTGGCGACGGTCGCCTCCCACATCAGCAGGCCGCGGTTGGGGTCGATGCCCGCCAGGCGCGAGCCCTGCCCGACCAGCAGCGTGTTCTGGTAGGCGCCGATCACGCCCGCCTGCTGCAGCGTCAGCGGTTCGCCGGGACGGCGCAGCTCCCACAGGCGACGGCCGTCGGCCGCGTCGAAGGCCAGCACGGCGCGGTCCAGCGTCAGCACGAACACGCGTTCGCCGGCCACGAACGGCGAGGTCACGACCGGCGTCGTGAGCGTCCTGCGCCACAGGATCTTGTCGCCCTCGGTCACCACCAGCTCGTTGTCGCGGGTCACCGCGGCGGCGAAGCGGCCGTCGCTGCCGACGCCGGCGGTCAGGCCCTTGCCGATGTCGGCGCGCCAGAGCGTCGTGCCGTCGGCGGCGGAGATCGCGCTGATGACGCCATCCGAGCCGCCGACGACGAAGCGGTCGTTGACCGCGGTGATCGTCAGCGGGAACTTGACGCTGTCCACGCGCGCTTCCCAGGCCACGCGGGCCTGCAGCGTCGGCGTCAGGGTCTCCAGCGGCGCCGGCTTGGGCGCGGTGGAGCTGCTGAACAGCGAACAGGCGCCGAGCGAGGCGGCGACGCCGCCCAGCAGCAGCGCGCGCGCCAGCCGGCCCAGGCTCAGGCGGCCGCTCATTGGGTGGCTCCCGCGGCGGGCTCGTCGCCGCCGACGGCCACGCCCAGGCTGGCCAGCTTCACCTCGAGCAGGCGGCGGTAGTCGAGCTGCTTGTCCAGGCCGTCATAGGCCTTCTTGAACTCGGTCCTGGCGACGTCGGGCTTGTTCTGCAGCAGGGCCAGGTCGCCGCGGCGATCGGCGACCAGCGGCGCGAAGTCGGCGCCCTTGACCGCATCCAGCGTCTTGCCGGCCTCGTCGAGCTGCTTGGCGTCCATCTGCAGCGCGGCCAGGCGCAGGCGGGCCAGGTCGCGGTAGGCGTCACCCTTGGCGTTGCCGGCGGCCCAGGCCAGCGTGGCGCGGGCGTCCTCGGCCTTGTCCTTGTCCAGCTGCACCTTGGCCGTCACCAGCGCGGCCTGCGCGGCGTAACCGGTGCCGGCGTAGTCCTGCTTCAGCGTGCCGAAGACGGCGACGCTCTTGCCCAGGTCGCCGGCCTGCGCGGCGCGCTCCAGCTCGCCGAACATCGCGGCGGCCTTGGCGGCCTCGGTGCGCTGCCAGTAGTTCCAGCCGGTCCAGCCGGCGTAGGCCACCAGCCCCAGCGTCAGCAGCCAGGTGATCGCGTTGCCCCAGCGCTTCCAGAACGCCTTGAGCTGCTCCAGCTGTTCCTGTTCTTCGAGATCGAGATGAGACGCCATGTGCGAGAGAGGGTCCGGTTGAAATTCGAGGCCGCGATTATGCGGTGCGCAGATCGGCTGCCCATGCGGCGACCGTGTTAAGCGGACGTGTCGTTTGTTCACCGCCGCCGCGCAGCGGCTTCAGCGCGACCTCGCCGCGGGCCAGTTCGTCGGCGCCGAAGATCAGCGCGAAGCGGGCGCCCGAGGCGTCGGCCTTCTTCATCTGCGACTTGAAGGCGCCGCCGCCGGCATGCATCTGCACCGCGACACCCGCGGCGCGCAGCGCTTCCAGCACGGGCATGGCCCGCGGCAGCGCGGCCGCGTCCGGCAGGATCGCGTAGGCGTCGGGGGCCGACGACGGCACCGGCAGTCCGAGCTCGTCGATCAGCAGCAGCAGCCGCTCGACGCCCAGCCCGAAGCCCACCGCCGGCGTCGGCTTGCCGCCCAGCTGCTCGAACAGTCCGTCGTAACGGCCGCCGCCGCAGACCGTGCCCTGGGAACCGAGCTGGTCGGTGACCCATTCGAAGACGGTCAGGTTGTAGTAGTCCATGCCGCGCACCAGGCGCGTGTTGACGCGGTACTCGAGGCCGGCGGCATCGAGGATCGCGCGCACGGCGTTGAAGTGCGCCAGCGTCTCTTCGCCGAGGAAGTCCATCAGCTTGGGCGCGGCCTCGACCACCGGCTGCATGGCCGGGTTCTTGGTGTCGAGGATGCGCAGCGGATTGGTGTGCAGGCGGCGCTTGCCGTCCTCGTCCAGCTTGTCGGCATGCGCCTCGAAGTGGGCGATCAGCGCGGCGCGGTGCGCGGCGCGCTCGTCCGGCTGGCCCAGCGAATTCAGCTCCAGGCGCACGTGCTCGCCGACGACCAGGCCCAGTTCCTGCCACAGGCGGCGGACCATCAGGATGATCTCGGCGTCCACATCCGGGCCGGCAAAACCCAGCGCCTCGACGTCCAGCTGGTTGAACTGGCGGTAGCGGCCCTTCTGCGGGCGCTCGTGGCGGAACATCGGTCCCATCGTCCACAGGCGCAGCGGGCCGTTGTACAGCGCGTTGTGCTCGACCATCGCGCGCACGATGCCGGCGGTGGCCTCGGGACGCAGCGTCAGCTGGTCGCCGTTCATGCTGTCGGTGAAGGAGTACATCTCCTTCTCGACGATGTCGGTCACCTCGCCCAGGCCGCGCACGAACAGCGCGGTCGGCTCGACGATCGGGGTCAGCATGTACTGGTAGCCGTAGCGCTGCAGCACGCCGCGCAGCGTGGTCTCGAACCAGCTCCACAGCTGGCTGCTCGGCAGCTTGTCCTTGCGGTCGACGCTGGCCGGGAGGATGTCGTTCATCCCCTTCACGGCCTGGATGTTCTTGCTCATGCGGTGGTGGTGCTCGCGCCGAAGCGCTTTTCGATGTAGGTCTCGACCAGGGCGTGGAACTCGCCGGCGATGTTGTCGCCGCGCAGGGTCAGCGCCTTCTCGCCGTCGATGAAGACGGGCGCCGCGGGCGCCTCGCCGTTGCCGGGCAGGCTGATGCCGATGTCGGCATGCTTGCTCTCGCCCGGGCCGTTGACGATGCAGCCCATCACGGCGACCTTCATGGTCTCCACGCCGGGGTACTTCTCGCGCCAGACCGGCATCTGCGCGCGCAGGAAATCGTCGATCTGCTTGGCCAGTTCCTGGAAGGTGGTGCTGGTCGTGCGGCCGCAGCCCGGGCAGGCGGTGACGCTCGGGTTGAACGCGCGCAGGCCCAGCGACTGCAGGATCTCCAGCGCGACCACGACTTCCTGCGTGCGCGACTCGCCGGGCTGCGGCGTCAGCGAGACGCGGATCGTGTCGCCGATGCCCTCCTGCAGCAGCACCGACAGCGCCGCGGCCGAGGCCACCGTGCCCTTGGTGCCCATGCCGGCCTCGGTCAGGCCCAGGTGCAGCGCGTAGTCGCAGCGTTTGCTGAGCGCGCGATAGACCGAGATCAGGTCCTGCACGCCGCTGACCTTGCAGCTGATGATGATGTTGTCCGGGTTCATGCCCAGCTCGCGGGCATAGGCGGCCGAGGACAGCGCGGACTGGATCAGCGCCTGGTACATGACCTGCTTGCCGTCCCACGGAGTCGCGCGCTTCGCGTTGTCGTCCATCATCTGGGCGAGCAGTTCCTGGTCCAGGCTGCCCCAGTTCACGCCGATGCGCACGACCTTGTCGTACTGCATCGCGGCCTCGATCATCTGCGCGAACTGACGGTCCTTCTTGTCGCCCTTGCCGACGTTGCCCGGATTGATCCGGTACTTCGACAGGGCCTGCGCCATGGCCGGATGCTCGGTCAGCAGCCGGTGGCCGTTGTAGTGGAAGTCGCCCACCAGCGGCACGTCGATGCCCATGCGGTCGAGCTGCTCGCGGATGTGCGGGACGCCGTCGGCGGCCTCGGCGTTGTTGACCGTGATGCGGACCAGCTCCGAGCCGGCCTGGGCCAGCTCCTTGATCTGGATCGCGGTCTCGATGACGTCGACGGTGTCGGTGTTGGTCATCGACTGCACGCGCACCGGCGCGTCGCCGCCGATCGTGACGACGCGGCTGCCCCAGCGCACCCGGGCCTGGCGCGAGCGGCGCGCGGACGGCGCGGCGGCGGCGATCAGGTCGGACAGGTCGCCGGCATCGGTGTCGGCCATGGCGGAATCAGGAGTGGCTTGCTTGTCCATCTTGCGGCGCTCTTGCGAAGGAGGTACGGCTGGTGCGGCGCCCGTCGGGTCGGGGTCTTGTCGGTGGGATCAGTTCAGTTCGAGCCGCGCGACGTTGTCGCGGGCCCGGGCGGCGAGATCTACCGGCTGGCCGCGGAACACCAGCTCAGTGCCCGAGACGTTGCCCACGCGCAGCTTCAGCGGCGCGACGCCGTTGACGTCGACCAGGTCGCCGGGGCGCAGCAGGCGCGACAGCAGGACCTGGCCCTTGGCGTCGACGACCTCGACCCAGGACTCCGCGCTGGCGCGGACCTTCAGGGCCGAGGTGCCCGGCGCGGGCGCGCCGGCCTGGACCGGCTGTCCAGCCTGGGCGGACGCGGCGATCGGCGCGGGAGCCGGCGAAGCTGTCGACGAGGTCGGGGCCGCGGCTGTCGGCGTGGCGGTCGACGAGGTCGGGGCCGTGCCGGTCGCCGAAGGCGTCACCGGCGCGGTGGTCGACGTCTGCGGCACGGGCACGGGCTCGGAAGCGGCGCTCACCACGGGGGCCTCGACGCCCTGCGGCGGCGTGTCCGTCGCGGCGGGCGGCGTGCCGGGGAGGTTGTCCGGTCCCGGCGCGGTCGACGCCGTCGTCGACGACGAACCGGCCTGCTGGAATCGCTGCGAGACCTGGTCGATCCAGCTCGACGGGATCGCATACACGGCGACGGCGGCGACCAGCAGCACGCCGACGCCCAGGACCACCGGCCGCTTGAGCAGCTCGGCCGAGAACATCGGCTCCTGGCTGACCGGCCGCTCGCGGAAGGGTTGGTTCAGGCCCGGCGTCACACGGTCGAGCGAGGCCGCGGCACCACCGCTGGGCAGCATCGCCAGCACCGGATCCGCCTCGATCTTCAGCGCGCGGCACATCGAGCGCGCCAGCGCACGGGCGAAGGTGGCGTCGGGCAGGTCCTTGTAGCGGTCGGCCTCCAGGGCCTCCAGCTTCGATTGCGGCACCTTCAGCGTCGCCGCGAGCGCGGCGATGTGCAGGCCGCGGGCCTCGCGCGCGCGGCGCAAGGCCTCGCCCGCGGTGACCGGGGCCAGGGCGGCCGCGGATGCGCCGGACGCGGCAGCGGGCGTTGCCTCGTCGGCAGCCGTCGGAGTCATGCGATGTCCCTCATTCATCGAATCGACCGTTGTTCAATGCTTGCGTCTCGGCCGCCTGCGGATACTTGCGCCGCAGTTGCTGGCCGAGATCGTCCATGTTCGACGTGTTGCCCAGGCGGCGCTCGATGCGCAGCTCCAGCCAGAGGCTGGCGGCGTTCGCCTGTTCCACGTTGCTGTTGACGCGGCGCGCATAGAAGCGCGCGCGTTCGTACTCGCCCAGGCGATACAGCACTTCGCCCAGGTTCATCGCGATCGTCGGGTTGCCCGGCTCGGCCTCGAAGGCCTTGGTCAGGTGGGCCTGCGCCGGCACCAGACGGCCTTCGCGCGCCTCGCAGGCGCCCCAGGCCAGCAGCGTGCGCGACGGCGTGCGGTAGGTCGGCAGCGCCACGGCCGCCTCGAACTGCTGGTACGCGTCGGCGTAGCGCTGGCGCTGGCACAGGAACCAGCCGTAGTTGTGCAGCGTGTCGCCGTTGTTGCGGTCGCGCGCGATCAGCTGCTTGAAGCCGTCCTCGGCCAGGCCGAATTCACCCATACCGGCGTAGATCAGGCTGCGCAGGTTGATCGCCTCGGGCAGGTCGGGCTTGGCGGCCATCGCCAGCTTGACCTCGTCCAGCGCGGTCTCGTACTGGCCGCGCGCGAAGTAGCCGCTGGCCAGCTCGAGCCGCACCTGGGCACGGCGGTCGTTGTCCGTCTTGTCGCTCTCGGTGCGCGGCTGCTGTTGCTGCTGCGCGCCGCCCGCGCATCCAGCCAGCGCCGCGGCGATCAGCAACACGGCGGACAGGATCCGGGCGGAACGACGCGGGAAGACGACACCGGGCAACTGGACGGTCATGGACGTGGGCCTGTGGGAGTGACGGAAGTCGTTGGCGCGGCCGGCGCGGGCGCGCCACCCGAAGGTCCGGCCGCGGCGCCCGATGTCGCGCCGCGCTGTACCACCACGGGCGCGCGCACCATGCGCAGATGGACCCGCGTCCGGTCCTGCACCTCGCCGGCGAGCTGTCCGCAGGCGGCATCGATGTCGTCGCCACGCGTCTTGCGCACGGTCGTCACGATGCCGGCCTGGATCAGCAGGTCGGCGAAGGCCTTCACGCGCTCGTTCGTGCTGCGCTTGAGGCCCGACGCGGGGAAGGGATTGAACGGGATCAGGTTGATCTTGCAGGGCACCTTGCCCTTGAGCAGCGCGATCAGCTCGCGCGCCTGCTCCGGCGAGTCGTTCACCTCCTGCAGCATGCAGTACTCGAAGGTGATGAAGTCGCGCGGCGCCTTGTCGAGGTAGCTGTTGCAGCTCGCGAGCAGCTCCTCGATCGGATACTTGCGGTTCAGCGGCACCAGCTGGTCGCGCAGCGGGTCGTTGGGCGCATGCAGCGACACGGCCAGCGCCACCGGCGCGTCCTCGCGCAGGCGGTCGATCATCGGCACCACGCCCGAGGTCGACACCGTCACCCGGCGACGCGACAGGCCGTAGCCGTGGTCGTCCAGCATCATCTTCAGCGCGGGGACGAGCGCGGCGTAGTTCTGCAGCGGCTCGCCCATGCCCATCATCACGATGTTGGAGATGATGCGTTCGTCCTTGCCCAGGCGCTGGCGCAGCGAGTGCTCGGCATACCAGAGCTGGGCGATGATTTCCCAGGTCTCGAGGTTGCGGCTGAAGCCTTGGTGGCCGGTCGAGCAGAAGCGGCAGCCCACGGCGCAGCCGGCCTGGCTGGAGACGCACAGCGTGGCCCGGTCGTCCTCGGGGATGTAGACCGCCTCGACGGCGTTGCCCTGGCCGACGTCGAACAACCACTTGATGGTGCCGTCGGCCGAGACATGTTCGGAGATCACCGGCAGCGCGGTGATGTGGGCGCGCCCGGCCAGCTTGTCGCGCAGCGACTTGGCCAGGTCGGACATCTGGGCGAAGTCCGACGCGCCCTTCTGATGGATCCACCGGAACAGCTGGGTCGCGCGGAAGCGCTTCTCCCCCAGCTGCTCGCAGTACGCGGCCAGGCCTTGCAGATCGAATCCGAGCAGGTTGACCGTGTCCATCATGCGTTCCTCGTTTCCACTCAGGGCCTCATGGCCCGGAGGTCAGAGGCCTTGCCCGATTCAGCGGGCGTTGATTTCCAGGCCGGAGAAGAAGAAGGCCACTTCCACGGCGGCGGTCTCGGCGGCGTCGGAGCCGTGCACGGCGTTCGCGTCGATGCTGTCGGCGAAGTCGGCGCGGATGGTGCCCTTCTCGGCCTTCTTCGGATCGGTCGCGCCCATCAGGTCGCGGTTCTTCAGGATGGCGCCTTCGCCTTCCAGCACCTGGATCTGCACCGGGCCGGAGATCATGAAGCTCACCAGGTCATTGAAGAACGGACGGGCCTTGTGCACGGCGTAGAACGCTTCGGCTTCGGCGCGCGACAGCTGCTTCTGCTTCGAGGCGATGATCTTCAGGCCGGCGGCCTCGAAACGGGTGTAGATCTGGCCGATGACGTTCTTGGCCACGGCATCGGGCTTGATGATGGAGAGGGTGCGTTCGATGGCCATGTCTTTTCCTTGAAAATCTTGGGCTTGGCAAAGCCCGGGATTGTAATGCGTGAAGTCAATCCCCCGAGTGACATCCCGTTATCGGAACGTCACGCCGGAGGGGGCGAGGCCGGACGCCGGTCCGGCCCGAAGCGCCCTGCCCCGCCGGGATGACGGGACCGGGCGTCCGGAGGTCCTCAGCGGCGGCCGCGGCCTCCGCCACCACCGCCACCGCCACCGCCGCCGCGGCGACCGCCGCCACGGTTGCCGCCGCGATTGATGAAGGCGTCGGCGCCGATGTAGCCGATCGAGGTCTTCATCGGATCCGGCTGGCGCTCGCCGCCCGGTCCGCGCTGGTTGCCGCGATGCGAGTGGTGATCGGCGTCGCTGCCGCCCTTGCCGAAGCCCTGCGGAATGCGCTTGCTGCCGGTCGCGAAGCGACGGTCGAAGGTCTGCTCCAGCGGGTTGATGTGCTTCGGGATGAAGTCATCATCGTCCTCGTCGCGCGGGCGGCGGTCGCGTTCACGCTCCTGCTGCTGTTGCTGCGGACGCTGCGACTGGCCGCGCTGATCGTTGCGGTCGTTGCGCTGGGGGCGGTCCTGCCGGTCCTGCCGGTCCGGCCGGTCCTGGCGATCCTGCCGGTCGGCGCGCGATTCCTGGCGCTCGCCGCGCTGATCGCCGCGGTGCTCGTTGCGCGACGGCTCGGGCCGGCTGGGACGCGGGCCGCCGCTGTTGCCGCGGCGGCGCTTGTCGCCGCGATCGTTGCGGTCGTTGTTGCGCGGCGGACGCGGCTCATTGCCGGCCAGCTGGCGGATGACGCGCACGTCGGCGTCGCCGAGCTCGATGTAGACGCCCCGGCGCAGGCCGCGCGGCAGCACGACGGTGCCGTAGCGGATCCGGATCAGCCGGCTGACGGCCAGGCCGACGCTCTCGAAGAGCTTGCGGACTTCGCGGTTGCGGCCTTCGGTGATGACGACGCGGTACCAGCGGTTCACGCCCTCGCCGCCGCCGTCCTCGATGCTCTTGAAGCTTGCCTGCTGGCCGTCGACGTCGACGCCGGTCAGCAGCGTGTCCTTCTGCTCCTTGCTGAGCGAGCCCAGCACGCGCACCGCGTACTCGCGCTCGACGCCGAAGCGCGGGTGCATCAGCTGGTTGGCCAGTTCGCCGGAGTTGGTGAACAGCAGCAGGCCTTCGGTGTTCAGGTCCAGGCGGCCGACCGACTGCCACTTGCCCTGCGGCAGGCGCGGCAGGTTGCGGAAGACGGTAGGACGGCCTTCGGGATCGTTGAAGGTCACGACCTCGCCGACGGGCTTGTGGTACGCCAGGATGCGCGGCGCGACCGGCGCGATGCGGACCTTGATCGGCTTGCCAGCCACCGCGACGCGGTCGCCGTAGGAGATGCGCTGGCCGACATGGGCGACCTCGCCGTTCACCGTGATCTGCCCCTTGGCGATCATGTCCTCGATGTCGCGGCGGGAGCCGACGCCGGCCTGCGCCAGCACCTTCTGCAGCTTGGGCGCGTCGGCATCGGGCGCCAGCACGCGCTTGGCGGGCTGGTCCGAGGCCTCGGACCCTTCCTCGGAAGACAGCTCGATGTCGACGGGCTCGGCGGGCGCCGCGCCGTCGCCTTCGACATCGTCGTCGAAGGCGCCCGACACCAGCGCGTCGAAACGCGCCTGCGCCTCGGCCTGCAGCTGGGCGCTGTCCGCCCGCGCGGCGTCGTCGCCTTCAGCCGCTTCGGCGGCATCGCCTTGGGGCTGGGCCGGCTGGCCGTCGCGCGGTTCGCGATCACGGTCGCGGCCACGGCGGCGGCGGTTGCGGCCGCGCCCCTCGCGTTCGCCACCCGCCTCGGCCTCGGCCTCGACGCCCTCGGCCTGGTCGCCGGCGACCGGACCCGCGTCGCGCGGCTCATGCGCTTCCTGGGACACCAGCTCGCCGACGGCACCGGCCACCGGCGAGACGGGCGCGGGCGAGACCTCGACGGTCGCGACCGGCACGTGGACCACGGCGCTCGCCGCCTCCGCGGGAGCCACCTCGGCCTCGGCCGCCTTCTTCGTCGTGCGACGCCTGGGCTTGGGCGCTTCCGCAGCCTCGGCCGCATCGGCCGCCTCGGCGATCGGCGCTTCGGTCGCGGGCGCTTCGGCCGACGCCTCGGCCGTCGCGACCACCTTGCGGCGCGCGCGCGGCTTCGAGGTCTCCTCGGTCGCGGGCGCCGCGCCGGGGTCGCTCACCTCGGCCGGGGCCGCGGCGGCCTTGCGGGTGCGCTTGGGCTTCGCGGGCGCGTCGGACGTGTTGTCGGCCGGGCCGGCCGCCTGCGTCGCGGGCTTGGAATCGTCGATATCGTTGGAATTCATGTGTCGGCTTGCACCTTGTCAGCGGTGGACACGGCCCCTTCCCGGGGCGCTCAAATGGACTCGGGGTTGACGGCCCCGGCCGGTGGTTCTTCTCCGGGCTCGCCCAGGGCGGCCGGCTTGGCATCTTCTTCAGTGGCGACGTCCGAGGATTCGGACGTCACCGTGTTCGTCTCGGCCGTCATTTCGGCCGTCATCCCGGCCGTCGTCCCGGCCACCATTTCGGCCGTCATCTCGCCGGGCTCGACCTCGACGACGGCGTCCCCGGGCGGCTCCTCCAGGAGCGAGGCCTGCAGCGCCCCGGCGATCGGCGTCGGGTCGCCCCCCTGGATCAGGGCCGGCAGCTGCTCCAGCGAATGCAGCCCCAGGTCGTCCAGGAAATGCTTCGTCGTCGCATACAGCGCTGGCCGCCCCGGCGCCTCGCGATGCCCGATGACCTCGATCCAGTCGCGGTCCTCGAGCTGCTTGATGATGGGCGTCGCCACCACCACGCCGCGGATGTCCTCGATGTCGCCGCGGGTCACCGGTTGACGGTAGGCGATGATCGCCAGCGTCTCCAGCACCGCCCGCGAATACTTCGGCGGCTTCTCCGGGTTGAGCCGGTCCAGGTGCTCGCGCATCTCCGGGCGGCTCTGGAAGCGCCAGCCGGAGGACAGCGCCACCAGTTCGACGCCACGCCCCTCCCACTCGCGCAACAGCTCGTCCAGCAGGCCGCGCACGCTGTCGCCGTTGAGCTCGTCCGCGAACAGCGAACGCATGTCGCGCAGCGTCAGCGGCGCCTGCGCGCACAGCAGCGCCGTCTCCAGGACCCGCTTGGCCTCCTGCGTATCCATGGACTCAGCTCATGACGCCGGTCTCGGGACCGGTCAAATCGGTGTGTTTCGCCATCTGGGCGCCGACAACGGCAACGGGCCGCGCCGGACAAGTTCGATCTGCTTGCTGGGGAGCTTGTCGCTCCATCGGCCGTCGCTCAGTGGGCGAACCCGGCCGGTCAGGGGTGCCGCGTCCTTGCGCGGCCTGCGTCGCGGACGGGGACGACTTCCCTCCCGCCGCCGTCTTGCGCGAATTCCAGCGCAAGCACGAGACGGCATTGTAGCGCGAGCGCACGGACCGCTTTCAGAACACCGGATCGGGCAAACCCGCGAGGCGCCAACCCGACGCCAGCGCGTCGGGCAGCGGCGCCTCGAAGCGCAGGGGCGCGCCGGTGACCGGATGCGCGAAGCCCAGCCGCGCGGCGTGCAGGGCCTGGCGCGGCACGCCCAGCGCCTCGGCACCGCCATACAGCGCGTCGGACACCAGCGCATGCCCGCGGTGGGCGGCATGCACGCGGATCTGGTGCGTCCGGCCCGAATGCAGCACGCAGTGCAGCGCGGATACGGTCCGGTCCAGGCCGCGCGCATCCCGCCACACGCCCTCGGCCAGCTTGAAGAAGTCGGTGCGCGCCGGCTTGCCGCCGCCGACCACGGCCATGCGCGTGCGCGCCTGCGGATCGCGGCCGATCGGCGCGTCGACGGTCCACTCGTCCGGCGTGCGGCCATGGGCCAGCGCGAGGTACTCGCGATGCACCTCGCGCGCCGCGATCATGCGCACCAGCGCGGTCACCGCGGGCAGCGTCTTGCCGACGACCATCAGCCCCGAAGTGTCCTTGTCCAGCCGGTGCACGATGCCCGCGCGCGGCAGCGTCGCCGCCTTCGCGTGATGCGCCAGCAGGCCGTTCATCAGCGTCCCGGACCAGTTGCCCGCGGCGGGATGGACCACCAGGCCCGCCGGCTTGTTCAGCGCGAGCAGGTGCTCGTCCTCGAAGACGATGTCGAGGTCCAGCGCTTCGGCGCGGAAAGCCAGCGCCTCCTCGGTCGGGACGAGCTCGACCTCCAGCTGCTGGCCCAGCCGGGGCTTGCGCGAGGCCTGCGACACCCGCTGGCCGTCCAGCGTGACGCAGCCGCGCTCGATCAGGCCCTGCAGGTGGCTGCGGGAGAACTCCGGCGCGATCCGCACCAGCCACTTGTCCAGGCGCAGCGCGAGCTCGTCGGGCCCGGCCTCGGCGGCGCGGCGCTCGGGCGCGTCGACGCCGACGTCCTGGGCATCCTCGGGCCCCTCGCCCGCCGGGTCGTCGCCCGGGTAAAGCCTGTCCTCAGGCACCGGGCCGTGGCCGACCTGAACCATATAATCGCCGCTCCAATTTCAGATGAGGGCCGCCGTGGCGCGCGCCCTGTGGACCATGATCGAGACTCGGGTGTTGCGCCGCCGGACCGCGGAATCTTCTGAAGCGTCCGGATCCTGGCGCGCCGCGTGGCGCCGCGTGACGATGACCGCCGCGTCCGCCGCCGTGCTGGGGCTGGCCGCTTGCTCCTCGCCCCCCAAGGAAGACCCGAATTCCCAGGCCAACCTGGAGAAATTGTACGCAGAGGCCAAGGAGGACATGCTCTCCGGCTCCTACGACCGGGCGATCAAGACGCTGGAGCGCATCGAGGGCCGCGCCGCGGGCACGACGCTGGGCCAGCAGGCGCAGCTGGACCTGGCCTGGGCGAACTACAAGAGCGGCGAACGCGTGCAGGCCGTGACGGTGCTGGACCGTTTCATCAAGCTCAATCCGTCGAGCCCGGCGCTGGACTACGCGCTGTACATGAAGGGTCTGGTCAACTTCAACGACGACCTCGGCCTGTTCGGACGCATCGCCCGCCAGGACATCAGCGAACGCGACCAGCAGGCCGCGCGCGACTCGATGCAGGCGTTCAAGCAGCTGGTGGAGCAGTTCCCGGAGTCGAAGTACGCCGAGGACGGCCGCATCCGCGTCGACTACATCACCAACAGCCTCGCGGCCTACGAGGTGCATGTGGCGCGCTACTACTACAACCGCGGCGCCTACCTGGCAGCGGCGAACCGCGGCCAGGCCGCGCTGCTGGAGTTCCAGAACGCGCCGGCGCTGGAAGAGGCGCTGTTCCTGATGGTGCAGAGTTACGACAAGCTGGGACTCGAACAGCTGCGCGACGACAGCCGCCGCGTGCTGCAGGCGAGCTTCCCGGACAGTTCGTACCTGACCACGGGAAAGGCCAAAGCCAAGGACAAAGCCTGGTGGCAGATCTGGTGAGCTGACACTCGCCAGACGTCGTTGCTCGGGGACTTGCATAGCGCTGCTATGCGGCGCCCCCTCGCACCTAGTCTGGCAAGCGTCAGCCCACCAGATCCCAGCAATGACGGACACCCTGGAGCCCGCCTCGCGCGGGCTTCTTTCATTCCGCGTCGTGCGCGGTCTTGAGTTCGGCCAGCCAGGCCTGCGCCGTCGTCTCGTCAGGGACCTGCGTCATCGGCGGCAGCGCCTCGCGCAGCCGCTTGCCGTAGTGCGAGCCCGCCAGGCGCGGGTCGCAGACAACCAGCAGGCCCCGATCGCTCTCGGTCCGGATCAGGCGGCCAGCACCCTGCTTCAGCGCGATCGCCGCCTCGGCGACGAAGTACTCCATGAAGGGATTGCGACCCTCGGATTCCAATCGTGCCACGCGCGCTTCGACCAGGGGGTCGTTCGGCGGCGGGAACGGCAGCTTGTCGATGAGCACGCATTGCAGCGCATCGCCCGGCACGTCGATGCCCTCCCAGAAGCTCGCCGAACCGACCAGCACCGACGCGGGCTGATCGATGAACTGCTGCAGCAGCTGCCGCTTCGGCATCGTCCCCTGCACCAGCACCTCGATGCGATGCCCGCCCTCCTCGAAACGCTGGCGCAGCACGTCCGCCACCGTCTGCAGCTGCCGCAGCGTCGTCGTCAGGATGAAGGTCCGGCCACCCAGCCGCGCGGCCAGGCGCGCGCCCAGCCAGCCGACCAATTCGCCGTGATCGGGCTCGGACGGCTTCGGAAAATGCCGGGGCACGTAGAGCCGCGCGTGCGCCGCGTAGTCGAACGGACTGCCGACGCGCAGCGTGCGCGCCTGACCCAGGCCGGCGGGCTCGGTGAACCAGCTGAGCGCCTCGTCCTCGCCCAGCGTCGCGGAGGTGAACACCCAGGCCTTGGGCGTGCTCGCCAGCGCCTCCTGCATCGCGTCGCGGATGTCCAGCGGCGATTCGATCAGGCGCACCTGGTGCGTCCCGACATCGACCCAGCGCACCGCGCCCGGGTCCGGCGCACGCGCGAACAGCTGCGCCGTCTTGTAGAGCTCGACGGCCCGCTCATGCAGGCGCACGAGGTCGGGACCGACCTCCATCACCGTCGCCAAGGCGTCGACGCTGAGTTCGATCGCCTGCGCGACCTGGCCCAGCGATTCCTCGAAGTCCGCGCGGCCCGAGCACTCGTTCCAGCGCAGCTTGAGCACGCCGCGCAACTCGCGGCCACCGGCGCAGGCCAGCCGCAGCGCGCGCGCCGCGCGTTCGACACCGCCGGCGATCGCCTGCCATTCCTGCAGGCCGCGCGCATGCGCGAGCCCCTGCGCGAGCATGTCGCGCGCGAAGTCGAACAGCTGCGCGCTGCCGAGCATGCGGCCAAGGAAGTTCAGGCCCGCCTCGGGCAACTGATGCGCCTCGTCGAAGATCGCGACCTCGACGCTGGGCAGCAGCTCCGCGACGCCGCTGTCGCGCAACACCAGGTCGGCGAAGAACAGGTGGTGGTTGACGACGACCAGGTCCGCCTCCATCGCCTCGCGCCTGGCCTTCACGACGTGGCAGTCGCGGTAGGAGGGGCAGTCGGTGCCCAGGCAGTTGTCGCGCGTCGAGCTGACGATGGGGATCACCGGCGAGCGCTCGTCCAGTCCGTCGATCTCGGCGAAGTCGCCGGTGTGCGTCGTCATCGCCCAGCGCTCGATGCGCGCGAGCTGCGCGACGGCGCGCCGGTCCGGCAGCTCGGCGCTGTGGCGCGCCTGCTGCAGCCGGTGCAAGCAGAGGTAACTCCCTCGTCCCTTCAGCAACGCCGCGCGCAGCGGCAAGGCGAAGGTGTCCAGCAGGCGCGGCAGGTCGCGCATGAAGAGCTGGTCCTGCAGGCTTTTCGTCGCCGTGCTGATCAGCGTGCGTCCACCGCTGAGCAGCGCCGGCACCAGGTAGGCGAAGGTCTTGCCGACGCCGGTGCCCGCCTCCACCACCAGCGTGTCGCGACCGGCGATCGCCTGCGCGACGGCCAGCGCCATGCGCTGCTGGGGCTCGCGCGGCGCGTAGCCGGGGTCATGCCGCGACAGCGGACCGCCGGTGTCGAAGGCGGCGATCACCGACTGCTCCAGCTCGCCCGGACGCAGTTCCTCGGCTGCCGCCCGCGCGCGCGACGCCGCCAGCGCCGGCGATGCCCCGGCCCCGCCCCAGGGGGCATCGGCCATCAGGTCGTCGGTCGCGTCGTCGGTGTCGGGATCGTGACGGTCAGGCCGGCTCATCGGGATCGCTGGCCCGCTCGAGCCGCGCGATCTCGTCGCGCAGGGCCAGGCGTTGCTTCTTCAACCGGCGCAGCGTCAGCTCGTCGACGGGCGAGACCGCGACGCCGCCGGGCCCCTCCCCCGCCAGACCGGCCTCCAGGGCTTCCCCCTGGAGAGCGCCCATCAACGCGTCGATGCGCCCGTCCAGCTCCGCATGGGCGATGCGAAGTTCAATCAGACGGCGCGCTGGAGAGTGAAGTTGTTCATCCATAAACGGGGAACCACTCGGCCGGGAAGCCGAGCCGGACGATTATAGTTTTGGGATGAGTCGCAACATCCCAGGCTATCGCCTCAGCGCCGCCACCGGCATCCATCGCGGCGATCGTCTGTACCAGCAGGATCAGGTCCAGGTCATCGTCCATCCGCGTCAGAGCGGCTGCGTGCTCGGCATCGTCGCCGACGGCATGGGCGGCAAGAGCGGCGGCCGCAAGGCCGCCGACCAGGTCATCCTCACCGCCCAGCAGCTGTTCGAGCGTTTCGTCCCCGGCGAGGAGGACGAGGCCGAACTGCTGCGCCAGATCGTCTCCGAGGCCCATCTGATGATCCGCCTGACGGCGATCTCGGCCGAGGAGGAGCCCCACAGCACGCTGGCGGCCTACCTGCTGACGCCGGACCGGCGCTGCTACTGGATCCATACCGGCGACTCCCGCCTCTACCACTTCCGCGGGCCCAACATGGTGACCCGCTCGCTGGACCAGTCCTACGTGCAGCGCCTGGTCGACGAAGGCCAGATCACCGAGGACGAGGCGCTGGTGCATCCGCAGTCCAACCTGCTGACGGCCTGCCTCGGCACGGTGCAGGAGCCCACGCCGGTGGAGTCCGTCATCGACCACCTGGAGCACGGCGACACGCTGATGTGCTGCAGCGACGGCCTGTGGCACTACTTCTCCCCGGCGGAGCTGGGCACGGTGATGCACAGCCTGCCGCCGCGCGACGGCGCCGAACTGCTGGTCAACAAGGCGCGCCAGCGCGCCAAGGGCACCGGAGACAACCTGTCGCTGGCGATCGTGCGGGTGGATCCGCTCGAGTAAGGCGGCCCCGCCCGCCTCAGCGCCTCAGCGCGACAGACGACGCCGGCTTCGACCGGCGTTTGTCATCTGGGCAAGGCGCGGATGTCGGACGCCGACGGCGTCGGCAGATGCGCCGCGGGCGGCTTGGTGTTCTTGCCGACCGGCGCGGAAGCCGCCGACGCGGCCTTGGCCGCTCTCTGCGCCTGCTGCTCGCCCGCCTTCTGCTGACGCTCCTGGGCCTTGAGGCGGCGTTCGGCGGCCGCTTCACGGCGTTTGGCCGCGTCCGCCCTGGCCTCGGCTTCCTGCTTCGCTTCGCGACGCTGGTGCAGCTCGGGGTTCGCCCGCGGCGTGCGCGCGGCCGGCACGGCCGGCGCCGAGGCCGGCTGGATCGCCTCACGCACCGATTCGGTCTTGCGCCGGGCCTCGTCCTGGGCGGCCTCGCGCTCCTTTTCCTCGATGCGCGCACGCGCGGCGGCGCCGCGGCGCTGGCGCTCCTCGGCATTCACCTGGTGTTCCGCGTGGTCCAGCGGACGCAGCAGGCGCACGCGCTCGTCCCGCGCCTCTTCCAGGCAGCCGGTGACGACGAAACGCTGGTTGCACTCGCGCACCTTGGCCTGGTAGCCCTGCTCGACACGGGCACGGGCGGCACCGATCTCGGCGCGGGTCATCTCCGCGGCGGAGACGGCCACGCCCGACAGGGCCAGCGGCAGGACGACAAGGACGGAGCGGAAAGTCATGGCCGTGATCATCGCATCCGGCGACACCGGTTCCAGCGACATGCCGGCCCGTGACTTCCCTACACCCCATTCGGAGGGAGGACGGAGGGAGGGCTGCCGCGGGGCGACCCGCGAGCGCGGCGGGCGATTCGCGGTGGGTGGCTCGTGGCTCAGGTCAGCCGGGTATCGACCTCGCGGCGCTCCAGTTCGAGATATTCCTTGGACTGCATCTCCTGCAGCCGCGACACCGTGCGTGGGAACTCGTGCGCCAGCGGCCCCTCGGTGTAGAGCTGCTCCGCCGGCACGGCCGCCGAGATGATCAGCTTGACGCGCCGGTCGTAGAGCACGTCCACGAGCAGCGTGAAGCGGCGCGCCTCGCTGGCCAGCCGCGGCGGCATCGCCGGCACGTTGGACAGGATCAGCGTGTGGAACTGCGTCGCCAGCTCCAGGTAGTCGTTCTGCGAGCGCGGCCCGCCGCAGAGCTCGGCGAAGTCGAACCACACCACGCCGCCGGCGCGACGGCGCGAACGGATCTCGCGGTGTTCGATGTGCAGCACCGGATCCTCGTCGCGCGCCTCGGCCAGCGATTCGAAGGCCGTCGTCAGCGCGGCCTCGGTCTGCGCATCCAGCGGCGTGTGGTACAGCTCGACGTGCTCCAGCGAACGCTGCCGGTAGTCGGTGCCGTTGTCGACGTTGATGACCTCAAGGTTGGCCTTCAGCAGCTCGATCGCGGGCAGGATGCGGTCGCGATGCAGCCCATTCGGATAAAGCCCGTCGGGATGGAAATTCGACGTGGTCACGATGGACACGCGGTTCTTGAACAGGGCGTCCAGCAACCGGTACAGGATCATCGCGTCGGTGACGTCGGCCACGTGGAACTCGTCGAAACAGATCAGGCGGAAGCGCCGCGCGATGCGTTTGCCGAGCTCCTCCAGCGGGTCCTGGATGCCCTTGAGCTCCTGCAATTCGCGGTGGACCTCGCGCATGAACTCGTGGAAGTGCAGCCGCGTCTTGCGCGTCAGCGGCACGGCCTGGAAGAAGCAGTCCATCAGGAAGCTCTTGCCCCGGCCCACGCCGCCGAACATGTAGACGCCGCGCGGCAATGGCGGACGTACCAGCAGCTTGGTCACGGCATTGGAGCGCCGCGCCTTGTAGTCAGCCCATTCGTCCTGGCAGCGCTGCAGCGAGGCGATCGCGCGCAACTGCGCCGCATCGGCGGTATAGCCGCGTTCGGCCAGGGTCTGGTGGTAGAGCTCGGTGACGGTGGTCATGCGGGATCGGGAACCGGAGGGAGACCGCATTCTCAGTGATCTCTCCCCTTCGGCACGTCCGCGGCGTCAGCGCGGGGCGGAGGGAGCACGCCACGAAGAAAAAGGGCGGCCTCGCGGCCGCCCTTGTCGTTGGCGCGTCGCGCCCGTTCAGTCGCGGGCGTAGATGTCCACGTCCTTGGTCTCGCGGACGAACAGCAGGCCGATCACCAGCGTGATCGCGGCAATGCCGATCGGGTACCAGAGGCCGTGGTAGATGTTGCCGTTCTGCGCCACCATCGCGAAGCTGATCGACGGCAGCAGGCCGCCGAACCAGCCATTGCCGATGTGGTACGGCAGGCTCATCGAGGTGTAGCGGATGCGCGTCGGGAACAGCTCCACCAGCATCGCGGCGATCGGGCCGTAGACCATGGTCACGTACAGCACCAGCACCGTCAGGATCGCGATCACCAGCGGCGTGTTGACCTTGGCCGGATCGGCCTTGGCCGGGTAGCCCGCGGCCTTCATCGCGTCGCCCAGGTCCTTCTTGAACGCGGCGATCTTCTTCGCGCTGTCCTCGTCGAACTTGTGGCCGCCGGCGGTCAGCGTGGCGGTGGGCGCCTCGATGACCTTGTCGCCGATCTTGACCTGGCCGGAGCCGGCCGCGCCGGGCACCGTCTCGTAGTTCGCCGCGGCTTGCGCCAGGGCGCGCTTGGCGATGTCGCAAGGCGTCGTGAAGTCCACGTCGCGCGCCACCGGGCTGCCCTGGAAGGAGCACTGCGCCGGATCGGTCGTCAGCGTGATCTGCGCGGTGGCCTGCGCCTTGGCCAGGTCCGGGTTGGCCGCGTTGGTCAGCGCCTTGAACAGCGGGAAGTAGGTCAGGATCGCCAGCAGCAGGCCCGCCATGATGATGGGCTTGCGGCCGATGCGGTCGGACAGCGTGCCGAACACGACGAAGAACGGCGTGCCGATCAGCAGCGCGACGGCCACCATGATGTTGGCCGCGGCCGGGTCGACCTTGACCACGCTCTGCAGGAAGAACAGCGCGTAGAACTGGCCCGTGTACCAGACCACGCCCTGGCCGGCCACCAGGCCGAACAGCGCCAGCAGCACGATCTTCAGGTTCTTCCACTGGCCGAAGGACTCGGACAGCGGCGCCTTGGAGGTCTTGCCCTCGGACTTCATCTTCTGGAAGGCGGGCGACTCGTTCATCGACAACCGGATCCACACGCTGATGGCCAGCAGCAGGATCGACACGATGAACGGGATGCGCCAGCCCCACGCCGCGAAGGTCGCCTCGCCGAGCGCCGTGCGGGTGCCCAGGATGACGATCAGCGACAGGAACAGGCCCAGCGTCGCCGTGGTCTGGATCCACGAGGTGTACGCGCCGCGACGGCCGTGCGGCGCATGCTCGGCGACGTAGGTCGCCGCGCCGCCATACTCACCGCCCAGTGCCAGGCCTTGCAGCAGGCGCAGGCCGACCAGGATCACCGCGGCGGCAGGACCGATGGTCTCGTAGGTGGGCAGCACGCCGACGATGAAGGTCGACAGGCCCATGATCAGGATGGTCACCAGGAAGGTGTACTTGCGGCCGATCATGTCGCCCAGCCGACCGAACACCAGCGCGCCGAACGGACGCACGATGAAGCCCGCCGCGAACGCCATCAGCGACGCGATGAACTGCGCCGTCGGGTCCAGGCCGGTGAAAAACTGCTTGCCGATGATCGCGGCCAGCGAGCCGTAGAGGTAGAAGTCGTACCACTCGAACACCGTACCCAGCGACGAGGCGAAGATGACCTTCTTCTCCTCCGCTGTCATCGGCGCCGGGGTGCTGACTGCGCTTGCAGTTGCCATGGGGTTGTCTCCTCGGGATATCCCAGGACCATCGACCGATGGCCCTTGGAGCGGGACTATCCGAGCACGCTCTGACCCGTTTCTGACGACTTGCTTGCCCGAGACTGACAAACCCGGGGCGAACCCGCGGTTTGGATTTCTCGATGCGGAATTTCCAGGGCTGTGCGGCGCAGCAGAGGGTATGTCCCTAGGACGACATTCCGGTGCTGGGACCGAGCGGAAGCCGGCAGTGCCGGTGCCCCTCTCCGCTCAATCGCCTCCGCACGCTCGGCATTCGCTCCGAGGGGCACCGGCACCGCCAGCTTCGAGACATCCGCGCCAACACGCGCGATTCCGCGATCCCGCGATCCACTCCGGCTCAGACGCGCTGCATGCCCGCCGGCATGGCGGCCGCCGCCGTCCATGCCGGGCCATCGAACCACGGATCGCCATCGAGGCAGGCCGTCAGCATGTCGATCGCGTCGAGGCCCCAGAACAGCTTCCCGTCGACCGCCATCGTCGGCACGCCGAACACGCCGCGCGCGACAGCCGCCTCTGTGGCCTCGCGCAGCGCGGTCTTCACTTCCGGCGACGCGGGATCGCGCATCGGCGCGAGGTCCGCCGTCAGCGCCGCGAGACGTTGCGGATCGGCCGCGTCGAGCCCGCCGCGCCAGACATGGTGGAACACGCGTTCGACGGCGTACCGGCCCGGCGTCCGGCCCGATGGCGCCGTCGCCCACAGCAGCCGCAGCAGCGCCAGCGGGTTGAACGGATGCGCCGCCGGCAGGTCCAGCGGAATGCCCAGCCGGTGGCCGTGCCAGAGCACCTGGCGGTAGGTCCAGTCGCGCTTGCCGGGGATCTCGGCCGGTCCCTTGTTGTCGAGCGACTTCAGCACCGCGCCGAACAGCACCGGCAGGTAGCGCACCGCGACGCTGCGGCCGGCCAGCGCCTCGGGCAGGCGCTCGAAGGCGAGCGCCGCATACGGCGAGACCGGATCGAAATAGAAGTCGATGGTCTTCATCGCGCCGGCTCCGCCTCGACGACGCCGTGCGCACGCAGCAGCGCGCGCCGCTCCGGCAGCAGGTTGAGGAGCCGGATCCGGTCCTCGTCGGCGGACTTGCTCCAGCCGGCGATCTCGGGGATCGTGCGCGCGCAGCCGCGGCACAGGGCGGTGGCCTCATGCATCTTGCAGACATTGATGCAGGGGGACGCCACACGCCCTTCGGGCGTCCGCGCGACGTTCTCCGCGGTGACCGGGGCCAGGGTCGACGCGCTCATGACTGCGCCACGTCGATCACCGGCGCGCCGGTCAGCGCGACGAGCTGGTCCGGCGTCATCAGGAACACGCCGTTCGGATGCCCCGCGGCGGCCCAGATCGCGTCGAAGCGGAACAGCTCCTGGTCGATGAACAGCTGCGGAAACGCGCCCTCCTCCGGCAGGAAGCCCAGGGGGGACACGCCGCCGATGGAGAAGCCGGTGCGCGCCTTCACGTAGTCCGCGTCCGCGCGGCCCAGCTTGCCGGTGTGCGCCTCGAGCTTGCGTTCGTCGACGCGCTTGTCGCCGGACGCGATCACCAGCACCGCCGCGCCGTCGGCCTTGCGCTTGAACACCACGCTCTTGGCGATCTGGCCCAGTGCGACGCCGAGGGCGTCGGCCGCTTCCTGCGAACTGCGCGCCGAGACCTCGAGCCAGCGCGGCTCGTGTTCATGGGCCAAGGCGCGCAAGGCATCGCGCACGCGGAGAAAGCCGTCGGGGCGGGCCGAGCCCGACGCCGCGGCGGTCGCGGACGCGGACGGCGTCGAGGAGGAGATCGTGTCGCTCATGCCGCCCATTGTGCCGAAGCCCGACGATGCGCGATCGGCACCGGGGCGGGCGCCGGTCTCCGGTATGGTGTGGGCTGAAAGGAGCTGAACCATGATCGATCACCTGGATCACCTCGTCGTGACCACCTCCCGCGAGGAGGACTGCGTGCGCTTCTACACCGAGGTCCTCGGCATGCGGCTCGAATCCTTCGTCGGGGGCACGCCGCCGGTCACGCGACGGGCATTCCGATTCGGCAGCCAGAAGATCAACCTGCATGTGAAGGGCGCGGAGTTCGAGCCCAAGGCGCACACGCCGGTCCCTGGCGCGCTGGACCTCTGCTTCATCGCGTCCGTGCCGTTGGATGAGGTCATCGAGCGGCTCAAGGCCGCGGGGATCCGCATCGTCGAGGGGCCGGTGTTCCGCACCGGCGCCACGTCGAGGATCCGCTCGGTCTATGTACGCGATCCCGACCTCAACCTGATCGAGATCTCCGAGCTCGCGACCTGAGCAGACGGGGCCGCGCGATTAGGGCGAGCGCTCTCCTGCGGCGCCCGGCCTTGCGTTATGGTCCGCGCCCATGACCGACGTGAAGAGTCCCTTCGAACCCGAGTTCACCCGCGCGCTGTGCGAGATCTTCGAGAAGCTGATCACCTTCAACCAGGTGCTCGGCGTGAAGATCGACGAGTTGCAGCAAGAGATCGTGCGGGCGCACATCCCGATGCGGCCGGACCTGGTCGGGCACTACGCCCACAACCGGCTGCACGGCGGCGTGATCAGCGCGACGCTGGATTCGATGGGCGGCCTGGCGGTCATGGCGGCGATCGGCGCGCGCCACCTCGACGAGCCGCCGCAGCAGCGGCTGCAGCGCTTCGCCAAGCTCGGCACGATCGACCTGCGCGTGGACTACCTGCGCCCCGCCATCGGCGCCCTCTTCCGCTGCGAGGCCGAGGTGATGCGCCTGGGCAGCCGCGTCGCCAACACGCGCATGGCCTTCACCGACGAGCAGGGCCGCCTGCTGGCCACCGGCGCGGCGGCGTACATCGTCTCGTGAGGAGGTCGCAGGGGCGCACTGCATGGACCCCGCGCGCTGCGCGCGCCCCTCACCCCTGCCCTCTCCCGCAAGCGGGAGAGGGGGCAAGACGGTCAGCTCGGTGCATTCTCACTCCCTCTCCCGCTTGCGGGAGAGCAACTGTGTTCCAAGTCAAGCGCTGATCGGCGCTGACGCGGGTTGTGGATAAGAGGGCTGCCAAGCGGTGCCGGATTTGATGACGGCGTTGATGA